>ENA-ORRR01000006-ORRR01000006.1-human-gut-metagenome-genome-assembly--contig:-NODE-6-length-323413-cov-14.0177_pt1 | contig 323413 bp, 282 predicted proteins | sample MGYA00242182_ERZ509148 | MGnify/ENA primary metagenome ERZ509148 (study PRJEB26280, sample SAMEA2338674) | human gut metagenome | biome: human gut; feature: human-associated habitat; material: faeces... | reverse complement strand
GGTAACCTCCTTGAATGAATTTATTGTTAAATATTCGTGCAAAGTATTGTTTTCTTCGTGCAAATGGCATATACTATAATTGCCAGCAGAAAGGGGTTGATCGTATGGCTGGAAATACCACAAACATCAGTATCCGCATGGACGCAGATTTGAAAGCGCAGGCGGACGCACTGTTTACTGAACTTGGCATGAACCTGACTACGGCATTTAACATCTTTGTGCGCCAGTCGCTTCGTGAAGGCGGCATTCCCTTTGAGGTAAGGCTGGAACAGCCGAACAAAGAAACGGTTGCTGCCATGCTGGAAGCGGAAAGGATTGCAAAAGACCCGTCTGTAAAGGGCTACAATGACCTTGACGAGTTGTTTGCTGACCTGAAAAGATGAAAGAAACCAAATATACCGTCAAGTACACGACCAGTTTCAAAAAGGACTACAAACGAGCTATAAAGCGTGGCTTGAAGATTGAGCTGCTGGAGCAGGTCGTAGCATTGCTGGCAATGGGCGAACCGCTGCCGGATAAGAACCGTGACCATGACCTGTCCGGCGATTGGGCAGGCCATCGGGAATGTCACATTCTCCCGGACTGGCTGCTTGTCTACCGCATAGAGGATGATGTTCTGGTGCTGACGCTGGCCCGCACCGGCACACACAGCGACTTGTTCGGCAAATAAACAGTCTGCCGCCGTATGGGGAAACCTGTACGGCGGTTTTTCTGTATGCAAAAGAGTGTCGTGAAACGCGACGCACTTGACAGGGGTACGCCAAAACGCGGTAGCCCTTACCGCTCCGGCTCCCGGTCGTGAGACTTGTCCCGTTCCTGTCGGGACAGCTGCCCGGCGGTTTTGCGGAGCCGTTCCACTGCTTTCAAATTCTCCCTCATGGATTTCATGGCAAGCGTGTCCGTCTGCTTTCCGGCGGCCAGCTGGTCGATCTCCCGCTGCCATGCCTTCGGGGTTATCCCCTCGCCACTGTCTTTCAAGTCTTTCAGATACCGGACTGCTGCGTCATACAGGATCAGTTCCCGGCTGTGGCGCTGCTCAAACTGTTCCCGCTTTTCCGGCTTTACTTTGGCAAACTGTTTGTGGATGGACTTATACTGTTCCCACATCTCCCCGCGTTCGGTAAGAGTGGCGATCCGGCGCTCAGCCTTGGCGATCTTTCCCCGCAGGTCATAGTAACATGTAAAGGGTGGTTTCTGCCATCTAATACATATGACTGCGGCTCATTTGTGGTAAATTGAAAAGCAGTTGTAAGAATGGAGTCAAAAAGCCTTATAACCGCTGGAAATCAACACAAAAGGAGCTGAATTTTATGAAAACTATCTTTGAAGAAATGGGCGGTACATACCGTCAAGTGGGCGATTATTTCATTCCCAGCATTACTTTGCCGGATGACGGCGAATATCAGATAGGCAAATACGGGCGTATGCGCCGCAGCTACCTGAAAGAGTACCGTAAAATCCTCTACAACAACTATGTGTTGGAGGGAACACTGTTCAAGCATTTAGCTGAAATCGATCAAATCGGCAACGAGCGCATTGAAAACATCGTTTCCGCTATGGCAAAGCAGGAAGGCGTCTGTCCCGCCATGCAATCACATTTTCAAACTCCCGTTGTGTTCTGGTGGAATCCTCCAATCGTGCAAGGGCTTCTGCCCGCAGTTCTCGTGCTTGTTCGGATAATTCGGTTTCTTCGGTATCCGTATCATTGTCAGCAAGAACAACTTGGTTCTTCCGCTTCTTTTCGGGAAGATCGTCAGCAGATTCTTCCTCATCGTCCCAAAGGGATTTTCATCTTCTTCGTCATCGACTATGTAATCGGAATCGTCCGTTTCATATTCATCTTCATAGTCAGTATCTTCTTCATAAAAGCCGTCATGTTCATATCGTTCGGGATCGTCGAACACCGCAGACACCTCCCTTCAAAAATATTTTTGAAAATTTCTTGGATTCTCCGTAAAAACAGTTCCGCTAAGTACCCTGTATTTCTCCTATAAGTGAGGAGGTAATCTATTTTGTCTGTTAATAGATTACTTTCGATACTGAATGAAAGGAGGAAACCGCCTATGTCAAACAATTATCGTGAGCTGACGGGCAGGGAGAAGCAGCGGATTAAGAAGCTGGTTACTTCTCTCTGTGCCAACTACGACAAAGAGTACGGCTGCCTGCCATTGGACTGTGACTGTCCAATGTTGGGGATCTGTTTTACCAACAGCGCACTATGCAGATATTTCCGCAAGTCTGTCCTGCCGGAAGATGCAGGGTTGGAAGCCGTATTCACGCAAACACCGACCACTCATTGCAAACAATGCGGCAAGCCGTTCCCAACTGACGGAAAACGGGTGTACTGCCCACAGCGCTGTGCCAAAGGCTTTTTGAGGGCATTTTTGCATTGGCAGGGTGTTAATACCTTTTCTATTAGACGAAAAAATAATGAATATTTCAACACGGAGGTAACTGCCTATGGCAAAAAACGAGAACAGTAATTTTTCTTATATGACTCGCTGCATTGACGGCACCACCTATAAAGTTAAAGTAATATTCAGCGATACAGAGAAAGAAATAATGGAGGATAAAGTTTTACGGATGATTCGCAATGAAACGGTTACAACTGGCGGAACTTGTCGTATAATAGATTCACCACAAATGAGCCGACAGTCTGAAAGGAGCGCATCATGAGCATAAAACAGACTGAAGGAAAAATCATGGAACGGGGAAAAGATAGTTATCGTTAGCCATCTTTTTCTCTTTTTTATAAAAAAATTTCAGGGCCGGTTGTGACTCGCATAAGTCACAACCGGCCCTGTTTTAGGCTATCTATTTCCCGACAACCCCTTTTCATAGAGTGATTTACATATTAAAATAATTCTTCTTCTTTTACACAGTGGTTTTTAAGTTCGCCTACCAGAGACTGAAGCGCATCAACCACATGGGGACGGATATCTCCGCCGACTAACACCAGCATGATATCGTCTCCTACCTCCAGCTGTCCTTCATTCAGCCATACACGGACATAACCGATTCCCGGCATATTCTGTGTGTTCTCTACTGCCTCTTCCACCTTCTCTTTGTCATAAGAGAATACCATTCCTTTCACATCGGATGCAGAAATGTCTCCCTGTCTTACCTTTGCCTTCGCACTCTGGCGGACGATTCCATTGTGGAACAGATACATTCCGCATTCAGGTGCGCTTTTATCTTCTTTTGCCTCTTTGATCCATGCATCCATGGAAGGTACTGTGGTTTTTGTATGCTCCATACGATCCATTTATTTTATCCTCTTTTCTTTATTGTATTAAACCGACATTTTAATATATTATTTTCTGTAAATGAGCAAGTTCGTGATTTTGCACAAAAGAAAGACACTGCGAAGTCAAGTAATGATCTTGATTCATTTATGAAGCTGGCAATATAATTTTATGCAATTTTTCAAATTTGCTCATTTATAGTTATTTTTATATTATAAACGGTTTTTAAATGAATGACAACCATCTCATTGAAGCCAGAAAATCTTCATACACCATAGGCCGTCAACTCCTGCGTTTCTGTTTTTCCATGTCGATCACCGGCGAGATAAACATGATCTATCATACATATTTTTAATGCTGTTATCATCCTTCCTTTTCTGTATAATGGTGGAATGGATTTCAATGAAAGGAAGTGAAAATACGATGATTCTATATTTTACAGGAACAGGAAACAGTGAGTATACTGCCCGAAGGATAGCGAAAGAACCCGGGGGGAAAATCTGTAATCTTTTTACAAAAATGCTTGTAAACGGCAAACCCCATTGGGGAAATAAATGTACCCACTGTATGACCTGTATCTGCCGCTGTTCCCAAAAAGTGATTGAGTATGGAAAACACAGTCAGGAGCTTAACCGATACACCTGCCCGAAATAAAAAGAACCGCCCGTCTCCTTTTGAAAAGAGATCAGGCGGTTTTCGGGCTGCAGAACATGTTGGTCTGTTTGATCAGGAAAGGCCAGCGTAAACCTTCGCTGCATTCTGATACAGGATCTGTTCCCGCTCTGCATCATTTAGCCCTTCCATCTCCCGAATCCAGCGCACATAGTCGCCATACGGAGCCTCTTTCAGGGCTGAAGGCATATCTGTGCCGAACAGCAGCTTATCTGCGCCCACCAGGTCTCTTGCCAGCCGTACATAGGCTCCGGCTCTCTTCCAGGGCTCGGAAGCATCCATACAATTATGGGGTACGCTTGCCAGGTCAAACCATACATTGGGGAGGGCCAGCCCTTCCAGAGCCCGTTTCAGTTCCTCCTCCTGCTTTCCGTTGGGAGCCAGAAGGTGGCAGATCACAAAGTTTACGCCCGGATGGCGGGTAACTGCGTTTTTAAGTCCCTCCGCCTGCCAGCTTTTACTGCCGCACTTTCCGATGTCAATAACCATCACATGGCCCATACGCTCCCCATAGGAAAAGGCCTCCTCCATGCGTTCTCCGTCGATGAGGAAATCAGGATGGATTGCCATCACGCCGGAGCCGGTGCTGACCTCGAACTTTTCAATCTTAAATCCCAGTTCTTCAAACAGAAAGCGCCGGATTCCATCCCGGTCAAAGGAATAGGGATCATAGCTGGCGGCGCCGATAAAACGGTTCGGATACTTTTTTACAGCCTCCCAGGTATAATAATTCTGAAAACCGTAGAAGTTTCCCTGAAGGAGCACGGATTTTTCCACTCCGTTCTCATCCATGATTTCAAGAAGCTGTTCCGGGCTTACGCCGTCTGTATGAAACTGCTCCGGTATCATCCGGACTACCTGTCCGTTGGCATAGCGGGCCATTCCGCCGCCGATGCTGCGCAGCTCTCCGCCGGAGCCGATCCCTGCGATGTACTGGACAATATGGGCGTGGCTGTCGATTATCTTCATAGTTCCTTTTAACCTGCCTTTTCTCTGTTATTTAAAAACGGCATCCATGTTTTCTGCCGGCTTTTTCCTGTCTGTGATGGCCGCCGCAATGTTCCCTTTGCGGTCTGTGGAAGGCTTCCCGCTGTCCTGCTTCACCATAACGGTCGCAGACGCCGTCCTGATCCGCGTCCTCATAATACCTGCCGCATCCCGGCTCGGCTGCAAAGGTGCTTACTGAACCCATTGCAAACACAGCTGCCGATGCAAAAAACGCTACAGCCGTCTTTTTTATGTTCCGTTTCATAGAGGTTCCTCCCTTCTTTTTATACCATAAATATAACACAGTCCGACGGCTAAATCCAGTGGGAGCCGGTATGTCTGCTGTGCAGTTTTGCAGTTCAATCTGAAGTTTGTTTTCCAAAAAAAATAAACAGATATGGGCATAGTGATGCTAAAAAATAGGATAAAACTCCACCAGAACCTATTCTGACAAGCAGACGTATTATGATTCTGTACCAGCCTATAGGATACAAAAATAGAACTATCCCAAGAGCGCCTAACAGGTCAGGCATTACCAGTTCCAATGCTGTTATGATTATCTGAAATATTACAGTTATACTGGCTGAATAAAACAGGATTTTTCGAGAAAAAAAACGAAAAATAAATCTTCCAAGCAAAAGAGCGATTGCAAAGATTGCTGCTTCCAGTATGTAGTTTTCCTGTTCTGTATGAACGCTGTATGTGATATCCGCATAAAAACCAATCGTTCCTGTGATCAAACAATAGGCAGGGACAATCCAAAGACCGTGCATTTTATATTTTATATTCAATTACAGCTCTCCTTTTCATGTTATTTTAGGATATACCATATCTTAAATATACCACAAACCTGTGTTTTGCTGTCTTACTATTTTTTTACATTTTTACATGGATATAAAACAAAAAAGCGCCCCATCCGGCTTTCAGCCTCCGGACAGGACACTTTTATTTTACTTACCTATGAAACAAAACTTTCTTCCCATACCTGCCATGCCTCCCTGGCCTGGCGGTATTTTTTATTGTGCCATTTCAGCGCTTCGCTGTTTCCGGCACATTTGGCAAGGCTTTTTTCAAAGCGCTCGTCGATGGATACTTCTTTATCTCCCTGGATCATCTTATCTGCTAAATATACAACCAGGGTTTCGTCTGCCTTTGAGGGCATCTTGTCCAGCCAGTGGTGCTGCCGTACAATCTCCGCTGCCCGGCTGTAGCCGCTTTCCTTTAAAAGCGCTGCTCCTGCTGCTGCATGATCTGCGCTCCCCTTGCGGATGTCATGAAGAAGGGAAGCAGACCGAACCAGATTCAGATCCAGGAGTATCCCTTTTTCCTGCAGCTTTACAGCCATGGAAAGAGCCTTACGGCTCACTGCCTCGCTGTGGCGGCGGAGGTGATCCGGCATCTGAGAGGTTTCCAAGAGCCATTTTAAGGCTTCCCCATCAGGATATCCCTGTCCTCTGCTGCCCTCCAACTGTAACAGACGGCGGTATTCCTCTTTTGTATCTGCATCTACAAAACTGCCCTCATCAGCGACTTCTACATCCAGAATCAAATCTGAGCAGCTTTTTAAAAAGCCCTTCAGTCCCTGCTCTCCCTGATACGATAATACAGCTTCCATCATTACTGAGCTGAGTTTTACCGGATGTCCACGCCGTCCGGCACATTTTGTCCGGACAATAGGGCTGTCTGCGTCTATGATCTTTTTTACAGTTTCTTCGGTTACGGCAGGCACGTCCACGGGCATGACAAGCACCTCGCTGCATTGTCCTTTAATTGCTTCGAACCCCAGCTTTAACGAATCGAGCATTTCCGTAGAAGCATACTGCCGATTTTGGATAAATATAATATCCGTATCCTTTAACTGCTGTTTTAGCTCTTCTCCCCGGTATCCTGTAACCATTACAACAGGGGATACGCCGGTTCGCGCAAGCATCTGCGTCAGATGCCTGGCAACACATTCTTTTCCAAAGGGAAGCAGGGGTTTAAAATCTCCCATCCTGGAGGAAAGACCCGCTGCTGCAATTACAGCGCCTGTTTGCTTCATATGTTTACCTCTTTTATGCCTGTTTGCTGATCCGTTCTGCACGCTTTACAGCGTAATCCTGAAGAGTCCGTTTAAGGCCGATTTCCGCCATCTGAGCGCAGTGGATGCTCTCCTTTTCAAGTCCGCCGAAAAACTCAGACAGCTGGGCGGCATTGATCAGATATGCTTCCATTACAGGTTTGCCCAGTGCACATTCTGCGACTCTTGCGGCACATGCTTTTAACGGAGGGCAGGCGGTATCGGTAACTGTATAATGAAATTCTGTAATAACTTCCCTTTTTGTATCAATAAACATTTCCAGACAGTCGCCGCATCCCGGCTCTTTAACCTCTCCCGCTCCCAGAAAGTGCTCCGGCTTTCCCAGATTTTCTTTTTTTTCACTGTATAACAGAATTTTCTCCCTGTCCATTTTACAATATCCTTTCTTTGATGCCGGAGAGGTCTTTTGTCCTCCCGCTTTTTATTTTATCCAACTGGATGGCTTAAATCAGAATCCAAGGAATCTCCGGATCATAACCTTTGCCATTTCAATCTTATAACCGTTCATCTCCAGAGGAATTGCCTTCTTAAGGGCAATCTCTGCTGCTTCTTTTGCGGTTTCCTCTGTAAGTTCCTTACCAAGCAGATACTGCTCTGCCTCCTGTAATTTCATAGGAATAGGTGCAGCTGCTCCCAGTACAAGGCTGATTTCCTTTACAATGCCTTCTTCCAGACGAAGGGTGCCTGCTACTGCAAGAATAGCGAAATCAATTGATTTTCTTGTTCTGTACTTATCATAAACAGCAGTTGTGCCTTCAGAGGGCATTGGAACTACGATTTCCAGAACAATCTCTCCCGGCTTTAACGTATCCTTTACGCGGGTAGAGCCTGCAAAGAAGGTTTCTGCGTCCAGCTCTCTCATATTTGTACGGATCTTTGCACCGTAAGCATACAGCATATTTGCCATATCGCTTGGGTTTACAGCCAGACATCCGCAGTTGAAGCAGCGGGATGCCTCATGCTTTACAGCGCCCTGATCCAGTCCGCCTAAATCTTCCTTATCCATGGCTCTGTCTTCTACAGAAAGGAGGGATGCCTTTGCTGCCTCATGATTATGACGGCACTCATTTGTAAAGGATGCCAGTTTTTCTTTCAGGCGGGCAGCGGCTGCCTTCTCAACCTCAAGGGCGTCTGTCTGGCAGTATTTGCGGATAGCAATCGCAGTGTCCTTTCCTGCCGCAATTGCCTTGATAACGGTTGCAGGTCCGGTTGTTACATCACCTCCGGCAAAAATGCCTTCCACGCTGGTCTTATTTCCTTCTAATGCCTTGATGCGTCCGCGCTCAGTTTCAACCTCATAAGCGCCTTCCAGGAAGTCCAGATCAGCCTTCTGTCCGATTGCCATCATGATAACATCTGCATCTACTGTAAGCAGGTTGCTTTCATCATATACAGGATTGAAACGTCCTGTTTCATCCAGAACCTGAGGACAGTTCTTGAATACGATTCCGCTGACTTTTCCGTCTGTTCTCAGAACCTCCTTGGGGCCCCATCCGTTGACGATCTTTACGCCCTCTTCCAGTGCCCTTGTAACCTCCTCTTCATTTGCCGGCATGGAGTCTCTCTGCTCCAGACAAACCATGGTTACATTGTGGGCGCCCAGACGTTTGGCAGTGATGGCAACGTCCATAGCAACATTTCCGCCGCCGACTACAACAACATCAGAACCGGGTTTATCAAGGATATAATTATTTACATCGATCAGGAATTCCAGGCCGAACCGTGTGAGCTCTTCGCCTGCAAGACCGATCAGAGGCCGCTTCCATGTACCCGTATCCAGCATTACGCTGTCGCTGATTTTATAAATTTCATCCAGAGTAATGTCTGTACCCACATTGCAGCTGCAATGGAATACAACGCCCATATTCTCAAGAACAGAAACAAATTTTCTTACGATATCCTTTGGAAGCCGGTATGCCGGAATTGCATAGGAAAGGCAGCCGCCGGGTTCCTTCTGTTTCTCATATACGGTAACTGCAAAGCCGCTCTGGCGGAGATAGAAAGCGGCGGTCAGGCCCGCAGGACCGGAACCTACGATGGAAATTTTCTTTCCGTTTTCTTCCTTCGGTCCCTGCATAAAGTCCTCGGAATGCTCCAGAACCATATCTCCAAGGTAACGCTCAATGCCGCCTACATTCAGGCTCTCATCATATGTATTGCGGTTGCAGCCTTCCATACAGAAGTGAGCGCATACGCGGCTGGTAATAGCCGGCATCGGATTTACCTCCAGGATTACGCGGGCCGCATCCTCATATCTTCCTGCACGTACCATTTCCATATATGCGGAAATGTCTGTATGAGCAGGGCAGTTTCCGGTACATGGAGTCTCACATACCTTTGCTGCGCCGAAAATGGAATGATAACGGTTTTCACCCATCATAGCGGAGCAGAGATGGCCACTCTTACGTGCACAGTCAATCTTTCCGCCCAGAATATCCGGATAGCGGTAATACCAGCAGCGAATGTCCTGACACAGGTTTCCGGCTACGGTAGCAGTATTGCGGATGTTAGGGGTGGCAACACTTGTAGCGGCAGTGCTTAAAGCGCCCCAGTGCTCTTTTACTGTTTCAGAATCAGCTACCTGACGCAGAGTTGCCTCCGCGCCAATGTGAAGTCCGTCCTCCTTTACTTCAATCTGGGACAGGCCGGGAAGCTTCTTTAAATTAACCACCTGCTCCGGATATTCCGGAAGCAGTCCGTCCTTTAATACGCCAATCAGATCCGTGCCTCCGCCCATGACAACTGTGCCGGACTGTTTCAGCAGCTCAGACGCATCCTCCACAGAAGATGGATTTATGTATGTAAAATTTTTCATTTATTTGCCTCCTTTTCCTTCAGCGCTTTCAGGACTTTTGCAGGTGAGAATGGATAAGAATCCAGCTTAATGCCGCAGGCATTGTAGATTGCCATACGGATGGCAGGACCGCCGGGAGCCAGTAAGGGCTCTCCTACTCCCACTGCGCCAAATGGATAATCATTCTCTGTATTCTTCATAGACTCCAGGACAATGTGGTCATGGGGAACTACATCATTAAAGGTTCTTGTCTTATAATCAATATTGCTTGCGTTTAATACCCGGTAATCATTGGGGTCCCATACGGTTTCTTCCATACATGCGATATCAATTCCCGCAAAGAAGGACTGCATCTGATTGCGCAGCGGAAGCGGGTTTACAATTACGCCTGCATCAGATCCGCCAAAGTGGTCTACAATCTTAAAGGTACCCATTTCCAGATCTACCTCTACTTCTACAAACTGAAGATGGAAAATGGTACTGTCATGAACACCGTCAAAATGGCCGCAGCCGGTAACGCCGTCTACTTTTCCCATCAGGTGAGGGAACAGAGAGTATTTTTCTTCCGGATTGGACAGACGGCACACATATCCGCCCTTAAATTCCAGATCATCCTCAGGAAGGCCGAGCTTTTCATGAGCCAGCTGATAAAGCTTCTTTTTCACATCCTCACAGGCGCGCTTTGCTACGATGCCTCCGCAGTAGGTAGAACGGGAACCGGTGGAACCGAAATCAGGCGGCGTCATTCCTGTATCAGAATCGGACACACGGATGGACTCCAACGGCATATCCAGCTCTTCTGCCACAACCTTGAGCATAACATCTCTGGTACCTGCGCCAAACTCAGACATACAGGTTGACAGATAGACTGCGCCCAGTCCGGTAAGGGTAACATTGGCATTGGATGGCTTTCCGCCGGTATCTGAATGGCCTGCAGCGCCTACTCCCACGCCTCTTACCTTCTTTCCGTCAGCAGATACCCAGGTAGGAACGCCCCAGCCCTTGAATCGGTCAGACCAATGGAATGCATCTGCTGTCTTGACAACCAGATCGCTCCAGTCGGCCGTCTTGTTATACTGCCATGGATGAGGCTCTGCATTTGCATTGTGATACCGGTCGCCCTTCTTCATCGCATTTTTAACCAGATAAGTTACAGGATCAATATCCAGCTTTATACATGCCTCCATAATTGCCTGACTTACCAGAGCCGTAGACTCCATGTAGCCGTATCCGCGGAAGGAACCGGAAGGCATATGGTTGGTAACAACTACCTCTGCATCGTATTTCTTATTGTCTGTTTTACAGAGGATGGGAAGAGTATTAGTTCCCACCGCCAGCATGAATTCCTGAGTGGAAGCGCAGACGCCTGCATCTGCAACCTGATTCATAACAACCGCGCTTGCCAGACCGTCTTTCTTCATACCAAATTTAAGATGAGCCTTGGTAACCATACGGTTCTGATGGATTGCAAAATGCTCTTCTTTGCTGTAATTAAACATAACCGGACATCCGGCAGCCTTCGCCATTACTGCTGTAAATACAAGAGGCTGCACATTGCCGCTGTATAACTTGGAACCAAAGCTTCCTCCTACTGCCGGAGCGGTAAGGCGTACCTGCTCATAAGGCACATTTAAGGATGAAGCCACATTCTGATGGCAGTATGCAGGAGCGGCAGCGGATGCGATAAAGTTATATGTATCGTTTTCATACCAGCAGATGGTAACAGGAGGCTCTACCGGAAGCGGGTTCTGTCCGTTTTCGATAGAAGAATCAACCTCAACGATTACATCTGACTCCTCAAAGCCCTTTTCCACATCTCCCACCTCAAAGTTTATGTTATTTTTGTGAGGGGCAATATTTCCCGGAAATTCTGGATAAAGCTGTGGTGCATCGGGAGCCAGCGCTTCCTCGATGGTGAATACAGGCTTAAGCACCGTGTAGGTTACGTCAATCAGCTTCATTGCTTCCAGAGCAATATCCTCTGTCTCGGCAACTACCAGGGCAACTGCATCTCCGATGAAGCGGACATACTGATCCATAATATGATGATGCTTAGGAGGGGTAAAACCGTTTGTGATGTAAATATTCGGGTCCACATCCTTCCAGGTCACAACGGCAGTAACTCCGGGATAAGCCTTGGCCTTTTCAACGTCAATGGCTTCGATTTTGGCATAGGGATGGGGGCTTCTTAAAATTTTTCCATACTGCATACCAGGCACCTTAAAATCACCGGTATACTTTGCTTTTCCCGTTACAATCTGAGGACCTAACAGGCGAACCTTTTCCTTGCCTACATACTTTAATTCTTTCATTCCTGCTCCTCCTTTTTGCTTTTATTGCTTTCTACATAGGCCATAATGGATTCTACTGCCGTATAGTGGGTTCCGCAGCGGCAGTAATTTCCAGCCAGTGCTTCTCTGACCTCTTCCTCTGTAGGTTCCGGATTTTCATTTAAAAGCGCTTTTGCTGTCATGATTACACCGGGGATACAGAAACCGCACTGATATCCGCAGTTGTCCAAAAATGCCTGCTGCAGGCCGTCCAGTTCTCCTGTGGCCCGGTCAGCCAGACCTTCAATTGTGGTAATCTCTGAGCCGTCACAATCCATAGTCAATGTCATGCATGACGTAACTGCCTTTCCGTCCATAATCACGGTACAGCAGCCGCAGGCTCCCTGATCGCATCCGATCTTTAAGCCTGTAAGGCCCAGACGGTCCCTGAGGGTATGAGCCAGAGTCTCGCTTTCGGGCATATCATTTCTGCCCGTTCCCACGGTGATGTCGTAATCCTTTCCGTTTACCTTCAAGGTAATGATTTTTTGAACAAGTTCTTTCATATTGCTTTTTTCCTTTCTATAAAAGTGATCTTTGAATCAAAAGCTACCTTTTTATGGACGTTCGTCATTTTTTACCAGAAAGCTGAAGAATACCGCAACCACTGCGCATCCAACAAAGATGTACCATACAAAGGAATAACTTCCTGTTGCATCAATTACCCGTCCTACAATGATAGGCATAATCAGGCTTGCCATCTGGAATAACAGATTCTGTGTGGAGGCGGCAGTTGCTGTAAAGCGCTCTCCTGCCAGCATCATGGCAGAGGTGGTGTAATGGGTGGAAGGCAGATAGGAAACCGCACCATAGATAATTCCTACCAGAATCAGTCCGGTGTAGCTTCTCTGCATAGAGAAGATAATGGTCATCACACCCATGCCTGCAAGGGTCATCATAAGGAAATTCCGGTGGCTCATGTGAAGCTTCTGGGCAATACTTCCGGACAGGCAGGAGGCAATGATGCCCGCAATGCTGTAGCAGGTAATAATCATGCCGCCCTGGACAGGGCTGAAACCGATGCTCTGGACATATTTATTGGTCCAGGTAGCAAAGCCTACGCTGATAAACATGAACATAAATCCGCTGGCGCCCAGAAGAAGCTGCTGTTTATTGGTAAAGAAACCAACCAGTCCCTCCAGCATTCCGGCCTGTCCGGCTCCGGGAGCTTTGGCTGCCGCGGTCTGTGCTGCTGCCCTGGGAGCGGAAGCTTCCGGCGCTTTCTTTTCAACGGGCTGTACAAATACAGCTAATAAAACCACGATAACGGCTGCCACTGCGCCTACAATCATAAAGGTAGTCCGCCATCCAAAGGCCTGATTGAGAGGAGCGCCTAAAGACTGAGCCAGTGTGATGCCGAAAGGCGGGGAAGCCAGCACTACGCCCATAGCAGAAGCTCTCTCTTTTGGTGCAAATGTAAGGGCAACTACTTTTGAACACTGGGCCATAACGCAGCCGCTGCTCACACCTGTAATCACACGGATTGCCAGTCCCATTTCATAGCTGTTTATGGCTGACATAAGGGCTGTCATAGCGCCGCCTAAAACGGTACAGGCAATCAGAATATACTTGGGCTGATATTTGTCCGCCATAATTCCGCCCGGAATCTGTGTTACCAGATATCCTGCAAAAAAAGCAGACATATAAAGTCCTGCCTGTGTGGCGTTAATACCAAATTCCCCGGATACGTCTGCCATCAGAGGGCTCCAGATGTACCGGCTCAAAAAGGTAAATGAAAACGCCAGTGTGACTGCCGCCAATGACATATACTTGTTTGTTTTTTTCGTTTGAGTTCCCATGACTTCTCCTTTTTGTCATTTTTTTAACATTTGTGTTTAAAAAAAAGAATTCAGCTGACCTTTTTGTGCTATACAAACACATTTTGTATACTGTTGATTTTAACCTTTTTTATCCATATAGTCAATATAGTTTTGTAATTTAATTCAAAATTTACGTTATTAATTTATATAAATAACGCTTTTTTCGATTTTTTTCACACAATACAAAATGTTATTTGTATAGCACTATTTTTCTTGATTTTGTCAGATAATATAACAATCTTCTTTGTTCATATTTACTTGGCAAAGATTTGTCATTGAGTTATAATGGTTTGGGAAGGCCAGAGTATTTTCCTTCTGACCATCCATATCAATCTAAAGGGAGTCCAATATTTGAAAGAAACAGAATCCAGAAATTTAAAAGAAGAAATTCTGACGGTAACCGGCCGTATGTTCCTTGAATACGGATACAGCGGCACTACATTTCAGAAAATTGCAGATGAATTAAATATTACAAAAGGCGCCATCACTTATCATTTTAAGAACAAATTTATGATCATGGAAACGTTTATAGATGATCTGTTCAGTCAGATCAAAGGATATGTAGACTCGTTTCCGGAAGAATATAAAAACCGATACTGGCGTCACTGCATAATCTATATCTACGCCTACAGAAAGATAATGAGCACGCCTAAAAACATGGAATTATTTTATCATAAGGATCAGCAGCTGATCTGGCAGAATCATAAGCTGGCCATGATCGCCGGAATCTATGAAGAGATTGAAAAGGACTTCCACAAATCCTATGACCGAAAAGATCTGCAGATGAAGGCATACATGGATATGGGGGTTCGATCCAGACTGTTTGAGACCTACCAGAATCATCCCGGCGTATTTACCCTGGATCAATACTGCTACTATCATATCTATCTGTTGGGCATTTTATGCAAGCTGGATGAAATGACCATCCAGGAAAACATAAAAGACGCCTTTGCCTTTGCCGATTCCCATCCTCTCGATATACGGTCATGTATTTTTGAATAAAGCGCCCCATTCCGAAGATCCGGAAGGGACGCATTTGTTTTTATCGATCCATTTCCCCGAATCGCTTTGCAATCCGGATCAGAAGCTCTGTAATGGTTTCCATAGATTCTGCACAGATATACTCATACTTCCCATGGAAATTGTGGCCTCCGGTACACAGGTTGGGGCAGGGAAGGCCCATATAGGAAAGCCTTGCTCCGTCTGTGCCGCCGCGGATGGGTACGATCACCGGAGTGATACCCAGCTCTTCCATAGCTGCCTTTGCCTCGTCGATCAGGTACATATAGGGCTCGATCTTCTCTTTCATGTTGTAGTAGGAATCTTTTACCTGTACCTCTATAGAACCAGAGCCGTATTTTTTGTTCAGATAGGCAGCTGCTTCCTTAAACAGTTCCTTTTTATCCTCAAATTTCTGCTTATTGTGGTCACGGATAATGTATTCCAGAGAAGCCTCCTCTACACTGCCCTCCATCCGGTCCAGATGGAAGAAGCCTTCATACTCCTCTGTATACATGGGATTTTCAAAGACCGGCAGCAGGGACTGAAATTCCATTCCCATTAAAAGGGCGTTTTTCATCTTTCCCTTAGCGCTGCCGGGATGGATGCTGGCTCCATGGATCTTTACCCGCCCGGATGCCGCATTAAAATTCTCATATTCCAGTTCTCCGATCGCTCCGCCGTCCACGGTGTAGGCCACATCTGCTCCAAAGCCATTTACATCAAAGCGGTCAGCGCCCCGTCCAACCTCTTCATCCGGGGTAAAGGCGATACAGATCTTGCCATGCTTTTCCTCCGGATGGGATAAAAACCAGGCTGCCATGGTCATGATCTCTGCCACACCCGCCTTATCATCTGCCCCTAAAAGGGTGGTGCCGTCAGTGGTGATAAGCGTCTTTCCCTTATAATTTTTCATTTCCGGAAAGTCATTTGCGGAAAGCCAGATGGAGGCGTCCTTATTTAAACAGATATCCTCTCCATCGTAATTTTCAATAATCTGAGGCTTTACGTTTGTGCCTGAAAATGCAGGCGCTGTATCCATATGGGAAATAAAACCCAGAGCAGGTGCCTGATGGCCTTCCTCCAGATTTGAGGGGATCACGCCGTATACATAGCCGTTTTCGTCCTCCCGCACATCCGATACGCCCAGCTCTTTCAGTTCCTCTGCCAGCATATGGCCTAAAACCCTTTGCTTTTCTGTACTTGGCATCTGCTCCATATCATCCGCAGACTGGGTGTCTACGGCTGCATAGCGCAGAAAGCGCTCTGTTACCTGTGATCGATTCTGTACCATTGTGTTTCCTCCTTAAATGTACCATTTTCACAAAGTTCAGTTTCTAAAACTGTAAATAAGTATATCACAGGAACCCTATCCTGTCCAATCCGCTTTAGCTTACGTCTCTGCATCCTCCAAACCCTCTCTCAGCTCCAGATCCCTTGCGATCATTTCCAGATAATGCACCAGCATATCCCTGTGAGCTCGGATCCGCCAGGAATGGTCAATTTCATCATAGGTAAAGCTCTTGCGCCCTCCGGCTTCCATCCGGTCCCAAAAGTGCTTTATGGTACGGAAAGGCACATAATATATCTCATCCATCCCCGTATAGTACAGAACAATAAAGGCAATCCCACCCTGAGCCTCAAACTCCTCCATAAAACGGATCTGGTGAGCATGGATGTTCTGCAGAGGAAAAGTAGATGCACTGCATTCCTTGGCATCAAAGCATACGGGAATCCCCTGAACCGCTCCGATATAGTCCACGGTACTCTTCTGGTCAAAATAAGCCAGAGTGATGTGCCGGCTGGACTTATCAATCTGGATCGGTGTGATGGGCGTGGGTATTTTCTGTATCAGGGCAAGCTTTTTCTCCCTGTAGCTGTCATTGGTGCGGTTAATCAAATCCTCAAGGGTAGAGCCCCGAAGGCCTCTGGTGTTCCAGGTTCCCATCTTATATCATCTCCTTTATTTCCATAAGTATTGTATCATGAAACCATAAGAAACTCAACGAACCACAAAATCCCATCATTGCCATTTTCCCCCCTTTGTTTTATAATAAAAAAGGAACTGTAAACCCTTACATAAAAAGCAAATGATTACGAGGTGAACCAATGAATCCGTCAAACGTTTATTTCACAGATTTTCACACAATTGCCTTTGGCGACAGTCTTCCTACCAAGTTAAAAAAGCTGATCAAAAAGGCTGGGATTGAAAACCTGGATCTGGATGGAAAATTTGTTGCGATCAAGATGCATTTCGGAGAGCTGGGAAATATCAGCTACCTGCGTCCCAATTATGCCAGGGCCGTTGTTGATGTAGTAAAAGAGCTGGGCGGAAAGCCCTTCCTTACAGACTGTAATACCATGTATCCGGGTAGCAGAAAAAATGCCCTGGAGCATATGGAGTGCGCATGGGAAAACGGCTTTACTCCTTTGACCGTGGGATGTCCCATCATTATCGGAGACGGCCTTAAGGGAACCGATGATGTAGATGTGCCGGTAGAAGGCGGCGAATATGTAAAAGCTGCAAAGATCGGACGGGCAGTGATGGATGCGGACGTATTTATCAGCCTGACCCATTTTAAAGGCCACGAATCTACAGGATTTGGAGGCGCTATCAAAAATATCGGTATGGGCTGCGGCTCCAGAGCCGGAAAGACCGAACAGCACAGCAGCGGAAAACCCCATATTACCCCTGAGCTTTGCAGAGGCTGCCGCAAATGCCAGAAGGAATGTGCCAACAATGGCCTTATCTTCAATGAAGACACCCGCAAGATGGAGGTCAATCTGGACGGCTGCGTAGGCTGCGGACGCTGTCTGGGAGCCTGCAACTTTGACGCCATTGCCTTTAATGACAACGCGGCCAATGCCCTTCTCAACTGCCGCATGGCTGAATACACCAAAGCTGTAATCGACGGACGGCCAAACTTCCATATTTCCCTGATCGTGGATGTATCCCCCAACTGTGACTGCCATGGTGAAAATGATATCCCGATCCTTCCAAATATCGGCATGTTCGCATCCTTTGATCCTCTGGCCTTAGACCAGGCCTGCGTGGACGCCTGTCTGGCAGCTGCTCCCATGCCCGGAAGCCAGCTGGCAAGAAATATGGCAAAGAAGGATTTTGTGGATCACCATGACCATTTCCGCAATTCCACTCCTGAATCCGAGTGGAAAAGCTGCTTAGAGCATGCGGAAAAGATCGGACTGGGAAGCAGGGAATACACCTTGATCAAAATGTAATATGTGATCCGCAAGAAACAACAAAACAGGAGCATATCAGGCTTTTTGCAGCCGGATGTGCTCCTGTTTGACTGTGGTGCGCCTGACGGCACACGTTTCATTTATGCTTCTGACTCGCTCTTAAATCTGGCTGCCTGCTCTGCGATCAGTTCCTTGTCCTCAAAGTAATTGATCTTCATGGCGCGCTTCATCTCTGCCAGTGTTTCTGCTGCCTTTTTCTCAGCTTTGATGCTTCCCTCTTCCAGGATCCTGTATACAGCGGGAATATCCTTTGCAAACTCTTTTCTGCGCTCACGGATGGGGCGAAGCTCATCCTGGATCACATTGTTTAAAAATTTCTTAACTTTTACGTCTCCCAGTCCGCCTCTCATGTAATGAGCCTTTAACTCATCCAGATTTTTGTACTCCGGCAGATACTTTTCAAAGTGAGCGTCCGTACAGAAAGCATCCAGATAGATAAATACAGGATTCCCTTCCACCTGTCCCGGATCCTGAACTCTTAAGTGGTTGGGATCGGTATACATGGACATGATCTTCTTTTTAATCTCCTCCTCAGAATCAGACAGGTAAATGCAGTTTCCAAGGGACTTGCTCATTTTTGCCTTTCCGTCGATTCCCGGCAGACGCAGACATGCCTTATTGTCTGGAAGAAGAATCTCAGGCTCTACCAGACTTCCGTCATAGACGGAGTTGAATTTATGGACGATCTCTCTGGTCTGCTCGATCATGGGCGCCTGGTCCTCTCCTACCGGCACGGTCGTCGCCTTAAAGGCAGTAATGTCCGCAGCCTGGCTGATGGGATAGGTGAAAAAGCCAACCGGAATGCTTGTTTCAAAGTTGCGCATCTGAATCTCAGATTTTACCGTAGGATTTCTCTGGAGACGGGAAACCGTCACAAGATCCATATAGTAGAAGGTCATCTCACAGAGCTCAGGGATCTGGGACTGGATAAACAGAGTAGACTTCTCAGGATCCAGACCGCAGGCCAGGTAATCAAGGGCAACTTCGATGATATTCTGGCGTACTTTTTCCGGATTATCTGCATTGTCTGTCAATGCCTGAGCGTCTGCGATCATAATATATATTTCATCAAACTGACCGGAATTCTGCAGTTCCACTCTGCGTTTTAATGAGCCTACATAATGTCCAACATGAAGGCGGCCTGTAGGACGGTCGCCGGTTAATATGATTTTTCCCATTGTATTTTATCCTCTCATCTCCAGTTAAAAACCGGAGTTTATAATAAATAAGCATACCCCAAAGGTGATATTCTGTCAAGCACGGAAGAGGCTGTTTCCAGCCTTGCTTATGCCAGTCCTTCGCCTTTCATAACTCTTAAAAATGACTCGGGAAGAGGCGCTGAAAACTCCTTTTTGCCAAGATAATGAAGAGGCGCAGGAAGATCTTCAGGCATAACCAGACGGAAGGAATGAAGCATCTGGGAGGTGATTTTGTAGTTTGACCGCACACGTTCATTGACCCTTCTGTCACCATACTTAAAATCACCTAAAATAGGATGGCCGATGGAGGCTAAATGGGCCCGGATCTGATGGCTGCGCCCGGTAATCAGCGTTACCTGCAAAAGGGTCACTTTTCCGTTTGATTTAAGGGGAACATACTCCGTCATAATGGGTACGCTGTCTGCTGTCTGCTTTGAATGGATCTCTACTTTGTTGGAAGCTTCATCCTTCTTTAAAAAGCCTGTGATCAGCTGTTTTTCTTTCACCTCTCCTTTAACCAGGCACTGATAATATTTGTGGATGCTCCTGTCTTTGAATATGCGGTTCATCCCCTGGAGTCCTGCCAGTGATACGCCTGCCGCCACAAGTCCGCTGGTATTCCGATCCAGACGGTTGCAGATAGAGGGCTTAAAGGTACGCAGCTGCTCAACCGGCAGATGGCCGGACTGGATGAGGTAGTTTAAGATATGTTCATTTAGGGAAATATCACTCTCTTTTGCTTTCTGAGAAAGCATGCCGGAGGGCTTGTTGACGATCAAAATATGACTGTCCTCATAGATGATATCCAGCTTTACTGCCTGGGCGCTGTTTTCCTTTCCCGTCTTTTTGCAGCAGACCGTGCTGCTTTCTGATACCGGCCGACCGTTCAACGTCTGCGGGGTTTTTAAAGCCTGAGGGACTTTTGATGCAGACGGGGCGAAGGATAGATCGGCTGTGATCTGGGAAAATTTAGCAATCGTCTCATCCGCCAGAAACAGGCGGATCACATCTCCTTCCTCCAGTCTCTCGGCTCCCTCACACTTCTTTCCGTTCAGCGTAATGTTTTTTTTACGCATCATTTTATATAAAAAGCCTTTTCCTGCCTGATTCAGATATTTGGTTAAAAGCTTGTCTAACCGCTGTCCGGCCTCATTTGCCGTGACCTTCAATTCCTGCATGGTCTTTTTCTCCTTATATCCTGATTTAGGATTCCCACCGGCTGCCCTTTGGCGCGTATTCGATCCGTTCCATTACATCCAGGATCAGGCGGTGGGGCAATAGCTTTGTAAGCAGATAGAAAGCCTTCATGGTCCAGCCATAAACAGAAAGCTCACGTCTGGATACACTATCCCGGATGGCTTTTTTTACCACCCGGTCCGGCTTTGCCATCACAAACTGCTTATAAAGGGGGATTTCACCTGTTGTCTGGGCAATATCAAAAAATTCCGTTTTCACAGGTCCGGGGCAGATGGCTGTTACAGAAATCCCCCGATCTTTTAATTCCCGGTTTAAGGCTCTGCTATAGCTTAGTACGTAGGCTTTTGTCGCCGCATAGACCGCAAAGCCCGGCTGTGGCAGAAAGGCGGCGCTGGAGGCAAACTGGAGGATCCGGCTGTTATTTGGCATAAAGGGAAGAACCATAGACGTAACTGCCGTAAGGACCGTGCAGTTAAGCTCTGCCATTCCTGTCTGGTCTGATACAGAAAGTTCCCTTACACCGCCAATCTTTCCAAAACCGGCGGCATTTACAAGAAATTTTACCTGAGGCCCGGCCTGCGTAAGAGCTGCCTTTAATCGTTCAAGGTCTTTTTCTTCTGTAAGATCCAGCTCAAAGGTGCGTACAGGAATACCGATGAAATCCTTTAACTGCTCCAGACGCTCCTTTCTGCGTCCTATGGCCCAAATCTCATCCAGGCCTTTAAACTGCTCCCACAGTTGAATGGCGCATTCTCTCCCCATTCCTGAGGTGGCTCCTGTCACTACAGCAATCATCATAATAAGCCCTACCTTCCCTTCTTTTTATGGATATTGCGAATGGCTTTCTTCTTTCCTGACGGCTGGCCTTTGTCTGTTTTCTGGACAGGCCGGCTGTTTGTTCCCTTTCCTCCCTTTGATCCGCCGGAACTGTTTTTGCTCCTGTAGTCCTTCGTTCCACCCGGACGCACCAGACACTTCTTATCATAGCCGATCAGATCCGTCCTTCCGGCAATCCGCAGCGCCTCTGTCACAAGATCGTAGTTTTTCGGGTCGCGGTACTGGATCAGCGCCCTCTGCATGGCTTTTTCATGTGGATTGACCGGCACATAGACTTTTTCCATGGTACGGCAGTCATAGCCGGTATAGTACATACAGGTGGAAATAGTAGAGGGCGTGGGGTAAAAGTCCTGTACCTGCTCCGGCATATAGCCCAGATCCCGCAGATATTCTGCCAGCTCCACCGCTTCCTTCATGGTAGAACCGGGGTGGGAGGACATCAGATAGGGAACCAGATACTGATCCTTTCCCAGACGCTCATTCATCTCCTTATATTCCTTGACAAACCTGCGGTAGACCGCATTTTTCGGCTTTCCCATACGGTTTAACACAGCATCAGAAACGTGCTCCGGAGCTACTTTTAACTGTCCGCTTACGTGGTATTCGCACAGCTCCTTTAAAAATTTTCTGCTGGTGTCCGCTAGCAGGTAGTCAAAACGGATCCCGGAACGGATAAATACCTTTTTCACCTTCGGAATAGCCCGCAGCTTCCCCAAAAGGGCCACATAATCGGAATGATCTGCTTTCAGATTTTTACATGGCTCAGGAAACAGGCACTGCTTTGAGGGACAGGCTCCCTTCGTAAGCTGCTTTTCACAGGCCGGGAAACGGAAATTAGCCGTAGGCCCGCCTACATCATGGATATAGCCCTTAAAATCAGGCTCTTCTGTCAAACGCTTTGCCTCTTCCACTAATGATTCATGGCTTCTGGCCTGAATGATCCGTCCCTGATGGAAGGTAAGGGCGCAGAAACTGCAGGCGCCAAAGCAGCCCCGGTTGCTGATGAGGCTGAACTTGATCTCACGGATAGCCGGAACACCGCCAAGAGCCTCATAAGAGGGGTGATAGCTTCTCATATACGGCAGAGCATAGACGTCATCCATCTCCTGCTTCGTAAGGGGCTTTGAAGGCGGATTCTGCACCACAAAAAGTTTCCCGTCATAGGGCTCCACCAGACGTTTTCCAGAAAATGGATCTGTATTGCTGTACTGGATAAAAAAGCTTTCCGCATACCTTTTTTTATCACGGACAAGCTCCTCATAATCCGGCAGAAGCTTGTAGTCATAGACATTTTCCAGCTGCTTTGTCTTATAAACCGTACCGTCAATAAAGGTAATATCCTTCACATCCAGACCGCTGTCTAAGGCATCTGCTATCTCTATGATGGAGTGCTCTCCCATTCCATAGGAAATAAGATCCGCCTGGGCGTCTAAAAGGATCGAGCGCTTTAACCGGTTGGACCAGTAGTCATAGTGGGCCAGACGGCGCAGGCTGGCTTCAATGCCTCCGGCGATAATAGGAACATCCTTGTAGACGGAGCGGATCAGGTTGCAGTAAACCACAACCGCATAATCCGGCCGTTTTCCCATGACGCCTCCCGGAGTATAGGCATCCTCTTTCCTGCGCTTTTTCGATACGGAATAATGGTTCACCATGGAGTCCATATTTCCCGCAGAAACTAAAAAGCCCAGCCTGGGGCGTCCGAATATCTGTATACTTTCCTTTGTTTTCCAGTCCGGCTGGGAAATGATCCCCACACGGTAGCCGTGGGCCTCCAAAAGCCTTGAAATAATGGCGGTTCCAAAGGAAGGGTGATCTACATAGGCGTCGCCTGTCACATAGACAAAATCACACTGATCCCAGCCTCTTGTTTCCATATCCTGCCGGGTAACCGGCAAATAATCATGTATCATACGCTCTGCTCCTTATAAAAGCTCTCTAAAATCACAGATAAAGCCGTCTGCCAGAGCTTCCTTTTCTTTCCGCATGGCTTTGGAAAATGTATCTTCCACTGCGTACACCGTCATCCCGGCTCTCTTTCCAGCCATGATTCCAGCCGGAACATCCTCAAACACCAGACAGTCCTCCTGCTTTGCTCCCAGCCGTTTCGCTACCTCCAGATAGATATCTGGAGCCGGTTTTCCAAAGGGTACCTCACAGGCCGTTACCACCTCACGGAAATATTTTTCCATATCAAGGGATTTTAATACAGCGGATACCATTTCTCTGCCGTTGCTGGTGGCAATGCCTGCGGGAATCCCTCTGGCTGCAAGCTCCTCCAGAAATTCCCGTGCTCCCGGTTTTAGAGGAACTTCCTTTTCATATTTTTCCAGAGACATGGCAATCCAGGCTTCCTTGATTTCTTCTATAGAGTCAGGAAGTCCGAAGCGCTCCTTAAAATAAACAGCCGTCTCTGTAAAGCTCATGCCTTCAATGGCTTTCTGCAGATCCTCCGGGCAGGACAGGCCGTACCGTCCCAGATATTCGATGTCAATATCCTCCCACATCCACATGGAGTCTACCAGTGTTCCATCCAGGTCGAAAATGACTGCTTTTATGTAATCCAGTATCATATTTCTGATATTTCTCCTTTCAGACCGGCCAGTTCCTTTTGGGTAAGCGGCCTGTATTCTCCCGGCAAAAGCGCCGGATCCAGACAAAGCGTTCCCATGGACAGCCGCTTTAAAAATACGACCCTGCAGCCCAGAGCTTCAAACATCCGCTTTACCTGATGGAATTTCCCCTCATGGATGGTCAGGGTCACAGGAACCGCTTCTGCAAAGGCTGTCTCCGGCGCACGTCCTAAACGCTGTTCCCCCTCTTCTCTGCTTAAACAGATAAGCTCTGCCGGTCGGGTCTTTACTCCATCCTCTAAAATCACGCCATTCTTCATCTGTTCTGCGGCATCTTTAGGGAGAGTTCCCTCGATATAAGCCAGATAGACCTTATCCACATGTTTTTTCGGGGAAAGCAGTTCATGGGCCAATGCTCCGTCATTGGTAATCAAGAGCAGGCCCTCTGTATCCAGATCCAACCGTCCAACCGGAAAGAGATCTCCCCTGAGGGCATCTTCGATCAGGCTTACTACAGTAGGATAACGGACATCCTCTGTGGCAGATACGGTCCCCTGAGGCTTATTTAACATAAAATACTCCATCCGGGCATAGCTTACCGGCACACCGTCAAGGAAAATCTCATCCTTTTCCGGATTTACCTTTGTATCTGCTGCCTTTACGGTCTGTCCATTGACCTGGATCCGGCCCTTTCTCGCAAACTCCTTTACCTGGCTGCGGCTTCCCTTTCCCATTTCTGTGAGAAATTTATCCAGACGCATCTGTCCGGTATTCTGTTTTTTCTTCTCTGCCATATGGATTTTACTCCTGTTTTTCTTATCCGCCGCTGGCAGCTTCACAGTTACTGTAAACGCCAGCCGGGATAGTATTTATTTTTCAGTGTCATATTGTTTCCCTTGGCCCAGCCTAGTGGGAAACCTCTATAGGCCACCAGGCACCAGCCTTTTATGGGGCCTTCCTCCGGCAGCAGGCTGATCGTTTCCCCTTTCAGGTAGCGCGCCACACGCTCATCTTCCTCAGAAAGATTTAAAACCACTGGATATTCCTCTATGCGCAGCGCCATTGCCAGTGCCTGTGAGGGCTCAAAACGGCCCTTCTTCAGTTCTCCGATCAGCAGGCCGGTGCGCAGAAAACGTAAAGGCAGGCCCGTTTCCAGTCCGCAGGGCAGATTGTATACATGTTCCTGATGGATGAACATACGTTCTTTTTCCCAGGAAATCCTGCATGAACGTAAAAATGCTTCTAGCTCCCGAAGGCCTGTATCCTCAGAAGCCGAAGACTTTTTGCCCTGGATCTTTCTGCTTTCGGCTCTGTTGGGATGACGTTCTCCTGGTTTGGCAGGATGACCGACCGGGGTTGGTATCTTTTTTGATCCTTCACTCTTTTTTCTTAAAAGCGCCAGAAAATGGCCTTCCCCCTTCATCCGGTGGGGAAAAAGGCGCATACAGCCGTTCAGTCCGATGCCGTCTGCGGATCCGGGTACAGAGGCAAGATTGAAAGGAACCAGCTCCATTTCCGGGTGCGATTCTAAAAGAAAGTTTACATTATCCTCATCCTCCAGCCTTGAAAAGGTGCAGGTAGAGTAAAGGAGCATACCGCCCGGTTTCAGCATAGCCACGGCCTGCTCTAAGATCCGGCGCTGGATGGGGCTGTAATATTCAGGGCCTCTGCTGGTCCAGTCTTTTACCATGTCATCATCCCGCCGGAACATCCCCTCGCCGGAACAGGGAGCATCTACTAAAATTTTATCAAAAAATTCCGGCCAGACCTCTGCCAGCTTTTCCGGGTCCTCGCTGACCACTGCAATATTGGCAGCTCCTGTTAATTCCAGATTTTTAAGCAGGGCTCTTGCCCTGGAATAGCTGATATCATTTGATACCAGAAGGCCCTCTCCCTTAAGCTTTGCCGCCAGCTCCGTACTCTTTCCTCCCGGAGCCGCACATACATCCAATACCTTATCTCCCGGCTCCACTGGAAGCATGGCCGCCGGCGTCATGGCGCTGGGTTCCTGAAGGTAGTACAGCCCTGCAAAATAGGCAGGATGTCTGGATGGCCGATCCTGGCTGTCATAATAAAACCCATTTTTCGTCCAAGGGACTGGAGAAAGTTTCCAGGGAGAAAATTCTAAAAATTCCTCAGGAGAAAGCTTAAGCGTGTTCACTCTCAGTCCCGGTTTCCATTCTTCCTCATAGCTTTTTATATACTGGTCGTATTCCTTTCCCAAAAGTTCTTTCATCCCGGCAAGAAAGTCTTTTGGGAGCATTTTCACATCTGTCATCTTTTTGACCTTTCAATGTTTTTCCATATTGGTTATATTACTGTACTTCTTCCATATACTGATACAAAACTCCCACCCTCTAAGGTTCTTCATGAAACACTCCCTCGGCGGTTTGGGGGCAGTCTTCTGCCTCATCCTTCTTCTTGCCTGCCCGGCTCTGGCCCTCACAGGAGCCAGAAATGGGCTTCTTCTCTGGGCGGATGTGGTTCTTCCCACCCTTCTGCCCTTTATGATCTGCTCCGGCATGATCGTGGCCCTAAACGGCGTTCCCCTGCTCACAAAGCCCCTTTTCCCTTTTTTATCCCGTTTTATGGGCCTGTCCCAGCCGGGAAGCTTTGTCTTTATCACGGGCCTTCTATGCGGATACCCCATGGGAGCACGGATGGACAGCCGTTTCCTGGAAGAAGGACGGATTGAACTTAATGAAGCCAGAACGCTTCTTGCCGTCAGCAACCACCCCAGCCCCATGTTTATCCTGGGTTATATCTGCGTTCAGGCCGCATCCCTTTTTTCTTCTTCAAATGCCTGTCCGCCCTGGATCTTTCTCACCGCTTTGTATCTGCCCATACTTCCGGTTTCTTTTCTGGCAAAAAAATGTTATCATCTGAATCAGGAAGCGTCTCTTTGCAGACAGGATAACTATAAATCGGAGCATACACGCGTTTCCTTTGACGCCCACTTAATGGACTGTCTGGAAACCATGGAGAAAATCGGCCTTTATATTATGATTTTTTCCATTTTGGCTTTGTATCTGAGTGCACTTCCAGATTCCCTTCTCCCTCTTACGCTAAGATGCGCCCTCTTAGGCGCGGTAGAAATCACTACAGGCATCCGGGCGATCTCAGGCTCTGTTCCCGGCTTTGCCGGAGCCCTTCTTATCACAGCAGCCGGAGCCTTTGGTGGGATTTCCGGAATCTTTCAGACAAAAAGTGTACTAAAAAGTGCCGGACTGTCTATCCGGCACTATATTCTGTGGAAGTTTTTCCACAGCGTCCTTTCCTGCGTGGCCTTTGCTCTGTGCTTTTTCATAAATCAAAGCCTGCAGATCGGTATTTAATCAGCCTGTGTTTCCTGATTCTCCACAGCGGCCGCAGCCTCTGCATTCTCCTCTTTCACAATCCCTCCGGACAGCTCATTGCGGTTGGCAGAAACAATATCATAGCTGGACTGCATGGAACTCATAAATGCGTCAAAACGCCCCTTTGCGTTGTCCATGGTGTGGTTAAGAATGGTCTGCAGGCTGCGGAGCATATCATCCGTATACTGAATGGAGCCCTGTCGGATATTATTGGCGTCATTCACTGCGGCGTCTACGATCGCCTGAGCCTGGATATTGGCCTGTGAAATAACCTCCTCCGCATGGCTGTAGGCCCGCTGCATGATCTCATGCTCATTGATCATCTCTGTCGTCTGCTCATTAGCCTGAGCTACCATGGAGTTTGCCTCCTCTGAAGCCTGGCTTACCATGGAATTTGCCTGCTCTGTCGCCTGGGCGATCATGGCGTCTGCCTGAGCCTTTGCCTCAGAAAGCATGGCGTCGGACTGGGATCTGGCGTCATTTAAGATGGTCTGCTGCTGACTGATGATCTTCTGATACTTTGTGATTTCATCCGGGATCCGCATACGAAGCTCTACCAAAAGCTCCTCCATCTCCTCTTTGTTCACAATGATCTTGCTTTTGGACAGCGCCTGAGACTTGCAGCTGTCAATATATTCTTCAATCTCGCTTATCAACTGTTCAATTCTGCTCATATTACGATCTCCTTCATCCCTGTACTTTTTTTATCTCTTCCAGCTTTTCTCTTACTCGTCTGGCTGTGGCCGGATGGAGAAAGCCGCTGATATCACCGTCATACTCCGCGATTTCCTTCACAATGCTGGAACTTAAATAGGAGTATTTCAGGTTGGTCGTCAAAAATATGGTATCGATCTCAGGGGCAATGACCCTGTTTGTCTGGGCCATCTGAAGCTCATATTCAAAATCCGTGATGGCGCGAAGACCTCTTACGATCACCTTGGCATCATTTTGGCGGACAAAGTCGATCAGAAGGCCATGGAACGCCTGAACTTCCACATTGGGAATATCTCCTGTCACTTCCTCTAACAACTCTACCCGCTCTCTGGCCGTAAACAGGGGCGATTTTGCCCGATTATTTAATACTCCGATAATTACCTTATCAAACATGGATGCGGTACGCTTAATAATATCCAAATGACCCAGAGTGACCGGATCGAAGCTGCCTGGATATACTGCAATTTTCATTTATTCTCCCTTGCCAGCAAAGATATGCTTGTTGGTCTTGTATATTTTTTCTTTTGTCATATGGTAACCAGCTTCCTCTAACCAGCCAAAATCCGTTTCTTTGGACGCTTCTATTATGATCTGTGTATCCTCTGTTACCATCGGTGAACCCGAAAGATACTCCAGAACCCGTTTTTCAAGTTCCATTCCATAGGGCGGATCCATAAAAATCAGGTCAAAACGATAATTTCTTCCTTCCAGCCGCTTAAGTCCTGCAATTACGTCAGATTCCAAAACAAGAGCCCCCTCTTCCAGGTGGGTACGGCTCAGATTTTCGCGGATACACTCCACCGCTTTTGGATTATTTTCAATAAAGACTGCCTTTCTGGCTCCTCTGCTTAAGGCTTCAATCCCGATGGCACCGCTTCCGGAAAAAAGATCCAGAAAAAAGCATCCGGGAATCTGGGGCTGGAGCATATTAAAAAGTGTCTCTTTGATCCGGTCTGTAGTTGGACGTGTGTCCAGACCTTCTATTGTTTTTAAAAGCAGCCTTCTGGCACTGCCTGCGATAACTCTCATGGAAAAACTCCTGTAATTAAGCAATTTTCATTCCAAACAAGTATAATATGAAATGAGCTGTAATACAAGGTTTTTTTGGAATTTTCTAAAAAGAGCAGACACAGTTTCCCATGTCCGCTCGTTTGCATCTGTTTCTTTCCTATCCTGCCCTCAAAATCAGTACCCGTAAAAGATCTGGGCAATGGGTGAAGTCTTATCAAGGATCAGCGTATTATTTCCGCTCGTAAGAGACGCCTTTGCCGCATCCAGAGAGCGGACAAAATTGTAAAAATCTGCCTTGCTGGCGTCATTATAGGCATTAGATAAAATCTGCATATACTGGGCTTCTCCTTCTGCACGGATGCGTTCCGCCTCAGCGGCCGCCTTGGATTTCATCACAGACACCTCTTTTGTGGTGTCATTTTTAATCTTCTGGGCAGAGGAATTTCCCTGAGCCGTATAGGAAGCGGCAATGTTGTTCCGCTCAGAGATCATACGGTCGTAAACAGACTGCTTATTGTCATCCGGCATATCTAAAGACTTGGTTTCTACCGCCATTACCTGAATGCCATAGCCGTCCAGAGAATCTCCAATTCCGCTGCTGATATCAAGAGCCAGCTTTCCGTCTCTGTTTTCAATGATCTCGGCCTGATCCATGTTGGAAATGACAGATTTCATGGTGGAAAAAACAGAAGCTGCAATACGGGACTGGGCCTGAGCTACCTGTCCGTTTAAATGTCTGGTAAAGAGCACCGGGTCAGAGATCTTCCACAGTACAAAAGCATCGGCGATCATGGTCTTTTTATCCTTTGTAATTACATCCGACTGGGGGATGTCATAGATCTGAAGGGACTTTGGAATGGAAGTCCCTGTCTGAAGAAAAGGCACCTTTAAGCTCACTCCCGGAGTTTCCACTACCCGGACGATCTCGCCGAACTGGCGGATCAGCTTATACTCGTTGGGATAGGTCACCACTAAGGACGCTCCCAGTAAAACCGCAGCAGCCGCCGCAGCAAAACCTGCTATGATACCGACTTTTTTCATTCCTGCGCCTCCTCTATGGTGATCTCTCCGGATGGCTGGCCGGAGGCTGTCTGCTGTTCCATGGCTTCTGCAAAACGATCCAGGGGCAGCAGCTTCTGAGTCCCGCTTTCATCTACAATATAAAGCTTCATATGAGGCAGAACCTCTTCCATAGTCTCATAAAACATACGCTGTCTTGTGATCAGAGGATATTTGGTATATTCCGCATACATCTGTTCAAATCGCGACACCTGGCCCTGGGCCTCATTGATACGGGCTTCCCGTTCTGCCTCTGCATCCTTTATAATCTGGTCGCACTGAGCTTCTGCCTGAGGAATTTTTTCATTTCGGTCCTTGTTGGCATTATTGATGGCAGTTTCCTTTCCCTGCTTGGCATTTTCCACGTTTTTAAAGGCATTCAGTACCTCTGTGGTAGGAGGAAAGGCGTCCTGAATGGTAATATTTACCACTGCAAGACCGATATCCTCTTCCATCATACGGTTTGTAAGTTTTTCCTTGATTTCTGATTGGATTTCAGATTTTCCTGTGGTAATTACATCGTCTACATTGTGGGTTCCCACCGTATCGCGGATATAGGACTGGGCCAGCATTTTTAAGGTGGCAACAGGCTCTGAGGATGCGTAGAGATATTTGACCGGGTCATTTACCATATATTCCAAATAGAAATCCGTGTTTACAAAGTTAAAATCCTTGGTGATCATGATAGATTCAGATTCATCACTCGTTCCGGTCTCAGGGTCATAGCCAATCGGCATTCCCTTAATGCCCTTGGATACCCGGCGCACATTCTGGATAAATGGGATTTTAAAATGAAGCCCTGCCTGAGATACTGCCTGGGCACTTCCCAGCGTACTGACAACTGCATAATTTTCTTCATCCAGAATATAGTAGCTGTTCGTACCCAGAAGGATCAGTATAACAGCCGCAGCTGCCACCTTTCCCCCTCTGGCAAAACGGCGTCTTTTTTTCTTCTTTTTTACCGGGTTGCCGTTGGAATCAAAGCGCTCCGGCTCCGGCGTCCCGTCCTTCTCCCCCTGCCCGTCTTCCGGCTTTTTACCGCTGTACTGTCCATTCAGCTGCTGAAAAAGCTTCCGGAAATCAGGGTTTTGTCCCAATGGATGTTTTTTCATGTAACTCCTCCTTATCTGCCCGACATAGGTCACTCATCCCCCGAAAAATATATAAGAGGATTATAACAGATAGAAGGCTGGTTTTCAACCAAAATGACAGTCTTTTACAGATCCAAAGCCAGATTTCTTAGCCATTTTTTCTGACGGTACCGCCAATAGCCCAAAATCATTTTATAGATTTCCTCAGAAAGTACCAGAGCGTATACCAGATAAATCGGAAGATGCCATACAAGCGCTCCCAGAAAAGCCAGCGGAACACCGATGATCCACACGCCGCTGGTGTCCAAAAAGAGGCACATTTTCGTGTCGCCGCCGCTTCTTAAAACACCTACCACATTTACATAGTTAAACATTTTTGCAGGCATATAGAGGGCAAATACCAGCAGGCAAAGATTTACATCCATGGCTACCTGAGGGGTAATGGTATAAATCCCGATGATCTGCCACCGTCCTGCCACCATCACAAAGTCAGCTGCCATAGTTATGATAAACTGCAGGATAAAAAACTGGGTGGCATATTTTTCTGCTCTCTTTATCTTTCCCGCGCCAAGTTCATTTCCAAGAATGACGGCTGTAGCCGCGCTTAAGCCCTGGAACAGCACTACAAAAATATCCTGGATCGTGGTAGCAATGGTAATGGCCGCCACTGCGTCATCTCCCATACGGCCATATGCCAGAGAGTACAGTGTAGTCCCCAGTCCCCACATAAATTCATTTGCAATAACCGGAGCCGATGTATCTGCGAAACGGAGGATAAAATCCCTGCTCCATCCAAACAGGCCTTTAAAGCCGCAGGCCAGAGGAAGCTTTTTGCCGTAAACATATAGGAGCACAAGACTGACCTCAATGCACCGGGCGATCAAAGTCGCGCAGGCAGCGCCTGCCACGCCCATCTGCGGAGCACCGAATTTTCCAAAGATCAGCACATAGTTTAAAACAACATTGATAGCAATTGCAATACAGCTGCATACCACAGGATATACAACCTTATTTACAGCCCGCAGCATGGCGACGTACACATTTGTCATGGCAATAAAAGGGTATGTGAGCACGGCGATCCGAAGATATTTTATGCCCAGTTCAATGCTGCTCTCACTGGTTGTAAAGATCCGCATCACCTGATGGGGCCAGATCAATCCCGGGAGCACAAATACAAGTGCTCCGGCTGCGGCCAGGAGAATGGATAAGCCCAATACTTTCCGTATGCTCTTTACATCTCCATTACCCCAGTACTGGGCCGCTAAAATACCGGCTCCGCTGACAATGCCGAATACCAGCAGTGAAAATACAAAAAAATACTTATTTGCAAGTCCCACGGCGGCAATGGCGCTGGAGCCAAGGCCTCCGATCATCAGAGTATCTACCATATTTACTACTGTATTAAGCATACCCTGCAGTGCCACAGGGCATGCGATCATCAGCGCTTTTTTAAGAAATCTCCGGTCACGGAGCATTTCTCCCGTGCGGATCATCAGCTGTCTCATCGTTCGTTTCCATTCCTTCCTCGTTCATTCTGTTTTTCCTGTCTTCCAGCAGTTTTTTTGCAAGTACGCTTTCAATTTTCTTATTTCCGATCGTTAACACCTGAAAATGCCAGCCGGACTGGTCGATGGAGGGCTTTTCGCCCTCTGCCGGAATCCGGTCTAATCGGGATGTAAGAAAACCGTTTAATGTATCGTACTCCTCCTCGTCCTCTCCCAGGCTGAGTTTTAGCGCCTCTGAAACCTCATCAAAGGGAGCCAGTCCGCTGATAAGCCAGGAACCGTCCTCTCTTTCGGTCATATAGTGCTCTTCCTCGTCATATTCATCCATGATGTTCCCCACGATTTCTTCTAAAATGTCCTCCATGGTCACCAGGCCTGCGGTTTGTCCATACTCGTCTACCACGATTTCCATATGGATCTTTTCCGACTGCATTTCTTTAAAAAGAGAATCAATCTTTTTTGTCTCAGGGATAAAAGCCGCCTCTCTTAAAAGTCCCGGCACTTTACGGATTTCCTGTTCCCTGAATTCTGCTTTGCGGGCCAGCATGGCCGCATCTCTCAGATGAAGGATCCCGATAATATCATCCATATCCTCGCCATATACGGGATACCGTGTATTTATGCCCTCATCCAGCATAAAATCAAGGGCAGCCTCCAGCTTCATGGAACCGTCAAGAGCCGTGATCCCGGTTCGGTGAGTCATAATATCTTCTGCCGTTGTGTCACCAAGCTGGAAAATATTGGATATCATTTCTGTTTCATCTGCTTCCAGCACCCCCTGCTCATGGCCTTCATTGACCATGGTCATAATATCTTCTTCCGTTACATCCTCATAACCGTGTAACTTGATCCCAAAGCGCCTTAAAGCTGCAAAAAGCTTTTTTCCAGGCCCCCAGCTTCCATCCTCCATAGTAAATTCAAAAACTCCTTTCTCTCGTTCCCAGCTCCAGGCTGATCCGCATAGCCTCATCTACCCGTCTCATCATTTCCCCGTCAATATGACAGATTTTTTCTCTCAGCCGCTGTTTATCAATGGTGCGTACCTGCTCCAGTAAAATGACAGAATCCCTGACCAGACTCCGGTTTCTGGCTTTCAGCTCTACATGAGTAGGCAGTTTTGCCTTATTCATACGGGAGGTGATCGCCGCACAGATTACCGTAGGACTATGTCGGTTTCCCACATCATTCTGAATGATCAGCACCGGACGCACACCTCCCTGTTCAGAGCCCACAACCGGGCGAAGATCCGCATAAAAGATATCTCCCCGTCTGATGATCATAGCTTTCCCCTCCCATGTACTGATACACTATCAGCATATGTAGGGGGACAGTCCAGGGAGCGTGTCTGTACCTCTTATAAATATCTTATGGCTCTTCAAACCCTTCGTAGCGGTCATCAAAATAATCCTTTGTTCCCGCAATCGCACCGTCTTTTATATAGACTCGGGGCACCCGCTTTCCAATATCGCAGATGATCTCATAGTGGAAGCCACCTGAGCAGGCAGCCATTTCTTCTACTGTGATCTCTTCTTCCCCATCCCTTCCGATCAAAGTAACCTCATCATCCTCTTTTGCCTCAGGGATATCCGTCACATCGACCATAAACTGATCCATGCAGATCCGGCCAAGGATCCTGGCCCGCTTTCCGCGGATAAGGACAAAACCTTTATTGGACAAAGCGCGGTTGTAACCGTCCGCATATCCGGTAGGAATGGTTGCCACCCGCATAGTCTTATCTGATACAAAGGTGCTGCCGTAGCTTACTGGCGTTTTTGGTCCTATTTCCTTAATATAGGTGATAAAGCTCTTAATTTCCATTATAGGCGTCAGTCGGATCCGGCTTCGATCCACTTCATCCGATGGATAAAGACCATAAATACAGATTCCGGCACGGACCATATCCATATGGTTTGAATCCAGATCTTCTACGATCCCGGCGCTGTTGGAACAGTGGCGGATGGGAATATTGACCCCATATTCCTCCAGATAACCTAAAAAGGCCAGATATTTGTCATACTGCTCCCTGTAAAAGGTCTTGTCTGTCTCATCTGCTCTTGCAAAATGGGTAAAAAGCCCCTCGATTTCAATGCCCGGAAGGGACGCCATCCCGGCTGCCTCCTTTGCAGCATCCCTGCTGGGAGCCATGCCGATCCGGCTCATGCCTGTATCAAGGGCCAGATGGATTTTGGCCGTAAGGCCTCTTTCCTTTGCCAGACAGGATAATTCCTTGGCTTCTTTTAAACGGAACATAGCCGGGGTGATCTTGTACTGCAAAAGCTCCTCAAACCGCTGTCTGTGGGTCACACCTAAAATCAGGATCGGTTTTTGGATCCCATGGCGGCGCAGATTGATCCCTTCGTCTATATTAGATACCGCATAACCTTCCACATACGGATCCATGGCCCAGGCCACCGGAACTGCTCCATGGCCGTAGCCGTCTGCCTTTACGACACCCATAATGGCTGTAGAGGCCGGAAGGGCCTCTCTCATAGCTTTCATATTAGAAACAACGGCATCCAGATTTACCGTTGCATATACTCTGCTGTAAGGTCTCATTTTGTTTTGATTTCCTCCTTCTGCCGATCCATAAAGGCCCCGGCTGCCTCAGCAATCTCTGATGCAAGCAGGCTGTGAAGCTTATTTCCGGCTGCACGCTCTCCTGCCAGCCCATGAATATAAACGCCCAAAGCGGCTGCTTCCTCTTCCTCCATTCCCAGGGCCATCAGCCCGGCCAGGATGCCGGTAAGCACATCTCCGGATCCGGCCTTTGCCATAGCGCTGCTTCCGCTGGTATTGATATATAAAGTCCCCTCTTTTCCTGCGGTCACGGCTGCCGCATCTTTAAGAACGCAGGTAATCCCGTAGTGGGATGCATAAGAAAATGCCGCAGCCGGAAGATCGGCCTGAATTTCACTGATTTTCTGGCTTGTAAGCCGCGCCATTTCCCCCAAATGGGGAGTGATCACAATATTTTCCGTATAGTAGGAGGTCAGATAGGGGTGAGATGCAATGGTATTTAAGCCGTCCGCATCAATGATCACAGGCACAAAGGCGCTTGTAAGGATATCCTCTACCAGATATTCCACATAAGGCTCGCTTCCAAGACCAGGGCCTAAAACCACCACATCTGCCCAGTTCATCTCAGCCTCGATCCGTTCCTTAAAATCCTCTCTCCCGCCTAAAAGCTCTTCCGGACGATAAGAAGAAATAATGGCTTCCGGAAGAAGGGTCTGTAAAACCGTCCTGTTTTCTTCCACGGTCAGGATTTTTACAAGTCCCGCTCCGGCCCTGTAGGCTCCAAGAGCGCTAAGATAAGCTGCTCCGCTCATGTTTTTAGAGCCTGCTGCGATCAGCACGCGGCCAAAGGTCCCTTTATTTGAATAGGCTTTCCGCTCCGGTACCCGGTTTAAATCGCTTTCCTCGCAGGCATACGCCATAGAGATCGGATCCTCCTCTTCCGGCTCTACCCTTAAGGCCTCCTCAGGAAAACCGATGTCTGCAACCGTAACATTTCCCGCATAGTCCCTTCCCGGATATACGGCAGTTCCAATCTTCTCCCAGCCAAAGGCTACGGTTTCATCTGCTTTCAGAGCAATCCCCATCACCGCTCCCGTACCGGAATGGATCCCGGAAGGAATATCGACAGCAATGCACCATGGCTTTGTTTTTCCATTCCCTTTAAGAATCTCTGCTGCAAGCTCCATACAGGCTCTGTATTCTCCCTGGATTTCCCGGCTTAATCCCACACCGAAAAGGCCGTCGAAAAGAATCCCGCAGTTTTCTGCTTCCTCTTTCATAAGTTCCCATTTTTTTACAGGTATCCCCAGCTTCCTGGCAATGGAAAGCTGGAGCTTTAATTCTTCTGTCGCCTTTTCCTCTGAACTGGCCAGAAAAATAACTGCAGGAAGTCCTTTTAAATAAACCATCCGGGCTGCCGCCGCTGCATCCGCTCCATTATTTCCCACACCGCACAGCGCCCAGACCGGACTGTGTGCGGCAAATGCTCGGGCTGCCTTTAATGCGCAGTCTGCGACCGCCAAAGCTGCCCGCTCCATTAAAACCAGGGAAGGAATCCCGACCTCATGGATGGTGTAATGATCCACTGCTTTCATCTTTCTACCTGTCAGAAGGGTTCTCATATCATGTTCTCCTCTCTGCGGACGTTTCCTTTTCGCCCACTGCAAATGCCATGGCAAAATCCTCTGTATTGGAGATAGACACATGGATCTGTGTCAGCCCCATTTCCTCAGATCGCTTTTTAGCGCCGCCGTAAAGATTGACATAGGGTTTTCCAAGCTCATCCCGAAGCACCTCGATATCTCCGGGCATAAATCCCCGGAACCCGGTGCCGAACATCTTTGCCACGGCCTCCTTCACAGCAAAAGAGCCGGCCAGCTTAGAGGCAGACCCCTTCGCTTGCCGGCTTTCCGTCTCCGTAAATGTGCGAGCGACAAAATGAGGCCTCCTGCAGGCCTTTTCCATGCGCTTTATTTCGATCAGATCGGTTCCAACTCCCAGTATCATCCTACTTGCTTCCTGTGCGTTCGTTTTTTTCATCCCGGTCCAGCATACTGCATACCCGGTAGGACAGCCGCATCAGACTTTCAGACAGATGCACATTTTCCACAACTACATCCTCCGGTACAACAAGATCCGTATGGGCGAAATTCCAGATTGCCTTGATTCCTGCTGCTACCAGACGATCCGCAATCTCGGGAGCCTTTGTCTTTGGTATTGTAAGAGCCGCGATCTGGATCTCATTCTCTTTTATAAAGCTTTCCAGATCGTCCACGGACCGGATTTCAATCCCGCGGATCACCAGACCGATCAGCTTGGGATTGATATCAAACATCCCTTTGATCACAAAACCTCTCCGTTCAAAATTTGTATAATTGGCGATTGCCTGTCCCAGATTTCCGGCTCCGATGATGATCAGATTGTGCTGCTGGTCGATTCCCAGAATCTTTGCAATTTCCGAGTACAGATATTTTACATTATAGCCATAGCCCTGCTGTCCGAAGCCGCCGAAATTATTCAGATCCTGGCGGATCTGAGAAGCTGTAACCTTCATGCGGTTGCTCAGTTCATTGGAAGAGATACGCTCCACTTCTTCTTCAATCAGCTCCCCCAGATAGCGGTAATAGCGGGGCAGTCTCGAAATAACCGCTTTCGATATTTCCTTGCGTTCCATCCTGTGCCACCCTCTCCTTATATGATTCAATCTAATGCTTTCTATTATAATCGGGCGTTAAAAAAATGTCAAATCACTTTCAGGATGTTCTTGAAAAAAATATGTTCCTATATTATACTGATTGGTGCATATTATGCAAAAAACATAGAATTTATGCTAAAAAAGGAGTTTTGAAATGATCCTGTCATGCAGCAACATCAGCCGGTCCTTTGGAGATAACCATATCCTCAAACGGGTCTCATTTCATATAGAGGAACATGAAAAAGCCGCTGTCGTAGGGATTAACGGCGCGGGAAAATCCACTCTTTTAAAGATCATCATCGGTGATCTGGCACCAGATGAGGGAAGTGTAACCTGGGCCAAGGGCGCTTCCATCGGATATCTGGCCCAGCATCAGGATCTGGAGGGCGCTGAGACCATTTATGACGCTCTTTTAGAGGTAAAGCGGCCTATCCTTGAAATGGAGGAGCGTCTGCGAAACCTTGAACAGTCCATGAAATCTGCCTCCGGTGAAGAACTGGAGGCTATGCTTTCCGAATACAGCCGCTTAAACCACGCGTTCGAGCTGGAAAACGGCTACGCCTGCCGCAGTGAAATTACGGGGGTATTAAAGGGTCTGGGATTTTCAGAGGATGAATTTTCAAAGCCCATCCAGGCGCTCTCCGGCGGCCAGAAAACCCGTGTATCCTTAGGCAAGCTTCTCTTAACCAAACCCGATATCCTGCTTCTGGACGAGCCCACCAACCATCTGGATATGGTGTCTATTGCATGGCTGGAAACCTATTTAAAGGGCTATTCAGGAAGCGTGATCATCGTGGCCCACGACCGATATTTCCTGGACCGTGTGGTTACAAAGGTCATCGAGCTGGACAATGGCACCGCCACTGTTTTTTCCGGCAATTACTCCGCCTACAGCGATAAAAAAGCCATGCTCAGAGACGCACAGATCCGTGCTTACTTAAATCAGCAGCAGGAAATCCGCCATCAGGAAGCGGTCATTGCCAAATTAAAATCATTTAACCGTGAAAAATCCATCCGAAGGGCAGAAAGCCGGGAAAAGATGCTGGATAAAATCGAGCGTCTGGAAAAGCCAGTGGAAATCAACGATTCCATGGATATCCGTCTGGAACCGGACGTAGTCAGCGGAAATGATGTACTCACCGTCACAGACTTAAGCAAGTCCTTTGATACTCAGACATTATTTACACATGGCAGTTTTGAAATCAAACGTGGGGAACGGATTGCGGTTATCGGAAATAACGGTACCGGAAAGACCACGCTTCTTAAGATCATAAACGGCCTGATCCCTGCTGATGCCGGAGAAATCCGCCTGGGCGCCAAGGTTCATATCGGCTACTACGATCAGGAACATCAGGTTCTCCATATGGATAAGACCCTGTTTCAGGAGATCCAGGATACCTATCCCAATATGAACAACACTCAGATCCGCAATACCCTTGCTTCTTTCCTCTTTACCGGTGATGATGTGTTTAAGCTGATCAAGGATTTAAGCGGCGGCGAACGGGGCCGCGTTTCACTTGCAAAGCTTATGCTTTCAGACGCCAATTTCCTGCTCCTTGACGAGCCCACCAACCATCTTGACATTACCTCAAAGGAGATCCTGGAAAGCGCTTTAAACCGGTATACGGGAACGGTTCTTTATGTATCTCATGACCGTTATTTCATCAACCGCACCGCTACCCGGATCCTGGATCTGACCGGACAGTCCTTTGTAAATTATATTGGCAATTATGATTATTATCTGGAGAAAAAGGAGGATGTGGAGGCTGCATTTTTTGCAGGACGAGGCTCTGAGGCTCCAAAATCAGCTTTAGGCCGTCCGGCTGATGCCGGAACGGGAGCTTCTTCCGGTACCGCTGCCTCCTCTTCTGCTTCAGATACAGGGGCCAAGCTTGACTGGAAGGCTCAGAAGGAAGAGCAGGCCAGGATCCGCAAACGTCAGAATGAACTTAAAAAGACCGAAGACGCCATCCACCAGTTAGAAACAAGAGACAGCGAGATCAATGAGCTGCTGGCGTTGGAAGAAGTCTATACCGATGTGTCCAGACTGATGGAGCTGAACAAAGAAAAGGATTCCATCAGTGAAAAACTGGAAAAACTTTACGAATTATGGGAGGCGCTGGCAGAGGAATGAAACTAAAACGTATTCTGGCTCTTCTTGGAGTCCTTCTCCTTGCAGGGCTTGTTCTCCTGTTTTTTATTCTGGCTCTTACCGGGGCTTCCAAAAATACACTGATGGCTGTGGCTTTTTCGATCCTCTTCTTTTCCGTCCTGTTTTATGCTATGGCGCTGATGGCAAGGGTGTTAAAGCATGGAGACGATCCAGGTCAGGAAGAGGATGAACAAAAAAAAACATTGTAGGTTATTGATAAAGCGGGAACCTCCCGGGAGTATGTCTTCATAGGCTGCGGTCATGAAAATGACCGCAGTTTCCTTTTTTACGATAGGATCTGAATTTCTGCTGTCAACCTCTGCAGTTCATTCCGTGTAAATCTTACTAATTTTTTTCTCTATGAAATCCCCTTAATGGCTGCTTCCCCATCGGATGAATACCATCTTCTGTTTCACGGACAGGGTATTGTCCTGCCAGCTGCTCTAAATATTTCTTTCATTTTTTCAGAAGGCTACCGTAATATTCTTCCTGTGTCAACTATACATCCCACACATTTACTGGATTTCTTTTTTATTTTCATTATCGGGTTTTTCTCCCATTCCCGGTTTATTGTCCATTTCTCCGGGTCTTTTACCATTCTCCGCCGGTTCCCTTTCCATGGGCGCCCTCCCGCCTGTGGGAACTTCGCTGTTCTCAGGCCCCCTACCGCCTTTAGGTATCTCACTGCCAACGGGAGCCTTTCCGTTTTCAGGAATATCGGTGCCGTAAACAAGACTGTCCATAGTAATCGTTTTCTCCTCCGTACCGGCTGTTAATGAATATCTTTCTCCCTGTCTGATATCCGGGCTGCTAATGAGGACAGATGAATATTCTTTTTCTGCTTTCCAGGATAAAAGCTCTGTGCCGTCACTGTTTTTCAGGGCGATCTGCGTTCCGGCTTCCTGCGGATTCAAAGTAACCATTATTATCCCCTGGGTAGAAGATGGATCAAAGTTTTGTGCCATACCGGATGCGCCTGATGAAGCAAAAATTCCTCCTGTGACCACTGCTTTTCCATTATAATCCAATGAACTAATCCCATCTCCTGACGCGTTGATTCTCAGGCTGCCGCCTGAAATTGAAATATAGGCTCCTTCCATAGATACAAACGGATCTTGTCCTTTTTCCATACTGCTTCCGTCTCTGCCTCCGGCAGCATTCACACCGTCGTCAGATGCTGTAATATCGATCTGTCCTCCTGTAATATCGATCGTCAAACCTTCTATTCCTTCGTAGCTTTCTGAAATCTTAATACTGCCTCCGGAAATGGCAGCTCCGTCATCTGCATGGATTCCATCATCTCTGGAAGACAGAGTGTAATCTCCTCCGGTGATAAAAACATCTCCATTAGAGTGGATTGAATCATCTTCTGTATCCAAACAATACGTTCCCTCTTTCAAAAGCATTTGTGCTCCGGCCTTTATACCTTTCGCACTTTTTTCCTGCTCCTCCTGTTTGTGTTGTTCCAGACTGTTTTTTTCTTCTGCGGAAACGCCTCCCTGTCCTGTAGTTATTTCATAGGTTCCATTTTCTGCCAGCAGCCAGTTTCCAGCGCTGATCCCGTCACCCTGGGATTGGATTTTAAATATTCCATCCTTCAGATAGATAAATCCAAGAGTTTCATCTTCATCATTCTCAGAGTGAATTCCATCTTTTCCTGAAAGGATTTCATACGTTCCCTCAGCAATGCGCACACTGTCTTTTCCTTCAATCCCATGCTCAGCCGCCGAAATCTCATAGCTGCCATCAGCAAAGATCAGATCGGCTTTTGACACAATCCCGTGTCCGGCTGCTGCGGTTACTATAAGTTTTCCCGTTCCGTTGAACAACAGATCGGCTTTTGAGAAGATTGCCCCATCGATCGTATCCTCATCAATGTCTGCGTAGACGCCTCCATTTGATACGGCGTTTTCTGTACCATCTGCCAGCGTAAGAAACACTTTATCGGCAGACGCAATATAGACCGCCGCCGAATCCTGATTGGAAATGGCTGCCTGGTTAAATACCAGATGTACTTCATCTGTAGTTTCGGCATTTACAATGAGCATACCGTCTGACAGGCTTCCGGAAAGAAGATAGGTTCCTTCATCCGTAATCGTTACCGTATTCTGATCGATCACAACGGTGTCCGTATCACAGAAGGAACCTTCATCGGACAGCTGGATGATTGTACTTTCCGCTTCATTATATTCCACATTTCTGTCGCTGTCAGAAAACATATCGGATGTATCTATTTCAAAAGATGTGGTTTTTTCGGAATTTTCCCCTGTTTCCATGCTTTCATTCGTCGGATCATTTTCGGCTGTCCGGGTTTCATCTGCACTTTGTACTGTGCCTGGTTCCGTGCTGCTTCTGGCGCATCCGGATAATAAAATAATACCTGTAATAAAAATACCTGCGATTTGCTTTTTTCTCATTCTTCTGCCTCCTATGTAAGTTTAAATAAGCTCCCCATATTTGTGGTTTTCACCTGCTGAAGTTCATAGTATGCCATACAAGTTCCTCCTGATATTTTTGATTTTCTTACTATAAGGAGCAGACCTTAACTCAACTTAAAAAAGCTTTTAAAAAATAAAAAATCCGCACAGATAAACTTGTGCGGAGTGCCGATAAGGCCTTATGCCGGAAATAAGATTGAAATCTGTAAGGATTTTTCATCCTTTGTTTCAGCTGTGATCTTCCCTCCATGGGCTGCCACGGTTGAAGCTGCGATGGATAATCCCAGCCCGTATCCTCCCGTTTCAGAATTTCTGGAGCTGTCTGTACGGTAAAAACGGTCAAATAAATGAGAAATCTGTTCTCTGGAAATAGATTTTGTCGTATTAAAAACGGATAGCCGGATCCTGTTTTTCTTTTTCTCAAGGGTCACAAGGATAGTTCCGTCTTCATCCGAATATTTTACAGCATTATCCAGCAAAATCGTGAGCAGACTATGGATTGACTTCTGTTCCCACTTCATGGATACCATGGGAGAGATGGAACTATAGCAATCCATCAAATTACCGCACATAATTGCACGAACAAAACCACCCTAAACAATCTGAAACTCGAACGGTCGAAAATGCCCTTTCGATTGCTGCTGGAAGTTCTGATGCGACTCGGACTTTTTCTTTCCTTTATTTATACACCATCACTTTATCAACTGTACTACACGTTCATCTTTTACATTCTTTCGGAGAAGATTGATGAGAATTTCGTGATTAAGAGTATCGAAGTACTTTGACAAGTCAAGGACTACAGCAAATGTATAGCCTTGTTCTGCATACTCCTTAACCTTAAGTATTGCATCTTTTGCACTTCTGTTCGGACGATAGCCATAGCTACCCTCTGCAAACAGCGGTTCATAGATTGGCACTAACTGTTGGGTTATTGCCTGTTGAAGTGTACGGTCTACCACTGTTGGTATGCCAAGCTTTCGCACACCACCATCTGGTTTGGGAATCTCAACTCGTCTTACTGGAGACGGAGTATACTTTCCACGATAAATGCGGTCGGTTATCTCTCGTTGATGTTCCTTTAAATATGGAAGAGCCTCCTCAATGGTCATGCCAGCAATTCCTGGCGCTCCCTTGTTTGCCTTAACTCTCTTATACGCTCTGTTAAAGTTGTCTTTATACAGTATCGCTTCCAAAAGTCTCGGCTGTGCACTGTCTCTTTCTTTCCATATCCGATTGAATGACCTAGACGCTTTCACATACCCTTCATGTTCCGCATTATCTCTTTGCGAACGGCCATTGTTTTCAATATTTTCTGCCATAGACGGTCATTCGACTTGGATGGCAGCCTTACCCTCATGCATGACCTCATATGAGATTTCTGTTCATCAGACCAGAGATTTGCCCGTGAGTTAGTATGTCCCTCACATCCAGCTTCCTTCAGATCCCACCTCACGATGGACACCCTTGCCTTCGGCTATATCCTTCCCACTACCGGGCGGATTCGGGACTTTAACCCGTTAGAAACGTGCGCCGCTAGGCGCACCATCCATAAAACAGGGTGTGCAGATATAAAAACTGCACACCCGATCGCAACATCCTTCTGCACTTATATCTTCCCATATGCAGCCAATGCCTCTCCAGCCCTTACTCCCAGAGCTGTGGTATGATATAAGACAACTCCATCGAATTTTGCCGGAATCTCCATTCTTTCCCCGGCCGGAAAGGATTCAAAAACTCCCAGCTTTTCCCCACAGCATACCCGCTTCCCCGCTGTAATAGAGGGATACCAAAAACCGTCAGAGACTGCCTCCTCATAAACGGCTTCTTTTATATCTGCCTGCGATGTTTTTTCATATGAACCCTGTTTTATCCCAAGAAATGCCATAATGCGGTGCATATCCTCCATACACCGCTCCACTTCATTCTCCGACCACAGACCGCCTGAACCCCGTTCGATCAAAAGAGACGGAATCCCCTTCTGTACGGCCCAGCTGTATAATCCATTTTTCGCCTGAGAGCTTACCCTGTAAGGTACGGATAATACTTTGGCTGCCTGTAATGCTTTATCATTAACCGCCTTCTCTCCCTTTGTGGGATAAAAAACAAGAGGAATCAAATCTTCATTGCTGTCTCCGCTGTGAAGATCAATCAGAAAATCTGCACAGGGATAGATATATTCTTCCATGGTATAAGCAATCCGTTCAGAAATCGTTCCATTCGATTTTCCAGGGAAAACCCTGTTTAAATTTTTTTCATCCTCCGGAACCACCTGCTTTCTGCCGTCAAAAAATCCGCATCTGTTTACGAGAGGGATCAATATCACGTTTCCCGCCAATTCCATGGGCTCAAGAAACTCAGCCATTCGCTTCGCTGCTTCTATCCCCACATACTCGCAGCCGTGAACTCCTGCCGTTATGACCAGAGTTTTCCCCTGATTTTTTCCACAGATACAAATTCCTTCCATTGCCTCCGCCTGTAAGACGGGAATTTTTATATGTTTCTTTTCCCCCGCCTGTATCTCGTATCCGCAAACGATCATGATGCCTCCTCTGTGTCAAAAACGATAATAGATTCTAAAAGCTTTCTGGCATAGATATCCTTTGCTTCGCTTAGCTGCTTTACCGGAAGATACTCTGTCACCCTTCCCTGGTACAAAAACAGCACATCATCACAAAGATAGGTTATAGATGTAAGATCATGGGTAATGAAAATATAGGTCAATCCAAGCTTTTCCTTTAAATCAAGCAAAAGATCCATGATCTGAACCTGGGTATGGGCATCTAGTGAGGAAATCGCCTCATCAAATAAGATCAACTCCGGATTACACGCAACCGCCCGGGCAATGCAGATCCGCTGAAGCTGGCCTCCTGACAGTTCATGGGGAAACCGACCAGCAAAGTCATAGGACAGGCCTACCAGCTCAAGCAGCCGGCGGATCTCCTTTTCCTGATTCAGCTTTTTCCTCTCTCGTCTTTGACGGACAAAGAGGCCTTCCTTCAAAATATCCGCCACTCTGAAACGGGGATTGGCTGAGGTTGTATAGTCCTGAAAAACAATACTTAACCGATCCTGCAGATTCTTACGTCCCTGTTTTGAACCGTATACGGAAACTCCATTGAGGAATACGGTTCCCGAATCCGGTTTTAAAAGTCCGCATAACACCCTGCCCATAGTAGATTTTCCACTTCCGGATTCTCCCAGAATCCCCAGGCAGGTTCCTTTTTTCACCTCCGCTGATACATCAAATAAAACCTGCTGTTTTGTATGTCCAAACAGCTTGTCCTGGCATTCCCTGCGGAAGCTGACGCATATCTTATCCAGCTTGAGCATGACTGCACTCTCCTCCTTCCAGCGCCTGTCTGTATTTTCTCATAACATCCGTCCGTTTTTCAATCAACAGCCTTGTATACGGATCTGCCGCATGGTGGATAATGTGATGGAAATCCCCCTGATCCACTACTGTTCCCTGGTTCAGAACCACAATTTTATCTGCTATCTGCGAAACAGCATTAAGGTCGTGAGAAATAAAGATCATCGCGGTCTTATGCTTTTGTTTAATGACTGCAAATTCATTTAAAATATCAAACTGTGTAATAGCATCGATTGCAGTGGTAGGCTCATCTGCAATCAGCAGAGACGGCTCCATGGACATGGCAATTCCAATCATAATACGCTGCAGCATTCCGCCGGAAAGCTGGTGTGGATATTTTTCCAGTGCCTCCTCTGGATTTCGGATCTGCATTTTATCTAACATTTCAATGGATCTCTCTTTTATTTCTCCGGCATCCCATTTTTGATGAGCTGCAAATGTTTCTGCAATCTGGTTTCCGATACGGTACAGAGGATCGAAACAGGTCATGGGATTTTGCAGTACGATTCCAACCTGCCCGCCTCTCAGCCTGCGCAGCTGCTCTGCATTTTTCCCAACCAGCTCATCTCCCTGAAATTTCGCGCTTCCGGAAACAACAAAATTCTTATCAAGAAGCCCCATGGCTGCCTTAATTGACATGGATTTTCCGCTTCCTGATTCCCCCAAAATTCCCAGGCACTCCCCCTGCTTTACCGAAAAAGAGACGCCTTTCACTAAATCCGTATTCCTTTTTTTGCCTCGCAGGGATACCTGAAGATGATTCAATTCAAATACTGGTGTCACTTTGCCACCTCCTTTGGATCAAGAACGTCCCGCATCGCATCTCCCAGCAGATTAAAGCAGCACACAAGGGCAACGATTGCAATTCCTGGCGCAAGCATCTGAGTTGGATTTCTGGTCAGAACCTCCTTAGCCTCATTTAACATAGCGCCCCATTCTGGTGTGGGTGCCTGAACTCCCAGTCCCAAAAAAGATAATGTAGAGATGTTAATAATCGCCCATCCAATGTCCAGAGAAGCCAGAACTGCCAGATCAGAAGTGATGGACGGCAGCAGATGACGGAACAGGATAAAACGCTCTGGCATGCCTACGCACCTGGAAAACTGTACAAAATTTTTATCCCTGTACTGCATAACTCCGGTACGGATCATGCGGGCATACCAGGCCCATTTTATAAACACATTGGCAATGATCACATTCTGGACACTGACTCCCAGCAGGGCCACCACTGCAAATACCATGATCTGGCTGGGAAAGGAAAGCATCACATCTACGATCCGCATAATAATCTCCTCTGCAATCCCTCTGAAATATCCGGCTATAATGCCCAGGACTGCCCCAATCCCAATGGTTCCTGCCATAGTAAGAGCTGCCAGCCCCAAGGTGGGGCGGATTCCAAAGATCATGCGGGAAAGCACGCATCTGCCCAGCTGATCCGTTCCAAGGGGGTATTGGACGCTGTAGGAAGCAAACTTATTGATAATATTGGTTTCATAGGGATCGTTCGGGGCAATAACCGGAGCAAAAATCCCAATAAGAGCAATGAGCAAAACTGCAAATGTTGTAAAAACTGCCGTTCTGTTCTGAAAAAAACGCTTTACCATGTTCTCTAATCCTCCTTTCTCAGCCGTGGGTCAGACACTGTCTGCAAAATATCAAATATCAAATTAAATACTACAAAAAGAACACCGATCAGCAAAACATAGGTCTGAATAACTGGATAATCCCTGTTAAAAATAGAACTGATGCACAGAGTTCCAAGTCCCGGCCATGAAAATACATTTTCTACAACAATGGTACCTGATATCAGCTGAGGGATACTCATTCCCATTGCAACAATGTAGGTATGCATGGAATTTTTCAGAACATGCTTTACCCAGATCGATTTTGGAGATAATCCTCTGACATTGGCATAAAGGACATAATCCTGTTTCATATTCTCCAGCATATTATTGCGTATCAGCCGGATATAGGTCGATATATAGCTTAATGCCACTGTAAATGCAGGAAGGATCAAATGCTTCCATGTTCCGTTTCCATTGGTAGGCAGCCATCCAAATTTTACACCGATTGCCCACATCAGCAGCAGTCCAACCCAGTAAGGCGGCATGGCAGTGGTAACAAAGACAATGCTTCTCATCATCTTATCAAACCATCCATCCTTGTATACTGCACACAAAAATCCGATTGGAATACTCAAAAGCAATACGATCACAAAGGAAGCTCCCGCAAGCTGCAGGGTGGCCGGAAGACATCTTAAAATTTCTCCGGCTACGGTTCTTTTGGGATTCACATAGCTGATTCCAAAGTCTACCTGCAGGCATCCTGCAAGCCAGTCAAAATACCGGATCAAAAACGGCTTATTCAGACCAAGCATTTCCTCCATCCTGGCAATGGCCTCTTCTGTTATCACAGGCATTTGCTGTACCCTTAGGGCAACCTCTGCGGGATTAGATGGAATCAGATTGATAAACAGAAAACAGATAAAGGAAATCGCAAGCAGCAATGGAACAGCCATCATCAGACGGCGAATGACATATCGTTTCACAGCTTTTCCCCTCTTTCTTATAGATTTTCAGGTCTTATCTTTTAAAAAGCCGCTTCTCAGAAGAAACGGCTTTTCCTGATTATTCAAAATACATGTCGGAAAACGGAACATCATACTGGTCTGTTCCAAAATGAACGCCTTGTAAATTCTTTGTATAAAGCGCCTTGTTGCATTCAAAAGTCAGAGGAATATATACGGCATCCTCGTGGAGACGGGTGAGAACGAACCGGTACAGTTCCTGACGTTCCTCTTCATCTGTGGTAGTCAGGATATCCGTAATTGCCTGATCAATTTCTTTCTTATCTGCCAGTCCCTGCTGTGCCGCAAAATCTCCGTAAACCGGTGCTCTCATTGCCGCCAGCGAAGACTGTGGATCGTAAGGCATACCCCAGCAGATGTTGAATACCATATCAAAATTACCTGCTTTCATATTGTCCCTGTAGGACTGCTCCTCCTCACCATGTATGTTGAGGGAAATTCCAAGCTTCAGGTATTCGCTCTGCAGATATTCAGAAATGGTTTTTTCCGTTACACTATCGCTGTTATACAATAAATCCAGTTCCAGTTTTTTTCCGCCTTTCTCCCTGATGCCACTGCTTCCCATAATCCATCCTGCTTCATCCAGCATACTGGATGCGGTTTCTGTACTATATTCGTATGGTGTCAGTTCTACATCACAGTAAGGAACCGTAGCTGCGTAAAGCGTATCTGCCGGCTGCTCCAGCCCATAAAAAATACCTTCCGAAATTGCCGTTCTGTTGGTCGCATGCTGCAGTGCCTGACGGACAGCCGTATCACTGAGAATCTCATTCGTCGTGTTTAATACAATATGTCTTGTAGAGGTAGGATTGGAAAGGGCAACTTCAAATTTATCACTGTCCACATACTGACTGATGGCATCTGCATCCAGCATATTTTTACCAAAAATCAGATCGATCTCTCCAGACTCCAGCGCCATAATACGGGTCTGGTTATCAGGAATTACTTTTACGGTAATCCTTTCAATTTCAGGCTTTTCTCCCCAGTAATTTTCATTGCGCTCAAATACGGCATATTGATCTGTCTCGAAATCAGTAAGCACATAAGGGCCGGTTCCGATATACCCGCTCACTCCGTCTTTTGTACTTCCGTCAATCATGCAATTGGGAGAAATCATGGCAAAAGGACGGATACAGCCTAATTCCGTAAGCATTGGATAATAGGCTTCACTCAATTCTATTACAAATGTATGGTCATCCGGAGCCGATACCCCAACCAGCAGGTTCATCATCTCCAGCCATGTATGACGATCTTTATTCTCAATAATTGCATTAAAATTCGCTAAGATTGCATTGGCATCGCAAACGGTTCCATCCGAAAAAGTAACTCCATCGCGGATTTTAAATGTATATATTTTTCCATCCTCGCTGATGGTCCAGCTTTCTGCCAGGCATCCCTCATATCCGTCTTCTGTAATGCTCACCAGAGTATCGTACAAAATGCTCTGGGCATACATTTCTCCTGCATACAGATGTGGATTTAAATCCCGGATATCCCGATAATTTACAAAAACCAGTTCCTGGTCGGAACCGTTGACTGCAGCGGCCGGTTCCGATGCTGCTGTTGAAACCGATGATGCAGCTTCTTTCTGTCCGCATCCGCTTAAAAGACCAAGCGCCAGGATTCCTCCCAGAACCAGTGCCGGAAATCTTTTTTTCATAGTGCTTACCTCCAGTAATTTTTATAGCTTTATCTGACCTGCATTATTGTATCAGAGTTAGCTCAGCCTTACTAGATGGTAATTTGTTCTGCCACTCCATAACAGATTGTTATAGCATTTGCTGAAATTTTTCCAGAATCCATTCTGCCTGTCTGGAAAGAATGCGGGCTGGATCTTTTACATAACCGACCTGTAAAAATGGTTCACAGCCATTGATAGGAAGGGCTTTTAAATCATACTGGGAATAGGGCTCATACATAAAATCAAGTCCCAGACTGCATACATCCGTATATAAAAGAAGGTTGACGGTCAGATGGTCACTGTTTGTGTAGGCCGCATGGTTCAGGTTTTTTGTATCGATCAGACCCATGCTGACTGTTTCCAAATGGTGCTCCATAGAAAAAAAATCTCTTACTCCGCGGACAAATTTCAGCTCCTGGAGCTCAGAAAAGTCTACGCTTTGCTCATAGTACAGAGGATGGCAGGGACCCACATACAGGCAGATTTTCTTCGTCTTTAACGGTATGAATTCCAGGTTTTTATGGGACAGAATGTGCTGGAAGGTCTGAACCTGATGCTGTGCCACATAAACGATCCCTATCTCAGAAATCCCCTGATGTACCTGTTCTGTAATGTCCTCTACCGTTCCTTCATGGTGCTCTATGGAATACACATGTCCCCATTCTTTATAAAAATCTGTCAGAAGCCTTGCGATCATATTGCTTGGATAAGTGGAAATCCGGATACTGTTTTTCATATCCGGAACCGCTAGAGAGGAAATGGTCGCCGTTGCTTTCAGTATCATTTTTGCATATTCCAGAACGGTTTCTCCATAAACCGTTGGAGAAACGCCTTTTCCGCTGCGTTCAAGCAGCGGCCTTCCCAACTCACGCTCCAGAGAACGGATCGTTTTGCTCACATTTGGCTGGGAAGTATATAAACAAATGGCCGCCTGAGACAGGCTTCCCCGTTCACAGGCGGTCACAAAAAACTCCAGTTGCTTGATATCCATTTCATCTTCCTCCCACGTCGTTTATTTAAGTCTGTGGTTAGTTTACACTAATTTTTATTTACAGTCAATATCACTGTTTTAACATCTACCCCTTTACAGTATCCGAAAGGCAGTCTGCAGGCAGCATTTTCCGCTGCATACTGTTGTAGTACACAAACATTACATAGCTGCCTGCCCCAATCCATGCAAGAGGTGTGGCAATACATACTCCTGTGTATCCCCACAGGGAACAGATAAACAATGTGCTTCCAATACGCATCACCAGTTCAATCATACAGGCGATAAAAGGTGTCGCTGTATTCTGCATACTCTGAACGGCACAGCGGTAGATACTGAGCGCTCCCAGTATCAGATAGCAGGGGGCCACCCAATTCAGATAACCATTTGAATACCAGATAACCTCTTTAGGCGGATTGGCAAGAAACATTTCCACAATAGGACGGCGCAGAAGGAGGATTCCCACTCCCATCATAAGATTCAGGCACTGGGTCTGGATGAGTGCGGCATGTACTCCCTGACGAATGCGCTTCCATTTTCCAGCTCCATAATTTTGAGAAACATATGCAGACAAAGCGGACGCAGTTGCATTATTGACAAGCACAGAAACCTGATCCGCTTTCGTAGCCGCCGTATAACCGGCCACAGCCATACTTCCAAATCCGTTAACCGCACTTTGCATGGCAAGCTGGCCTATACACATAACGGACATCTGAAATCCCATAGGAAACCCGATTTTGAGTTCCCGGATACAGACCCTCCTTAGTCCGGAAAAATCCCTTCGTGACAGCCTCAGCTCCTCATATCTCCTTACACCTGAAACGGCACATAATAAAGAAGCCAGAAGCTGAGATAAAACAGTAGCCCATGCAGCACCTGCAACACCGCCCTTAAAAGGCACAATAAACAGGATATCCAGAACAATATTCAGCAGAGAGGAAAATACCAGATAGTACAGGGGCGTCCGGCTGTCTCCAAGAACCCGCAGTATATTGGATATCATATTGTAAAAAAAGGTGGCTCCGCTTCCTAAAAGAACAATAAACATATATTCGTATGCCTCATTATAAATATCTTCCGGCGTATTCATAAATTTCAGGATAGGATGTGCCAGGCCGCAGAACATAACCGTAATAACAGCCGTAAATACCAAACTCAGCCACAGAGATGCCGCAGCTCCTTTTTTGATCTCTTCCAGCTTCCCCTCTCCTGCTTTCTGTCCCAGGTAAATGCCAAAACCATTTGTCATTCCCTGAATAAAACACAGTACAAAATATACGATAATGCTCGTAGCCCCTACTGCCGCCAGAGAAGAAGCCCCCAGGGTTTTTTCTACGATCATACTGTCTGCCAGTGTATAAAAAAGCTGAAACAGATTCCCTCCTATTACAGGAAGCGTAAACTGCATAATGACCCTGAACGGACTTCCCTCTGTCAGATTGATTTTCTCCTTTTCCCTGTTTTGCTCATGATAATCTCCTTGTAAATTCTTTCTGCTTGACTGCTTTTAACAATATACAGAACTCCTGAAAAAGGTCTATTCATATTTATATTTTTTTCACGCTTCCCGTAAAAAGCCAGTCGTATTTACAGCCCAAAAGGCAATGCAATACCACTGGCTTTTTATTGTTTTTATCAAGCAAGCAGCTTCACAAGCCGCCCGGCTGCCTCTTTCGTATCCTCCGGCGAGCCAAAGGTAGAAAAACGGAAATATCCCTCGCCGCAGGCTCCAAAGCCTTCTCCCGGAGTTCCCACCACCTGGATTTCATGAAGCAGATAATCGAAAAATTCCCAGCTTCCCATTCCATTCGGACACTTCATCCAGATATAAGGAGCATTTTTTCCGCCGCAATACCAGATTCCCAGCTGATCAAGGGCATCCATCAATACCTTCGCATTATTTTTATAAACCTGTATTCTTTCACGGATCTGCCTCTGTCCTTCTTCCGTAAAAACAGCGGCTCCTCCCTTTTGGATAATGTAAGATACCCCGTTGGTTTTCGTTGTACGGTTGCGTATCCACATCTCATTTAAGCTCATCCCGTTTCGTTTCAGCGCTCCGGGAATCACTGTATAGCCCAGTCTGGTGCCAGTGAAGCCCGCTGTTTTAGACAGGGAACATATTTCGATCGCACAGTTTTTTGCCCCCTCTATTTCAAAAATACTGTGGGGAACATCCTCATCTTCAATAAACGCCTCATATGCGGCGTCAAACAAAAGGACAGCGTCCGTGCGGTTGGCATAATCTACCCACTGCTTTAATTTGTCATAATTGAAAACGGCTCCTGTAGGGTTATTGGGGGAGCAGATGTAAATGACATCCGCTGTAACGCTTTCATCCGGCAGCGGAAGAAATCCCTCCTTCTCTTCCGATGGGATGTGAATGATTTTATTCCCTGCGATTATATTGGCGTCTACATAAGCCGGATAGGCCGGTTCCATGATCATAACCGTTTTATCCCTGCCAAACAGATCGAGAATATCTCCCAGCTCGTCACTTGCCCCGCTGGAAATAAATACTTCCTCCTGTGAAAGCCCTACGCCTCTTTTTTTATAATATTCAGCAATTATCTTTCTCAGTTCAGGGTCTCCGCACTCCGGCATATAGCCGTGAAAACGGCTCTTTTCCCCCTGATCGTCGACTGCTTTGTGAAGTGCTTTGATCACCTCGCCGCAGAGAGGAAGGGATACGTCTCCGATTCCCATACGATACAGATGCGCCTCCGGATGCTCTTCCAGATAAAGCTTTGTTTTCTGGGCAATATGATAAAACAGATAGGATTCCTTCAAATTATTGTAATTGGTATTCGGTATCATAGATTTTATTCCTTTCTACTGATTGTTTCTCTCAGACAGCTTTCTTTCAAATCGGTCTTTCCGAAGATCCGTTGGTATTTTCGTAGGATATTGTCCATGAAAACAGGCTGCGCAATAGTCATTGCTGTCAATCAGCCTGTTCAGCTGATCCACCTGCAGATATCCCAGAGAATCGACTCCGATCAACTTCGCGATTTCCGCTGTACTGTGATGGCTGGCAATCAGATTTTCTTCTGAATCAATATCTGTTCCATAGTAGCAGGGATGCAGGAAGGGAGGCGCGGAAATCCTCATATGGATCTCCTTTGCTCCCGCTTCGCGCAAAAGCTTTACGATACGCCTGCTGGTCGTTCCTCTGACAATGGAATCATCGATCAGAACCACATTTTTCCCCTCAATCACACTTTTTACAGGAGAAAGCTTGATTTTTACCTGATCCAGACGTTCGCTCTGCCCCGGAGATATAAACGTCCGTCCAATATATTTGTTTTTAATCAGTCCTATGCCATAGGGAATGCCGGATTTTTTCGCAAAGCCCAGGGCAGCGTCCAGACCGCTGTCCGGAACTCCGATCACAATATCCGCGTCTGCCGGATAGGTCTCCGCCAGCAGTTCCCCAGCCCTTATCCGCGATTCATGGACAGATACTCCGTCTATCACAGAATCCGGTCTGGCAAAATAGATATACTCAAAAATACAGGTTTTTTTCTTCTGTTTTCCGCAATGCTCTCTTCTGGATTCCACACCATCCGGATGAAAAACCAGGATTTCTCCCGGCAGTACGTCTCTGATAAACTCTGCCCCCACTGCTGACAATGCGCAGCTTTCTGAGGCCACAACATAAGCGCCGTCCGGCATCTTTCCATAGCACAGGGGTCTGAAGCCATAGGGGTCGCGGGCGGCGATCATCTTCGTGGAAGACATAAGAACCAGGGAATAGGCCCCTTCCAGCGACTCCATCGCATTGCTTACAGCTTCTTCAATACTGGGTGTCTTCAGCCGTTCTCTGGTAATAATATATGCGATGGTTTCCGTATCGCTGGTGGTATGAAAAATAGCTCCTGACAACTCCAGCCTGTCGCGAAGCTCCAGAGCATTGCTCAGATTTCCATTGTGAGCCAGAGCCATTTTCCCCTTCTGGTGATTGACTTCAATGGGCTGGCAGTTGCTTCTCGTGTTTCCTCCTGTGGTTCCATATCTTACATGTCCCACAGCTATGGTTCCCTCCGGCAGATGGGATAGTGTATCTTTAGAAAATACTTCGCTTACAAGCCCAAGGTCTTTATAGGAAGAAAATACTCCGTCATCATTGACAACGATCCCGCAGCTTTCCTGTCCTCTGTGCTGCAATGCATAGAGTCCGTAATAAACCAGCTCTGCCACAGGCTCCTTTTTTTTGTTCATTACTCCAAATACGCCGCATTCCTCATGAATTCCCATCCCGTTATTTCCTCCTACTGATCTTTCCTTACTCTACCGTAACCGATTTTGCCAGATTTCTCGGTTTATCAATATCACAACCGCAACGCCTGCCGAATCATATCCTCTGTATTCCAGCCGTTTTAAACCGTCCAACAGTACGGAAACCGCCTCTGTATTTCCTGCGAATCCGATAATTCCACACATATTTCTACTCCTATTTTTCTTCTGTCTGCTTTAATGCCGCAGAAATAAAGCCTTTAAACAGGGGATGAGGCTGATTGGGGCGGCTCTTAAATTCGGGATGAAACTGTACGCCTATAAAAAATGGATGCTCCGGCAGCTCTATGGTTTCAACCAGCCTGCCGTCTGGAGAAGTTCCGCTTATGACCAGTCCAGCTTTCTCCAGCTCCCCGCGATATTCATTATTAAACTCATAACGGTGGCGGTGACGCTCATGGATCTGTTCTGATCCGTAGCACTCTTCCATTTTCGTCCCGGCCTTGATGCAGCAGGGATAGCTTCCCAGACGCAGCGTGCCTCCCTTATCAATCTCCCCGCTCTGTCCCGGCATAAAATCAATTACCCTGTGGGCGCACTGCTCGTCAAATTCTCCTGAATGGGCATCCGTAAGCCCCAGAACATGCCGTGCAAATTCGATAACAGCAATCTGCATTCCAAGGCAGATGCCAAAATAAGGTATCCTGTTTTCACGGGCATACTTTGCAGACAGGATCATGCCTTCAATTCCCCGGCTTCCAAAACCGCCGGGAACGATAATTCCATCCAGTCCATGCAGAACATCATTTACAGTTTCCCTGGTAATCCCTTCGGAATCGATCCAGTGGATTTTTACAAATGCATTCTCTTCATATCCGGCATGATTCATTGCTTCTGCTACAGACAGATAGGCGTCGTGAAGCTTTACATACTTTCCAACCAGGCCAATGTGTACTTCTTCAGAGCGGTTGTGGATCCGTTCTACCATCGCCGTCCAGTCTGTCAGATCCGGCTCTGGCGCCTCAATGTGAAGCTCCCTGCACACCACATCGGAAAAACCGGATTTTTCCAGCATCAGCGGCGCTTCATAGAGATTTGGCAGCGTTATGTTTTCAATCACACAATCTTCCCTGACATTGCAGAACAGGGAAATCTTCCGAAAAACAGATTCCTCTAATGGCCTGTCAGAACGAAGGACAATAATACCGGGATTGATCCCCATTCCGCGAAGCTCCTTAACTGAGTGCTGTGTCGGCTTTGACTTATGCTCCTCTGAACCGCTCAGATAAGGAACAAGCGTCACATGGATAAACAGGCTGTTTTCCTGTCCAACCTCCAGCGAAATCTGGCGTACCGCCTCTAAAAACGGCTGGGATTCAATATCGCCGATGGTTCCGCCGATTTCCGTAATCACCACATCCGCATCCGTCTTTTTTCCTACGCGGTACACAAATTCTTTAATCTCATTGGTAATATGAGGGATCACCTGAACCGTCGATCCCAGATATTCTCCTCGCCGTTCCTTATTCAGAACGTTCCAGTACACCTTTCCTGTTGTCAGATTGGAATACTGATTCAGATCTTCATCGATGAACCGCTCATAATGTCCCAGATCCAGATCGGTTTCCGCCCCGTCTTCCGTCACATACACTTCCCCATGCTGATAAGGGCTCATCGTACCGGGATCTACGTTAATATAGGGATCCAGCTTCTGGGCTGCAACCTTTAACCCCCTTGCCTTTAAAAGCCGTCCAAGAGAAGCAGCTGTAATTCCTTTTCCCAGGCCGGACACCACTCCTCCGGTCACAAAAATGTATTTTGTCATTGTCTTTCCTCCATTTTTGAACGCAAAAAGGGCAAAGAGGCCTTTAAGTTTATCTAAACTTAAAGACGCCTTTGCCTTTATGGACGCTATTCTACCTCTTAAGCCCTATCTTGTCAATCCGTTTTTTCTGAAATTCGCTCAGCCCTATCGCTTCGGATATTCTGTCCCATCAGGTCTGAAAGAGTAATATGATCAACGTAGTCATTTGCCATATGGTAAAACTCTTTCCACATATCTCCTTATCCTATTGTACTGCGTGACGCTCCAGCCACAGGGACAGGGTTTCGAATCTGTATTTTGATAATAATTACAGAACTTTAGCGATAATACAGAAAAAAGAGTGGTTATTTTATTTTCCGCTGTCTCCGTAGTTAGAAAGCACACGCGCAGATGGGTCATTTACGTTACATCCCTTCCACGTTTTGTTTGGCATCCAAAAATCAACTACCATCTCTGCCTGTCCCGGATAGAAAGTTTCAAAAATCTCCCTGTATAATAATGACTCTTTTGTAAAAGGACGGGCATACGTATAACGTTCACATCTGCTTTTAAATTCTTCATCCGTATATTGGCTTTCTGCATATTCCTTCAGATAATCAACCATGGAATGGCCTACTGCATCTGAAAAGGCAGCTTTCTCTCTCCAAAGGATTGTGTCCGGAAGATAACCGCCCTGTTCGAAGGCATGGCGGAGCAGATATTTTCCCTTTCCGTAGGTATTCAGTTTCAATTCCGGATCCAGCGCCATCACATACTTTACGAAATCAAGATCTCCAAAAGGAACCCTTGCCTCCAGGGAGTTTACGGAAATACAGCGGTCTGCACGCAGTACATCGTACATATGCAGTTCATGGATCCGTTTCTGGGATTCTTCCTGAAAAGCTTTCCCGTCCGGTGCAAAGTCCGTATATTTATAGCCGAACAGCTCGTCTGAGATCTCTCCAGTTAAAAGAACTCGGATATCTGTCTGGTTATGGATTGCCTTACACACCAGATACATTCCTATGGATGCGCGGATTGTGGTTATATCATAGGTTCCTAACAGCTGAATCACATTTTTCAGAGAGGACAGTACCTCATCCGGCGTCATGTAAACCTCTGTATGGTCGCTTCCTATATAATCCGCCACCTGCCTTGCATATTTTAAGTCGATGGCATCTTCGCTCATTCCGATGGCAAAGGTCTTGATCGGCTCGCTGCTTTTCTTTGCTGCAATCGCACACACCAAGGACGAATCCAGGCCGCCGGAAAGCAGGAATCCCACCTTTGCATCTGCTATCAGACGTTTCTCTACGCCTGCCACCAGCTTATCATGAATCTTCCCGCAGGCAGTTTCCAGATCGTCATAACAGACCCTATGGACTTTGGCTATATCGCAGTAACAGATAAACTGTCCCTTTTTATAATAATGTCCCGGAGGAAACGGCATGATCCTGTCCGTAAGCCCTGTCAGATTTTTGGGTTCACTGGCAAATATGATCGCATGATCTTTATCATATCCATAATACAGTGGGCGGATTCCAATGGGATCTCTTGCTGCGATAAACTCCCCTGCTTCCCCGTCGTAAAGGATGCAGGCAAATTCGGCATCCAGCATGGCAAACATATCTGTGCCGTATTCCCGATACATTGGCAGCAGAATTTCACAATCCGAATTGCTTTCAAACGTATATTTTACTGACAGCTCTTTTTTCAGCTTCTCAAATCCATAAATTTCTCCATTACAGACTACATAACTGTTTCCGAGCCGGAAGGGCTGCATTCCCGACGGAGTCAGGCCCATAATGGCTAATCGGTGGAATCCAAGAATTCCATCGCCCGTTTCAACCACTCTGCTGTCATCCGGCCCCCTTGATATGGTTTTTTGAAATCCTTCCATAAAACTGCTCAGAACCGCATTGCGGCTGCAATAACCCATGATGGAACACATAGGAACATACCTCCAAAATCTTAAGTTTCCTTTTTTATTCTACGTCCTGCAGGGCGTCAAAGCCCTCTTCTCCGGTTCTTACCTTTACTACATTTTCCACATCATAAACAAAAATCTTGCCGTCTCCAATATGGCCGGTATAAAGAACCTTCTTTGCCGTTTCAATCACCTTACGAACCGGAACCGCACTGACTACGATCTCCACCTGTACCTTCGGGAGCAGGCTGGCTTCTACCTGTACTCCACGGTAATACTCCGGTTTCCCTTTCTGTGCGCCGCAGCCTAATACATGGGATACGGTCATACCGGTAATACCGAGTTTCATCATTGCATTCTTCAGCGCTTCAAATTTGGATTCCCTGCATACGATCTCAATTTTCGTAAATTTAGGGGTTCCTTCTTCAAAAGACGGCACTTTTTTAACCGGAATCGCTTCTGCAGCCGGAACATCTCCGGTTACTGCAGCCGGAACAGCCTCACCCTCTGCCGCAATATCCGGCTGCATTGCAAAGCCTGCATAGGCAGTTAAAAGACCGTGTTCTGATACATCCAGTCCGGCAATCTCATCCTCTGCGTCGGCCCGGAGCCCAATGGTATATTTGATCGCCAGAAATACAATCGTAATAACAACCGCCACATATACCGCCACAGAGACGACGCCTGCTGCCTGAACTGCCAGCAGATGGACTCCGCCGCCATAAAAAAGACCTGCTTCTGTCGTTACGCCTGTTGCAAACAGGCCGGTGAGTATGGTTCCTGTCGCGCCGCACACGCAGTGAACGGACACAGCGCCCACAGGGTCGTCAATTTTGGCGATCTTATCAAAAAACTCTACTGCCAGAACAATAAGGATTCCGCATATGATCCCAATAACAGCTGCCCCAACCGGACTTACCGCGTCACATCCGGCCGTAATTCCGACAAGACCTGCCAGCGCCGCGTTATACGTCATGGAAACATCCGGCTTTTTATAACGGATCCATGTGAACAGCAGGGTCGTACAGCAGGCTACGGCTGCCGCCATATTTGTATTGAAAAATACCCGTCCCGCCGTATCCATCAGCGCGTCACTGTCCATGCCTACCGTAGACGCGCCGTTAAATCCGAACCAGCAGAACCAGAGAATAAACACTCCAAGGGCTGCAAAGGAAAGATTATGTCCCAGAATTGCCTGCGGTTTTCCGTTTTTATCATATTTTCCAATACGGGAACCAAGAATTTTGGCGCCGATCAAAGCGCAGACACCGCCTACCATATGTACTGCCGTAGAACCTGCAAAATCATGAAAGCCCATCTGCGCAATCCAGCCGCCTCCCCAGATCCAGTGACCGGAAACCGGATAGATCAGCAACGAGATCGCAGCGGAATAAATGCAGTAAGCGCTGAATTTTGTTCTCTCTGCCATTGCTCCGGAAACGATTGTGGCTGATGTGGCGCAGAATACAGTTTGAAATATCACAAACGCCCAAAGGGGGACGCCGGCAGGCAGGATGTGGCTGTAATCTCCTCCGATCAGGGGATCAAAGGTTCCTATGACGCCGGAACCTGCGCCGAACATAAGTCCAAAGCCTACCAGCCAGAAGGCAGGAGTGCCAATGCAAAAGTCCATCAGATTTTTCATCAGGATATTTCCGGTATTTTTTGCTCTGGTAAAACCTGCTTCACACATAGAAAAACCTGCCTGCATGAAAAATACCATTGCTGCTCCAAACAGTACCCAGATTGTGTTAACCGCACTGTACGTCATAAACATTCCTTCTTTCTGTTGTTGTATGATCCAGAGTTTCCGCCGAAACTTATCTTACGCTGAATAATAAATCTCCGTAAGTCGGGAAGGGCCAGAATTTCTTTGCGGTCATGGTTTCTGCACTGTCGCAGGCGATCCGCAGCTCTCCCATTTTACTTAAAACGCTGTCCCGGATCATGTAGGATTCCTCAGTGATATCCGTAATATCCTGAACCTTAAGCACTGCATCCTCCAATTCCTCTGCCTTGATCATGATCTGATCCTCCAGAATTGCCAGCTTCTTCAGCAGTCCGGTTTCATAATTGCAGGAAATCGAGCTCTCTGCCGCTTTCTTTGCAGCCGCTGTTTTGGCAAGCTCCAGCACGTATTCGCTTACGGCCGGGGCAATCTCTGTTTTTGCCATATCGATCATGGTGTTTGCCTCGATCAGCACGGTCTTGCAGTAGTTATCCAGCATGATCTCGCATCTGGATTTTAATTCTGCCTCTGAAAATACTTTATGGGAGGTAAGCATCCGTACATTTTTTTCATCCAGAAGATGAGGCATGCAGTCTGGCGTGGTCCGGTAGTTGAGAAGTCCCCTCTTCTCCGTAGCTTCCTTAATCCATGTATCATCATATCCATTTCCATTAAAGATAATATGCTTATGGTCTTTGATGGTCTTTCGGATCATTTCATGTAAAGCGCTTTCAAAATCCTCTGCTTTTTCCAGTCGGTCTGCATAGATTTTCAGGCTTTCGGCTACTGCGCTGTTTAACATGATATTGGCGCAGGCAATACTGTTGGATGAGCCCAGCATACGGAACTCGAACTTATTTCCGGTAAATGCAAAGGGTGAAGTACGGTTGCGATCCGTGGTATCCCTGTTAAATTTGGGGAGCACATTTACTCCCAGCTTCATCTGGGTTTTTTCTGTGCCCGCATATGGGGTATCGTTCTCTATTGCCTCCAGAACCCCGTTTAATTCATCTCCAAGGAAGATGGATACCACTGCGGGAGGCGCTTCATTTGCTCCAAGCCGGTGATCATTTCCTGCCGTTGCCACGGAAAGGCGGAGCAGATCCTGATAATCATCTACCGCTTTGATCACTGCACACAGGAATAATAAAAACTGTGCGTTCTCATAGGGTGTTTCACCCGGCGAAAGCAGGTTTACACCCTTATCCGTTGCCAGGGACCAGTTGTTGTGCTTACCGCTTCCATTGACTCCTGCAAAAGGCTTTTCGTGGAGAAGGCATACCAGACCATGCTTTACCGCTACCTTCTGCATTATTTCCATAGTAAGCTGATTGTGATCGGTTGCAATATTGGTTGTGGTATAGATGGGGGCAAGCTCATGCTGTGCCGGAGCTACTTCGTTATGCTCTGTTTTTGCAAGAATCCCCAGCTTCCAGAGTTCTTCATTCAGCTCATCCATATAGGCGGCTACTCTCGGCTTAATTACGCCAAAATAATGATCATCCATCTCCTGCCCCTTTGGCGGCTTCGCGCCGAAAAGGGTACGCCCTGTAAAACGGATATCCTTTCTCTGCTCATACATTTCCTCTGTAATAAGGAAATACTCCTGCTCCGGACCGACCGAGGTGCGGACGCATTTCACATCCTCATTTCCAAAAAGATGGAGGATACGCATAGCCTGTCTGTTTAAGGCTTCCATGGAGCGGAGAAGGGGAGTTTTTTTATCAAGCGCCTCTCCCCCATAAGAACAGAATGCAGTGGGGATGCACAGTGACTTCCCTTTAATAAATGCGTATGAGGTAGGATCCCATGCCGTATATCCCCTTGCCTCAAAGGTAGCCCTAAGGCCGCCGGACGGAAAAGAAGATGCGTCGGGTTCTCCCTTGATCAGTTCTTTTCCTGAAAATTCCATAATCACACCGCCATCCGGCGACGGGGAAATAAAACTGTCATGCTTTTCTGCCGTTACGCCGGTAAGGGGCTGAAACCAGTGTGTATAATGTGTCGCTCCATTTTCAACCGCCCAATCTTTCATGGCTGCCGCAACGGCATTCGCCACACTGATATCAAGCTTTGCGCCTTCATCAATGGTTTTTCTCAGCGACTGATATACCTTTGATGACAGTCTTGCTTTCATTACTCTGTCGTCAAATACCTTACATCCAAAATAATCTGATACCTTTTTCATAACAATCTCCTCTCCAGCAGCATATTTTTAATACAAAAAGCAAGGATGTCCTTCACAGCACCTTTCCTGTGCTGCAAAAGACATCCTTGCCTTTATGTGTGGCATAATACACCCCGAAAAATCATTTGTCAAGCACTTTTTTCTCCTGACAAACCTCTTGACAAACCCTGTTCAGAGCTGTATAAATAGTGAATATGAGCAAGGGCGTTCATTTTTAAATCAGAGAAAATTCTGCTTAAAAATGAATGTCCCTGCTTTTTTATTTATTGAAAGGAAGGTACAAAATGTATGAAGATCGAAGGTCAGGTGAGAATCCCTTCAGGCTGTGCAATCTCGGCAGTAATTTCCAAAGATGGAAATAAGATGTCCGGAGAAAGTATCACAAATTCCATGAAGCCTATGCATGACCGCTCCAACGGATTGGGCGGCGGCTTTGCAGGCTACGGCATTTATCCTGAATATAAAGAATTTTACGCACTGCATATGTTTTTTGACACCCGCGATACAAGAAAGAAATGCGAAGCTTTTTTAAAGGAACAATTTGAGATCGTTCAATCCGAAGTTATCCCCACCCGTAAGCTCCCGGCGATCACAGATGAACCTATTATATGGAGATATTTCGTCGCACCCTTAAAATCGGTTCTGGCCTCGCTGCAGCTGGATGAAAAAGAATTTGTTGCCCAGACGGTTATGAAAATCAATGCGGAAATGTCCGGAGCATATGTTTTCTCCAGCGGAAAAAACATGGGTACATTTAAAGCAGTCGGATTTCCCGAGGATGTAGGCGTCTTTTATAAACTGGAAGAATATGAAGGTTACTCATGGACTGCCCATGGACGTTATCCCACAAACACCCCGGGATGGTGGGGCGGAGCGCACCCCTTTACATTACTGGATTATTCCATCGTACATAACGGTGAAATCTCCTCTTATGACGCTAACCGCCGCTTTATCGAAATGTTCGGCTATAAATGCACCCTTCAGACGGACACAGAAGTAATTACCTATATCATGGATTATCTGCTCCGCGTACAGGGACTTACCCTCGGTGAAGCCGCAAGCGTCATTGCGGCGCCTTTTTGGAGTACCATCGCTTCAAAAACAGATCTGGAGGATCAGAAAAAACATACCTATTTAAGAACCATGTTTTCCAGCCTGCTGATCACCGGCCCGTTCTCTATCGTTTTAGGCTTTAACGGCGGACTGATGGCTCTCAATGACCGCTTGAAGCTCCGCTCCATGGTAATCGGAGAAAAAGATGATAAGGTTTTTATTGCCAGTGAGGAAGCCGCGATCCGAACCATGGAACCAAATGCAGAAAATATCTGGTCTCCCGCCGGCGGAGAACCTGTTATTGTAAAAGTAAAGGAAGGTGCATTTTAATGGGTATTGAATTTATCTATCCGGAATTTGAAGTAATCCGAAACGAAGACCGCTGCACGGTCTGTCGTGCGTGCGAACGGCAATGTGCCAATGAGGTTCACAGCTATGATGAGGAACTGGGAGTCATGAAGTGTGACGAATCAAAATGCGTAAACTGCCAGCGGTGCGTTTCCTTCTGTCCAACCAGAGCGCTGAAGATCGTAAAAACCGACTGCTCTCTCAGGGAAAACTCCAACTGGCAGAACAATACGATTAAAGAGATCTATAAGCAGGCAAACAGCGGAGGCGTTCTTCTTTCTTCTATGGGCAATCCCAAGCCCTTCCCCGTTTACTGGGATAAAATACTGATCAATGCCTCCCAGGTAACAAATCCCTCCATTGATCCTCTGCGGGAACCAATGGAAACCAGAACCTATCTGGGAAAAAAGCCACAGAGAGTAAGCCGCAATGCAGAAGGAAAGCTGGACTGCCAGCTTCCTCCCCAGCTGGATCTTTCCATGCCCGTTATGTTTTCTGCCATGAGCTATGGTTCCATCAGCTACAATGCCCACAAATCCCTTGCCCTGGCAGCCACAGAACTGGGAATCCTTTACAATACCGGCGAAGGCGGTCTCCACGAGGATTTTTACTGTTATGGTGAAAATACCATCGTCCAGGTCGCTTCCGGACGTTTCGGCGTCCATGAAAAGTATTTAAATGCCGGAGCTGCCATTGAAATCAAAATGGGACAGGGCGCAAAGCCCGGGATCGGAGGCCATCTTCCCGGGGCAAAAATTGTGGGAGACGTCTCACGCACGCGAATGATCCCGGAAGGCTCTGACGCCATCTCTCCGGCCCCCCATCACGATATCTATTCCATCGAGGATTTGCGTCAGCTTGTTTTCTCCCTGAAAGAAGCTTCGGAATACAAAAAACCGGTTATCGTTAAGGTTGCCGCAGTACATAATATCGCAGCAATCGCAAGCGGAATCGCAAGAAGCGGCGCCGACATCATTGCCATCGACGGTTTCCGCGGTGGCACAGGCGCTGCTCCCACCAGGATCAGGGACAATGTGGGAATTCCCATAGAGCTTGCCCTGGCGGCTGTTGACCAGCGTCTGCGTGACGAAGGCATCCGCAACGATGTATCTCTGGTAGTTGGAGGAAGCATCCGGAGCGCTTCCGATGTTATAAAGGCCGTTGCGCTGGGGGCAGACGCCTGCTATGTGGGCACTGCCGCACTGCTGGCTCTTGGATGCCACCTGTGCCAGAGCTGTCAGACCGGCAAGTGCAACTGGGGTATCGCCACTCAGCGTCCAGAGCTGGTAAAACGGCTGAACCCGGAAACAGGAAAAAAGCGGCTGGTCAACCTGATGACTGCGTGGAATCATGAAATAAAAGAACTGATGGGAGGAATGGGGATCAACTCCATCGAGGTACTGCGCGGAAACCGTCTGATGCTGAGGGGAATAGGGCTTACGGCAAAAGAACTTGAAATACTGGGAATCTCTCATGCAGGAGAATAATATTTCTGCAAAAAAACGTAAACATTTTTTTGGAGGTATGGTACAATATGCTAATCATCGATGCTGCAAATTCAGATTATAAAGCTGTAAATGAAAAGCTCCGCAATACGGATGAGGACTGTACGATCGAGGGCTGCTGCGGACAGCGTTTTATCGCCGCCGGTATGTCTGGAAAAAACGTCACGATCCACGGAATCCCCGGAAATGCACTGGGCGCATACTTAAATGATTCTCATATTACTGTAAACGGAAATGCCCAGGACGCCGTAGGCGATACCATGAATGAAGGGAAAATACTGATTTATGGAAACATCGGAGACGCTGCCGGTTATGCCATGAGGGGCGGAAAAATCTATGTACAGGGCAATGCCGGATACCGCGCCGGAATCCATATGAAGGCTTACAAAGAAAAAATCCCCGTTATGATCATCGGCGGATGCGCAGGAAGCTTTCTGGGAGAATACCAGGCCGGCGGTATTATCATAGTTCTTGGACTTCACAAAAACGGCAAAAGCATTGTGGGAAATTTTCCATGTACCGGTATGCACGGCGGAAAAATGTTTCTGCGCGGAGACTGCGGAAACATACGCTTTTCAGAGCAGGTAACTGCAAAAACAGCCGGGGATGAGGATCTGGAGGAAATCCGTGAATATCTGTCGGAATATTGCGCGGACTTTGGGTATTCTCTTGACGGGATTTTATCTGAACCCTTTACAGTTATCACGCCAGACAGCAAAAATCCGTACAAACAGATGTACGTGGCAAATTAAAACAGAAAGCAGGTAAGGTTATGAAATATTCAAAAGAAGAGGTGCTCCAGTATATGCAGGAAGAGGATGTGAAATTTATCCGCCTGGCATTTTGCGATGTGTTCGGCAAACAAAAAAATATTTCCATTATGCCCCAGGAGCTTTGCCGGGCGTTTGAACATGGCATTGCCATTGATGCATCCGCTGTCGCCGGTTTTGGGGACGAAAGCCATTCTGATCTCTTCCTGCATCCGGATCCGGATACGCTGATGCCTCTTCCCTGGAGACCGGAGCACGGGAGGGTGGTAAGGATGTTCTGCAGTATTACCTATCCCGACGGAACCATATTTGAATGTGATACGCGCTCTCTTTTAAAGAAAGCGGTTCATGAGGCAGAGCAGGCCGGATATCAGTTCTTCTTTGGCGCAGAGCAGGAATTTTATCTGTTCCATCTAGATGAAAATGGAAACCCCACAAAAATCCCCTATGATCATGCAAGCTACATGGATATGGCTCCTGAAGATAAGGGTGAAAATATCCGCCGGGAAGTCTGCCTGACCCTGGAACAGATGGGGATTTTTCCAGAAAGCTCACATCATGAGGAAGGACCGGGACAGAATGAAATTGATTTTCGTTATTCCGATCCTCTGGCAGCCGCGGACAATTCCATGACCTTTCAGACCGTAGTAAAGACCATCGCTGGACTGAATGGGATTTTTGCGGATTTCAGTCCTAAGCCACTGGAAAATGAAGCGGGAAATGGCTTCCACATCAATATGTCTGTGAAATCCTCTGACGGCACAGACCATATGGACAGCATGATTGCCGGTATTCTGGATAAAATTTCTGATATGACTGTATTTTTAAACCCCACCGCTGATTCCTACAGGCGCTTCGGCTGCAATAAGGCTCCCAAATATATTTCCTGGTCCAGTGAGAACCGTTCCCAGCTGATCCGTGTTCCGGCGGCAATCGGAAGGTACCGGCGTGTGGAACTGCGTTCGCCTGACCCATCTGCAAATACATATCTGGCGTTTGCTCTTATGATCTATGCTGTTCTGGAAGGCGTACAAAACAATCTGGCGCTTCCGCCTGCTGCAGACATCAATTTATACCGGGCAGAAGCTTCTGTCCTTTCAGGCTTTGGTCAGCTTCCAAAAAACTTTGAAGCTGCCTGTGATGCTGCGGCGCACAGTGATTTCATTCTGAAATATATACCAAAGACTATATTGGATATCTACTGCGGACAATAGATTTTTAACAGGAGGGGTGAAAATGAGTTTAAAAGAGCGAACCTACAGTATCCTCATTGTGTCGGCAACGGATGTACTCACCTCTGCCTTTGCCGGCCTGCTTCCTGAAACCAGATATTCTCCTGTTCATGCTGTTTCAAGTATCAATGCCGCCAGACGTACGCTTACAGAAAAGACGTATGATTTTATTATCATTAATGCTCCTTTGCACGATGATATGGGCGTTCGTCTTGCTATTGATATTTCCAGCAGCAAGCAGTCAGTTGTCCTTCTTCTGGTAAAAAGCGATATTCATAACGAAATCCATGACCAGGCCGCAGAATATGGTGTATTTACCCTGTCAAAGCCAATCTCAAAGGCAACGATGACCTATGCCTTCAGCTGGCTGGAAAGCGCCAGGGAGCGCCTGAGGCAATTTGAAAAAAAATCTTTGTCCATTGAAGAAAAAATGGCCGAAATCCGCCTTGTCAATAAGGCAAAGTGGATTCTGATCAGCCAGCTTTCCATGAGCGAACCAGAATCCCACCGCTACATAGAAAAACAGGCAATGGACCGCTGTGTTACCAGGCGGTCCATTGCCGAAGAAATCATCAGAACCTATTCTTAAACTTTATTTTCTGAAAATAATATCCTCACGCCCGGGACCATTGGAAACCATGGTAATGGGCGTTTCAATTTCTTTTTCGATAAATTCAATATACCTGCGGCAGTTTTCGGGAAGCTCCTCGTAGTTTTTAATACCGCGGATGTCGCATTTCCAGCCCGGAAGCCTGGTAAACACCGGTTTTGCCTTCTCCAGCTTTGCAGTGGTCGGGAACTCTCTTGTGACCTCTCCATCGATTTCATAACCGATGCATACGGGAATCTCATCCAAATATCCCAATACGTCCAGTACGGTAAATGCAGCCTCTGTGGTGCCCTGAATGCGGCAGCCGTATCTTGTCGCCACTGCGTCAAACCAGCCTACTCTTCTTGGGCGTCCCGTAGTGGCTCCGTATTCGCCGCCATCGCCGCCCCGATGCCGTAACTCTTCCGCTTCCTCTCCAAAGATTTCGCTGACAAAGGCGCCTGCGCCTACTGCGCTGGAATATGCCTTCACAACGGTTGTGATATTTTTAATCTCATAGGGTGCAATGCCTGCACCGATCGCGCCATAGGCAGCCAGGGTTGAGGAAGAGGTAACCATGGGGTAAATTCCATGATCCGGATCCTTTAAGGAACCAAGCTGTCCCTCTAACAGAATGTTTTTTCCTTCTTTGATGGCATGATACAAATAGGAGGATACGTCGCATACATAGGGGCGGATCATCTCCCGGTAGCTGATCAGCTCATCAAACAGTTCATCCGCATTCAGGAGGGGTTTATGGTAAAGATGCTCCAGAAGCACGTTTTTGATCTCACACACTCTCTGGCATTTTTCTCTTAACAGTTCCTCATCGAACAGCTCGCTGACCTGAAAGCCAATCTTTGCATATTTATCCGAATAAAAGGGAGCAATGCCGGACTTAGTGGAACCAAAGGATTTTCCAGCCAGGCGGGCCTCCTCATAAGTATCAAACAGCACATGGTAGGGCATCAGGATCTGTGCACGGTCTGAAACCAGGATATGGGGCTTCGGCACTCCCCGGTCTACAAGGGACTGGATTTCCTTGATCAGATACGGAATATTTAATGCTACTCCGTTTCCGATGATACTTGTAGTATGCTGGTAAAACACGCCGGAAGGAAGCAGGTGAAGGGCAAATTTTCCATATTCATTGATAATGGTATGACCTGCATTGCTTCCACCCTGAAAGCGTATGATAATGTCAGACTCTTTCGCCAGCATATCCGTTATTTTTCCTTTTCCCTCGTCTCCCCAGTTAGCTCCTACGATTGCTCTAACCATTGCTTCAATCCTCCTTGGGCTGCTGCCCTGATTTAAATATCCCGCAGCATAGCGGGATCTCACATAAGTTCTCTTTTACTCTACTACAAGCTTTCACATAAGTAAAATGATTATTTATTATGTGCGGCATAAGTAAACCTTATACCATTTAGGAAGATTCTGCCATTTCGTCAAACAGATTTAAAAGCTTCCTGCCTGCCAGAGAAATCAGGCTGTTCTCACCCGTAACAACACAGATGTGGCGCAGAGGCATTTTCTCCTTAAAATCCAGCTCAAACACTTCTCCTTTTGCTATGGCATCCTTTGCAAATCCGTCCATGACGCAGCCTACGCCCATATTCCGCTTTGCAAACTGAACGATCATATCGCTGGTAGCAAGCTCAAACTCTGGCGTCAGTTCCATTCCTTTTGCAGAAAGAAACGCGTCCATAAAGGCTCTGGTACTCGTGTTTTTTTCCAGAAAAATACAGGGCATACTTCCAAGAATACTGTAATCCAGCTTTTTTCCTTTCAGTTCGCCAAAGCTGTCTCCTGCAATAAAAACCGTTCCAATCGGTTTTACCATCATCGAATGAATGGTACTTTTGCAGGAAAAAGGCGTTGTCACTACGCCAAAGTCAATTTTTCCTTCCTCCAGGCTGCAGATGGTTTCTGGTGTGGGGGCATTGGTTACGGTAACTTTGATCCGTGGGTACTCTTTGTGAAACTGCTCCAAAAAAGGCAGAAGAAAAAACTGAAGTGTCATATCGCTGGCTCCGATCCGAACCTCTCCCATATCCATATCCAGCATTCTCTCCAGCATCCTGCCGCCTTCCAGAAGCTGTTCCACGCCCGTTTTCACATAACGGAATAAAAGCTCTCCTTCCCTTGTCAGCCGGATGCCCTTGGAGGTACGCAAAAAAAGCCGTGTGCCGGCCTCTTTTTCCAGCTGGCGCACGGCCTGGCTTACCGCAGGCTGGGAAATACACAGCTTTTGGGCAGCCGCTGTCAGGCTGCCCGCTGTGCATACATAATAAAATACTTTGTAATATTCCAGATTGATATTCATGGTCTTTGAAGCATTTTTATACATTGATCTCCGCAGTCATACCAAGTGCTTCTTTATTGGCCTCCAGTACAGGACGGATCACTTCCTCAAGGAATTCTTCCACCTGTCTTGGTGCACGGCCTACATACCGGGAAGGTTCCATGGCCTTTTTAAGATCCTCTAAGGACAATCCGAATGCAGGATCTGCTGCAATCAACTCTAACAGGTTGTTGTCCCCGCCCTGCTCTTTTACATTCTTTCCTGCCTCCATGGAAAGCTGACGGATGCGCTCATGGAGCTCCTGTCGGTCTCCTCCTGCCTTTACAGCGTCCATCATAATGTTTTCCGTAGCCATAAAGGGCAGCTCTGCCATCAGATGCTTTTCGATGACCTTAGGATATACCACCAGTCCATCCACTACATTTAAGTACAGATCCAGGATTCCGTCCACCGCCAGAAAGCCCTCTGGAATGGACAGACGCTTATTGGCAGAATCGTCCAGCGTACGCTCAAACCACTGGGTAGAAGCTACCAGCATAGGATTCATCATATCGCTCATTACATAGTTTGCAAGAGAAGCAATCCGTTCGCTGCGCATGGGATTCCTCTTATAAGCCATGGCGGAGGAACCAATCTGATTCTTCTCAAAGGGCTCTTCCACTTCTTTTAAGTGCTGCAGCAGACGGATATCATTGGAAAACTTGTGGGCGCTCTGGGCAATGCCGGCCAGTACGCTTAAGACACGGCTGTCTACCTTTCTGGAATAAGTCTGTCCGGATACGGGATAGCAGCCCTCAAAGCCCATCTTTTCCGCGATCCGCTGATCCAGTCTGCGGCAGCGCTCATGATCGCCGTCAAAGAGTTCCAGAAAACTGGCCTGTGTGCCTGTAGTTCCCTTGGAGCCTAACAGGCGCATGGATCCGATAAGATAATCCAGATCGTCCAGATCCAGCTTTAACTCCATCATCCAGAGGGCTGCCCTTTTTCCTACAGTAGTAGGCTGAGCCGGCTGGAAATGGGTAAATGCCAGAGTGGGCAGATTCTTATATTTATCCGCAAACGCTGCCAGCTCCGCCAGTACATTCAGCAGCTTTCTGCGGACCAGCTTTAATGCCTCTGTCATAATGATCACATCGGTATTATCTCCTACATAGCAGGAGGTAGCTCCCAGATGGATGATGCCCTTTGCCTTCGGGCATTGGGTGCCATATGCGTACACATGGCTCATCACATCATGGCGCACTTCTTTCTCACGGGCCTTTGCCACATCATAGTTGATTTCATCTGCATGGGCCTTCAGCTCATCAATCTGCTCCTGGGTAATATTAAGGCCCAGCTCCTTTTCTGTCTCAGCCAGAGCAATCCACAAGCGTCTCCATGTCTTAAATTTCATATCCGGTGAAAAAATATACTGCATCTCCCTGCTGGCATAACGCTCTGAAAGCGGGCTTACATACGTATCATGATTGCTCATGTCTTATCCTCCATCTGTTTGTTATAAGTTTTATATATAAATATGCTATGATTCAGAAGAAATTATAATACTTTCTTATTTTGAACACAAGACAGACAGTCATTAAAATTCCTAATAAATCATCTCTGCCCTTCTAATCATCACAGGCTTCCTCGTGAATCCGAAAAAATACTATGCGCCCTTCTTTTAAAAACAGGGAAATCCCCTGCTCTGTCCGGCTGGCGTTCTCTTTCTCCCTGCGAAATTCTTCTTCATAAAAGGGATGGATTTCTATGAATGCGGGCAGGCTGTCTATACGGATTTCTGCTGTGCGGTTTCCAGACTGCCAGTCCTTTGCCGAGGCCGTCTCCAGACAGATACAGACAAATATAAGCATCCGAACCCCCAAACGCCCTTTTTTGTCTTTTTCCTGCCGCTTTTCGCGCTGCCTGTTTTTTCTTACAGCTTTCCATCTGTATACGGCCTTTTTACGTCTTCTTTTTAAACAGCGGTTCCGTTCTCTTTTGTTCATGGTTTCCTTTCCCACGCACTCCTGACTGCATTATAGACGTAAATCCGCCTGACTGCAACAAAAAAATCTCCCTGAAGCTTCGAAAGCTGTATCTGCTCTCCAAATGCTCAGGGAGATTTTCCGTCTGTCCTCCGGTTTTAAATGATTTTATTTACCGGTTTTGTGTCTCGGCTGTGGACTCAGATTCAGTTGTATCCATTATATCCCTTTTTATGTCCTCTACGCCTTTTCTCACATCATCTGCAATCCCGTCCATGACCCCTTCCCCGGTGGTATCTGTTTCAGACCGGGATGTGGCGTCCGTATTTTCAGTTTCATTTGCGGCTGCGCCCTGGTCTGTCTCTGTGCTGTAGGAGGCAGAGGTTCCCGGTGTTCCCGAAGAAGCTGTAGGCTGCTTGGAATCTCTGCTGCCGCATGCTGTAAGGGATGATGCAAGCACGGCAATCAACAGTACCATCATAACAGGTCGGATCTTTTTCATCATACATTCTCCTTTCGTGCTCCAGGCATCGTTTTCTGTCCGGTGCCCTATTAAAAAAGTGTATCCAAACCTTACGTTCAGATACACTTAGTATAAGCTCCCAAAAAATTTTATTCCTGTTTACAGACCGATCACATCTGTCATGGTATAAAGTCCCGGCTGTTTTCCGGCCAGAAACTTTGCCGCCTCTAAAGCTCCTTTTGCAAAAATGGCTTTTGAATAGGCCGTATGGCTGATCGTAATAACTTCATCCTTTCCGGCATAGATCATATCATGTTCTCCTACGATCGAGCCTCCCCGTACAGAGGAAATACCGATTTCTTTTCCATCTCTTTTTTCGTGGATACTGCTTCTGTCTGTTACGAAATGATACAGACCGCCCATGGCTTCATTCACCGCTTCTGCCATCGCAAGAGCAGTTCCGCTGGGAGCATCCTTTTTCTGGTTATGGTGCTTCTCTACGATTTCCATATCAAAGCCCGCATTTCCCAATACCTTTGCCGCGTCCTGAATCAGCTTTAAAAGCAGATTTACACCAAGAGACATATTGGCAGAGCGAAGAACCGGAATCCTTTTGCTGGCATCCTCTGCCCTTTTTAACTGTTCTTCTGTAAGTCCTGTGGTACACAGCACCAGAGGAAGCTCTTTTTCCAGACAGTAATCCAAAAGTTCGTCCACTGCCTTTGCAGAAGCAAAATCCACCACTGCGTCCGCAGCCTCTGTACACTCTCCCAAAGAGGCATATACCGGATAATCATAATTTTTTTCCGTATTCAGATCAACGCCCGCAGCGATCCGGATTCCGTCCATTTCCTGTGCCATGGCGGAAATCACCCGTCCCATAGCGCCGTTGCAGCCGTGCATGATAAGATTGATCATTTTCTGTGGTATCCTTTCTTTACTGAGTCTTCTTTTGGCAAGGCCCAGGGCTCTTTTCAAACGTTTTATGCCAGAATGCCGTATTCCTTCATGGCCTTTTTAAGAATTTCCTGATGCTCCGGCTCCATCTCGGTCAGAGGCATGCGCAGCGGTCCTACTTCTTTTCCCATCAGGTTCATGGCGGCCTTTACGGGGATAGGATTTACCTCACAGAACAGGGCGTTAATTAAAGGAATCGCCTCTAACTGCATCCGGGCGCTCTTTTTTACATCTCCTGCAAAATAGGAGGCACAGATTTCATGAGCCTGTGAAGGAGCCACATTGGAGAGAACAGAGATAACGCCCTTTCCGCCTAAAGATAAAAGAGGCACAATCTGATCGTCATTTCCTGAATATACGTCGCAGTTTCCATCGGTCAGGTTCATCAGCTGGGCAATACCGGAAAAATTGCCGGTAGCTTCCTTTACACCCACTATATTGTCTACTTCACGGCAAAGAGAAGCAATGGTCTCAGGCTGGATATTTACACCGGTTCTTCCGGGAATATTGTAAAGGATCATGGGTATTTTTACTGCGTCTGCCACAGCAGTAAAATGAGCCTTGAGTCCCTTCTGGGTCGCCTTGTTGTAATAGGGAGATACAACCAGAATACCGTCTGCCCCCCTTTCCTCGGCCTCCTTTGACAGGTAAATGGCGGTCTGTGTACAGTTTGAGCCTGTTCCTGCCACAACCGGAATTCTCTTTTTGGTCACATCACAGATAAAGCCGATCACATCCAGATGCTCTTCATGGGTCATGGTAGATGCCTCTCCTGTGGTTCCGCAGGCAATGATCGCATCGGTACCGCCTGCGATCTGCTCCTCTACGATCTCCTCCAGCTTATCGTAATTTACTTCTCCGTTTTCCTTAAAAGGCGTAATCAGCGCAACGCCAGCTCCTTCAAAAACAGCCATGCTTATCTTCTCCTTTTTTACAGTCTTATTTACCATCAGTAAATGCGCATGATAAACAAAGTGTACATATCCCGCACCGGTTTTCGCCCCCGTACCAGCGAAAAAAGAAGGGCTGAGGTAAATGTTTCAGCCCTTCCCATACAAACCCGTTCTTACTGCGGATACATATCTTCTGGTAGCTCTCCATCCACCTGGATGACAGTCACAGGATTCTTCATCCTGCACCCAGAAACGATCCTGCAGGATAACCGCTCCTTCGGCGCTTTTCCCTTTCACGGCTTTTCTTCTGTGCCTGCCACATCCAAACCGATATTCATGATCAGCGCAGCCTCTACTCTGTCTATAGTCTTATCCTATCATCATTAAAAATAGATGTCAACAGGGAACTTACTCAAATCGCGTCTGAAGCTTCGTCACCTCATCCACCCATTCATCCAAAGCCGCCGGATAAACGGTTCCTGTCATGATCAGCTCGGCCTCCGACTGTCTTGCCTGGCCGATCAGGGCGCACAGCTCCTCCAGGGTGAGAATCCCTTCATCCAGGATCCCCAGGATCTCATCCAGGATCAGGATATCGCATTCTCCGGTTACAAGAACCTTTTTTGAAAAATTCAGCCCATTGCGGATATTGATCCTGGCTTCCTCTTTTTCCTCTTCAGAAAGCTGATCAAAAACCACAGGAGATTTTTCAAAACGGAACAGTTTAAATTCCGGTTCCAGACGTTTTAATACTTCCATGTTGTCGGAATCCATAGAACCCTTTAAAAACTGAACCATGATCACATTTTTTCCATGGATCAGGGCGCTGATCCCTCTTCCCAGAGCGCTGGCCGTTTTCCCCTTACCCGGTCCGCAGATCACCTGTATCGTACTGTCTTTCATCATCATGCACCTCATACTGCCTTCCGGACACCTTCCCTATGTGTGTCTGGAACATCAATTCACAACACACACTCTAGCACAATATAAGAAATAATGCAAATATTTCTTATATTTTCCGTAAGGAAATCGTAAGAGAATTTATTGATCCGACTCCTCGCCGCATTCCAGCTTGCTGATAGAAACCTCGTATGCCACCCTCTTTTCACACTCTGTCTCGCTGAGCTTTTTTGTATATTCCCTGCTCTGGACTCTTCCCCAGATACGGACTCGGGTGCCTACCGTAAAGCCGGAGGCAAAGCGGGCATTTCTTCCCCAGCTGATACAAGGTATGTAATCTGATTTTCCATAAGGACGGTTAACTGCCAGCAGAAGATCTGCAATCTCTCGTCCAAGAGGGGTTTTTCGGTAGATCGGAGGCTTGCATATGTAACCGTCCAGGAAGATCTGGTTGGTTCTGGTGTAATCCGTAAATTCATCCAGAAAACGAATCTCTCTGGCAAAAACAGACAGCATCAGGCGGTTTTTTACACCCTCATGGCGGTTATAGGACCGGAACTGCCCCACTGCCTCGATGGTGCTCCCCCGCAGATCCTTATGGACATCCATAAGACGTTCCGACACCATAAGCGGAATTACATCGGCCTGTTCGCTGAGACGGTTTACCGACAGATCCACCATGTAAAACCCTTCGCCAAATACCTCGTGGCTGAAGGAGAACTCCGATACGATTTCTCCGATCACGCTCACCCTATTGTTTTCAATCATTTTTTCTGCCATTGTACTTCTCCTCTTATTTTCCAATTTCACTCCGGGTTACAATTTTCCCGTATGCACATAATCAATCTATGCAATTATAACCAGAAATAGACGGAAAACAAAGGCCTATTCGTCGCATCAATTCGACAATTCAGGAAAATAACGTCGATTTTAGCAAAAAAATCTGTAAAACGCAAAAAATCTCCCGGACTCTGGAAGAATATTCCAAAAATTCCGGGAGAACTGTCATATTTTATTTAAAAAATAAATTTTATTTTTTGAAGGAAGCTCTCTTTCGTAAAAGAGGATCCAGGATCTTTTTACGGATACGCAGGCTCTCCGGGGTTACCTCCAAAAGCTCGTCTGTATCAATAAAGTCCAGGCTCTGCTCTAAACTCATGATCTTTGGCGGAGTCAGCTTTAAGGCCTCATCTGCACTGGAGGAACGGGTATTGGTCAGCTTCTTTGTCTTGCAGACATTGATCTCAATATCCTCTGCCTTGGGGCTCTGTCCCACAACCATACCGGAATATACCTTTACGCCCGGCCCGATAAAGAGGGTTCCTCTCTCCTGAGCATTAAACAGGCCGTAGGTAATGGCCTCACCGGCCTCAAAGGCGATCAGAGAGCCGGTAGGACGGTAGGATAAGTCGCCCTTGTACTCTGCATAGCCGTCAAAAATTGTATTTAAGATACCATTTCCCTTGGTATCCGTCATAAAGTCGCCGCGGTAACCGATCAGGCCTCTGGACGGGATAGAAAATTCCAGTCTGGAATAGCCTCCGGCTGCCTGGCTCATGCCCTGCAGGGCGCCCTTTCTGGCTGTCAGCTTCTGGATCACCACGCCGGTATACTCCTCAGGAACATCAATATAAGCAAGCTCCATGGGCTCTAATCTGCGGTTGCGCTCATCATAGTGATAAAGCACCTCTGCTTTACTTACCGCAAACTCATAGCCCTCGCGGCGCATATTTTCGATCAGGACCGACAGATGAAGTTCACCGCGTCCTGATACCTTAAAGCAGTCTGCAGAGTCTGTTTCCTCTACACGGAGGCTCACGTCTGTATTCAGCTCGCGGAACAGACGGTCTCTTAAATGACGGGAGGTGATATACTTTCCTTCCTGTCCGGCAAGGGGACTGTCATTTACCATGAAGTACATAGCAATAGTAGGCTCAGAAATCTTCTGGAAGGGGATTGCCTCCGGGTTCTGTGGAGAGCAGATGGTATCCCCGATATGGATATCCGCAATACCGGAAATGGCAACGATGGAGCCGATTTTTGCCTCCTGAACCTCCACACGCTTTAAGCCGTCAAATTCATAAAGCTTACCGATCTTGATTTTTTTAAATTTGTCAGGATCGTGATGGTTTACCAGCACACACTCCTGATTCACCTTAAGGCCGCCGTTTTCCACCTTGCCGATACCGATACGGCCTACAAACTCATTATAGTCAATGGTACTGATCAATACCTGGGTGTCCGCATCCGGGTCGCCTTCCGGTGCGGGAATGTGGTTTACAATGGTCTCAAAGAGAGGTCCCATATCCACCTCTGGATCGTCAATATTAAATTTTGCAAAACCGGCTCTTGCAGAAGCATAGATAAAGGGGCAGTCCAGCTGTTCATCGGAAGCATCCAGATCCATCATAAGCTCCAGCGTTTCGTCGATCACCTCTTCCGGACGTGCTTCCGGACGGTCGATCTTATTGATGCACACGATTACGGACAGATTTAACTCCAATGCTTTCTGAAGCACAAACTTGGTCTGGGGCATGGGGCCTTCGTAGGCATCCACAACCAGAACAACGCCGTTTACCATCTTAAGCACACGTTCTACCTCGCCGCCGAAATCGGCATGTCCGGGAGTGTCGATAATATTGATCTTTGTATCCTTATAAAATACAGCTGTATTTTTTGACAGAATGGTGATGCCTCGCTCACGCTCAATGTCATTGGAGTCCATGACGCGCTCCTGAACCTCCTGATTGGCTCTGAATACGCCGCTCTGCTTTAACAGCTGATCCACCAGAGTGGTTTTGCCATGGTCTACATGGGCGATAATGGCAATATTTCTTACATCTTCTCTTTTCATCTTCATAGTGATCATTCTTCCTTATTTATGCAGAAAACTTATAGATTTAGTCACGGTTTTATAGTATAGCATTGGTATCTTAAGATTGCAAGACCCAAATCCAGGTGCATTTTAAAATACGATCAGCTCTCCCCGGTTCATGCCGTAGTACAGTTCTTTTCCGGTGCGTATCCTCGCCCGGCCGTTGGTCCCTTCTGTGATCTTGGCCTGGAAGCAGTCCTTTACGGCAACCGGTACCAGAAAATCAAACTCTGCCTTATCGGAATACCTGCTTTCCAGAGTATCGATCCCCTCCTGGGCCGCAATATACTGGATCTTTCCCACGCTGTTGTAGTCGGCTGTGACCTCCAGCTGCACTCCCAGCTTTTTTTCTACAACCGAACAGTTTAAAAGCGCTTCTTTTACAGCACCGGAATAAGCTCTTACAAGGCCCCCTGTCCCTAAAAGTGTACCTCCGAAATACCGGGTAACTACTGCACATACATCGTGGAGTCCCTCTCCTGCCAGCACATCCATCATGGGCTTTCCCGCCGTCTGGGAGGGCTCGCCGTCATCGCTGCACCGAGCCGTCTGAGCCCGTTCTCCTATAATATAGGCGTAGCAGTGGTGCCTTGCATCCCAGTATTTCTTACGGACCTCCTCAATAAAGGCAAAGGCTTCTTCCTCCGAAGCCACGGGACGGATCTGGGCAATAAACCGGGACTTTTTTTCCACCAGCTCCCCATCTGCGCCCTCATATACGATCTTGTAGCTTTCTACCACTTTTCTCTCTCCTTTTCCCTTTTTTTCAGAAACTGCACCCACATTTTCCTTATTTTTCTTCTGTTTTTTATCATAATATAGTTAGGCTTTCATGGCAAGCCATATTTATGCCTTTTCAATTCCATAAAACTGTTGTATAATTTAATCGTCTGCCAAATGCCTCAGGGCTTTGTCATACGGGGGGAACTTGTTGTAAAGGAGAAACTATGAATTACGGAACACATGAGTCTGAGCGCAGGCTTAGGGCTCTCCAGTCAAAATCGGCCAAATATACCTCAAAGCTGTTTTTTAACATCTTTAAGGCTTTTTTTGTATTGTTTCTTTTTCTGGCCATCGCAGGCACTGCCATCGGTTTCGGCATGGTAAAGGGGATTATCGACAGCGCCCCTTCCGTAGACCTTATGAACATCCAGCCGGATCGCTTTGCCACTACCGTTTATGACATAGGCGGCAATCTCACCGACACAATTGTAACCAGCGGTTCCAACCGTGAATCTGCTGCCTATGAGGAACTGCCCCAGGATCTGATCGATGCCTTTGTAGCCATTGAGGATTCCCGTTTCTGGTCCCATAACGGTATCGATATCCGTTCCATCGCCAGAGCGGTCAACGGCCTGATCAGCGACGACTATGCCGGTGGCGGAAGCACCATCACACAGCAGCTTATCAAAAACAATATCTTTGCCGGCGGTATGGAAACCAGCTGGGGAGCCCGTATTGAACGAAAGCTCCAGGAGCAGTATCTTGCCGTACATCTGGAAAAAAATTCCGGCATGTCCAAGGAAGAAACAAAAAAAGTCATTATTACCAATTATCTCAACACCATTAACCTGGGCTATAATACTCTGGGTGTAAAGGTGGCCGCACGGCGGTATTTTAATAAAGAAGTATCTGATCTTACCCTTTCCGAATGTGCGGTTCTCGCCTCCATCACGAAAAATCCCTCCCGTCTCAATCCGATCTCCGGCGCCGAGGCTAATGCCGAACGCCGCAGCATTGTCCTTCAATATATGTATGATCAGGATTATATCGACAAACAGGAGCTGGAAGAGGCGCTGGCAGACAATGTGTATGAGCGGATCCAAAACGTAAATACAGCCGCACAGGAAACAAACTCCCATTTCAGTTATTTTACCGATGAGCTGGTCGAACAGGTCATTGCCGCTCTTATGGGGGAGCTTGGATATTCGGAAAGCCAGGCGAGAAATCTTCTTTATGCGGGAGGACTTAAAATTTATACCACACAGGATCCCAAGCTTCAGGCCATTGTGGATGAGGAGATCAACAATCCGGAAAATTATACTGCTGCCAAGTATTCCGTAGAATACCGTCTTTCCATCACACATACGGATGGGACAACCGAGCATTTTTCAGAAGAAAATTTAAAATCCTACCACAAGTCTGTATTGGGAGATACGGGCTATGATGGCCTTTATCCAAGCAAAGAAGCAGTCCAGGAGGATATCGAACGCTACAAAGCATGGCTGATCAAGGATGGCGACACCATTATCGGAGAACGCCAGAACCTGATTTTACAGCCTCAGGCGTCCTTTGTACTGATGGATCAGCGTACCGGTGAGGTACGGGCCCTTTCCGGAGGACGCGGTGAAAAGACCGCCAGCCTGACCTTGAACCGTGCCAGCAATGTATACCGCCAGCCCGGTTCTGCATTTAAGGTAATCACTGCCTTCGCTCCAGCTCTTGACACCTGCGGAGCCACCCTGGGAACGGTTTATTATGACGCTCCTTATACGATTGGAACAAAAACCTTCCGTAACTGGTGGGGTTCCGGGAAAGGCTTTGTAGGCTATTCTAATATCCGTGAAGGCATCATTTACTCCATGAATATCGTAGCAGTGCGGGCCCTGATGGAAACCGTAACGCCCCAGCTTGGCATGGAATACGCTGAAAAAATGGGAATTACTTCCATGACAAAAAATGATCTCGGCGCTGCCCAGGCTCTGGGCGGACTCACAAAGGGCGTTTCCAACTTAGAGCTCACTGCCGCCTATGCCTCCATCGCAAACGGCGGTGTGTATACAAAACCCCGGTTCTTTACAAAGATCCTGGATCATGACGGGAATGTGCTCATCAACAATGAGCCTGAAACACGGCAGGTATTAAAGGATTCCACTGCCTTTCTGCTTACAGATGCCATGGCGGATTCCATGAAAGCAAACCGGAAATTTGCGCGTTCCGGCGTATCCATCAATTCCACCAGTACCAGAGCAGCCCTGTCTGGAATGTCTGCAGCCGGCAAGAGCGGCACTACCACCGGAAATAATGATATCTGGTTTGTAGGTTTTACTCCCTACTATACAGCCGGTGTCTGGGGCGGCTGTGACAGCAACCAGAAACTCTCTGCCGGAAACGGAGGTACCTCTTTCCATAAGGATATCTGGCGCAATATCATGAACCGTGTCCATGAGGGGCTTTCTGATCCCGGATTTCCCGTTCCAGACAGCGTGGAAACGGCCGAAATCTGCCGCAAATCCGGCAAACGGGCAGTACCCGGCGTCTGCGATCACGACCCAAGAGGCAGCGCCGTATATACGGAATACTTTGCTAAAGGAACCGCTCCGTCCGAGGTCTGCGACAAGCATGTGGCTGTAACCGTCTGCGCCCAGTCCGGCCTGCGCCCCACTCCGTACTGCACGGAAAAAACAACAAAGGTATGCATGGTACTGCCTGAGGGAGAGGAAAATCTGGCAACGGATGATTCCGTATTTTCCATACCAGGTACCTGCACCATTCATTCCGGCAATTCTACCATTATCGCACCTTCCTTTGGCTCGGATGAGACTGGTGGCTCCGGCGAAAATGTAACCATCTCTCCCATCGGCCCCGGTTATGAGCCTCAAACCCGGCCGCAGTGGGAAAATTCGGGGCCCGGCGTCCGACAGAACTGATATTTAAAGAGAATAAAAAGAATCTGTGAATACAGCTGTATTTTACATACTGTTTCACAGATTCTTTTTTTGCAGCGTCAAGCTGGCCCTATAGGATCTTCCGCCGTCTTACTCTGCAATATAATATCCGTCCCGCCCCTGTTCCTTCGCCTTATAAAGCGCCCGGTCCGCTCTTTCATAAAGATCTCTAAAACCCATCCCCTTTTCTGCTTCTGTAATTCCCACAGAGGCACCATGATCATGATCTGGCTGGTATCCTGCCGGCCGCTGGTAAACACATCAGAAACATAAGCTCTCCCCTTTTCCATAGCAGCCAAAAGCTCACTGTCATCTATCTGCCAGCGGTTTCCCGTATCGTCTATGGTATTCCCTTCCTGATCCATAATGCCTATCTGTGCAAATCCCGCCCTGCTCCTGATTTCCTGAAGTTGTTTTACGATTTCCGCGGAAGTCATTTTCTCTAGTACGCTGAAATTTTCCTCACCTATATTTAAAATCTCTGTACAATGCCTCATCTCACTTCGTATAATCTTTACAATATAGTCAGATAAAAGGGAAATCTGCTCCATATTACGGTTAAGAATTTCATTATGTATACGGTTGGAATAGTGAAAAAACAGCGAAAAAATATTGATAACGGAAAAAGAAACAATACCAGCGATCAAAAGAATCCAGGCTGCAGTTTTATAGCGGTTTGATCTCTTGTCTTTCATATATCTGCCTCATATAATATTTTAAAAATACGTTTTTCTAAAAAGAACCCGCCAGTTCTCTCCCGGCGGGATTTTTTCCAATTATACCAAATTGCCAGGGACATATGCAATAGTTTTAAAGTATTAAACTTCCCCTCACTTCATCTTGGGCTTAAAAAGTACGGAAGCTGAATACCCGAATATGAGAGCCCCGGTGATTCCAGCAGATGCGGCGGTCAGCCCACCTTTAAATAATCCCAATACTCCTTCCTCTGCCAGCGCAGTTTTTACCCCCTTAAAAAGCGTATTTCCAAAGCCCAGAAGGGGAATGCTGGCTCCGGCTCCGGCCCAGGAAAGAAAGGGCTCATAAATCCCTACCGCCCCCAGAATGGCTCCTGAAACGACTAACAGTACCATGATCCGTCCCGGCATCAGTTTCGTCTTTTCCATCAGGATCTGAACCAGAGCACAGATAATGCCTCCTGTAACAAATGCTTTTATATAATCCATATATCTGCTCCTTATTTATGCTGGATCCGGCCTTTAGGGCCTCCCCCATTATTCCAAATGCTCTATTACCACCCCATGGGCAATTCCCGGGATGGTCTGTCCTTCGTTGTAACTTACCGTAGAAAGAAGAGCGCCTGTAGGCACAAAAAGAACACGTTTCCAGATTCCCTCCCGGATTTTTGGAAGGATCGCCGCGCACAGCGTAACCGCAGAACAGCCGCAGCCGCTTCCTCCTGCATGGGTATCCTGGGTTTCTTTGCTGTAAATCTCAACGCCGCAGTCCATATGGCGTTCCTTCAGGCTGCGCCCCTTTTTCTCCATCAGATCCAACAGGATCTGCGTTCCTACCTCTCCCAGGTCTCCGGTGATGATCCTGTCATACCAGGTCTCATCCGTTCCAAGATCCTCCAGATTCTGTTCGATTGTATGAAATGCCGCCGGAGCCATGGCAGCTCCCATATTCATAGAATCTCTGGCTCCAATATCGATCGCTTTTCCGGCAGTAAATGCCGTGATCTTTGCCAGTCCCGGCTGCCCCTCTTTCCCAATGACGACTGCCCCGCACCCAGTCACCGTCCAGGTAGAAGACATAGGGCGCTGGTTCCCGTAGGCAAGAGGAAAACGGAACTGTTTTTCTGCGGTGGCAAAATGGCTGGACGCCATGGATAGCACATGATCCGCATAGCCTGCATTTACCATCATTGCTCCCAGGCTCATGGCCTCTCCCATGGTGGAACAGGCCCCGTAAAGCCCAAAGAGGGGAATTTCCAGATCTACGGTTCCAAAAGAGGTGGCAATCAGCTGTCCCAGCAGATCTCCTGCAAAAAGATAACGGATATCATCCCGTTTCAGTCCGGCTTTTGTAATGGACAGATCTGCAGCCGCCTTCTGCATGGAGCTCTCTGCCTGCTCCCAGTTTTCCATCCCCTTTCCATCATCCATGATATGACGGTCAAAAAACGGTCCTAAGGGCCCTTCACTTTCCTTCTTTCCAACTATACTGGCTGCTCCGCAGATAACCGGAGGCCGTGCAAACGCTACCGTCGCTTTTCCTTTCTTCTGTTCCATCTGCTATGTGCTCCTTTCCCATATCCGACCGTATTTTCCATTGAAAACATCCGGCGATTGGAAATATTATGCGTAAACAGATGTGATTTTATGCAAATGACAGAAAAAGCATCCTGTTAAAAAATACCTTCATTGACAGATCACAGTCTCGACTTTATACTAAAAACAGCATAGGGAGGTGCTATACTTATGGATCTTAGTAATAATTTTTCAGTCTGGAACCACCTGACCCCGGCCCAGCAGGAGCTTATATCCACCCATCTTATCTGCCGGGATGTGAAAAAAGGCACTGTTTTGTATAATGGAAGCTCTGACTGCCTGGGACTCGTACTTATAAAAAAAGGCCAGCTGCGGGTCTATATGATTTCCGAGGAAGGACGTGAGGTCACGCTGTACCGGCTTTTGGAGCGGGATATCTGTCTTTTTTCTGCTTCCTGCATTATGAAAAATATCCAGTTTGACATTACGATCGAGGCGGAAAAGGATTCTAACATCTGCATCATACCAGCAGTGATCTACAAACGTCTCATGGAGGAATCTGCTGCTGTCTCCAATTATACAAATGAGATCATGGCAGCCCGCTTTTCTGAGGTGATGTGGCTCATTGAACAGATCATGTGGAAAACCTTTGACCGGAGACTGGCCTCCTTTCTTTTAGAGGAAATGGCTCTGGAAGGAAGTTCCGGATTAAAAATCACCCATGAAACCATTGCAGGCCATCTGGGTACTGCCAGAGAGGTAGTAACTCGGATGCTGCGTTACTTCCAGGAGGAAGGCATGGTAAAACTCAGCCGGGGGATGATTAACATTACCGATGAAAAACGACTTAGAAAACTGGCCGAATCATAAAATAAGCCAGACGCAGGTAATACGAACGCGTCTGGCTTTTCGATCACAGATATCTATTTTTTACCATTTTTCCCTTTGCAGATCAGCTGGGTCATGGTTCCCATGGGACAGTATACGCACCAGCTGCGGGGCTTAAACAGCACCATGGTAATGAGTCCTAATATGGTAGAGGTCAGCATCACGCTGTAAAATCCAAAGGCAAACTGGGCTGTGCCGGGATGGAACAGGGTTCCGTGGTAGGCCCAGTGCCATGGAAGCTTAAATATCCACAAGAGCGTCACAACCTGCTTTAAATCAGAAGCTCCTGTAAATACCAGAACCGTATTCCACAGCATCTGGCAGAACATAATGAGGAAGAACACCAGAAAGCCGTATCGAAACGCCCTGCTTTTCATCCATCCCGGAATGTCCTTTTTCCTGGAAAGCCCCAGCCGGCCGCCTAACAGCCCAAAAAGCTGCCCCCTGCCACAGTAGCGGTTACAGTAGCCTTTATTCCCCTGCACCAATGCAATGATCAGGGGGATAAAAAAGCATAAAAGTCCCAGCCATGCAAACATAATATTGAAAAATCCCAGGATCAGATAGGTCAGGGACAAAATCCACATATAATCATACCAGTGTTTTTTCATCATCCCACCTCCCTGATCTCAATCACGGAAGCCGGGCATTTTTTTGCACATTTTCCGCAGCCTACGCATTTTTCCAAATTCACCTGAGCCCACATTCCATCTGCCACATAGATTGCCCCTAAGGGACAAACCTTTACGCAGCAGCCGCAGGCCACGCACAGGCGGCTGTCTACGGATGCTTTCCTTTTCTTTCTAACTCCCGTTGCCATATTCTTCCTCCGCTCTCAGTTTCTATCGGCCGCCGGCCAATACCGAAACGGCTTAATTTTATATCGAGTATAGCGGATTGCGGGAAATATGTCTGTAATTAAGTCACATATAACACACCCCCAGCTCAGACACCAGGATTTTATTTAACTTTCTTCTGTTTCGTGGCTATTTCCATTCTTTCCATATATCCGGTTCATAGCCTATGGCTGCCTGTTTTCCATTACGGACGATCGGCACCTTAAGGATCTTCTGATTTTCCAGAATCTTTTCTGCTCTGTCTTCCTCTGCAATATACCGGATCAGAGCCAACAGATCCTTATCCCTGCAGTCCGGATCAATAAGCTTTTCATAACCTCCCACAGCCCGGCATACAGCGTTAAATTCTCCTTTGCTGAGCCCTTTTTCCTTCATATCTATAAATTGGTATTTAATCCCCCGCTCCTTAAAATACCGCTCTGCTTTTTTACTGTCAAAGCTCTTTTTCGTTCCAAAAATCTGTATATTCATGCGTATCCTTTCACCTTTTTATCTTCTCCCAAACCGTTCTGCGATCCGGCCGTCACGGTAGGCCTTTAACAGCTGTTCCAGATCTGCGATTTTTTCCTTCAGCTGCTGTCCCGTGTCCGTATCTCCTACCAGCTTCCGGCTGGCTGTCCGTTTTACAATAATATCCTCCGAATAGATATCGCTTTCCTGTTCAATGGCGGCTGCCCTGGACTCAAAGGGTTCATGAGCTGCCAGGATCAGGCCGTAGGAATTATAAATCAGGGTATATCCGGCGATTCCCGTCTCTTTCTGGTAAGCTCTGGAAAAGCCGCCGTCAATTACCAGAACCTTTCCGCCGCATTTAACCGGATTTTCCCCATTTTTCGACTTGACAGGAACATGGCCATTGATGATATGGCTCTCCTCTCCGCCCAGCCCAAATTCTCCCAGGATCATATCTACGGTTTTTTCATTTTCAAGCATCCGGTAATAGGGATTTTTCTTTTCTTTATGGCTTTCCTCATCTTCCAGAAAATACCGTTCAAAGGTAGCCATCTTATCCTTTCCAAAAAGCGGGGAATTTTCTCCCAGCCATATGTACCACATGATGTCCCGGCCTCTTTTTCGTTCCGTCTCATCCTCCGCCATAAAGCCTCTGCGGATATAGCTTTCCAGCACATCATAAAGTCCCCTGCCTTTATAGCGCTTTCCGTAAACAGACATTTCCTTTAAGCTTCCGTCCTCACAAAGGGGAACGCAGCCGTGATAGAGGAGGTTTTGATTATATACCTTATACAGGCTTCCCTTTGCCAGAAGAAACCGCATATGCTGCTGAAGCTTTTCACAGTTTAAAAATGCCTTTTCCAGCCGTTCCATAATGGACTCTTCCTCAGGAGAAAGCCGGTAGGGATCTGCATGATCCACCGTAGGGAAATGCATATCCTTCATGGGCAGACGTCTTCCATCCAGAACAATGGTGCCATTTTCATAATTGATCCGGTGAAGAAGGAGGCGGCGTTCCAGACCAAACTCCGGATACTCCTTGATCAGCTGGCCTTCTACCTTAAACTGGATAATGGAAATGGCCTTGTGCATACGCAGATTCAGTTCCTTTTCTCCGGGACTGCATGGATGGCTTCCCTTTAAGGCAAAGCAGATGCAGGGATCATCCCCATAGGTTTCCAGGGCAAAGGTAGCAAGAGGAAGCAGATTGATGCCATAACCGTCTTCTAAAATATCCAGATTCCCATATCTGGCGCAGATACGGATCACATTTGCTATACAGCCCCTCTGCCCTGCAGCCGCTCCCATCCAGAGCACATCATGGTTGCCCCACTGGATATCCAGAGAGTGATACTGCATCAGCTTATCCATGATCAGGTGCGAACCGGGGCCGCGGTCATAAATATCCCCCAATATGTGCAGATGGTCAACGACCAGGCGCTGGATCAGCTCACAGAGAGCTCTTATAAACTCCTCCGCCCGGCCCACCCGTATAATCGTGGCGATAATGGCGGTGTAATAGGATTCTTTGTCTCGGATATCTGCCTTTTCCGTCATCAGCTCTTCAATGACATAGGCAAATTCCGGCGGCAGCGCCTTGCGCACCTTAGAACGGGTGTATTTGCTGCCGGAACGCTTGCTGACCTCTATAAGACGGTAAAGAGTAATCTTATACCAGTCCTCCTTATTTGCCGTGTGCTCTAAAATCTGCGCCATTTTCTCTCTGGGATAATAGATCAGCGTTGCCAGACTGCGCTTATCTTCTCTGCACAGCGTATTCCCAAACACGTCATTTACCTTGCGCCGCACTGCGCCGGAACCATTTTTCAGCACATGGGAAAATGCCTCTGCTTCCCCGTGGATATCCGTAAGGAAATGCTCCGTTCCCTTAGGAAGATTTAAAATGGCCTCAAGGTTAATAACTTCCGTAGAAGCCGCAGCTACTGTAGGATAAAGCTCTGCAAGCCGTTCCAGATATCGGGTTTGAAGATCTGCCATGAATACCCTCCTTTTGATGGATCCGTTATTTTTCCGTATGCTCTATAAATGTTCCCTCTATGGGATCTATATGGTCTAATTCCCTGTAATCATCTGTACGGGCAGAAAGCTTTTTTCTTCTGAGCATCCCGCAGATATATTCAGAGATCAAACGATAAAATACTGCAAATACCGGTACCGCTATGATCATTCCGACAAAGCCGAAGAGTCCTCCGAACAGCAGGATGGAAAACAGCACCCAGAAACTGGGAAGGCCGGTGGAATCTCCCAGGATCTTCGGCCCTAAAATATTTCCGTCAAACTGCTGCAGCACCAGAATAAAGATCAGGAAATACAGACATTTTAAAGGGCTTACAAGCAGGATCAGAAATGCGCTGGGAATGGCTCCGATAAACGGACCGAAAAAGGGGATCACATTTGTAAAACCAATAATAACGCTGATCAAAAGCACATAGGGCATTTTTAGAAACCGCATTCCGAAAAAGCACATAATGCCGATGATCAGAGAATCCAGAAGCTTTCCTGTAATGAAACCGCCAAACACATGGTGGGCAAAGCGGATCTCATTAATCAGCCGGTTTGCCATGCGAACACTGAACAGGCCATAGATTATTTTCTTAAACTGAGCGCAAAGTGTCCACTTTAAATTCAGCAGATAGATCATTACGATCAGACCGATCAAAATATTTTTCACCACTGTAACCGCATTGATCACTCCGGCAGATACATGATCCAGGATCAAATAAATACTTGGCACCAGATCTGTCGTCATCCAGTGCTGAAATTCCATGGCCGCCTCATTAAAATGAGGCATCACGATTTCTTCCAGTTCCGGATTATCTTCAAGAAGCTGTGACAGCCATAATGTGAGGTTATTGATATATTCGGCCAGGCTTTCCTGAAATCCGAGAATGCTCTCCATGATCTGTGGGATAATCATCCAGACCAAGCCGCAGACCAATATAAGCAGAAACAGCAGACTGGCAATTGTAGCTGCTGTTTTTCCCGCTCTGCTTCTGACTTTTTCTGTGGTAAACAGCTTTTTCGTATTACGGCAGACAAAGAAATAGACCGAATTATAGACAGGAAGCATCAAGTATGCGAGAACGCCTCCATAAATAATAGGCATCAGAATCTGAATGATCTCTCCGATCACTCCAAAAATAGTCTGAACTTTCATCAGGGAAAAAGCCAGAAAAACACTGCAGGCAATAACAGCCAATGCTGTAAGCCCCCAGTTGATATAAAGCCGGAATCTTTGGTTTTTCATAATCGTATACTCCTGTAATAAAATTTAAACGGTTCCTGCTGGAAAATGCAGGAACTCCATTCAAATTTAGTATACCATGGTTCCCAGGTTCCCACAATGCAGCGGGAAACTTTCTTGAAAATTTAGCAGAATTTTTATATTTCTGAAACGAAAGGCGGCTTTCCATGATATAATGGAGCAAAAAAGGAAGGAACTGAATATGTCATACATCATAAAAATGGCCCTGGATATCAAGGCCGGCTTTGAGCCCCCGGCTCAGATGTCCTCTCCCATCGAGGCCTACTGCGCCATAGGGACCGTTGCAAAGGCCATGAGGCTTGACCTCCCGGCGCGAAGAGACACACTCTTTGAAATGCGTGAAGATTTAAAGAATGAGATAGATGGCAAGGACTTTCCGGAACCCCGGATTGAAAAAATCTGCCATATTCTTATGAGCTTTATCCGTAATGAGACCACTACGGACCGGATGATGGAGTATATGGTGTACGGGTATGAGAATGAACCGATATAAATGCGGCATTCCGCCATGGGGAATCTATCCTTAGAGGGTATCAGCCTCACCGTGGAAAACAATTCCCGTCTGACGTCTTACCTCTTCAATAATACCTATCTGGACCGCTGTCTGCTTCTGATACCATTCCGCTCTCTGGAAATCTCTGTTTTCCAGAATGGAGGCCAACACTTTTGCCTCCTCATAAAGGGGATTCGGATCCTTCGTCAATCTGAATACCTGCTCCTTTTGATTCCTGAGCTTCAGAGTGATCCTGGAAGGTTCTGATATCATATCCACAAGGATATTTCCTTTCTCTCCCTGGATCTGGCTTTCCCCTATGGTATCCGTAATCTTGGAATAAAGGATCTCACTGATCATACCCGGATAACGGGCAAGAATGGTACCGATCCCCTCCATTCCGTTGGACAGTTTTACATTGAGTCCTCTGATCTCTTCCGGCTTTCCGAACAGACGTACCAGCCCGTACACTGCGTACACCCCAATATCCATCACAGCCGCATTGGCCAAAGAAGGATTGAATGCGTTAAGAATCTCTCCATTTAAAAACGCATCATAACGTGAGGAATACTTTCCATATTCCAAAGTTGCCCTGCGCACCGGTCCGATCAGAGGGATCAACTCCTCCAGTTTTTTCAGGCCGGGATCAAATGCAGTACGCATAGCCTCCATCAGGATCACCTGATGCTTTTTTGCCTCTTCCAACAGCTCCTGAAGTTCTCTCACGGAAGGAACCACCGGCTTCTCACAGATCACATGCTTTCCTCCCCTGAGCATCATCATAGACTGGCTGAAATGGCAGCTATTGGGACTGGCAATGTATACCGCATCCACATCCTTCATTTCTGCCAGCTCCTCAAGAGACACTGTCACCTGAGAAATTCCGTACTCTTTTGCAAATGCCTTTCCTCTCTCTTTATCTCTGGAACAGACAGCTTCCAGACGATAATTTCCGCTCTTTAAAGCCGCCTGGGCAAACATATGAACAATTTTGCCGGTTCCGATCATTCCTAAGCGAATCATGTATGTTCTCCTCCTAATACCTGAAATACTTCCATACCCTTCATCCTGACAGGCAGCCCGTACGTCATTATCCATAAGAGCACAGTAGTAAATAAATGAAAAACAGACCACCGAAAACCGATCGTCTGCTTTACAAGCTTCCAGCCGGACTCGAACCGGCGACCCCTTCATTACGAGTGAAGTGCGCTACCAACTGCGCTATGGAAGCATACAACTATTAAATTTTAGATGTAAATCAATATCCATAAAGATGAAAAATGGCTGTTGCAATGCAACAACCATCCCATCAGTGACCTGACCGGGAATCGAACCCGGGTTTACGCCGTGAGAGGGCGTCGTCTTGACCGCTTGACCATCAGGCCTTGAAAAATCGAGGCGACGTGATTCGAACACGCGGCCTCTGCGTCCCGAACGCAGCGCTCTACCAAACTGAGCCACGCCTCGATTACGTACGTTAGTATAATACACTTTTCAGGAAATGTCAACCATAAATTTTCATAATTTTTAAAATAATTTAAACAACTGGAAACATTGCCATTTTAGAGATTAAAACAGGCCTGTGCATCTGTCTGCACAGGCCCTAAATGCCAGAGGATGTTTTCCTCTACGAATTATCCAATATAACCTTCAATCAAAATAAACAGCACAATCAGAGGAAGGATATAGGACACATAGACTCTGGCCCAGGTCGGGAAAGCAATCCCCTCTCCTTCATTTGCCTCATTTACAAAGTTTTTAAAGCCCCATCCATACCGGCTGGTACAGAACAGCAGATACAGCACACTTCCGATGGGGAGAAGGTTATTGCTGACAATAAAGTCTTCCAGATCCTGAATGGTGGTTCCCGGTCCCAGAGGCTGAATACCGCTCAGGACGTTAAAGCCCAGAACACACGGCATGGACAGCAGGATGATTACGATCACATTCCAGAACACAGCCTTTTTAACGGAACAGCCGGTCAGGTCTGTGGCAAAGGAAATGATATTCTGGAACACGGCGATTACCGTAGACAGGGCCGCAAAGGTCATAAATACAAAGAACAGAGCGCCCCACAGCTGTCCCCCTGCCATATGGTTAAATACATTTGGAAGGGTAATGAAGATAAGGGACGGACCGGATGTAGGCTCGATCCCATAAGCAAAGCAGGCTGGGAAAATGATAAGACCGGACATAAAAGCAACTGAGGTATCTAACAGAGTAATGCTGATGGCCTCTCCGGTAAGTCTCTTTTCCTTGCCGATATAGCTTCCGAAAATCGCAAGAGCGCCGATTCCGATACTTAAGGTAAAGAAGGACTGGCCCATAGCTGCAAAGATCGCTTCTCCCAGTCCGGCCTCCTTCATCTTTCCGAAATCCGGCTTTAAATAAAACTCAAGACCCGGAGCACCGCCCTCTAACAGTACCGAATGAACGGCCAATACCACCATTAAAAGGAACAAAAGGAGCATCATGATCTTTGTGATACGCTCTACGCCGGATACAAGTCCCTGCGCGCAGATGGTAAAGCATACCAGAACAATGACAACCATAAATACTGTCATGATCACCGGATCAGCCAGCATTTTGCTGAATTCCTCTGCCGTACCGGCAGAATCAAGTCCATTAAAGTCGCCCCGGAGCATTTTAAAAAAGTACAGAAGCATCCAGCCGGCTACTGTCGTGTAAAACATCATCAGCATATAGTTTCCTGCCATTGCTATATATTTTGTCAGGTGCCATTTGCTTCCCTTGGGTTCCAGCAGATCAAAGGACAGAGCCGCACTCTTTTTGCTGGCCCGGCCCACGGCAAACTCCATCACTACAATAGGAAGTCCCAGGACCAGAAGAAAAGCAAGGTAGATCAGCACAAAGGCGGCTCCACCGTATTTTCCCACAATATAGGGAAAACGCCATACATTGCCCAGACCGATGGCGCATCCTGCTGAAATCAGGATAAAGCCCAGCCTGGAAGAAAACTTTTCACGTTCCATTTCTCATATCTCCCGTAATTTTTTTGTATTCCGGCCCTTATGCATTCCCCCGCAAAGCCGGAAAAGAGCTTTTTATAAAAAAAGCTCTTCCGTATCATAACACAGATTAAATAAAATGGCAACGGCTGTCTTTTTTACAGATCAAACAGAGAAAGCTGATTGGACTGGGGCAGATCCTTTAAAAGTCCCAGATCCGACATCAGGGCACAGATCGTTCCGTTTACGCGGGTACGGCTTGAAAAATCCTCCACAGACAGGAATGGGCCGTCCTTTACCGCATCAACGACCGCATCCGCCGCCTTTTCTCCCAGACCGTCAATACTGCTTAAAGAAGGCATCAGCTTACCATCAATGATCTGGAAATCCCTTGCCTTTGCCCTGTAGATATCAAGAGGCATAAAATCAAAGCCTCTGGCGTACATTTCCTGAACAATCCTCATATCTCTTAATGTATCCTGTTCCTTTTTTGACAGGGTATCTGCCCGTTTTTTATAATCTGCCAGATAGTACTCCAGCTTGTCCCGGCCCTGGCACATGATTTCATAGGAAAATGCATTAGCGCGGATACTGAAAAAGGCTGCATAGTAGGCTAACGGATAAAAAATCTTGCAGTAGGCGATCCGCCACGCCATCATAACGTAAGCTGCCGCATGGGCCTTGGGGAACATGTATTTAATCTTTTTACAGGACCAGATATACCAGTCAGGCACCCCGTGGGCTTTCATTTCCTCTTCCCATTCAGGTTTTAATCCCTTTCCCTTCCGCACACTCTCCATGATCGTAAAGGAAAGCCCCTGCTCCATCCCTCTGGCGATCAGATAAACCATAATATCATCTCGGGTACAGATGGCGGTCTGAATGGTTGCCTTCCCCTCCTGGATTAACGTCTGGGCATTTCCCAGCCATACATCCGTACCGTGAGCCAGTCCTGCGATCCGGACCAGGTCGGAAAAGTACTTCGGCTTTGTATCAAGGAGCATCTGCATGGCAAAATCCGTACCAAACTCAGGTACGCCCAATGCTCCCAGCGGACAGCCGCCGATATCGTCCGGAGTGATCCCCAGCGCCTCAGTGCTCTGAAACAGGCTCATAACCTCCGGACTGTCCAGAGGGATATCCTTAACCGGGTCAAGACCAGTCAGATCCTGGAGCATTCGTATCATGGTGGGATCATCGTGTCCCAGAATATCCAGCTTTAACAGGTTGTGGTCAATGGAATGATAGTCAAAGTGGGTCGTTATGGTGGAGGTCGTCATATCGTTGGCCGGGTGCTGCACCGGAGTAAAGGAATAAATCTCCTCTCCCAGCGGAAGCACGATAATGCCTCCGGGATGCTGGCCTGTGGTACGGCGCACGCCTACGCAGCCCTGGACGATCCGGTTGATCTCACAGTTGCGCTTTCTGGTTCCCCTTTCCTCATAATATTTTTTTACATAGCCAAAGGCCGTCTTATCTGCCAGAGTACCGATGGTACCTGCCCGGAAGGTCTGACCTTTTCCAAAAATAACCTCTGTGTAATCATGAGCCTTACTCTGGTACTCACCGGAAAAGTTTAAGTCAATATCAGGCTCCTTATCGCCCTTAAAACCAAGGAATGTCTCAAAGGGAATATCAAATCCGTCCTTTTCAAGAGGCGTACCGCAGACCGGGCAGGCCTTATCGGGCATATCGCAGCCCGCCATACCGGAAAATGACTTTACCTCCTCTGAATCAAAATCATAGTAGCGGCACTTGGGACAGTGGTAATGGGGGCTTAGCGGGTTTACCTCCGTAATACCGGACATGGTTGCCACAAAGGAGGAGCCGACAGAACCTCGCGAACCTACCAGATATCCGTCCTCATTGGATTTCCATACCAGCTTCTGTGCAATAATATACATTACCGCAAAGCCGTTTGTAATAATAGAATGAAGTTCCCGCTCCAGACGGTCTACTACGATCTGAGGCAGATCATCCCCATACATTTCATGGGCTCTGTCATAGCAGATCTTTGTCAGCGTCTTATCGGAATCCGGGATGACCGGAGGACATTTATCCGGCCGCACCGGAGCGATCTTTTCACACATCTGTGAGATTTTGCGTGTATTTGTCACCACTACCTCATAGGCCTTATCCGGCCCCAGATAGGCAAATTCTTCCAGCATTTCCTCTGTGGTCCTTAAATACAGAGGCGCCTGATCGTCTGAGTCCTTAAAGCCCTGCCCCGCCATGATGATCCGGCGGTATACCTCATCCTGAGGGTCCAGAAAATGCACATCGCAGGTAGCGCAGACCAGCTTACCAAACTGTGCGCCCAAATCTACGATCCGTTTGTTGATCTCGATCAGATCGTCCCTCGTCTTTACTGTGCTTTTTTCGTCCCGGAGCATAAACGCATTATTTCCAAGAGGCTGGATTTCCAGATAATCATAAAAATTTACCAGCCTGGCAATCTCTGCATCCGGCGCTCCTCTCAAAAGAGCCTGGTACAGCTCTCCTGCCTCACAGGCAGAGCCGATAATAAGTCCTTCTCTGTGTGCGTTTAAAACGCTTTTGGGGATTCTGGGACGTCTGGAAAAATAATCCAGATGCGACCAGCTCACCAGACGATACAGGTTAATGCGGCCGATATCATTTTTTGCCAGAATGATCACGTGGTTGGTGGGAAGCTTCATAATGGTATGGGCATCCATGGCGCTCAGGCGGTTGAGCTGATCCAGATTTTCGATATCACGATCCCGGAGCATCTTTACAAAGGCCGCAAAGATCTCTGCCGTGGCTTCTGCATCATCCACGGCCCGGTGATGATTTTCCAGTGAAATGTTCAGAGCTTTTGCCACTGTATCCAGCTTAAAACGGTTCAGATTCGGCAGAAGCAGTCTGGCTAAGGATACCGTATCCAGAACCGTTGGCTGAAAGGGAAGTCCCTGTTCCTCCGCATAATGGCTGATAAAGCCCACGTCAAAGCCTGCATTGTGAGCTACCAGGGCGGAATCTCCTACAAATTCCAGAAACTGGGGTAGGATAACGTCAATGGGCGGATAGGGGAGCACCATTGCGTCATTGATGCCTGTGAGCTTTTCTATATCAAAGGGAATGGGAACATCCGGGTTTACAAAGGTGGAAAAGCGCTCTGTGATAGCTCCGTCCACTACCTTTACCGCCCCGATCTCAATGATCTTATTTTTCAGCGGGCTGAAGCCGGTGGTTTCTATGTCAAAAACCACATAGGAATCCTTAAAGCTCTGTCCTTTTGAATTTTCCACCAGCTGCTTTGTATCGTCTACCAGATACCCCTCTACCCCGTAGATGACCTTAAAGGGATCTCCCTTATCCAACGCATGGTTTGCATCCGGAAAGGCCTGGACACAGCCGTGATCCGTCACCGCGATTGAGGTCATTCCCCATTTCTTAGCTCTCTTAATGATATCCTTTACCTCTGAGACACCGTCCATATCGCTCATCTTGGTATGGCAGTGAAGCTCCACACGCTTTTCAATGCTGGTATCCATACGCTTGCTGGTAAAGTCCTCGCCCTTTTTGATTCCCACGATCGAACCTAAGGTCAGTTCGCCGTCAAATTTATCAATGGTGGTTACGCCTTTGATCTTAAGGAACATTCCCTTCTGTATTACATTTTTTACCTCGTCAAAAATCTCCGGACGGATGAACATTTTAGCTGTAATGGTATCTGTAAAATCCGTAATATCAAAGGTCAGGATAAATTTGCCGCTTCGAAGCTCCCGGCTTTCGCAGGTAAGCACCTGCCCTCTTAAGGTAACCTCTCCAATCTCACCGTCAATCGTCTCAATTTCCAGAAATTCATCTTCAAAATCACGGCCATAGAGCACATCGGGATTATTCGAACGCTTGACAGAAAACTTTTTATCCTCTCCAAAGCCATTATCCCGGCCCCAGCCCTTTCTCCCTTTATTTAACTGGGGACGCTTTTCCTTTCCGGGAGAGTTGTTTCCGGTTCCGGTACTTCCAGACCCGGCATTTCCTGCTGGAACAGCCTGAAGGGACGCTTCCTCTCCGCTTCCCACCTCTCCTGAAGCTGCCTGTGCCATAAGCATATCCCAGGGGGCGCCGTCCTGAGGAGCTTCCATCAGAGCATCCTGAGGGCCGGCCGTCTGCTTTAAAAGCTCTTTTCCCTCCAGGCCCTCTGCCGAAAAGCCTCCCATGGCTTCCAGCTCTTCCCTGTGGTTGCGCCAGTAGATAGCCTGTGCCTCCTTTTCAATCTTTCGCTCAAGCTGTTTTCTGCGCTCTCCGCCGGAAGGGGGAATATAGGCAAAGCGCACCTCTACCGGAAGGCCGCAGCGCTCTGCAAAAACCTTTTCCAGTACCCGTTTTAACTCCCCGGTCCGGTCCCGGTTCACCATGGTATCCTCTACGGTCAGTACCATCAGATCCTCCTGTTCAAACCGGATCTGTGATTTTCTGAACATGGAGTATTCGATGATGCTGTAATGCTTCAGTTCCAAAAGCAGGCTGTCCTTATAGATCTTTAACAGCTTTTCCGGCGTATACTGACCGGAAAGACGGTATCTTTCCTGGATTTTTACTGTTACCTGCTTGTCAGGAAAAAGCTGATCCTTTATTCCCTTTTCCAGATCGTAAATATTCTGTTTGTGTATGAGCCGCGGGCTTTTCACATAAACGCGAATAGAGCTTCTATCTCTGGTAGAGGTAACCTTTTCTACCTCTGTCAGAGCTAAAAGCTCTCTAAGCGGCTCTGCAATATTCAGTGAAGGAAATACCTCCAGAAAATTCTTCGCCATAAAATTACTTCTTTCTTTCCACTGCCATTGCTGTTAATTCCTCTTTCAGCACATTTAACAGCTGTTCCTCCGGCACCTTTCGGACAATTTCGCCTTTTTTGATCAAAAGCCCCTCTCCGATTCCGCCTGCAATCCCGATATCTGCTTCTTTTGCCTCGCCCGGTCCGTTTACCACACAGCCCATAACAGCAACCTTTACACCATCCAGTCCCTCAAGACCGGTAACCATGGTTTCTACCCGGTTGGCCAGTCCGATCAGATCAATGCGCGTGCGGCCACAGGTGGGACAGGAAACAACCTCTACTCCGCCTTTTCTTAAGCCCAGAGTCTTTAAAATCCGCCTGGCAGACTTGATTTCCTCCACCGGATCGCCTGTAAGGGATACCCGGATCGTGTCTCCGATTCCCTGGTACAGAATAATCCCCAGACCTACCGCGGACTTAATATTTCCGGACATAAGAGTACCGGATTCTGTGATGCCTACATGAAGCGGATAATCGGTCTTTTTGGCAATCTCCTCATGGGCTTTCACGCACATCATTACGTCTGAGGATTTAATGCTGATCACCAGATGATCGTAATCCATGTCTTCTATCATTTTCACCTTATCCAGCGCACTTTCTACAATCCCCTGTGCAGTCACACCCCCGTACTTTGCAATCAGATCCTTTTCCAGAGAACCGCTGTTTACGCCTACACGGATGGGAATCCGGCGCGCCTTTGCAGCATCTACCACAGCCTTCACGCGTTCCCTGCTTCCGATATTTCCGGGATTGATACGGATCTTATCCACTCCGTTTTCTATGGCTGCCACCGCAAGGCGATAATCAAAATGGATATCTGCCACCAGGGGAATATGGATCTCCTTTTTTATCTGTTTCAGGGCCTCTGCCGCCTCCATCGTTGGCACAGCCACCCGGATGATCTCGCATCCGGCCTCCTCCAGTTTAAGGATCTGAGCCACTGTAGCCGCCACATCCTCTGTTTTTGTATTGCACATGGACTGGATCAGTACCGGATTTCCTCCTCCGATCACCCGGTCTCCGATCCTGACCACCCGTGTATCGTTTCTTGTCATCTTAACGTTTCCTCCTGTTAAAACAGCTTTCTCACATCGTTAAACAGAATAAATACCATAAACGCCAGTAAAAGCGCCATTCCCGCTGTATGGATCATGGCTTCCTTTTCCTGGTCAACAGGCTTTCCTCGAAGAGCCTCCAAAAACAGGAAAAACAGCCTTCCGCCATCCAGGGCCGGAAAAGGGATCAGGTTCATCACACCCAGATTGGCGCTTAAAAGAACGCCGAAATTTACCAGAGTCATCGCCACAGCCCCGGCTCCCGCCTGTGACGCCTCATCCACGGTCTGATCGATGGTGCTTACGATTCCAACCGGGCCGCTGATATCATCAACCGATACGGCTCCATGAAACATCATATAAAAGGTATCAAATACATATCGGATCCAGAACTGTACCTCATATACCGACTGGCGCATCAGCTCCAAAAGTGTATCTGCCGGTTCAATCCCAGGCTGAAACTGTACGCCAATGAGCTGCTGTCCATTTTCTGTAAGCACAGGCGTCACAGAAGCGCTCAGTTTTTCCTTTTTTCCATCTTCTCCTTCCCTTTTCCAGGTGAGCTTAAGCTCCTTTCCCGGATGGGTAAACACATAGGTTGTAAAATCCCGGTAGGAATGGATGGAACGGCCATTGACATGGGTAATCACATCTCCTGGTAAAAGACCGGCCTCCTTTGCAGGAAAGCCCTCCTCTACTCCCAAAACCTCAGGAACCGTATAGCCGCCGGAAACGCCCACCAAGATCATTGCCAGAAAAAATGCCAGTATAAAATTAAATACAGGGCCTCCGGCCACGACGGCAATTCTGGCCCAGACCGATTTATTTCCAAAGGCGCTCTCCTCATCCGCTTCCTCATCTTCTCCCAACATGGCACAGGAACCGCCAAAAGGAAAGGCCTTGATGGAATACTTGGTTTCCCCCATCTCCACACTGAACAATCTGGGCCCCATACCCAGAGAAAACTCCACTACCCCGATTCCACAAACCTTTGCCATCAGAAAATGGCCCAGTTCATGGATCAGAATAATGGCCCCCAGGATCAGTATTGATAAAATGATATTCATCTGGCTAAATGCGTTCCTTTCTTAATGTCTCTCTGATAAAGTCATATGCCTCCTGCTCCGCTGCCAGAATCTGATCCACATTCGGAGCCGCTTTTCTCTTATGGTTTTCCATCGCGCCCTGGATCAGATCTGTGATGGCTAGATAGGGGATTTTTTTCTCCAGAAACAATGAAACCGCCAGTTCATTGGCCGCGTTAAACACGGTAGGCAGGGAGCCTCCGGCTTTTCCGGCCTCGTAAGCCAGCTTTAAGCCCCGGAAGGTTTCCATATCCGGCTCATCAAACGTAATCTCTTTTAACTTTGTAAAATCCAGACGGTCTCCCGGAAGGAAACGGCGCTCCGGATAGTAAAGAGCGTACTGAATGGGCAGCTTCATATCCGGTGTGCCAAGCTGTGCGATCACGGCTCCATCCTCATATTCGATCATGGAGTGGATCACGCTGGCAGGCTGGATCACTACCTGAACCTGATCCATATCCACATCAAAGAGCCAGTGGGCCTCCATAACCTCCAGTCCCTTATTTACCATAGTAGAAGAATCAATGGTAATCTTGCGCCCCATGGACCAGTTGGGATGCTTTAAGGCATCCTCCGGCTGTACACCGGCCAGCTGTTCTCTGGAGCGGCCTCTGAATGGGCCTCCGGAAGCCGTCAGAAGAATCTTGTGGATCCGGTTCTCTCCCGCTCCCTGAAGGCATTGGAAAATAGCAGAATGTTCCGAATCTACAGGAAGAATCTTTACTCCCTTTTCCTTTGCCAGAGGCATAATGATATGGCCTGCCGTCACAAGGGTTTCCTTATTTGCCAGGGCAATATCCTTTCCCGCCTCCATGGCCGCTATGGTAGGGCGGATACCGATCATGCCTACTACAGCAGTCACCACAATCTGAGCCTCCGGCTCACAGGCTGCCTCCATCAAGCCTTCCATCCCGCTTACCACCTTCACATCCAGATCCCTGATCCGGCGTTTAAGCTCTCTGGCCGCCTCTTCTTTCCAGAGGCAGGCGATTTTGGGATGAAATTCCCGTACCTGCTTTTCCAAAAGCTCCACATTGGAACCTGCCGCCAGCGCAGTGATCCCAATGTCCTGATTGTATCTTGCAATTTCCAGTGTCTGAGTACCGATGGAACCCGTAGAACCCAGAACTGAGATCTTCTTTATCATAACTTATATTCTCCTCATTTTACGAAAATACACATTTTTCACAAAATCGTTTATCCTAAAAAGGTAAGAACAAAATAAATCGCCGGAGCGGTAAAGATCATACTGTCAAACCGGTCGAGAATCCCTCCGTGCCCCGGTATGATATGACCGTAGTCTTTTACTTTGTGATTACGTTTAATGGCAGATGCCGCCAGATCTCCGATCTGGGAAATAACAGCCGCAATGGCACAGGCTACGGTACAAGCAATCACGGGTTCTTCAATCCCGTGCATTCTGGAACCAAAGATCCATGCATAAATGAGACCTAAAATCGCAGAACCAAGAGTACCGCCTATTGCTCCCTCTATGGATTTTTTAGGGCTTAACACAGGAGCCAGCTTATGTTTTCCAAGAAGCATCCCACTGCAGTAAGCGCAGGTATCACAGCCCCAGGAACTTAAAAAGATCAGCCACACCAGATAAACTCCGTCCTGCATTTCCCTGGTCTGATACAAAAAGGAAAGCATCACCGGAACATAGCATACACCGAAAAAAGCCCCTGTAATCTCTTCTGTCTTGTACTTTGGAAAGGTAAATACATAAAGACCCATTAACACCATCAGACAGAGGATAATCATAAGGTTCAGATACTCATGGCCTTCCCACCACAAAATCCCATAGTAAGAAAGGGCTGTAATATAACCCACCGCACCTACCGAACGATTTTCAATCCCCAAAACACGATACAACTCAAAAAGGCCCACAAGTGAAATAAGGGCTGTGACTCCAAACAGGATCAGTCCTCCCTTTCCCACAAAAAGGACTGCCAGAAGCACCAGTATAATTCCGCTTATCAGTCGTGTGGTAAACATGGACTTCTGTCTCCTTTCCTACTTTACTCCGCCGAACCGCCGGTCTCTTTTATTATACTGCAGGATTGCCTTTTCCAGCTCTTCCTGGCTGAAATCAGGCCACAGACAGTCTGTTACATAAAGCTCTGTATAAGCCAGCTGCCATAAAAGGTAATTAGACAGGCGCAGTTCACCGCTGGTACGGATCAAAAGATCCGGATCCGGGATTCCCGCCGTATCCAGATAAGAGGCAAATACATCCTCTGTTACAGCATCCGGATCCAGCGCTCCTCTGGCGGCGTCAGTTGCCAGTTTTGCAGCTGCCCTGCGGATCTCATCCCTGCCGCCGTAATTTACCGCGATCACAAACGTAAGGCCTGTATTGTCCTTTGTCTCATTTTCCAGACGGTTGATGCCTGCAATGATATCCTTTGCAAAGCGGGACCGGTCTCCGATCATCTTCACCCGGACATTATTTGCAGAAGCAATTTTTAACAGGCGCACCATGTAGTAGCGGAACAGCTGCATCAGAGCTCCTACCTCATCCTCGGAGCGCTTCCAGTTTTCCGTGGAAAATCCATAAACCGTCAGATAACGGATGCCCATTCTGGCTGCAATTTCCACCGTTTTCTCTACTGTAACGCAGCCCTCCTTATGTCCCATGGTTCTGGGAAGCCCTCTTTTTTTAGCCCACCGTCCGTTTCCGTCTAAGATCAGGGCCACATGGGCCGGTATTACTGCATTTGTATCTAAAGCCATTCTTTCTCCGCCTTTCTCTCCAGGAATATTTCTGAATAGATGAAAAGGCAGGAGTCGCTCCTGCCTCCACATATGGGAAGTATCCCTTTCACGGCCTTAAACGGTCATGATTTCCTTTGTCTTTTCTTCTACCAGCTTATCTACGCGCTCAACCATCTTATCGGTAAGCTTCTGCATCTTCTCTGTAGTCTCTGCCAGTTCGTCCTCTGACATATCTCCTGCTTTTTCTGCCTTTTTAAATGCGTCATTTGCATCCCGGCGGATGTTGCGGATGGCAACCTTGGCTCCATCTCCCTTTTTCTTTACATCCTTGGCAACCTCTTTTCTGCGGTCCTCTGTCATCTCAGGGAAGACTAAGCGGATGCAGTTTCCGTCATTGGTTGGGTTAATGCCCAGCTCAGAGGTAAGGATTGCCTTTTCGATGGCCTTTAACAGGCTCTTCTCCCATGGCTGGATTACGATCATGCGGGCCTCGGGAACAGATACATTGCCCACCTGCTGAATCGGGGTCGGAGTGCCGTAATAGTCAACTCTGATCTTATCAAGAACATGGGGATTGGCACGGCCTGCGCGGATGGCAGCGTAATCAGATACCAGTACGTCCAGTGTCTTGTTCATCTTATCCTCATAAAACTTTAAATCTTCCATATGTCCTCCTGTAATGCGGGCCTGTCGGCCTGATTTTATAAAATTCATACCCGGCGGCGCCTGCGTCCTGCCGGAAACTATGCGGTAACGATGGTTCCGTTGATCCGGCCCTGCATAGCGTTTGCAATGCCGTCTGGTTCATTTAAGCTGAATACAGCCATGGGCATCTTATGCTCCATGCACATGATGGAAGCAGTCAGATCTACCACTGCCAGCTGCTTATCGATAACCTCCTGAATGGAAATGGTATCATACTTTTTCGCTTCAGGATTCAGCTTAGGATCGCTGTCGTATACGCCGTCAATTGCCTTTGCCAGCAGAATGCAGTCTGCATCCATCTCAATGGCCCGAAGCGCAATTCCCGTATCCGTAGAGAAGTACGGATGACCGGTTCCGCCTGCAAAAAATACCACCATTCCCTGTTCAAAGCACTTATTTGCACGGTCTTTTGAAAACAGCTTTGTCATAGAGCCGCACTCAAAGGGGGTTAAAATCTGGGTTTTCATCCCTGCATTGCGGAAAATCTCAGATACATAAATGCAGTTCATAATCGTAGCCAGCATGCCGATCTGATCCGCTTTTGTACGGTCAATAGCCTCACTGGTGCGGCCTCTCCAGAAATTCCCGCCTCCGATCACGATACCTACCTGGACACCTGCATCCACAGAAAGCTTTACCTGTCTGGCAACTTCTTTTACCGTATCCTCATCAAACCCGGTCTTTTTCGGTCCGGCAAGTGCCTCGCCGCTTAATTTTAAAAATACTCGATTCATTTTCATGGGTGAATCTCTCCTTTGTTCACTTATCACCTGACAGCCGAACATGGCGGCAGCTGATACTCTCATTACAGTATACCATACTCCGGTCCATTTGCAAAGAAAAAGGAAACAACTTTTATATTTTTCAGCATTTTTGAATTAAATTTGAGATTTTGCCTGTATTGTACTATAATGGAATATATTGGTACGTTGCAGGATTTTAAATATCGCACATTTTTAGGGAGATTCATATCCCAAATCGGCATCTGCTCCTGTCCTGCCTATGGAGCGGATATGACCTCGGTCCTGAAAAATCTCGACGCTGCCGTATCTGCCGCTGAGGAATACGGTCCAAACCAGTACGCTGTCTTTGACTCCAAACTTCACGAGCAGGTTCTGCGCCGCCAGGCCATTGCCCGATATCTGCAGACTGCTCTGGAGAAAAATGAAATCGAGGTCCGCTACCGCCCCATTGCCGAGGACTCCGAGCAGATACGGGCCGTTGGCTACTATGCCCTGGAGGATGCGGGCCGTTTGATCGCACGTCTGATGGAAGAAGGAAAAGAGTTTGAATCCATCTGTATTCCTGTATCTCCTCTCCTGCTGACCCAGGAGGACTTTATAGACAAGGTAGAGGATGTAATTACCCGTTTCCATATCCCATCCGGAAAACTTGCTTTAGAGCTGGATGATACAGCTTTATCCTCCGTTTACTTAAACGTAAATATTACCATGCAGGAGCTGGCACACCTTGGCGTGGAGCTGGTACTGAACCATTTCGGTTCCGGCTGTGTCCCGGTTACAGGCATCCTTGACCTTCCGGTAAACACAGTAAAGCTGGAGCGTATGTTTGTATGGCAGCTGGAAACAAATCCTTCCTGCGCAGCCATCGCCGGGGGCCTGATCCAGATTGCAAAGAATTTAAACATCCATATCATCGCTGAAGGCGTGGAAACAGAAAATCAGCTCAATACCTTAAACGGCTATGAATGTGAGTACCAGCAGGGCTTCTACTACGCTCCTACCATGGAAAAGGAAACTCTCATTAAGGTTCTCGGCTGTACGCTGGAGGAATCACGGATCACTGTGGAAGAGGAAAAGAAAAAGATGGCGCGCTAAGGCGCATTTATAAAAGGAAGAGACCTGGTTTCAGATCCCTTCCTTTAATTTTGCCAGAATCCGGTGGGCGTCGGAGGTTTCCTCCATCCCGCACAGATCGTAAATTTTTGCTGTAAGCTCTGGGTCATTTCCTGTATTTTTAACAACCCAGGCTCTGGAAGCATCTGCCTGATAAAGACGCAGGATCTTTGCGATCAAAAACAGCATTTCCTTATCCTTTTTCTCCTGCATATGACGCTTCTGCTGACGCTCATACCTGTTTTTCTTCGGTTTTTCCCGTTTTGCGATGGCATCTTCGGGCGTTCCGTAGCCCTTTTCCAGCCATATGGTTTCCAGCGTATAGGCTCCGTTTTCTATGGTCATCACCGCCATGGAAAGGGGCAGGGTACCACGTTTATAGCCGCAGCTTCCTGGATTGAGCCAGAGCCGTCCATTTATCTCCTGCTGCTGGTACATATGGGAATGGCCAAAAACAACCACCTGAGCGTCTCCCAGGCTGCCCGGAATCTGTGTCCTTTCGTGAGCCATGATGAATTTTACGCCTTCGATCTCAAAACGCTTAATCCCCGGAAGGCCTCCGGACCAGCCGCGGTCATTGTTTCCCCTCACCGCAAAAAGGGGCTGGTTTACCTCCAGCTTGTGATAAAGCATCTGCGTATCAAAATCTCCTGCATGTACGATCACATCGCAGGTCTCTAAAATCCGTTCCACCTCCGGCCTTAAAACGCCGTGGGTATCTGATATAATAGCCGCCCGTATGGGTCCCCGTTCCATTTGTCTCCTCCTTTAGGGCTGTGTCGTCCCACGATTTATGATTATAAAGGAAAGCTTCCATTTTTTCAATGAAAGGATAACAAAAAACAGCACATTTTCTGACAATTTTGTGAACTTTATTGTGTGGAACTTTTCTATATGATACAATAGACCTGTAAATTTCAAAAAATTACCAGAAGGAGAACCTTTGATCATGAAAAAATACAAGTCATTCATTCCTACCCTCGGAGCAGCCCTGCTTCTCTCTTTGGGTTCTGCATTCTGCGCTCAGGCAGCGGATATCGGCTGGGTCACGGAGGACGGCACCTGGCGTTATAAAGATGCTTCCGGAAACTATGTGACAAATACCTGGAAAACCTCCGGCGACTCTTCCTTTTATCTGGGGAGCGACGGAAAGATGACGGTGAACCAGTGGATCGACGATGAATACTATGTAAATGATTCCGGCGCCATGGTCAAGAATTCCTGGATCCACATCACCGAGGAGGGCGGCTCAAAGCCTGCGGGCTGGTACTATACGGATTCTAAGGGAAAGCTTGAGCGTGACGGCTGGGAAACCATTGGAACATATAAATATGCCTTTGACAGCGACGGCCGGATGCGTACGGGCTGGTTTTTTGACGGGGATGATATCTACTATCTGGGCGGCGAGAACCAGGGCTATGCAAAAACCGGCTGGCAGTGTCTGGATTACGATGAAGAGGACAAGCCCGAAGATGGCGACATTTCCGAAGCACGCAGCTCTGCCTCCGATTCCTCCAAATGGTTTTACTTTCAGTCCAACGGCAAGGCAAAAAGGGCAGATGACCGTACCTACGCAGTCGAAACCATCAATGACCGGAAATATTATTTTAATGAGGACGGCGTTATGATGACAGGCTGGATCGCTGCTGAGGAGGAGGCCGAGGCAGGAGACACGACAGGGATCAGCCGCTTTGTCTATCTGGGCGATGAAAATGACGGTACCATGGCAAGAGATACCTGGCTGGAGCTGACGGAGCATCCTGCAAGCTGTGATGACAAGGATGAGCTTGCAGAAGGAGATACGGACGAAATGCCAGAAGACGGAGATTCCAACTGGTACTATTTTGAAAGCGACGGAACGCCGGCCTATTTAAATGCAAAAGCCTCCAGCATGAGCCGGGCTACTACAAAGGTGAATGGGGATTCCTATTTCTTTAACCCTTACGGCGTGCGCCAGACCGGTATGATCCGCATAGTAAACCAGTCCGGGGAAGAAATGGTAGGCTATTTCGAAGACAGTAACTCCGACGGAAAAATGGTGACCGGAAAGAAGACCAATCTGAATGTAGACGGAGACAGCGGCACCTATTACTTTGCAGACTCCGGTTCTGATAAGGGAGCCGGTCTAAATGGCACCAAGGACGGCTATCTTTACTATCAGGGACGGCTGGTAGAGGCCGAAGACGGCTCTGATTTTGAAGTCTTTGAGGTAAAAAACCGCCTGTACCTTGTAAATGAATCGGGAAAGGTTCAGACGGACAGCAAAAATTATAAGGTAGACGGTTCCTATATGTATAAAATTTCCGGCGGCACTATCTACTATATTGATGATGATAAGAATGTAGAAGGAAAGGTAGAAGCATCTGATGCCTCTACCCTTCCAGAAGTCATTTATGATAAGGAATACGTTTTAAACGGAAACTAATACCAGTATACCTTCCAGTCGGCGGTCAGACGGGTGAGGGCTTCCATGAAGAAATAATCTCCCCAGGTATTGCACTCATCCACCCCCCGGTTGGTACAGGGATTTCCCTTGCTGGCTCTGACATAGGTTCCGTGAAGAAGAAGGCCGTTTGACTCACTGTGATCCTTTACGGCGCAGTGATCGCAAAGGGCCTTTATCAGTTTTTCTGCCAGGGCTGTATATTTTTCTGCCTCCTCAGGCTCCAGATATTTTGCCATCTCCAGCATACCGCAGGCTGCGATTGCTGCGGAGGAGGAATCTCTGGGTTCTGTACTGCCGTCATCAAAATCAAAATCCCAGTAGGGGATCAGATCGGAAGGCAGATGCGTTACAAAATAATCTGTAACTTTTCTGAAAATATCAATATATGCAGGATCCTTTAAGAAATGATAGCTTAAAGCACTGCCGTAAATTCCCCAGGCCTGTCCTCTGCTCCATGCGGAACCGTCGCGGTTGCCCTGATGAGTCACACCCTTTACAGGCTCTCCCGTCTCAGGATCAAAGAAATAGGTATGGTAGGTGGAATGATCCGGGCGGATCACACAGTTCATGGCTGTGAGAATGTGAGCCGTAGCCTTTTCTCTGTACTTTGGATCTCCTGTCACCTCACTGGCCCAAAACAGCAAAGGCATATTTAAAAGACAGTCAATGATAAGACGGTAATTGTCCTTTGCTCCCAGTTCACCCCAGGCCTGAAAGAACCTTCCCTTTTCCTGAAACCGTTCCATCAGATTATCCGCTGCCATAAGGGCGGCTTTTTTTGCAGTTTCATCACCGGTAAGCCGGTAAGCCGCCACACAGGACGGAGTATAAAGAAATCCCATATCGTGGTTATCTACGTCCACACGCTCTGTAATCCTCTTTAAAAAAGACTTTGCCTGAAGCAGCCCCGCTTTTTTCAGGTTCTCATCCTTTGTTCGCTCATAAGCCAGCCAGATCTCTCCGGTCCAAAAGCCGGTGGTCCATTCTCTGTTTTCCGTCTGCGGATAAAAATTTCCCTCGCTGTTGGAATCGGGAAAATATTCTGTAAATTCCGGCAGGTTTTCCTGTACCAGTTTCACTGCCCTGGCCAGAAAATCTTCTGCTTCCCGGCCTGTAATTCTTTCATATTGTTCTAAGCGTTCCGCTGTCTGCATAATTTTTCTCCATTTGTTATATGATTCTGCTCCCAATCGGGCAGTTTTACCAGGAAAGAACCGTCATTTCAGGTTCCGGCTGGTTTTCCTCACAGATCATCACCCGGCCCAGGCCGTAATGTCCGTCTGCTCCGATATATTCCATATCGGCGCCTGTCTCCCGATGATTGAATACGGCCAGATAGGAATGGTCTCCCATTCTGATACGCAGGGCCTGAGCATCCTGATCCTTTAACACTTCTCCTGTTACTGGAACGGTCACCGGAACCAGGCTGGCGTCTGCTGTATTGTCATTAAAAATGACTGTAATCAGAGTGCCTGGAAGAGCCATCTTTTTTCGGATGCAGATCCAGGGACATTCCGTAAGCTGGTTATAGTGGAAGGATACCGGCCCCTGCTCCATAGAGATTTCTGCTCCCGGCATCAGAACAAACGCCTTTGCTCCTGTTTTGATTCCCTGATAGGAAAATCCCAAACCAGATGCCTGGTCTTCCTTTGTAAGCGTCGTCTGTCCGGCTGGATTTAAGTGGAAGTGCTGACTGCACACATGCTCCCAAAAACCGTAAAAACTGTCTGCGATTATCTGAATCTTTGTACCGATCGACAGAACTTTTCGGCATACATAGACTCCCGCATCCATATATCCCAGATGGGCTCCCTCAAACAGTGTATACTGCCCTTTCTGCACCGCTCTCATTCCGGCATAAGCTGCGGCATTTCTTACATTCCAGGAGCCAGTACACTCTGTATATTCTCTGTCATCTGCCATAGGGACATTGTGAGCCTTTGCAGACTTTAATGTCCTGCGCAGCGTTCCATCCACATAGGTATAACGTCCTGTATCGATCAGCACGTCCTCTCCCTCATAAGACAGGTCCAGATGGAGCTTGCCAAAGTGGCCGTGGCCGCCTCCCAGGCTTCCGCACATGAAATGAAGGTAATCTGCCTTCTGATCCCATCCGGAACGCAGAACGGCCTGTCCGCTGGCCTCCAGAGAAACCAGCTCATTTTGGGGAGTTTCCTTCGTCATCTGTTCATAGCCGATCACGGCCTCCATTCCCATTTCCCAGGCACTTTCAAAATCCAGACAGTCATAACCTCCAAAGCGAAGAAGCGGATGCTTAAGCAGCCATGCGGCCGGTGTAAGCACATCCCGAAGATCTGTCCGGTCGCTGTCCCCGTTTGCAGGCTGGGTATGATCCGGCTTGCTCCACAAAAGATCTGCCATGGCCATAGCTCTGGCCGCATTTTCAATATCCTCCGCCACCGGAATCTCATACAGCTCTGCGACCCTTAAAACCTCCAGAATACAACGTAGAACCTCATTATGGTACATGGGAGACTGTTCCCAGTGGACTCCGTCGTCCATTACCTGGATTGCCAGCTCCCGCTTAAGCCTTTTTAAAGCCTCTTCGATATAAAGAGCGCCCTTTTTCCGGCTGCTTTCCTCAATCGCCCATTCCTTTTTTGAAAGGAAGGCTCCGATACAGAAAAGTCCGTGATTTTCCAAAACGCCCCAGTTGCTCTTATCGCTGAACAGAACCCGGCAGTTAAAAAGATATTCCCCATGAAGGAGCAGGCCCTTTATAAAGGCCTGTTTCTCCTCATCTCCCATATGGGGACTGGATTCAAAATACTCAATGGCTTTGCACCAGTTTTCTCCGCGGATACCGGCTTCAATGGTTCTCCAGGTAGTCTTTTTTGTAGACTCTGTAATCGGATTTTCCGAAATCCAGGATAAAAGCTGCTCTTTAAAGCAGGCCGCATAGGCTTCATTTCCTGTAAGCGCATAGGCCTGACCCATACAGATCCAATAGCGGTGACGGTTAAACTGATAGATAAACTCAGGATCGCCTCCGGGCATATACTGCCAGTCAATCTGATCTGTAAAAATCACAGGCTCCGTGGTCTGCTCCATATCCCAGGGCAGATCAAAGAGAAATTTCCGATTTAAAACATCCTCTGCGGTCTGTATACTGTGGCTGCACTGATCAGCCCAGCGGCTCTTACAGTATCCGGCCTGCTCCTTCATCACTTCTCCTGTCATAGGCTCACCCCTTTACGCCGCCGGCTGTGATGCCTTCCACGAACCACTTCTGGCATACCATAAATACGATGAGCACAGGGATCAGAGAGCAGACTGAAGCAGCCATGATCAGTGCATAATCTGCGCCGTACTGGGAAATAAACATACGGATACCTAACTGGATGGTCTTTAACTCTGTACTGTTTAAATAGATCAAGGGCCCCATAAAGTCATTCCAGATATTTACAAATGTAAAAATAACCAGGGTTGTAATTCCAGGCTTTACCAGAGGAAGCGCCACTCTTGCAAAAATTCCGTATTCGTTTAAGCCATCAATTCTGGCTGCCTCCAAAAGTTCATTTGGTACACCGATCATAAACTGACGGATCAGGAATACGCCAAAACCGGAGAATGCCTGCATCAGGATCAATCCCAGATGGGAGTCGGTCAGATGCATACGGGAAATCAGTGCAAACTGCGTTACCATGTATGCCTGCCAGGGTACTGCAAAGGTGGTAACAGAAATTAAAAACAGGGTATCTCTTCCCTTAAACTGAACTTTTGAAAAGCCGTAGGCTGCAAAACAGCTGGTGAGAACCTGAACGGCTGTGGTGCAGATGGCAATTTAAAATGTATTTTTAAAGAAGGTAAGAAGCGGAATCTTCTCCCAGATGGTCTGATAGTTGACCCACTGAAATTCCTTGGGGAGCAGACGCATGGGTATGCTGAACACCTCGTTGCTGGTCTTTACAGATGCAAGGAGCATCCATCCGAACGGTATTACCACTAAAATGGCAAGTACAGTCAGAAGACCATAGATAAATATGCGGTTAACGTTTTTTCTTGTTTCCATGATCCTTCCTCCTTATACATAATCGGTGAATTTCTTTTCACCCTGGAACTGTACCAGCGTAACCACCAGAACAACAGTAAACAGCACAAGAGCGCTGGCGCTGGCATAACCGAACTTAAAGTCAACAAAGGCTGCATTGTAAATATGGTTTACAAGCACATTGGTTGCACGTCCAGGACCTCCGCCTGTCATAACATAGATCAGGTCAAATACCTTAAAGCACTGGATCGTCATCATAATGATAACAAAGAAAGTCGTTGGCTTTAACATGGGAAGGGTAATATAGCGGAACTTCTTAAAACCGGTTGCTCCGTCAATGCTGGCTGCCTCATAAAGATCTCCGGAAATGCCCTGAAGTGCGGCCAGATAAACGACCATGTAATAGCCCATGTATTTCCACACGCTGACGATAATAATAACGGACATGGCCCAGTCGGTAGAAGCGCACCATTTCGGCGGGTTGGCGATCCCGATCCATTTTAGAAATTCATTGATCGGTCCAAACTCCGGCTGGAACAGCATATTCCAGGCCGCACCTACAGCCACCAAAGATGCCACATAAGGGAAAAAGAAGGCGGTACGGTAAATCACAATTCCCTTGATCTTGGAATTTAACAGAATTGCAATGAGAAGAGCCGCCACCATAGTAAGAGGCACGGTAAATACGGCGTAATAAATCGTATTTTTAAACGAAATAATAAAACTGCTGTCATGAAACAGTTTTACAAAGTTTTGAAGTCCTACAAATTCCATGGGAGCAGAAGAACCGTCCCATTTCATCACACAGAGAACGAATGTAAAGATCACCGGAAGGAAAATAAAGAGAAAATATCCGATAAAATTGGGGAGGATAAAAGAATATCCGATCAGGTTCCTCTTTAATATTTTTTTCTGTTTTTGTGTCATTTTTCTCACCTGTTCTTATATAAGGGTACAAAAAGAGCGTCCAACTTTCGCTGAAGACTGAAATCAGACGCTCTTACGTTTTGTATTATGGCTTTGGATTCAAAATGAGGATTAGTCCTCTCTTGCTTCCTTTGCTCTCTGGTTCATGTTTGCAATACCTGTATCAATATCCTCTTCACCGATCATGATCAGGTCATGCTCTTCCTCAAGAACCTTTCTTACTGCTGCCATCTTGGCATCGATCGGACGGTCAAGTACCCAGCTTGTGATATTTAAAGCATCGGTTCCATCCTCAGGGAAACCGGGAATTGCTGCCAGCTTCTCATTGATCGCATCGGTAGATGCAGCCGGGAAGATACCGTTGTCAGCCAGAGCCATTGCGCCCTCCTCACCGGTTGCAAATTTTACAAACTCCCATGCAAGATCCGGATCATCTGACTTTGCGTTGATAGCAACTCTTCTTTTTTCTCCTCCGTGCTCTCTCCTGCCGCTGTGGTATCTGCCGCCTTGGAATCAGCTGTGGATGAGCTGCTGCCATAGAAGCTGTCATAGCGGTTACCAGTGTAAGCGCTGCTGCCTTTTTTAATCTCATTGTAAAGTCCTCCTTAAAATAATACCTCTTTGCTTTCTGTGTATACTATAACAAAAACAGCTTCCAAAGCCCATTCAACAAATAAAGACTTTTTATAAAAATTTCAGGACAGGCCTATTTCTTTTTATACTTTTTTTATATTATTGCACTTTTTTACACTTTTTCCCTTTTACACCTCATGGCCGGCCTTGAAACATTCTGCTTCATATTCCTTCGGAGAAAGACCGGCGATCTTTTTAAATACCTTACTGAAATAAAAAGGCGTATCAAAGCCCAGCATATCGGAAATCTCATACATCATATATTGATGGCCGGCGATCAGTTCCTTGGCCTTTTCAATCTTTACGGCTGACACGAATCCTGTAAAGGATTCCCCTGTCTGCTTTTTAAAAGCCGTGCTTAAATACCCCTGGCTGATACCCAAGGCTTCAGCTGTCTGTCCCAGAGTGATCCGTTCCTTATAATGGGTCATTACATAATCCCGGACCATTTCCGCAATCTTATCCGTGCGGCTGTCTCTTCTCCGATCCAAAATAGCAGATATAGAAGCCTCAAACCAGCGGATCCATTTCAAAATCTGTTCCAGTGTGCCAAAACGCCCCAGCTTTTCCATAATGTTGACCTCGTAGGGAAAACCGCCTTCTTCATCATCCTCAAAAAAAGATGCTATAAAAAAATACAGATTGGCACAGGCATTCACAGCCTGTTCCCTTGAAGGGTGATATTCCTCCAAAAGCTGCGTCAACTGACCGATTACCTGCCTTAAGCGGCTGCTGTCATTTAAGGCGATCGCCTGGGACAGATCTTTTTTCAGGAGGCCGATATGAAAGCTTCCCGGGTGACCCGCATCTGTTTCACACTGTCTGGAATAAAAGACTACCGGATCTCCGGAATGGCCGAAATAATAGCTGGTAGCGCTCATGGCCTCATAGAGCAGGGCCGGAAATTCATGCAGGCTTTCCTTTCTGGTGCTGACTGCCACGGATACCGGCACCTCAAAGTAATCCTTTACCACAGACCGGATTTTTTCGCCCAGACTTCGGATGACCGTCTGATAATTTTCCACTCCTGCAACAGACAGTACAAGCACCAGGCTGTCCAGCTCCCGGCACACCAGACAGCTGCTGTCGAAATAACCTCCTGTCATCTGACCGATAATATTTTCTGCAAAGGAAATCACTTTTTTCTGGTCTTCTCGGGTAAATCCCTCCGAAAAGCCCTCAAACCCGTAATTGAAGCTGATAATCACAAGCACTGGCTCTTAAGCGTCTCCTCTGCCTCCTTAAACCCTTCTGCGGGCTCGTCTCCGACCAGAAGCTGCTCGATCAAACGGCGGATCCGGTCTGCTTTGGAGGGAAAGCCCGGGGACGCTTTTTCATTTGCAAGCCGTGTCAATTCGCAGCGCTCTTTTGCAAGCTTTAAGGCCTCTGAAAGTTTCTCCTCTGTCAGTTCCATTTTTACCAGATATTCTACGGCTCCTAAAGACAGCGCCTGACGAGCCAGGTTAAATTCCTCCAGATTGGTGAGAATGATAAAAACAATATCATCCCAGCCCCGTTCCTTTACAGCCTTCATAAAGGAGATTCCATCCATTCCCGGCATCTTAATATCTGTGATCACAATATCCGGTCTCTGTTCCTCCATCAGCTTTAAGGCCTGTTGTCCGTTCCCTGCCTTTCCGGCGATCACACACTCCTGCTTTTCCCAGTCTAAAAGAGAGGCGATTCCTGCAAGAATCAGCGGCTCATCATCCACAATCATAATCTGATACATTCCTCTTCCCCCTGTTGCATTTATATTTTAAAATTCCAGCGGCATGGTAACGGTAATTTCCGTAAATTTTCCCTCTGTGCTGTCAACCATCAGGCTATAGGACTCCCCATAATTTAACTTGATCCGGCGGTCTACGTTGGGAAGCCCGATCCCGCTCATGGAATTTCCCTTTACTTTTTCTGTATTCTCAAGAAGTGTTTTTAACCGTTCCTTTGGAATCCCCACACCGTTATCCCGCACGGTAAGAACCAGCATATCCTCTTGTCTGGATGCCCGGATTTTGATAATTCCATGACGGCCCTTTGGTTCAATCCCGTTGAAAATAGCATTTTCCACCAGAGGCTGCAGTGTCAGCTTAATCACCTTTGCTTCATAAAGCCCGGGATCATCCACCTGTATTTCCAGATCAAACAGCTCCACATACTTTACCTTTTCGATGGTTACATAGTCATTTAAAAATTCCAGTTCTTTTTTCAGAGTCACTTTTTCATTAAAGCCTTTTGCCATGTTTTTAAGAAGGCCTGATAAGGCAGTCACCATTTTTACAATGCCGCTGTTTTTCTGGATCACTGCGATCCAGCGGATGGAATCCAGCGTGTTGTAAAGAAAATGAGGATTGATCTGGGCCTGGAGCATCTTAAGTTCTAAATCTCCCTTTTCTTTTTCTGCCTTCAGCTGCTGATCCATCAGTTCTTTGATCCGCAGAGCCATATCATTTACCACACAGCCTACACGGCCGATTTCATCCTCGCCTTCTATCGAATCGTCCCTGATAAAATTTCCCGCCGCAATGGTTTCAATGTGAGCAGTCAGACGGTCAATAGGCTTTTTTATCTGCTTTGTAATCCGCGCGGATAACAGAAGTCCAAAAATCAAACAGGCCAAAAACATGATCACTACAGTCTGTACAATCATCATCCGGTCATTGGAAAGCTCATCTAAGGGCATGGTTTCATATACCATGATCCCGCTTTTATCATAAATCTCATATGTTACCAGACTGTCTTTCCCATGAACCTTCATTTCCAGTAGTCCTTTTTCCGTTCCTGAAGGCTGCGGATAATCCGGTCATTTTCCTCTCTGTGCTCCCCCCGGTTCTTCAATAGAAGCAATCCGGTCTCCGGCCGCAGTTACGATCACCGTTTCCTGTCCGTTTGCCGTGTCCAAAAGCATATCCTTAAAGAGATCCGTAGAAAGACACAGCACCGCCCAGCCGCCGGAGCCAGAATGCTCCAGCTTCCTGGCAATTGGAAGGATATTTCCCTCATACTGGGAAAATGGAGATGATTCCAGATCCAGCTGATAACGGTCCATGGTTTTTTCAAGCTCCCGATCCAGCCAGCCGCTCTCTATGATCCCCTGCGCGTCATCTGTGCTTCCAAAGGAAGAGCCTGTCTGAACCAGATTTCCCTGATCATCAAAGACAGACAGCTTTACAATATAGTTTCCGTACTCTGTAATCGCACAGTAATCTCTTATAAGCTCCGCATAATCCAGTCCGAGTTTTCTGGTTCCTGAGGTATGTCCTCCGTTTATTCCGGACAAATCAAAGGTTTTCCGCTCTGTACAGTTTAAGATAATATTGAGCATTTCCTCATATGCCAGCCGGCTTCGGTAGGAAATACTTTCTACATGGTGTTTCTGAGAATTTTTTGCCACCTCCAGAGTTTTCTGGTTCGCAGTTATGTAGGTACAGATACTTACAAAGGTTGCAATCAGGCATATGATCAGAAATGATAGCGCATCAACTGAACGCGCAGTGTTTTGGTTCGGATATATTTTTCATGGTTTTGTTTCCTTTTTCATTTTCATCCCTTTAAAAACCACTCTGTAAGCTCCCTGTGGGGCCGGTTCGGATCCTTTTCAAAGAGATTTACAAAATTCAGGGCAGCGCCCCGCTCTTTAAAAGCCGGGTATAAAAAGCCAAACTCCGGCTCTCCCGGCTCATATTCTCCGGTTAAAGGGCTGATAGCGCAGATCAGGTATTCGTACACCTCTTCAGAACCTTCCATCCACGCTTTATCCAGCCCTTTTACCGGCACATCGTATCGGCCATGAAAAAGGAAGCAGGACCATGGACCGTCCGGACGGTATTTCTCTCCTAAAATCTCATAAAACAGATCCGTATAGGCGTCATTTTTCATGCCGCATTCCTTAATGGCGCTTAAAAGCTGCCACAATCCTCCCGGCCGTCTGGCTTCTTTGGTAAGCGTATATTCCTTTAGCAGAGAATTTGTCTCAGAAAAAAGCACAGTCTTGGCGATGGAAAGGTTCTTTTTCCTCTCCGGTACGGAAAGCTTTAAGAAATTGATATTAAAGGTACCGTCCACATAGCCCTCTGCATCAAAGTACGCTCCAGCAATCCGGCCCACAGAAGAACGCTCCGGCGTTAGCCTGCGGGTCAGCTCCAGCATATCATTTCGGTCAATCATCCTGTTTCTTCCTCCCCTTTGTTTTTAAAGCTTAAGCTGGAAGTAAATCATGTCGTCCAGCTGTTTTCCTCCCTCATAAATCGGATGGTCATAGTGATCCATGAAAAAATGCGGAATCACAGATCCCCGTATAAAGCCGCAGTGCTCGTAAAACGGCACTGTAAGAGGGCTGTCTCCCGTTCCTGCCTGAAGGGTATGGAACTGATTTTTATATTTCTGACAGATAAAACGGATCAGCCTGCGCCCATATCCCTTTTTCTGGCACACCGGCTCCACCGCGATGTTTTTAAGCTCTAATACCCCATCTCCCTCATCTGTCACTACACAAAGAGCCATCCCTAAGGGCGTTTTTAAAACATACATATCTCCGCGTTCCAGATACCGGTCAATCATTTCTTCTTTCTCATCCCCCAGAAGCAAAAGCTCTAAATACTTCTTTTTGTTTTCTGTAATATTTATTATCTCTTCCAAATTTATTTTCCTTCCGTTCCGTCTTTTTTTTCCGGCTTTTCCGATGTATTTACAACAAAAATTCCAAGACTTACCAAAATCAGCGCTGCCAGTACATTCCATGATAAAGCCTGGCTGCTTTCCCCTAAAAAAACGGCTGACAGCAAAACTCCAAAGACCGGGATCATAAAGCCAAAAACAGTTACACGGCTGACCGGATTGTATTTTAAAAGAATACTCCAAAGCGTATAGGCCACAGCAGAGATCAGCCCCAAATACAGAAGAAGAACCACAGCTTCAGCTCCTGCCATAAGATCAACTCTTCCTCCGCAGCCAAGTCCGATCAAGATCAAAATGATCCCTCCCATGGTAAACTGATATCCGCTTAAAACAACTACGTCATACTGTTTGGAGTAGCGTTTTACCAATGCGCCGGATAAAGCATAAAAAATCTGTGCAATAAATACAAAGCCTTCTCCCCGGAAGGATACATCAAACAGCCCTTCGGATGTCTGTCCGGAAAGGTTGACCAATACAATGCCTGCCAGTCCAAACAAGCAGCCAAGCAGCTTTCTTCCTGTAAGCTGTTCATATCCAAACAGAAGGCAGGCGATCAGGATTGAAAGAAATACATTGGTACCTGTTATGATCGCCCCATGAACCCCTGTTACATAAACCAGCCCCATATAAAAGAAGTAATACTGGAGCACCGTCTGACATAGGCAGAGCTTTAAAATGCAGCTTCCTGCTCCCGCCGGAGGCAGGATCAGCCTCTTTTTTTGTATACAGTAAAAGCCGATCACCATCAATCCGGCAAGCAAAAAGCGAAGTCCGGCAAACACGATAATACTCCATGAATCCGTACCTTCGATGTGGAATTGTTCATAGCCGATCTTTATGGCTGGAGTGGCGCTTCCCCACAAAAAGGTACAGACGACAGCCAGGCAGATCACCACCGGAAGCCGGGACAGGGTTGTATCTTTATGATTTTTTGTCTCTTCCATTTTTTCACTCTCTTCTTTTCTTCTTTTTTTCTGGTTTCTTTGTCCGTCTGAGACAGAAAAGAAAGGCAGATGCCGCCATAAGATCAAAAGCGCCTAATGCGGCTCCCCACAGAGGAAAGGCAGGATAAATCACCGGCTTTAAAAGACCGGGGTCTCCCATCCTCTGGCTGTACTCTCTGTTTTCCGCTCTGGCATTCAAATACATATAGAGCACCTCTTTGGAGGTTCTGCGAAGAGCATGATAATAGAAAGCCTCATTTTCCTCCGTCAGGAAGCGGAATTTTCCATCATTTAAAATCCCATCCATCCACAGGCTTCCTCCGGCCCGCAGAGCCTGATCCCCGTTCATATATTTATGGTGATCCGCATAATCTGTGACAATGGCTCCATGAAAGCCCCATTCCTCTTTAAGGATTCCGGTTAAAAGGGCCTGGCTCCCCCCGGCCCACACCGCTCCGATCCGGTTATAGGCTGTCATAAAGCCAGTTGCTCCATAATCCTGAACCAGCATCTGGAAGGGCTTTAGATACAGTTCCCTGAGCGTCTGCTCTGTCATCCAGGTATAAATGCCGTCCCGGTAAATTCCCGATTCCTGATCATTGCAGATCAAATGCTTTACATAGCAATATACGCCCATATCCAGGCTTCCCCTCACTACAAGACCACCCATATGGCCTGAGATCAAGGGATCCTCCGAATAATATTCATAATTTCTTCCGTCAAAGGGGCTGCGGTGAAGGTTCACCGCAGGAGCATACCAGCCGCTGTAACCAAACTGGCCTGCTTCTTTTGCAATTGCTCTTCCCATTTCCCAGGCCAATGCGTTATTCCAGGTCTGAGCCAGTATGCCGGCATTGGGGAAGCCAGTTCCTGCCGGAATCTGGTGAAAGCTTCCGATCTGGGCTGGTCCGTCTGCCTCTCTGGCTAAGGGTTTTCCCAGTACAGATAACGGCTCAGTCTTTACATAGCCATGCAGAAAGAGATTTTCCATATCAGAAAAGGTAAGCTGATCCAGTACCTCTTCCCATCTGGGATCTTCCCAGTTTTTTCCAAGCCCATATCCCAGATCTGTAAGGCTTCCCATTCGTTCTACCATAAGCGTAAGCTTTTTTACAGACTTTTTGTCCCGTAACGCTTCATCTGAAGCAGTCCATGTCTCATCTGAATGCCAGGTATCCGCCAGTTCTTTGGTATACAGATTCAGGGCCGCCCCTTTATGAGAAAGACGGCGTACCGGCACATTGGCTTTTGGAAAGGTTTTATTAAAATCAGCCCGGCTCAGATAATGGATCGCTCCTCCTGCATCAGAACCGTCTATGGAAACACCGTCCTGAGCCTGTTCCCCCGTAAATTTATTGAAAACAGGAGCACCTGTGATCCGGTCTGTATCATAAAGCGTTCCAGCTGGTACATACAGACGGATGGTATTTTGATCCATGGCTGCCGGATGGTGGGCATCCGAGCGCAGAGACAGCTCATATATGCCTGCCTCCAGTTCATAACCCTGAAATCCGTTTTTATTTGCATCCTTTTCATCATAGGAAGCAAAGGAAGAAACAGGAACGGTAAGCGTAAAAGTTTCACAGGCTCCCGGCTCAAGGAGCGATGTTTTTGCATAGGCTGCCAGGGCAACGGATGATTTCTCAATTCCCCCCGGAGTATACGGAGGCGACACATACAGCTGGATCACGTCCTGACCGGCCCGTTTTCCCGTATTCGTGACACGGACCATAACAGAAATTTCTCCGAATGGATCCGGAACCGTCTGTTCCTTTGGAGCCTCCAAAAGTTCCCATTGAAATTCCGTATAGGAAAGGCCGTATCCAAACGGATACTGAACCACTCCATCATAGCCCCGCCCATATCTGTTTTCTACCCCATCCCAGAAATGCTGTGCATCTGCTGTCTCATACCATCGATAGCCCACATAGATTCCCTCTGCGTAGTCTACATAGGAAACCTGATCATAGGCAAAATTTTCTCCCAGATTGCCGCATTTCGTGCCATCTGCAGGATAGAGCGTCTCTGCGTTGGTATAGCGTCCCACACCCTCTCCTCCTGCATTGGCGTAGCTGGCGGCTGTGGAAAAATCATAAGCCCAGGTATCCGTTGTCCGTCCGGAAGGGCTTACGCGCCCCCAGAGGATTTCCGGCAGTACGCCCGCTCCTGATTCTCCCGTAAGGCCTGCATAAAGGCAGGCATCAATGCCGGAAAGACGTTCGATCGCACCCAGAGCCATCACATTTCCCGTATTTAAAACAAGGATCACATTTTTATAGCTTACACCCAGATAGCGCAAAAGATCCTCTTCCTCTTTAGACAGATCCAGATAGGTCCGGTTTGGATCCTCTGTAATTTCTCCCCCTTTTTTTGTCTGCTTATACTGTACCTTAGGACAGTCATTACTCTCGCCTGCAAACCGGCCGATCACAGCGATCGCTGTGTCCGAATAGTCTCTGGCATGGTCTAAAAGTTCCTCTGTATAATACTCCCGGTCTGAAATATGAGGTTCATAAAGGCGGCAGGATTCCTGCGGCCAGCTGTTTAAGGTATCACTATAAGGACGTTTGGGCTGAAATTCACGGTACATCCCTATCAGTTCTTCATTATAAGAAACCCCCGCATCCCTTAAGGCAGCCAGAAAATCCGTCTTAACCTGGGTGATCCGTCCGGAACCGGAGCCTCCGCCCAGCCACTGGGTAGACGCCCAGCCAAATACATTTACCTGGCGGACCGAATCAGAAAGAGGAAGTGTATCTTTGGTGTTTTTTAAGAGTACGCTTCCCTCTTCCTGTATCCTGTGAGACAAAAGCTGACTCTCCTGCGCTGTCTTTTCCATCTCTTCCGATACTCTGGTACGGTCTGCTGCCAGATACAGATTTACTATATCTTTAAAATAAACCGCCGTTCCCGTTACTCCAATACTGACGGCAAGAAGAAGGGAAGTAATCACAAGGCCCGGCCTTATAGCACCTTTCTTTTTGGAATGTGTTTTTTTCTGTCGTATCATAAGGTCAAACTCCTGTCTTTTTTGCACTTCTCCGTTAGTTTAACGCGGATTTGCCATAATATCAATCATTCTTTTTAGCCTGTGGTAAATTTGTCCTGACTATTTTATTTTTACGGCTATTTATTGTGCATAAAAGAGAACCTTTGTTTTTTTGCGTCTGCTGCGGTATAATTTTCAATCTGGGTATTGATTTTTACAGCCGATTTCGTTTATCCTTAGATAGAAGCTACATCAAAATTTTACATATAGCGAGGTATATGACATGAAACCGTTCAAAGAAGGAAAAGTTCGTGAGATTTATGACAACGGCGACAGCCTGATTATGGTTGCTACTGACCGGATCAGCTGCTTTGACGTAATCCTGCACAACGTTGTGGCCGGGAAGGGTACGGTACTGACCCAGATGTCCAGATTCTGGTTTGATTTTACAAAGGACATCCTTCCCAACCACATGATTTCCGTAGATGTAAAAGATATGCCTGAATTTTTCCAACAGCCTGAGTTTGAAGGAAAAAGCATGATGTGCAAAAAGCTTACCATGATCCCGGTAGAGTGCATCGTGAGAGGCTATATCACAGGCAGCGGCTGGAAGAGCTATCAGGAAAACGGCACCGTATGCGGCATCCATCTTCCTGAAGGCTTACAGGAATCAGAAAAGCTTCCTGAACCCATCTACACCCCTTCTACCAAGGCCGAAATCGGTGATCATGATGAAAATATTTCTTTTGAGCAGAGTGTTTCCCACCTGGAGAAATATTTTCCTGGAAAGGGCGAGCATTACGCGACCCTGATCCGCGATTATACGATCGCTCTCTATAAAAAATGTGCAGACTATGCATTAAGCCGTGGCATCATCATTGCTGATACCAAATTTGAATTTGGTCTGGATGAGGATGGCAATGTGGTTTTAGGCGACGAGATGCTGACGCCTGACAGTTCCCGCTTCTGGCCTGCACAGGGCTATGAACCCGGCCACTCCCAGCCTTCCTTTGACAAGCAGTTTGCCAGAGACTGGCTGACCGCTCATCCGGGCAATGACTGGACCCTTCCTGAGGAGATTGTGGAAAAAACTATTGACAAATATCTTCAGAGCTATGAAATGCTTACAGGAACCAAATTACAGTAAGCGACTTCTGTCCCATACCGCTGAGACAAACATTCAGGCAGAACCCTTTTATACAGGATTCTGCCTGTTGTTTATAATGCTACAGCACTCCGCATTCCCTGAGAAGTTCTCCTATCTCCGTATGTTCAATTTTTTTAATCGCCATTTTCCCTGCTTTCTCAAAACATGCCGGAAGCCTTTTCTTTAAAGGTGAAACTCCATCCATAAGCTTCACAGAGGCATTTAAAAGCTCTCTCATATCATAAGCGCTGCCCCATACCTCCGGTACCCCCCGGTCTACGCCGCACAGGCCGTAAACAGCCTCCATAGCCGTGCGCACGGAATACTCCGTTGTAAAAACCGTGTCTCTGGGAGTTTGGGCAAACTGGCCGATAAAGGCGGCATTTACGCTTCCTTCAGGAATTACATCCGGGCGGTCTCCCTCTCTTCTGGGCATGAAAAAGGCCGTAATATAGGGCATCATAGCCGGAACGCAGACCGCTCCCCAAGCAGCCAGATCATGAATCTGGTCAGCCGGAACTCCCAGATGATACAGCCATTCCTCCGTGATTTCCCTTCCCGTGCATTCACTCATAGGCTTGGGCACGAAATTTCCCACTCCATTTGGAAATAATCCATAGAGCCAGATGCATACCTCTTCTTTCTTCTGAGCCTTAAACTGACCCTGGCGGTTGACCGTCCAGCTTAAAAGCCAGCCGGAATCCTGACAGCTGACAATTCCTCCCGTAACTACCTTTCCTGTACGCGGATCTCTTCGGGCTATCTTTTTTATATAAGAAAGGATCGTCTCATCCGATGTAGTAATTGTGGCTGATTCCCAACAGGTCTTTTCACGGTTGGAGCAGAATTTTTCCGGACGTCCAAAGGACGTATCCTGTACTGCTATATTTTTCCAGAGTGTCCAGCAGTGTTCAGCCTCCGACTGTCTTTTCGGATCCGGTTTATGATCCTGGTCTCCGTAAACCGTTCCCTCTGTACAGCTTCCATTTGTAATAAATACCAGATCCTGTTCTGTAAGAGGAATCTGTGCTTTTGCGCCATTTATCATGCAGTCCAGAAATTTTGCCGTCTTTTTTCCCTCTCTGATGTCAAACTCCACATTTGTCACTGCAACTCCAAAGCGAAATTCCACACCGGCTTCTTCCAGATACCGTTTCAGAGGAAGGATCAGTGATTCATACTGATTGTAGCGTGTAAATTTCAATGCTGAAAAATCAGGAAGGCCGCCGATATGATGAACAAAACGCCTGAGATAAAGCTTCATTTCCAGAGCGCTGTGCCAGTTCTCAAAAGCGAACATGGTGCGCCAGTAAAGCCAGAAGGGCGAGTCAAATACTTCATTGTCAAATACATCTTCTATGGTTTTATCATACAGGTCTTCATCGCAGGTAAAAAACAGCCTCATAATCTGACGTCCCGCCTTTTCGCTGAGACCAAAATACCCCTGTGTACAGGCAGGCTTTCCCTGTTTTTCCGTTACCCTGCAGAGGGAATAATTGGGATCAGCCTTATTAAGCCAGTAAAATTCATCCAGCACCGAGGCCCCCGGCGTATCAAGCGAAGGGATGGATCGAAACAGATCCCACAGGCATTCAAAATGATTCTCCATCTCACGTCCGCCGCGCATAATATATCCTCTCGATGAATCCAGAATTCCGTCGCAGGCTCCCCCTGTACGGTCAGAGGCTTCCAGAATATGGATTTTATCCCCGGACATTCCGGCATCCCGGATCAGAAAACAGGCCGCCGCCAGAGAAGCCAGACCACCGCCGATTAACCAGGCCGACTTTTCTTCTATTCCCTCAGGTTTTTCAGGACGGGCAAATGCCTCATAATTGCCTTTGGAATAATAAATCCTCTGATTTTCTCCCTTTGACCCTTTATTTTTACAGGAGGAATTGCTGTCCGTAAGCCTGTGCATCCGTCCCTTTTTCCGGCTGGCCATCATAAGGACTGCTCCTGTTCCCGCAGCCATTATCCCTGCAGCCCCCGCCTTCCACATTTTTCCCTTTTTCATAGACTTTCCTTTCGTTTTTACCAAGTATCCGGCACAGGCCTTTCATTCGCCCATGCTGCAGATCTGATGATAGTCTGTACCGAAAGCCGGATTTTTAAACGAAAAGCGTTTTTCTAATTCCAGGGCATTGGCTGGGAATGAATCTCACAGCCCTCTGACATGACAGCCTCCCGGAGCAGCAGAGCCATATAGCTGTCCTGAAGAGCATCCCTTAAAGGATAAATTTCTTTTCCCGAATCGAGATACTCTCTCATATCATAAAGCATACAGGCAATGGCATATTCATCCTCAATCTCATCCAGATACAGCTCAGGCTTCCAGCCCCGGACACAATCCCTTAAACGTTTTGTTTCAAGCTGTCTGTACCGTGAATCTAATTCCGGCATAAGATATAGGGTTTCAGGGAAATTTTCTTCTGTAAGCCTGTAAAGAATCTGATCCGTAAGCTCTCCTTTCTGTCCGCGAACGGTCACATGGCGGCTGCGTATAAAAGACCGGTACTGTTCCCCCGAAAAATCATAAAGCGCCGTCTTTCCGGAAGCAAATTCAAACAGAGCCATGATTCTCCCCCGGCTGCTTACAGAACCATCCGTAATAGCCCCCTGACGGGAATCTGTCTCTGTCAGCGGAAACGTAAACTGCTTTCCTATAACAGAAAAGCGTTCATGTCCCATCAAAAGATATTTTCTGATCAGACTGGCCCCATGGTATTCATGTACCAGCGACAGATACATGGAGTCTGGCTGCCCTATGGCTTCATTTTGAATCTGATGCAGTCCTGCCCTGAGTGTGGGACAATGAAAATACTGCTCGCAGACCTGAATTTTACAATGGTATTTCTCTTTTAATTCCCAGATTCGTCTTAACTGTTTCAGACTGCATCCAATCGGTGTTTCAGTAAGCACAGGATAGCCCATCAACGCCCATTTCTCTGCCACATCTGCAATATTCCCTTTATTTACTGCCACAACCACGAAATCCGGTTTGGAGTTTTTGCAGTCCTCGTCTGATACAGTTGTGGGAAAGCCTGTTTCCCCATGAACCTTTGCAGCCTTCTCCTCAGATCTGCATAATATGTATTTTAGTGTAAACAGCTCCGGATACCGTCTGGCAATTCTCCCGTAAAACATGGCTCTGAAACCGGAGCCGATGATAACAAATGACAATGGTCTCATATTTCCTCCCTGATCCGTTTTTCCAGCTCCCTCTCATACTGCACTTCGTCTATCGGAAGAGAAACAGGCGCTCCCATCCAGGCAGAAAGATAGGCGGCATTGGTAAGCTCCAGAGAATTTAAGCCTTCCAGCCCATTGACTCTGACCGGACGTTTTTCCAAAACAGCCTGTGCAAAATCCGCCAGCATTTCCTCATAGGGTTCTTCATCCTGAGGAAATGTTTCCTCTGTAACTCTCTCCTTCAGTTCTTCTCTGGAATTGCAGGAAGCCGTCCTTTTATATTCTTCCAGATCCCGATCATACAGATGAAGGGTCAGATGGCTGTCCTCCAAAAGAAGCGTTCCCTTAGATCCCACAATTTCCAGCCGTTCGGTCCAGGTTCCTTCTCCCGTAGTAAGAATAAATACTGCTGTTTTCTTATCCGGATATTTCATCACAATCGTAGCCTCATCATCCACTGAAAAATCGTTATATTTTCCATAGGGAATCAAAGCGTAAAGGCTTTCCGGCATTCCAAAAAGCCACTGCCAGATATCAAGCAGGTGCTGTCCCTGGTTTAAAAGCGCACCGCCTCCTTCTCCCCTCCAGCTGCTTCGCCAGCTTCCGGATTTATGATAATGCCAGGTTCTGTAATATCTGGAGTTCTCCATCAGAATGCGGCGGATCTGTCCCAGAGTCCCACTTTCAAGAAGCTCATGGATCCGTTCGTACTTTGGATACATCCTCTGATGAAACATCATTGCAAAAACAAGATCCTTCTCTTCTGCCTTCTGACGGATCTTCAGGCACTGCCCCATGGAAACGCCTATGGGCTTATCACAGAATATATGCTTTCCCTTATCAAATGCCTGTATAATCATCTCCGGATGCAGCTTATGGGGCGTAACTATAAGACAGGCGTCAAACAGCTCTGAGGCGTCAAACAACTTCTCTGTGTCCTGAAAGACAGGAATCTCTCCGCCAAGCTCCGCTTTTGCCCACTGACTGCTTTCATGGCTCCTGCAGCAGACTGCCCCAAGACACATCCCGGAAATCCTTCCCTCCTGTATCATTTTCGCATATTTTTTTCCCATTGTACCGATCCCAATAACGGCCATTCTGATTTTTTCCATCCGCCTTCCCTTCCTTTCTGTTTTAAGCAGCAGGCGGGCCGGAAAACGTTTCCCGGCCCGCCTGATTCATCATTTACTCCGGATCATTCACGGCGCAGCCGTAAATAAAGAATCCTCTATGGGTATTGTAAACACCTTATCACCAGAATGCAATAGACAGATTAAATAGCTTTCAACGAAGATAGCTTATTCTCCAATACAACGACTGCTTTGAACCCTGATTTAAAATCAGTGCTAACAAATTGAAATAGGCAGCCTTTTTTATAGCTGCCTACCCGCCAATGGAATATTTGGATTCGGGCATTACCCATGCCTTCCTACGGTCTATTTTATTATATTCACAAACAGACCCTTTATCCATGCAAGAACAATATTTTATTATATAAATCCCTCCAATTTGTCGGTAAAATGTTCATCTTATATATATCCAGTTTCGTTTTCCATATAAGTTTATCCAATTCCTCTGCCAACATATCCCCATCCTTCTGCGGCAGTATTTTCTTTAACGCATACAATCTTGAATACAGATTTGTATTATCTGGAAGAACATCGGAACTGTCCCTATTATCTGGTATTACCACTGAAGAAGTCATACCTGCCAGCATAGAATGATGCGCACAGTAATTTCTAAGATTCCTGATCGCATCCAGCCATGTATCCATCTGTTTTGTTGTTTCTTTTTTATAATTATTTCCCGGATAGGTATAATTCAATACTTCCTTTCGCAAATCACCACGCAAATATGAATAAAGCATAACAATCGTTCCCATTTCAAAATATGAAAATGCCGCCCATACAGGCAATACATTATTTTGATGGGTTCCTCCCCTGCGATACTCTTTCAATTCCGGATGTTTAACCACATCTCTTCTCAGTTTTTCTTCATCACTGGTCAAGCCGGCAAAAAACCTTGTATTAAAAAATAATACATTTTTATTTCTGGTCTTTTTATCCTTTTCACTTCTGGTAGGAGTATAATATTGCTTATCCAGATAAAAACCTGCATCTCCAGTCTTTAGTGAAATCGCATTCGCAATCGCACTTTTAAAATAGACTTCTGCCTTCTTACAATATTTGAATAATAACAATCTCAGCTGCATATCGAAATCATACAACTCAAAGAAAACCTTTGCATCTGCTTTACTTCCAAATACATTGACCTGTGTTAACAGATATTTTCCATAACGGCTTGTTCTAAAGTATCCTGCATATTCTAAAAAATCTCTCATCTTTTTTCTCTGTCGAAAGTTTACATACTTTTTCATAAGTACCACCTGATTTTCCAAATCTATAGGCAATTCAGTACTTGACACTCATAACACCTTCTTTCATAGTAAAAAAAAAGAATGGATATACCATTCTTAATCCCGCCAATGGAATATTTGGATTCGGGCATTACCCATGCCTTCCTACGGTCTATAATTATAGTAACACATGCAAAGCAAAACTTCAACCACCTTTTTCACCTGAACCTTCGCAGTTGAAGCCACCCAAAATAAATAAGTATGTACCCCTGAACTACGCAGCAGGCGGGCCGGAAAACGTTTCCCGGCCCGCCTGATTCATCATTTAGTTATTCTGCAGCCTACTCAATGGGTTCAAAATCAGCTGCGCCATGCTTGCACAACGGGCAGATAATATCATCCGGCAGAGTATCTCCCTCATAGATATAGCCGCATACCTTGCACACAAAGCCCTTCTTGCCATCTGTCTGAGGCTTCGGCTTTACATTGTTCTGATAATAGGTGTAGGTCATGGTCTCCCGATCGCTCATCACCCTTGCTTCTGTTACGGAGCAGATAAACATACCGTGAGTATCCAGATCCACATACTGATCTACCTTTAATGACATAAAGGCATTGATATACTTGGGCAGGAAAGCCAGGCCATTGTCCGAACGGCAGATCTTCATACCTGCAAATTTATCTGCCTGACGTCCGCTTTGGAATCCAAAGGTTTCAAATATCTTGAAGGGAGCTTCCACGGACAGGCAGTTTACATTCATAATACCGGTCTGCTTGATCACATGATGGGAATAGTTGGCCTTGTTAATGTTCACAGCTACCCGCAGAGGCGTATCTGTCAGCTGCGTTACCGTATTTACAATGAGGCCGTTATCCCTTGTTCCGTCATTTGAGGTCACTACATAAAGGCCATAGCCGATCTTAAAGAGAGCCTTCATATCATGCTTATTTGCCGTGACCTGAGAACGGGCAATATACTCCTCACAGAGTTCAGCAGCCATTCTGTCAATCTGCTCTCTGTTCTCACTGCTCAGTGAGGACTGAATGGTAATCTTATCCTTTAACCAGGTAATATCCTTTGACTTTTCAAACATAGCCTTCATGGTCTTTGCCGCCAAAGGCGCCCAGGAACCATTTTCAATCAGGCCGATGGTGCGCTTGCAGTATCCCCGCTCTGTCAGATGGTCAATAAAGGTCCTCATAAACGGGAAAATCTCCGCATTGTAAGTAGTAGTTGCCAGTACCAGCTTTCCGTAGCGGAAGGCATTTTCCACTGCCTTTGACAGATCCATACGGGCCAAGTCGCAGACTACTACTTCCGGACAATTTTTCTCACGCAGTCTGGAGGCCAAAAGCTCAACTGCCTTCTTTGTATTTCCATAGACAGAGGTATACGCAATAACCACACCCTCTGACTCTGCCTCATAGGAGGACCAGATATTATATTTTTCAAGATAATGCCCCAGATTTTCCTTGAGAACCGGTCCGTGAAGAGGGCAGATCGTCTGGATATCAAGGGCTGCAGCTGCCTTTAAAAGCTTCTGCACCTGTGCACCGTACTTTCCCACAATACCGATATAATAGCGGCGGGCTTCATCGTCCCAGTCCTCCTCTGCATCCAGAGCACCGAATTTTCCAAAACCATCCGCAGAAAACAGCACCTTATCTGTACTGTCATATGTCACCATAACCTCCGGCCAGTGTACCATAGGCGCAAATACAAAGGTCAATACATGAGAACCCAGAGTAAGCGTATCTCCGTTTTTCACCTCAAGAGTATGTCCCTCCAAATTCATATCCGGAAAAAACTGTCCCATCATGGCAAACGCCTTGGCGTTGGATACAATGGTTGTATTGGGATAATTTTTCATGAAATTATAAATATTTGCGGAATGATCCGGCTCCATATGCTGGATAATCAGATAATCCGGCGCCTTTCCCTTTAAAATACCGGACAGATTGTCCAGCCATTCGTGAGTGAATCTGGCATCAACCGTATCCATAACAGCACACTTCTCATCGCAAATCACATAGGAGTTATAGCACATCCCGTTGGGAACCTTATACTGTCCTTCAAAAAGATCTACGCTGTGATCATTAACGCCTGCATAAATAATATCTCTGGTAATTTCCATTATTATGCCCCTTTCTTCGTGATAGCTTTATTTTACCACGAATATGACGATTTTTCTATTAAAATCAGGTCTCATATTGTTAATTTTTTATTAATCTTCCCAGAGCATAACATATTCCTTCTGCCCTGTCATCTCATCGGTTTCCTCCATCTGAATCCGGAAGCTCTCCCTCTGATAAAAACGTACAGCCCTGGTATTTTTTGCATATACCCTCAGAGTCAGTCTGGAATGCTGCTTTTTTATATAGTCAAGGAGACGGCCCCCTATCCCCTGTGACCAGCTCTGGCTTTGCACAAAAATCCCCGCAATATACTCTCCGTCCAGTCCCACAAAGCCCTGAACTTTTCCTGAACCCTCTTCTTCCCATACACAAATTTCAGCCTCTGCAAGCATTCCCCTCACCGCTTCAAAATGATCCCTCCAGTATGAGGCAGGAATAAAATCATGTGCCTTAATATTTGTATCCAGCCAAATCAACGCAACCGGATCAAGATCTGATTGTTTCATACTACGTATCATACTATACTCTCCAATTTTGAATTTTCTAACAGCAAAAAGCACCCGCATCGTTTAAACCATGCAGGCGCTTTTAATTTACAACTTTTTATTGGTTGGCGCAAGTTTTTTATTTCTTTTTCAAGATTTATTATACTGCTTATGCTTATAAATATATCAGAACATTTTTCCAAGTGTACAGATATGGCTAAAAATTACATCTTAAATATAACGGCAAATATGATCCACTGCTATATCTGAAAACCCATAGGTTTCCGCCTTTGTCATTTTTCCATTGCAAACCTCTATGACTTCCTTTAACAATCGTTCTCCCGCTTCTTCAATCGTACAGGTTCCTTCCATTATCTCACATACACCTATATCAATGTTATCATGCATACGTTCAAACGTATCTCGATTTCCGGTTACTTTAAGAACTGGTGCCAGCGCATGTCCCGTTGGTGTTCCCCTGCCTGTGGTAAACACAATAAGACTGCCCCCCCGCTACCATTGAGGTAACAGATGCAATATCATAGCCAGGAGTATCCATAATAATTGCGCCTTGTTTTGTAGGTCTTGCTGTCTCAGGCAGAACTTCCACAATGGGCCTTGTACCTCCTTTACGGATACATCCCAAACTTTTTTCTTCCAATGTAGATAATCCCCCTGTTTATTTCCCGGTGTCGGCTGGCCTGTCCGGCAGTCCTGTCCTGCTAAAGCCAGATGCTTCTCATAATCTTTACAAATCTGGATAATCTGATTATGAATCTCAGGAGTTGCACCACGTTTTGCTCACTTAGACAAATTTTATTATCTATTTACAATAGTTATATGATTTAGAAGCAGAAGTCAACATTTTTCATTATTTTCTTTATAAAGTTGTATGTTTTATAGCTATTTTTACATTAGTTGTAATTTATATCTTTTTATATTTTGACGTTTTATACAATCAACCCCCGGTCTGTGTGGTCATTTTATCATTTTTTTTGGTATTTTGCGTCCTGTTTTATGTTTTTTACAATTAAATGCTGTCCAGGTGAACAATAACCACTTCCGGCCTGTTATTAAACCGTACCGGAATGATACTGTTTCCTATTCCTCTGCTGACAATCATAGTTGTACGGTTTTCTGAATAGGCTCCTGCATCATATTTGGGAAAAATCCCCTGACCAGGCGCGATCAATCCACCAATAAAAGGCAACCTGAACTGTCCGCCATGGGCGTGTCCGCTTAATACCAGATCAATGCTTTCGGACACATAGGTTCTGAAATACTCCGGTCTGTGAGACAGCAAAATGCAGTAATCTTCCGTAAGCTTCATCCCCTTTATTTTATTTTTTAATGCGCTTTCTTTTTCAGATAAATTCCCAGTGGTAAAATCCGGATCGTCCAGACCTGCAATCTGTATCCTTTCATTATCCTTCATAAGCCCTACGGATCTGTCATGCAGGATGATAACACCTGTATCAAGCAGTTTCTCCTCTAATTCCTGATACCGTCCGCCAATCCACGCTTCATGGTTTCCTGTCACATAATAGCATGGTGCAATCTCTGTAAGTCTTTTTATCAGCTCCTCCGCTATTTTCATATCGGTTCTTTTGGAATCTACAAAATCTCCAGTTACAGCAATCATATCCGGACTTTCTTTTTTGATTATGGACGTCAAACGGCAATTATTTTCTCCATACTCCCCATTATGCAGATCCGATACAACGGCGATTTTGTATTGGTCAAATGCAGCCGGAAGACTGTCGCTTAAAACAGTATAATGTGTAATACCAACCGTGTTATTCTGCCAGCCGGTCCATATTATCAACGCCGCTGCTACCGCCGCCAGTTTTATATGTTTCACTATTTTCACCTCCGGGGAAATTTCGTCTATGATCCATCCGTTATTTAAAAATCAAATACAGTGCAAGAATAATCCCATTCATCTATCTACCATTTTCCTTCCTTAGCGTGTTTCTGTTTTACCTTTCATCTGTGTTCTTTTCCATCACCTGGGTAATCTGCTCATAGCCATGTCTATGCAGAACCCTGCTCCAGTACAGGCCAAACCAGATCCTGATATACACCTGCATTATAATCTATAGATTAATGCATCGTAAAGCGCAAATCCGTTTCAAACCGCAAAAAACCCTTGAAAATGCCCATTTCTGAGCTTTTCAAGGGTTTTAACCTAGATTTTATTCAGGAAATTACTTACCCATCTGAGCTGCAACCTCAGCTGCAAAATCCTCATTCTTCTTCTCAAGACCCTCGCCGGTTTCGAAACGAACGAACTTCTTGATCTTAACGTCTGCATTGTTTGCCTTTGCAACAGCTGCAACATACTGAGCTACACTCTGCTTGCCATCCTCAGCCTTTACATAAACCTGATCTAACAGACAGAATTCCTTTAATTCTTTGTTGATACGTCCCTGGATCATTCCCTGGATTACCTTCTCAGGCTTGGAAGCCTCTTTAGGATCATTCTGGATCTGAGCCATCAGGATGCTCTTCTCATGCTCGATGAAAGCCTCGTCAACCTCATCTCTGCTGGTGAACTGCGGCTTTAATGCAGCTGCCTGCATAGCTACGTTTCTAGCCATCTCTTTGATCTCGTCATTTACAACGTTGGTCTCAACGTCAACCAGAACGCCAATCTTTCCGCCTGCATGGATGTAGGAAGCAACAAAACCGTTCTCCTCTGTTACCTTCTCAAAACGGCGGATATTCATGTTCTCGCCGATGATGGAAATCTGAGAGGAAAGAGCCTCTTTTACAGTCAGGGACTCATCCTTAGCCCACTTCTCAGCCATAAAGCTGTCCATATCAGCTGCGGAAGAAGCCAGAGCCTGTGCTGCTACGTCTGCAACATATGCCTGGAATACGGCATTCTTTGCAACGAAGTCAGTCTCAGCATTAACCTCTACTACTACTGCGGTCTTCTCATCAGCAGTCAGTAATGTATCTACGATACCCTCAGCCGCAATACGTCCAGCCTTCTTAGCTGCGCCTGCAAGTCCCTTTTCTCTTAAGAACTCAACAGCCTTGTCCATATCGCCGTCTGTAGCCGCAAGAGCCTTCTTGCAGTCCATCATTCCGGCACCGGTCATCTCTCTTAACTCTTTTACCATTGCTGCGGTTACTGCCATCTTGTCATCCTCCAATATTAAAAGTTTTAATTACGCCTCTGCACCCTCTGCTTCAAATGCATCTGCAGGTACTTCGATCTCCATTGCACCCTCTAAAACTTCGCCCTGCTTAGCCTCGATCACAGCGTCAGCCATCTTGGAAACGATCAGCTTAACGGCTCTGATAGCGTCGTCATTGCCAGGGATCACATAATCTAACTCTTCAGGATCGCAGTTTGTATCAACGATACCTAACAGGGTGATACCCAGAGTATGAGCCTCCTGAATACAGATGTGCTCCTTCTTGGGATCTACTACGAAGATTGCGTCTGGAAGCTTCTTCATATCCTTGATTCCGCCCAGGTTCTTCTCTAACTTGTCCCATTCCTTCTTTAACTCGATTACTTCCTTCTTTGGAAGAACATCAAAGGTTCCGTCCTCAGACATAGCCTCGATCTCTTTCAGTCTTGCAATACGGCTCTGGATGGTCTTGAAGTTGGTCAGCATACCACCTAACCATCTCTCGTTTACATAGTACATACCGCAACGCTCTGCTTCAGACTTGATAGCTTCCTGAGCCTGCTTCTTGGTACCTACGAACAGAATGTTTCCGCCCTCAGCTGCGATGTCAGATACAGCCTTGTAAGCCTCATCTACTTTACCTACAGACTTCTGTAAGTCGATGATGTAGATGCCATTTCTCTCTGTGTAGATGTATGGAGCCATCTTAGGGTTCCATCTTCTTGTCTGGTGACCGAAGTGTACACCAGCTTCCAGTAACTGCTTCATAGAAATTACGCTCATGTTTATACCTCCGTTTGGTTTTTAGCCGAACCGCTGAGCATGGGTTCCGGCATCGTCCGCCTGCTTCTCATGCTTCTTCAGAAGACCTCAGGCTCTGCCCCAGGCACCTTTCCAAAAAATCCACAGACGTGTTTTTTCATCCTTTCTACTATATCATAAAAAAAGACAGCTTGCAAGCACTTTTTGCAAACTGTCCTTTATCTTTTTGATAAAATCCTATTTCAGATTTGAATTAGACGCCTTAATGGCCTTTAACTCATCAAACACCACGTCGTTGAGAACCTTGATATAGGTACCCTTCATGCCGGAGGAACGTGACTCAATCACACCGGCGCTTTCAAACTTGCGAAGTGCATTTACGATCACAGAGCGGGTAATACCAACCCTGTCTGCAATCTTGCTGGCTACCAGAATGCCCTCATTTCCGTTAAGCTCTTCAAAAATATGGATAATGGCTTCCAGCTCCGAGAAAGACAGGGTGCTGATGGCAGACTTTACAATCTGAACTTTTCTTGTCTCCTCTGCATTTTCCTCATTCACAGAGCGCATCATCTCAAGTCCTACCACCGTAGTGCCGTATTCGCTGAGGATGATATCATCAATATCATACTGGCTGTCTGATTTATAAATAAATAATGTACCCAGACGCTCCCCTGCAATATCGATGGGGGTAATAATGGCCTGATACTTTTTCACGTTCTCCTCCGCAAAGCCCAGCGTTGCCAGGTTTACGTTTTCCTTTGTAGACAAAACACTGAGAAGACGTTCATTTAACATTTTGTCAACAAAGCCGCCTACCTGATCTTCGATCAGCTCCTCGATCTCATCCACACCTGGGCAGAGACTTACGCCAAGGACTTTGCCCTTCCTGCTGATAACAAGGATATTGGATAACAGGATCTCACTCAAAACTTTGCAGATGTCATTAAAAACAACCTTATGTGAATTGTTGTTATGCAATAGCTTGTTGATTTTTCTTGTTTTGTCCAACAATTGAACGCTCATAATCGAAACCCTCCTTATCTCAAAGGTATACTATACTAATAATTGAATTTTAGCACAATTCCAAAGCAATAACAAGAGTTTTTTGAAGTTTTCGATTATTTTAAGATATTTGTCTTTTTCTACTTTTCTTTTTCTGCCGGATCCATACGATAACCGCAGGTTTCATCCGCGCAGAGCAGCTTACTGCCCTTTTCTACCATATAAGAGCCGCACTTGGGACATTTTTGAGTGGAAGGCTTCTGCCAGGACATGAAGTCACAGTCCGGATTTGCCTCACAGCCGTAATAAAGACGGCCCTTTTTCGTCTTCTTGCGCACCACCTCTTTGCCGCACTTGGGACAGGGAACGCCGATCTTCTCCAGATAGGGTTTCGTATTTTTGCAGTCCGGAAAGCCAGGGCAGGCCAGGAACTTTCCATGGGGACCGTATTTGATCACCATGTTCCTTCCGCAGAGCTCACAGATTTCATCCGTAACCTCATCCTCGATCTTAACCGATTCCAGCTCCTTTTCCGCGATCGTTACCGCCTCGTCCAGATCTGGATAAAAATTACTTACCACGGTTTTCCATGCCACCGTGCCGTCTGCCACCTTATCCAGAAGGGATTCCATATTTGCGGTAAAGCTCACATCTACAATGCTTGGGAAGGACTGCTTCATGATCCGGTTTACTACCTCTCCCAGCTCTGTCACATAAAGATTTTTATTTTCCTTTGCAACATAGCGTCTGGCAATAATGGTAGTAATGGTGGGCGCATAGGTACTGGGACGTCCGATCCCCTGCTCCTCCAGCGCCTTTACAAGGGAAGCCTCTGTATAGTGAGCCGGCGGCTGAGTAAAATGCTGGCTGGGCTCCAGTTTTTCCAGAGAAAGCGCACTTCCCTTTTCCATGGCTCCCATGGTCTGGCCCTTCTCCTCTTCATCATCTGCATCTACATATACAGACATAAAACCGTCAAAGGACAGCCGGGACGCAGCTGCACTGAACAGCTGGTTTCCTCCCCGGATTTTTACCATGGTCGTCTCATACACGGCCGGAGCCATGCGGCTGGCAGCAAAACGCTTCCAGATCAGCTGATACAGACGGAAAAGGTCTCTTGGAAGAGACTCCTTTACCATTACAGGAGTAAGGGATATATCGGTAGGGCGGATAGCCTCATGAGCATCCTGGATCTTTCCCGCATTCTTTTTGGCCGGTTCGCCTGCAGCCATATAGTTTTCTCCATAGTGCTCTTTTACAAAGGCTCTTGCCGCAGCATCTGCTTCTTCCGCGATACGGGTAGAATCGGTTCGCAGATAAGTGATCAAACCAATGGTGCCGTGCCCCTTTACCTCTACGCCCTCATAAAGCTGCTGAGCCAGGCGCATGGTCTTCTGGGTCGAAAAATTAAGAGCCTTTGAGGCTTCCTGCTGCATGGTACTGGTGGTAAACGGAATCGGTGCTTTTTTCACACGCTCTCCCTTTTTCACCTCATCCACAAGGTAGGATACGTTTTCTAAATCCTTCATAACCGCATCCAGCTCTGCCTTGCTGCGGATCACCGTCTTTGCGCCCTTTGCCTTTTCCTCCTTTCCGCTGTCTGCAGGGCCGTAATAACGGGCAGTCAGAGGCTTTTTCATTCCGGCAATTTTAAAGGACGCGTCCAAGTTCCAGTATTCCTCAGGAATAAATGCATTAATCTCATCCTCACGGTCGCAGATCATGCGCAGGGCCACAGACTGAACGCGGCCGGCGCTTAAGCCTCTCTTAACCTTTGCCCATAAAAGCGGACTGATGCGGTAGCCTACCATACGGTCCAACATCCTGCGGGTCTGCTGAGCATTGACCAGATTCATATCCAGCGTTCTCGGAGCCTTTAAGGAAGCCTTTACTGCATTTTTAGTAATCTCATTAAAGCTGATGCGGTAAACGGATTTATTCTTTACCTCATCCAGCTTTAAAGCCTTCATCAGATGCCATGAAATGGCTTCTCCCTCACGGTCCGGGTCCGTTGCCAGATAGATCTTATCTGCCTTTTTTACCTCCTTGCGCAGCTTCGCAAGAACATCTCCCTTTCCGCGGATCGTAATATATTTCGGTTCATAACCATGCTCCGGATCAAAGCCAAGCTGGCTTTTAGGCAGATCCCTTACATGGCCTCCGGAAGCGTCTACCTCGTAGCTGCTTCCCAGAAACTTTTTTATGGTTTTCACCTTTGCAGGTGATTCTACGATTACCAGATGATTCGCCATGGTGTAAAACTCCTTATTTTGTGTTACTGATTCTTTCTGTCAGTTTCCCCTTGGGGCCATATCATAAATCCCCTCTGACATAGTACAGACCTGTTGTCCGCACTGCATAGCCTTCCAGCTCCAGAGTGAGAAGGACATCCATGGACTGGCTTACAGAAAGTCCTGCCCTCGCTGCGATTTCCTCTGCATGGAGCGGTTCGGAATCCAAGCAACTATACACCATTTTTTCACGCTTTGCAAGTCCCTTCTCAATTTTTCCCCCTGCCCGGTCTTTCTTTTTGTAGGAAATGCCCATGTTTTCCAAAAGGTTTTCCGCAGACAGGAGGACAAAAGCACCGGAAGCGATAAGCTGATTACAGCCTTCGCTTAAGGAATCTGTAATCCGTCCCGGAACCGCATAAATATCCTTTCCCTGATCCAGTCCTGTTTGTGCTGTAATCAGGGAACCGCTCTTTTTTCTGGCCTCTATCACCAAAACTGCGTCTGAAAGACCGCTGATGATCCGGTTTCTCATGGGGAAATTGCGGGCCAGAGGCGGGGTATCCGGGGGATACTCCGATATAAGACCGCCCTGTTCCCCAATTTGAGTATACAGGCTGTAATTGGATCTGGGATAACAGATATTTACGCCGCAGCCCAGAACTGCAAAGGTTTTTCCACCTCCATCCAAAGCGCCTTTATGTCCGGCTCCATCGATTCCCCGAGCCAGGCCGCTGATGATCGTTACGCCTGCCTCTGCCAGCTCTTTCGCCATATGCTCTGCCGTCTGCCGGCCATAAGCCGAACACTCCCTGGCACCGATAATAGCCGCCGCCGGTTCATCTTCTTTTGGGAGATCTCCTTTCACATACAAAGCAGCCGGAAAGTCATACATGGAAAGAAGACGGGACGGATAATCCGGATCCAGATGCGTGATAAAACGGATTCCTTTTTCTGCCAGACGGTAATATTCCTCTTCCATCGGATAAAATTCCTTTTTCCAGGCATCATACCGTATGCAGCTTTCCTCTGTCTTTAAGATCCCCGCTTTTTGAAGTTCCATTCCTTCTATATAATATGCATTTCGATAGCTTCCTGCAAATGCTCCGATCCGTTTTACAGTCACAGCTCCCATTCCCTCCATCCGGATGAGCCAGTGCAAAAACAGCCGTTCTAATTCTTCTCCCGTCCCCATAATCGTCCCTCCAGTGTGCGGTATCCAAATGCCTCTGCCAGGTGTTCCCGCCTGATATTTTTCTCTCCTGCCAGATCCGCTATGGTTCTGGCTGTCTTTAAAACCTTATGATAACTTCTGGCACTTAATCCTCTTATTTCATAAACTTTTTCGGCAAACTCCCGTTCCCTTTCTCCCAACGGACAAAAACGCCGGATTTCCGCCGGCCCCATCCGGCTGTTAAAGCGGATTTTCGTTCCTTCAAAGCGCTTTTTCTGTATTTTTACGGCCCGTTCCACCCGTGTGCGGATCTCTTTTGAGGATTCATTTTCCGCCGGAGTCTCTTCCAGCTCCCGAAAGGAAACGGGAGCCGCCTCCACCCCCATATCGAAGCGCTCTAAAATAGGGCGGGACAGCCTTCTTAAATATCCCTGGATCTGCGCCTCTGTACAGCTGCACCGGTTACGGTTCGGAAAAAAGCCGCAGGGGCAGGGATTCATGGCTCCCACAATGAGAAAATCCGCCGGAAACTCACAGCTTCCCCAGACACGGCTGATCACAATTTTCCGTTCTTCCATAGGCTGACGCAGCGCCTCTATGGCGCCGCGGCTGAAATGAGGCAGCTCATCTAAAAACAGCACGCCTCCCGAAGCAAGTGAAAATTCTCCGGGAACCGGAAAGCGGCCGCCTCCTGTAAGGCCCTGAGGAGAAATCGTGTGGTGGGGACTGCGGAAGGGCCGCTTAGAAAGCAGCGGACGCCCAGGGGGAAGCTTGCCGCAGACGCTGTAAACTCTGGATATCTCTATATCCTCTTCTCTGGTGAGACCAGGAAGAATCGTGGGGATACGGGAGGCTACCATAGATTTTCCGGTTCCCGCACTGCCGCACATCAAAAGGCCGTGCATTCCCGCCGCAGCCACCTCTGCGGCCCGCCGCAGCACTCCCTGCCCGTTTATTTCCTTAAAATCGACCAAATCTCCTTCGCAGGATCTATCCTTCTCCTCCTCTTCTGTCTCCTCTTTCTGTCCTGTACTTTTCCAGTCCGGCCTGGCCAGCGTCTGGACCAGCTCTTTCAGCGAGCGGATCCCGATGATCTGTATTCCTTTTATGAGCCTCCCTTCCCTTTCATTTTCCCCCGGCAGGATACACTGTCTCAATCCCCCTGCTCTTGCGGCCTCCGTATGGACCAGAACTCCCGGAACTGGTTTTACGCTTCCATCCAGCCCCAGCTCTCCAATCACAAGACATTCTCCCAGTCCGCCTGTATCTAAGACCCCAAAAGCACCTAATACTGCTACTGCAATGGGAAGATCAAAGGCCGTTCCTCCCTTTTTTACACCTGCCGGCGATAAATTTACCGTAATCTTTTTAGCCGGAAGCTGAAAGCCGGAATTTTTTAACGCGGTCCGGACCCGCTCCTGTGCTTCCCTGACCTCTGTGGACAGCTGACCGGATATGGAAAAACCTGGAAGACCATTTGCCACATCCGCCTCCACAGACACCGGATATGCCCCGATTCCCTGTATTCCGCTGCTGTTAATCCTTGTAAACATAAACCCACCTCCTGTTTCGTTAAAAAGGTACACTTCGCCCCTGACTCGCCAATGGTAAACGGAAATAAAAAAGATAAAACCAATGAAATTCAGATATGATCAAACAGATTTGAAAAATTTGTTTAATAGATCAAACAGATATTTTTACTATACCGGATAACCTGCAAAATAGCAAGCAAAATTTAAGAGCCATACCAGCCGTTGGAACTCTGTCCGCTTCTGCTGATATGGCTCCTGTATTTTATTCTCTGTAGCCGTCCGGATTCATGGACTGCCATCTCCAGGAATCGGCACACATTTCCTCGATTCCCTTTTCAGCAACCCAGCCTAACTCCTCTTTTGCCTTTGTGCAGTCCGAGTAGCAGGTTGCGATATCTCCGGCCCTGCGGGGCTGAATTTCATACTTTAAAGTTTTGTGGCAGGCTTTTTCATAGGCATGAAGCACATCAAGGACGCTGTAGCCTACGCCTGTACCCAGGTTGTAGATGCTGACACCCTCTTTGGATTCCAGCTTCTTCATGGCCTTTACATGGCCTTTCGCAAGGTCTACCACATGGATATAATCTCTTACGCCTGTGCCGTCCGGTGTGTCATAATCATTTCCGAATACATTTAAATGATCTCTCTTACCGATCGCTACCTGCGCAATATAGGGGACAAGATTGTTCGGAATTCCCTTGGGATCCTCTCCGATCCTTCCGCTCTCATGGGCGCCGATTGGGTTAAAGTAACGCAGCAGCATTACATTCCACTCCGGATCTGCAGTATGGAAATCAGTCAGGATCTGCTCCAGCATTCCCTTGGTGCGTCCGTAGGGATTGGTAATCTCACCCTTGGGACATTTCTCTGTAATGGGGATCTGTGCAGGATCGCCGTATACCGTTGCAGAAGAGCTGAATACAATGTTCTTTACGCCGTGATTTCTCATCTCATCACACAGGATCAGCGTTCCTGTAATATTATTGTGATAATATTCCAGAGGCTTCTGAACGGATTCACCTACTGCCTTTAAGCCTGCAAAATGGATCACAGCCTGGATGGATTCCTGATCGAAAATCCTTTTTACCGCCTCGCGGTCCAGCAGATCTGCCTGATAAAATTTCAGCTTCTTTCCCGTGATCTCCTCAACACGCTCCAGGGCCTTCTCACTGGAATTGTAAAGATTGTCTACGACTACTACCTCATAGCCTGCATTCAGCAGCTCTACGCAGGTATGGCTTCCGATATATCCGGCGCCTCCCGTTACTAAAACAGCCATGTCATTTCCTCCTTATCCTGTCTTTCCTACTCAGTATAAACGGAAATCATTTCCATGACAATGCATATTTTTTTAATTTATTTACACTTTTATCCTGTATTTTAGATATTTATGGCGCTGCCGCTTAAAAATGCTCAAATTCTGCCCGAAGCTTCCCTATCGCCCGCTTTTCAATCCGGCTGACATAGCGACTCGCCTATTGTAAACGATTGGCCCTAAGAAATCGCTTCCAACTCACGGAAGCGGAATTTGATGATGATTTGTTTGTCTTCGGTCAGTTCTACTCGTTCGATGAGACTGACCAAGAGTTCCCGGCTGGTGTAAGCGGAATCCAGAAATTGCTGAACCAGTTCTCTGGCTCGGTCTTCGTTGCTGACCGGACTTTCTTTCTGTGACTCCAGTTCCTTCAACTTTTCTTCCAGAGAAGTTCTATCTATTTTCACTCGCTGATAGATGCGTTCAAAGTCGGCTTCTGCAAGCAGGCCAGTTAGACGATCCATATACATCTTATCCAGGTTGGCAGTCAGACTGTCGATCTTACTTTGAATGGATTGGATCTCGGCTTCGTGGTTTTCTGCCTTGCGAGCCTTTTCCACGGCATCAGCAGCAATAGGCTGAAGCTTCTTGGGATCAAGATAGGCTTCGCAAACCTCTCTCACTTTTGCCAGAACAGCTTCGGTGACAACCTGCTCTTTGATGGAATGGCAGGAACAAACGCCAGCTTTCGTGAAGCGTTGATAGGTTCTGCAGACGAAGAACAGTCGATCTTCACCGGATACTGGCGGTCGGTTCAGCACCGCCATGGGATAGCCACACTCATGGCAGAAGATTAAACCTTTTAATAAGAAGTCATAGGTTCTGCTACGAGTGTGCTTTCGGCTGTTGACCAACATCCGCACTTTCTGAAATGTCTCCTTATCGATCAGCGGTTCATGGGTGTTTTCAACCACAACCCAGTTTTCACGATCTTGTTTCAGACATTTCTTGGACTTGTAACTGATTTTCACCGTCCGTCCCTGAACCATGTTGCCCAGGTAGGTTTCATTCTGGAGCATTTCAGAAATGCGTTCGCTGGACCAGAGTCCGGCATAAGGGCCTTTGCGTCCCATGTTCCAGCCACAGTAAGTTGCGGGCGTTGGAACACCTTCTTCATTAAGAGTTGCTGCAATCTTTCGGCAGCTCATGCCGTCCAATGCCATGGCAAAGATCCTGCGTACCACTGGAGCCACTTCCTCGTCGATGACGATTTTGTTTTTCTCCGTGGGATGCATCTTATAGCCATACATGGGCTTACCGCCAATGAACTGACCTTTGCGCTGCTTATCTCGCTTGACAGATTTGATCTTCTTGGAAATGTCTTTTGCGTACATGTCGTTCATAATAGCACGGAACGGAGTGATGTCATTGGCTGTGGACTCCACACCAGTGTCGATTCCATCCAGTAAGGAAATGTAGCGCACTCTCTTTTCAGGGAAGTACCGCTCCATATAGTGGCCGGTCATGATATAGTCACGACCCAGTCGGGACAGGTCTTTGGTGATGACCATATTGACCTTCTTGGCTTCAATGTCACCGATCATGCGCTGGAAGTCTGGGCGGTCAAAACTGGTGCCGCTCCAACCGTCATCAATATAGGTATCGTAGACGGATAGGCGATGCTGTTGCACGAATTCATTGAGCAGGGATTTCTGGTTGGTTACACTTTGGGATGGTCCTTCGGTTTCATCCTCCTTCGATAATCGGATGTACAATGCGACATGGTAATCCATTGGGTTGCTTATTTCTAAGTACATAGGTTCCTCCTTGAAATAAGCGACCACTCATCGCAAACATTGTACAACAGGCTTCTCAGGTATCGCAAGGATGCGGATAAGATAAAGCCGAAAAGACTCCTCCAGCAGCTCTGCGAGGCTCTTTTCGGCTTCGGTATATGTGCAATGTACTACAGGCAAGGTTTGTTTCATACGTTCTACCTCCTTTGTTCATCGTATGTAAAGGGGCAGATTTTCTTGCCTGTCCATGTTGTGAAATTGGAGCCATTCCCTAAAAGTGTGCAGATGCACAGTTTTAGGGAATAGGAAAGCCGTGTCTGTTGACACGGCTCCATACGATGTTGTTTTCTGGTGAAAAAATGATAGAATTATTTATAAGAAAAACTCATTCTGATTTCAGGAGAATTATATATGAACACGAAATTATTTACAGATGCCCTGTCTGCTCTATTGGGTCAATTTACCCCAGGAAACCTCGGATCACGATTGTTCATGGAAAGATCCGAATTAGAAACACCTGAAAATTTTCTGGTCTGGTTTCATGAACGATTCCATTATTTACAGGTTGTATTTACGCCGTATGGCCATTTGAAGTGGGCTTCATATCGCACATCGACGGCAGATATAGTTGAAGCATGGGCAAATCTATCGCTTATGTTAAATCAACCAAGAAAATTGCCAATTAAAGAGTATTTGCTCAATGATACACCAGAAAGTGTAAAACTGGCATATAACATTTGGATTCACGATTTAAAGAATGATATTTACAAAATTGTAGAGCAGGGTGTTACCTCATATGGAAATATGTCTTTATTTGCTGGACTAACCTATGAAACCTGCTGTCCAAAAGTAATGCTACATGGCCAAGAACACCGTATGCGTGGAATTGACATACTTGAAAGCTTCGCAAAATTCGAAGAAGCAATGCTGGGTGAGATAATTACTGGCAAAACATTGGATGATTTAATCGATCCGAACAAATTAAACCCAGAATACTATTCCGCACTATATTATTTTCTTGAAACACTTGGACCAGAACGGTTAATTGAATTCCCCATTGTCTGTGAACTTGCTCTTGCAACAGCTCACATTCCTTCACCTTCTTCTGTAGAAAACTTTCAGAAATACGCTCCTAACTGGCGTTTCATAAAGCTGGTAGAAAAGCTTAAAAGCATCGAAAATCTTCCAGCTATCGATTATAACGACAACACGTCCTACTTCGATTACGCCAATACGGTTCTTCTGGCATGTGGGTTTGAAACATTAGAGGAAGCTTGGGTAGCTGCAGAAGAATACGCTGAAATGTCAGATCTTACAATGGCAGAAGAAATGAAAGCTGCAATTGAGTATAAGAAAAAACATCCTTGGATGCTTTCATATCCAATGTGCAATGAGGATGATTTTTTCTCTGCGGAGTTTAATCGATTCGAGCCTTACTTCACAATTATGGATGATGGTATCAGTTATAACTCAGCTCATGTCCGTTCTGAAGAATTAATAGTTGAGAATCACCTACAAGCTTTGTCACAACAGATATGCGGATATACTTCTCGCTACTGTCGTGATTCCTTTAAGCTAATGTGCGGTTTCAGCTACATGGGAACTAATACTTGCCCCCATCACTTAACCGGAGAGTGCGATGGTTATGTGGACGCTGAAACACAATTACCTGAGTTAATTCTTGATGAAGCCTCCAACATAAAAAGCGGATGTACCTTGGAACTACTTCTGAAATCTCATAACATCGACATTAAAAGCATTGATGTTGGCATTATGCGACTGGTGAAATATGACGAGATAACGAATGCCGCAAAGAAACACTTTACGGCATAAGGGGAAATTATCTACGGTGCTAACTTGATTTCAAAATATGTCCGGAACATCTGCTTGTGGTTCTGAGGAGCCATATTAAATGGATCTGCTTTTAGCAAATCCGGTTCAATCAGCAAACTCATTGCAAAGCAGTGGGCGAAGAATTCAGATACATCACAGTCATCTTGATTCACACCGATCAGGGAAGTGACTAATGCAAAATCCTCTGGAACAACTTCTGGATTACCGGTCAACGCAATATTGACACAGTGTCCAAGCTCGTGCAGGAACATACTCTGGGGTGTTGCTTCAAGGTCTTTATGCGGAATCAGCATGTAGATGTCTGCTACCACACTACCATCAGTCATGTTCATGCAGCGGCAGAAGGAATCTTCATTCTTATGCCTTGCCTGGAACAGGAAGATGAACAAGTACTGATTTTTCAGAACACGATGTGAGAAATCATAAACTCGATCTGCAATACCCGTGGTTTCTGCAGCCAATTCTGCTGTCAGGAGTTTTTCTTCGCAGTCTTCGTAGTTCTCAATCAGATCATTGGCCAGTGCTTTCAGCTGTGCAGCGTTCTCTTCTGCTTTTTCTGCAAATACCCAGTTGCGATAGAGGTACATCATGCAGGCTAAATTACCTTCTACGATACTCCATCCAGGATGGCGATCCATGAATGCTTCCATGATCTGCTGCTCATATCTGGCACGTAATTCTTGATGCAGCTGCTCATAATCAGGCTGAGAATACGTCTCCGCAATCTGTTTCAGATATAAAGCCAGTTCGCTCAATTTTCTGATTTCATTCATGTTTTCACCATCCTTTCTTTTTGCTAACCAGACTGGAATCGAACGACAATCCATCTTCTTAGGAGGGAGACGCTCCATCCTATTGCAAAAAGCCGCCTGATTTGCGTCAGACGGCCCTTTTTACATCCCTTTATAGAATTCTTCTTCAAAATCCTGGGCGCACTGCTTACGGCAGGAATCAATAATATGACCATAACGCTCCGTGATCATCTCCGCCTGAGCGTGACCGGAGTCACCCTGGACTGCTTTAATATTTCCGCCAGTCAGCACCAGCTTGTAGCTGATACTGCTGTGCCGCAGGCTGTGAAATGATACCACCGGAAGCCCCAACTGCAGTAATTGTTTCTCCAACAATCGTGGCAAGATTTCTTCCGAGAGCGGTCTGCCATTGGAATATCTCAGAATCAGATCCGGTTGATTCCGCTTGACCAGCTTCAGCGTTTGCTTCCACTCTCGCAAAACATACAGAACATACTCAGGCAGATATACCGTTCGGATGCTGGATTTAGTTTTTGGGCGTTTCAGCACCGTGACCGTCCGTCCCTCATCAAATACCGCTGGGAATTGATAGAGAATATCCTTTCCGTTCAGCACATCCACCGCATCCCTGCGGACACGTTTTAATGTTTTGCTGACCGATACAGACCCTTTCTGGAAATCTATATCATCCCAGGTCAGTGCCAGAATTTCACCCTTCCGCAGAGAACTGGCAAATGCCAGATGGATTGCAACAGACAGCATTTGATTTTCACAGTTCTGGATCAGCGTTTTTATTTCATCGACGGTTAGCATAGGGATTTCACTGGGGAAGGATTTCGGAACATTTGCTTTTCGAAATGGATTCCGTGGAACATACTCCCATAGAACTGCCTGTTCAAATGCACTGTGTAACAGCTTATGAATGTTGGTCATCACAGAAGGTGAAATCTTAGGATCAGACCGTAGCTTTCCATACAACGCAGCAATCACCTTGGGTGTGAACTCCGTCAGTCGCATACTTCCCATGAACGGAATGATATAGTTTCGAATAAGCCCCTCGTTGCTGGTATAGGTGGAACATGCCCAGTGTACTCTCCCATACAGCTCTACATATTCCTCCAGGAACTGCGCCAATGTTCCTTCACGGTACTGCGCCCGCTCTTTTTCGTGCAGCTGAATCAAGTCCAGCTGTTCCTTTCGCTTGAGAGTCGCTTCATAGGAATGATAGGTCTCCCACTTCTGCCGTTTCTTTTCTCCGTCATATATGGTGTAGACCACGCTAAAACTTTTGTTCCGTTGAACGATTGATGCCATATCTTATACCTCCTTTTTCGTTTTGGCGGCTTAAGAATAGCATCCCCAGTTTTGAAATTATTTTTGACAGCAGGTGTCCAAAATGCGGCATTTGAATCGTTATTATAGTTAAACCGGAACAGAGATCCGGATGTTCAAAAACCAAATCATGTGTACATAAAGGAGGCTTGTTATGATTCCCACCGAAGTTCTTACTGAAGAATTATTGCAACAAGCAGCAGCCGAACTGGCTACGGCACTCAATGACAGCTTGCCACCTCCAAAGGAATGCCAGCACAAGTTTTCCGATGCTTTTGAAGAAAAGATGCAATCTCTCATCAGGGGTATAGGCACCAAATGTTACACAGTAGCATTTCAGGATTCCGTGATCCGTAAATAAGCTAAACGGCGGTTTGGATTTATTTCAAATCGCCGTTTTTATTGTTCCGATATGTGTCGAATGCTGGTTGATAATGTTCTAATGAAGATGTATACTTTAATTTAATAAAGCTTGTTTTTGATTTATTATGGCAATTTTTATCAATGTCAATGCTTGCTGATAGTAAGCGTATTCTTAATAAACATTTAGGGGGGGCATTATGAGTGTAGGTGTTTGTATTATAAACAGAAACGGCATTGCTTTAGCTGCAGATAGTGCTGGTACATATACCGGAAATAAAATGTTCTATAACTCCATGAACAAAGTTTTTTCGCTATCCAGGAAATATGTTTATGGCGCAATCACATACGGAGCAACCACAATTTATAATGTTTCTATCGACCAAGTATTAAAAGAATTTCGTACATACTTGGATTCTCGTGAACATATCAGTGATTTTTTTGAAATTCTACCTCTATTTGAAGCGTTTATTAACCAGAATAGTTCCTACTATAAATTTGATTTGGCTGAAGCCAATCACTGTAACGGATTAATCAAGGACCTTGTTGTTGATTGGGGAAATAAAATCAAAACAGTCGCTACGGAGGTAGATGCAGAAAACAAAATTTCAGAAATCTTAAACCAATTGGAAACTGTAATGCGTGGTTCTCTTAAAATCGATAACTATGATGTTAGTGCTTACATCAAAACTACATACAACGATTATTTCAATATGCTCATTGGAATGATTGTTCCAGAATTAAATAACTTTCCAACTCAAAAAGAATGTTTTTGGGATTATATATGCAACTATTTTAATTTATCCTTAACAAACGAAACTAATAATTACATGGGACTCTTTTTTGCAGGTTATGGTCACTGTGATGCATTTCCTAAGTTCACACACATTGAACTATATCGAGTTGTAGGTGGAAAAATCAAATATAGGCTCGTTGAAAATTACGAAGAAAGTAATAATCACGCCCAGATCGTGCCGTTGGCACAACCAGATGTTATTCTGACCTTTTGCAAAGGTATCTCCAATAGATTTATCAACTATATCCCACAGAAAGTTGAATCAATTATTAACTCCAAAATCGATGCATTGCCTGATACCTTTACTATTGACCAAAAGAACGCATTAAAGACCAGCCTTAGTTCTTCAAAAGCCGAGATTGCATCTGCCATAAATACAACTATCCAAAATGATAATGTGAAGCCAATCTTAGATAGTGTACAGTTAATTCCTTTACCAGAGATGGGATTCTTAGCTGAGAGTCTCGTCAATATCACTTCACTAAAACGGACTTTTGCAATTGATGGCAATCAGCAAACTGTAGGAGGTCCAACTGATGTCGCTGTAATGTCGAAAGGTGATGGATTCGTTTGGATTAAACGAAAACACTATTTTGACAAACAGATGAACCCTGACTATATAATGAAAATTCATGAATCACAATAAAGAACTCTGGTCCTATCTTTATAGTGATACTGTCATTTCACGCCAAACACAAGAAGAAGGAGGTCACCTATGATAACACATCATTTAGAAAGAAATGACACCATTCGGTGCTTTCATTGTGGCAATATTGTTCCTATGAAATTAATAGGACGGGATGTCTCTACATGGGACGAGGGAGACGATTATGTTGGTGTAGAGGAATGGTCATTTTACATGTGTCCTACATGCAAGGAACCAACATTAGTCTGTTGGTATTGGCAACAAAAAGGAAATGAAATCACTTCTGATCTTGGTCGAAGCATCGCATTTCCGGATAATCTGTTCGATAGCAGATGTGTACCTGAAACGATCAGAAAAGCATTTATGGCCGCAGCAGCTACTAAATCGATAGATCAAGCAGTTTCGCTAATTGCATGGCGACGTGTTCTTGAACTTGCCTGCAAAGATTTAGGAGCAGATGGAAAGAACCTATATGAAAAGATTACAGATCTGAGTTCGAAAAATATATTCCCACAGACACTAAAAGATGCATCAAATCTTATTAGAGTATTGGGAAACGACGGAGCACATTCCGATGACCCAGAACCCAGAAGGGTCAACATAGCAAATGTAGAGGCGCTTGTAAGGTACATAATTGAATATGTGTACATACTGCCGCAGAAAATTAGCGATATTTCTAAGGCAAATGAATCTGAAGATTCCTAAGACTGTACTTTGACACCAGAAGCGACGAAGTTATGATGAGTGGCCGCTAAACTTAATAATCAAAACACTGATGCCCGGGGAGCCTATCTGGCCCTCCGGGCATCGTTTACATTAGTGGCGGCGCTATACATAGGATCTGGATATCCCCATACGGGCTGCAATTTCCCTCTGTGTATGCTCCCTGCCCCGAAAGAGGCCGTACCGCATGGAAATGACCTGTTTTTCCGGATCTGTCAGGCAGCGGTCAAAGGCCCGGTACATTTCCCTGATATCCTGATCCAAGATCAGCCCGTCTATGGTTTCGGGATTTTCCATCTCGATCACGTCCATCAGACTTACGGTTTCTCCGTCCTTGTCTACTCCGATGGGTTCATAGAGGGATACCTCTCTTGCAAGTTTCTTATTGCTTCTGAGCTTCATCAGCACTTCGTTTTCCACGCACCGGGCCGCGTACGTCGCCAGTTTTGAACCTTTGTCTGCATTAAATGTATTGACTGCTTTTATCAGTCCGATGGTTCCCACCGACAGAAGATCCTCTGTTTCGTAATCCGGGCACTGATATTTTTTTACCACATGGGCTACCAGACGCATATTATGCTCAATGAGCATATTTCTGGCAGACTGGTCGCCCCCTTTGCAGCGCTCCAGACACTCCTTTTCTTCCATCTGGGATAATGGTTTTGGAAAAGTTTTCAAAGAAAGCCACCCCTGCATATTCTTACTTCATCATATGCCGGAGCAGCTTGCCAGGTGTACGTACTATTTTTCCAAAATGATCCTGCGGTAAAAAATCAGAGTGAGCACCGTTGCTGCGATCCATCCAAAGGGCCAGGCCATCCAGATTCCGGTGCTTCCAAAATGCGGAGTTAAAAGTTCTGCCATACAGATCCTTAAGATCAGATCCGGCACCGTAGCGATCACAAAATATTTCATAGCCCCAGCTCCCCGGATAATGCCGTCTGTCATCAGCTTTACCGCTATCATAAAGTACATGGGGCTTACGATCCTTAAAAATAATACACCTGCTTCGATCGCATCTTTGCTCTCCCCACTCAAAAACAGCCCCATCATCTGCCTTCCAAAAAAAACATACAAAATCACAAATGGAAGGGCCGCAAACAGCGACAAGCCGATCCCTGTGTGAAATCCGGCCGGAAGGCGCTCCCTTTTTCCTGCCCCCAGGTTCTGGGCCGTATAGCTGGAAAGACAGCTTCCCAACGCCATGAAGGAATTGATGGCAAAGGTATTGAGCTTGATCGCCCCGGAATATCCTGCGATCACCGCAGAGCCGTACCGGTTTACAATCTCCTGGACAAACATATTTCCCACAGACAGGACGCTCTGCTGAAGGATGCTGGGAACCGCAATAGCTGCAATCTGGCCCAGAAGCACCCAGTCAAACAGCCGCGGCCTTCCCTCACAGGAAATCTTCGTAAGCCGGAACCTCAGCGTCACAAGTGCCAGTACAGCGGAAATCCCCTGAGCAATAAAGGTCGCCCAGGCCACGCCTGCCACTCCCAGGCCAAGTCCTGCCACAAACCAGAAATCCAGAAAAATATTTCCCAGAGAAGAACCGATCAGAAAATACAGAGGCGTCCTGGAATCTCCCAGGGCCGTAAAGATTCCCGTACATACATTGTACAAAAACAAAAAGGTCAGTCCATATACATAAATCTTAAGATAGAACTCACCTTCTGAAAAAATATTTTCCGGCGTATGTACCAGCTCCATCATCCAGCTACAGAAAAACCAGCCAAACAGCGTTAAAACCGCGCTTAACACACCGCAGGCAATAAAAGCCGTGCTGACTGCAGATTTCATCCTCTTTAAATCTCCGGCTCCAAACAGCCGTGACACCACAACCGATGCTCCCAGATTGCTTCCTACGGCAAAGGCCATAAATATCACTGTAATCGGATAGGAGGCACCTACTGCCGCCAGCGCATCTTCTCCTGCGAACCGTCCTGCAATGCTGCTGTCCGCAACACTGTAAAACTGCTGAAACATTACGCTTGCCAGCATGGGAAGAAGAAAGCGCCACAGGGTGTGACGCGGATGCTCTCTTGTCAGATCTTTCATTCTCATTATCCTCGTTTCATGCCGGTATAATTTCCCATAATTTTCCTTTTTAAATCGGATAAAAGGCCCATGGACCATTTGGCCCATGAGCCGTGTCTTTTGGCGGGATCCTTTCAGCTGCTCCGATGGATGCAGTACAGCTATGCTTTAATGATGGAACAGGCGGATTCCCGTAAATGCCATCACCATGCCGTACTGATCGCAGGTTTCGATCACCTGGTCATCCCGGACAGAGCCTCCCGGCTGTGCTACATATTTTACACCGCTTTTATAAGCCCTGTCAATATTATCTCCGAAGGGGAAGAAAGCGTCCGAGCCAAGAGCTACGTCCGTAAGGCCGTCCAGCCATGCCCGCTTTTCCTCTTTTGTAAATACAGGGGGCTTTTCCTTAAAAATGCGCTCCCATCTTCCCTCTGCCAGCACATCCATATAATCCTCGCCAATGTATAAATCAATGGCATTATCTCTGTCTGCCCGGCGGATACCGTCGATAAAGGGCAGATTCAGCACCTGGGGTGCCTGGCGCAGATACCAGTTATCTGCCTTGCTGCCTGCCAGTCTGGTGCAGTGTACTCTGGACTGCTGTCCTGCTCCGATTCCGATGGCCTGACCGCCTTTTGCAAAGCAGACGGAATTGGACTGGGTATATTTTAAGACAATGAGAGAAATCAGAAGATCTCTTGCTGCATCCTCTGGAAGTTCTTTTTCCTTTGTAACAATATGCTCGAGCAGAGTCTTGTCAATCTTTAAATTATTGTGACCCTGTTCGAAGACAACGCCAAATACCTGCTTGCGCTCCAAAGCCTCTGGCTCATAGTCCGGATCGATCTGGATCACATTGTAATTGCCGTTTTTCTTGGTCTTTAAGATTTCTAACGCCTCCGGCTCGTATCCGGGAGCGATCACACCGTCTGAAACCTCTCTCTTAATCAGCCGGGCTGTGTCCACGTCGCAGACATCCGATAATGAAATAAAATCTCCAAAAGAAGACATACGGTCTGCGCCTCTGGCTCTGGCATAGGCACAGGCTAAGGGAGAAAGCTCTCCAAGATCATCCACCCAGTAAATTTTCCTTAACACCTCATCCATGGGAAGGCCCACGGCGGCGCCAGCAGGCGAAACGTGCTTAAAGGAGGTGGCTGCCGGAAGTCCCGTTGCCTCCTTTAACTCTTTTACCAGCTGCCATCCGTTTAAGGCATCCAAAAGGTTGATATAACCCGGTCTTCCGCTTAAAACTGTAATGGGAAGCTCTCTGTCATTTTCCATGAAAATCCGTGAAGGCTTCTGATTGGGGTTGCATCCGTATTTTAATTCCAGTTCTTTCATGCTTCTCTCTCCTGACTTATTTTTAAAATGGCTATTGATTCTTATTTACAATTCTTGTCTCTGTCTCACCTGTAGCAATGTCGATATATCGCACAAAGAGGGATACCTTGTTATCCTCATTTAAGCTGTTCCAGACCATTGAGGTAAATTCGTCAATGGTTCCCTCAATGGCTACAGCCTTTGGCTCACCCTCAAAGCTTGGAAGAGGACTGCCGTCATGCATATAGGTATGGATGAAATGGCCCATTCCGGCTGCAGGGTTCTGATATGCATAGGTAAAACGCAGACAGGAGGAGGGGTCACCCTGATTGCTCTTTAAAATAGACATGGCATAGCTGTAACGGCCATTTTCCGTGTGAAGGATACCGGAAATCCGGGGCGTATAGTTGGGAGCATCTGGCTCAAACTCACGGCTGCGCAGAGACTGCTCAAAGGTAAGCTGATGATCCATTCCCTCATAAATGGTATCCGTCTGATCACCGTTTGTTACAATGGTTTTATTGCCCAGCACACGGACCGGAGCATAGATGATCAGGCTGGGATCTTCCAGTTTTTCAGGATCAAAGGCCTGAGTACGGATTCCTTCTCCCTCTGTCACAAATACGCGGTTGCGGCTGTTTGCGCTTCTTCCCATGATAAAATAGGCGGTCACCGCATATCTGCCATCCCCAGTCTCTCCGATGACGATCCCCCGTCCCGGATACGCATTGGTCTTTAATTCCTGTTCCAGTGATCTTACATTCATGTTTTGGCCTCCATATATAAAAGTAAAATAAAAAACCGGTCTCCTGGTACACATTGAAAAAGGTGCCCAGGCGGCCGGCTCGTAACTGCGAACATATTCTGTCCCGTTTCGCGTGCTCCCTGTGGTTATTCCCACCATCCGCCAGTCACACGCTCGCTCATTCGCTTTCAGTATATATGATTTCTGCTTATATTGCAAATTAATTTTAGAAGCATTACTTATTATTTCTGCTTATGAACCGCCCTGTGCCCTATTCGTTCCGAATAGCTGCCAGAGGGCTTAATTTCATAGCGCGGACTGCCGGCATAAAGCCTGCGGCCATGCCTACAAAAACAGCAAAGCCAATGGCTGCCATGGAAAGCCATGGTGGAATCCGGGACAGATCTCCCGAAAGCCCCATGGACTGGGACATATTTACAAAACGGTTTACAATCGCGGAAACACCATAGCTTAAAGCCACTCCTATCGTTCCGCCCATAAAACCGATAAAGCCTGATTCAATCAGAAACATATTCCGTATATTTCCCATATCGCAGCCCAAAACCTTCATCACACCGATTTCCTTGGTACGTTCATAAATCGACATCATCATGGTATTGGCAATACCGATGGCGGCTACAAAAAGGGATACCGCGCCGATCCCGCCCAAAACAGCCTGGACCATGTTGGACTGCTGTCTGGAGCTTTCCAGAAAGTCCATCTGGCTGTTTACCTGATAGCCCATAGCTGCCAGCTGTTCCTGTACCTGGGTCACATTTTCCATATCGTCTACAAAGACCTCTGCGCTGTTGTAAACCAGTTCATTTAAAGGCTTTCCCTTTTTATTGGTGGGCTGTCCGGGGATGGGTGTTCCCTTTTTAAATACTTTTTTTAACTGGGCTTTCAGGCCGTCAATATCCGTAAATACATACCAGGAATAATTGCTGTAGCCGTTTTCCCCTCCTGCCAGCATTCCCGTAGTTTCGATCATATACTTTTTAGGCGGCTTTACAGGAGTCCCGTCTGAAGAGCTGCCGGAACCCTGACTTTGATAGTAAGCATCCATGTCAAAAATGACAAACATGGGTTTTCCCATAGGATCCACATCCGGCATCTCTCCCGTATCCCAGTAGCCCTTTCCGGTCTTGGCATTCGTAAAATCACGGATTACCCCATTTCCAAATACCAGCCCCAGTTCTCCCGGCTGCGGGAGCCGGCCCTCTGCCAGCTCTAACTGCTCCAGATAGGACTGGCTTACTCCCTTTAACTGGACATAGGTAGAAATATAGGCCCCCTGGCGCATGACCACATTCATGTTTAAAACAGGAGAAACACCCGTCACATGAGGAATCCGCTTAAAATTGTCTATTACCTTATCTGTGATATAGTTCGGTTCCGATTCGCTGTTCTGAGAGGACATCGCCGCTCCCATCATCTGCATCCCTCCGCCGGAACTCTGGCTGTACACTTCAATGGTAGTCAGACTCCCCCAGGACGCAATCTGTTCCATAGTCATCTCATTTAAACCGATTCCCAGGGAAACCATAACGACGATCGCAGCCGTTCCTATGATGACTCCCAGTACCGTCAGCACCGTCCGCAGCTTCCTGCGCCTTAAATTATTCATGCTCATGATCAGAAGATCAGGAAATTTCATCTTCTATATCCTCTTTCTCCTTTGCCGCCCTGCGCTTTTTACGGATATGACGCACGGTGACGAAACCTACAGCCCCTGCAGCCGCTGCGCCTCCCATCAGAATCCACATTTTATATGCTTCAAAAAAGGACGGCTTCTCCGGCTCCATAAGCTCAGGATCCATAGTAAGGGACGGATCAAACTCTGTTTCCATTTCCTCCGTCACCATCAGATTCAGTTCTTTTTCCACCGGCTCCGCCGCCTGTCCGTTTTCATCCTCATAGTGGATCTGAAGACGGATGGTGCCGTCATCCATAGTCGGAGCAATGCCCGTAAGCATGGTATCCACATTTCCCGTCTCTCCGGGCTTAATATTGCCTACATATGTATCCACAGGCTTGATGGAATCTCCCTCAAAGGTTACGTTTACATTATAAAGAATCACCTTTCCCGTGTTGTTGATGCCAAACATCACGTTGGATTCAGAGCCAACCGACATGGTATCCGGCATTACATCAATATTGCTGGTGCTCAGACGGGCATACTGCTTTACGGGAATATCCACAATAATGCTTTCCTCTGCATTTTTAAACTCAGGGCTGTCATACTTTTCTTTTACCGTAATGCCATAGGAGCGCTGATCCACACCTGCCTTGGCTGTGAATTTAGCCCGGATCTCTGTGGTCTGGCCCGGAGCCAGAGAATCCACAACCATAGAGGCCGTACCGGACTCTGTGGTAAAAACAGCGCTGTCGGAAACCTTTTCCGATTCCAGATTAAACAGGATATTCGAGGCCGGAACCGTAGTAGAGGCATTTTTCATATTTAATACAAGCTCAAATTCATTGCCCGCATAGACCTCCTCCGGCACCGTATGATATCCCTCTACGATCACTCTGGCCCGGACTCTGTCATTTGCGTCAAATTCCCCCAGGTCGTCCTCCTTATCCTTGGACACCACATGAACGTAAAATACGCCCTCCTCTGTGTGAAGGTCGCCCTCAGAGCTTAAGCGGAAGGTAATGGTAAATTTGATTGGATAATAGCCTGTATAGGAGTCCTCACGGATGGCCATGCTGTACTGGGCAGCCACGGTTTCTCCCGGACTGACCCGCTCAAAGGTTCGGTCATAATTGCCGTCATTGATCTCAAAGGGGAATTTGGCGTCGTCTTCCGAAAGCCCCATGGAAATGGTTACATCCTGGGCTGTGGTTTCTCTTTTATTGCGGAAATTGACGCCAAAATCAATGACATTGGGATAAACTCCCCTGGGTGTGGACTGATTTTCACCGATCACAAAATAATTTCCCTCTTTTTTATCCTCTTCCTCATCCTCAGAGGTAGTGGAACTGGTGGAAATCCAGATATTGATGTAATCCACATCATAGCCCCCATCCCACTCTAACTGAATGGGGATGCTGTAATAGCCCTGGGCGGCATCTCTGCGGACTCTGGCGGAAAGGGAAACACTTTTTACATTGCCCGCCTTTATATTTCCTACATTTTTCCCCACAAAGGTGGTTTCCATAATTTCAAATGGATAGTAATCAACTGTATAGTCGCTTTCACCTTTTGACTCGATCTGCTGAAATTCCGTTGTTTCAAGAAGGCTTACCTTTAGATTATCCATATCCTCATCCGTCGCCCGGACCCGGAATGAAATGCTCATAGACTTGCCGATATTCCCCTTGGGAGACTTGGTTGTGAATATATGATCATTATCACTGGCATTTGTGTTGTAGCCTGTCTTAAAATCACTGGCCATAGACGGGATGCCTCCCGCTGCTGCCATAAAAGCCGCTGCAAGCATAAGCAGAGCCTTTGCCTTTTTCCATGCTTTCATACTGTTTTCTCCTCCGTCTCATCCAGGGCGGACCGTCCCCCGGTCTCTATGCCCGTGATCTTTCCGTCCACGATCCGGATCCTGCGGTCTGCGTAGGAAGCCAGGTTGTTGTCATGGGTAACCATCACAAGTGTCTGCTTCTGTTCTCTTACAATGCGCTGCATTAACCGCAGTACCTCCATGGTGGTCTTGGAATCCAGATTCCCCGTAGGCTCATCCGCAAAAATGATCTGCGGGTCTACCACCAGAGCCCTGGCGATGCCCACTCTCTGCTGCTGGCCTCCGGACATCTGGTTTGGCATATGCTTTTCCTGATCTGCCACCCCCATCAGCGCCAGAAATTCCCTGGCCTTTTTAAGCCGCACTCTTTTGGCCACTCCCCGGAACGATAAGGGAAGGGCTACATTTTCAACGGCATTCATGGTATTTAAAAGATTATAGGACTGGAAAATAAATCCAACCTTTTCCCTCCTGAATGCCACAAGCTGTTTTTCCGTCAGCCGTTCCATATGAACCTTTCCTATGATGATCTCGCCTTTGGTGGGCTTCTCCAGTCCGGCCAGCATATTCAAAAGGGTGGATTTGCCGGAACCGGAGGTTCCTACAATGGCTACAAACTCTCCCTTATAGATTTCAAAATCCACGCCGTTTAATGCCCGTACCTTTGTCTCTCCCACCCGGTAAATCTTATACAGATTCCTTACACGGATTACGGGAATCGGAGCTTTCTTCTCTGTTTCTGTCAATGAACTCTCCTTTGCCTGCCTGTAAAAGGCATGGTTGTGTTGTCTGTCTTTAGACAGTATACCATAAAACGTCAATAGCCGCTGTCCCTTTTTCCTTTAAAGTTCCTTAAATATTTTTTACGGCCGCCCAAATTCTACTTGACTTCTTTGTCATTCTATGTAAGAATATGACGAGGCACAAATCAGTGCCATATCTGGCTGTCCGGCTATCGCACTGGTTCAGTGTGGACTATTTCCCAAAATCACTTAAAATAAAATAGAAAAGGCAAAGGAGAATCACATGAGACACTTACTGAATCCCTTAGACTTCTCTGTGGAGGAAATCGATGACCTTTTAGCATTAGCCAGAGACATCGAGAAAAATCTTCCCAGATATGCGCACGTTTGCGACGGCAAAAAGCTTGCTACCCTGTTTTATGAGCCCAGCACCAGAACACGCTTAAGCTTTGAAGCAGCCATGATGAACCTGGGCGGCAATGTTCTCGGCTTTTCTTCCGCTAATTCCAGTTCCGCTGCAAAGGGAGAAAGCGTTGCCGACACCATCCGCATGATTTCCTGCTACGCTGATATCTGCGCCATGCGTCATCCCAAGGAGGGTTCCGCATTTGTAGCAGCCCAGAAGGCAGAAATTCCTGTCATCAATGCAGGTGACGGCGGCCATCAGCATCCTACCCAGACCCTGACAGACCTTATGACCATCCGCTCCTTAAAGGGACGCCTGGACAATTTAACCATCGGCCTGTGCGGCGACCTTAAATTCGGCCGTACCGTTCATTCTTTGATCAGCGCCATGGTCCGCTATCCGGGTGTAAAATTCGTTCTGATCTCCCCGCCGGAGCTTCGTATTCCAGACAGCATCCGCGAGGACGTACTGGAAGCCAACAACATCCCATTTGAAGAGGTAGGAAATCTGGACGACGCTCTGGGAAGCCTGGATATCCTTTATATGACCCGCGTGCAGAAAGAGCGCTTCTTCAATGAAGAGGATTACATCCGCTTAAAGGACTGCTATATCCTGACACGCAAAAAGATGAAGCTGGCAAAGCCGGATATGTACATCCTTCATCCCCTTCCAAGAGTAAACGAAATCTCTGTGGAGATAGATGACGATCCAAGAGCTGCTTACTTCAAACAGGCCCAGTACGGCGTATATGTCCGTATGGCACTGATCATGACATTACTGGAGGTAGAAAAGCCATGTTAAATATCAGCGGATTAAAAGAAGGCATTGTCCTTGACCACATTGAGGCAGGAAAGAGCCTGGATATTTACTATCACCTGGGCCTTGACAAATTAGACTGCCAGGTTGCCATCATTAAAAATGCCCGAAGCAACAAAATGGGCCGCAAGGACATTATCAAGATCGAAGGCGGTTTAGATAAGCTGGATCTGGATATTCTGGGCTATATCGATCACAACATCACCGTAAATATCATCCGTGATGACAGAATTGCTGAAAAGAAGGCCTTAAAGCTTCCCAAAAAGATCACCAACGTGATCCACTGCAAGAATCCGCGCTGCATTACCTCCATCGAACAGGAGCTTCCACACATCTTCTATCTGGCAGATGAAAAGACAGAAACCTACCGCTGCCAGTACTGTGAGGAGAAATACAGCGAGTACAATCAGTAATACGCTCCGTCCAGTTGGACGCAGCCCGTTAAAAAACCGGCTCCCCGCTTTAAAGCGGAGGCCGGTTTCCTTTTTCCTTCTTTATTTGTTTTCCGGAACAATCTCAATCCAGTATCCATCCGGATCGGAAATGAAATAAATTCCCATAGCCGGATTTTCATAGCAGATGCAGCCCATTTCCTGGTGCTTTTTATGGATCGCGTCATAATCATCCACATGGAAAGCCAGATGGAATTCGCACTCACCCAGATTGTAGGATTCTGTGCGGTCCTTAAGCCAGGTCAGCTCCAGAGTAAAGTCGCTGAGACCGTCTCCTAAATACACCAGCTTAAAGGAGCCGTCAGAAGCATCCTTTTCTCTTACCGGCTTAAGTCCCAGGGCTTTCTCATAAAACTCCAGGCTCTTTTCCAGGTTCAGTACATTAAAATTAAAATGATTGAATTTTACCATATATTTACTCCTGTTTATTTCTGAGGAATCATAACTTCCATTCCGCCCATATAAGGCCTTAATGCCTCAGGGATCTTTACGCTGCCGTCTGCCTGCAGATTGTTCTCCAGGAAAGCGATCAGCATACGGGGAGGCGCTACTACGGTGTTGTTTAAAGTATGTGCCAGATACTTGGTTCCGTCTTCGCCATTTACACGGATCTTTAAGCGGCGGGCCTGAGCATCTCCTAAGTTGGAACAGCTTCCCACCTCAAAATATTTCTTCTGCCGTGGGGACCATGCCTCTACATCACAGGACTTCACCTTAAGATCAGCCAGATCGCCGGAGCAGCACTCTAAGGTTCTTACCGGGATATCCAGGGAACGGAACAGATCTACGGTATTCTGCCACAGCTTGTCATACCATACAGGGCTTTCCTCCGGTCTGCAGACAACGATCATCTCCTGTTTCTCAAACTGGTGGATGCGGTATACACCTCTCTCTTCAATGCCGTGAGCACCCTTCTCCTTGCGGAAGCATGGGGAATAGCTGGTGAGCGTCATGGGAAGCTCTGCCTCCGGCGTAATGGTGTCAATAAACTTTCCGATCATGGAATGCTCGCTGGTACCGATCAGATAGAGATCCTCGCCCTCGATCTTATACATCATGGCATCCATCTCGGCAAAGCTCATAACGCCTGTTACTACATTGCTGCGGATCATAAAGGGAGGTACACAGTAGGTAAAGCCGCGTCCGATCATGAAGTCTCTTGCATAGGAAATCACTGCAGAGTGAAGTCTGGCAATATCGCCCATCAGATAGTAGAAGCCGTTTCCTGCTACTCTTCTGGCAGCATCCAGATCAATGCCGTTAAAACGCTCCATGATATCTGTGTGGTAGGGGATCTCAAAATCAGGAACCACTGGCTCACCGAACTTCTCGATCTCTACATTTTCACTGTCATCCTTACCGATGGGTACGCTTGGATCGATGATATTTGGGATGGTCATCATGATCTTTAAGATCTTCTCGGCAAGCTCGCTCTCCTTTGCCTCTAACTCAGCCAGTCTGGCGGAATTGGCGCTGACCTGTTTTTTCACCTCTTCTGCCTCTTCCTTCTTTCCCTGGCCCATGAGAGCGCCGATCTGCTTGGACAGCTTGTTTCTGCTGGCTCTGAGATCGTCAGCTTCCTTCTGGGTAGCGCGGTTTTCAGCGTCCAGCGCGATCACCTCGTCTACCAGGGGAAGTTTTCCGTCCTGAAATTTATTTTTAATATTCTGCTTTACGATGTCAGGGTTTTCTCTGACAAACTTTAAATCTAACATGATACTCCTCCTGGATCTCCTTACTGTATTTACATACTTGTTTATGAGTATATAACATTTTCCAGTGAAATAAAAGCCTTTTTTTGAAAAAGCTCCCTTCCGGCGCCTATTTGTCCGTCATCTGGCACAGGCTGCCTAAAAGCAGTTCAAAACAGACTCCGTTTTTAACCGGTATCTGAAGCTCTCCGGAACGCACAATGCAGTCTCTTACGAAATCAGCCGCCAGATTAACAGACCTCTTTAGGCTCCAGCCCCGGATGCATCCCCCGGCGATAATGGAGGAAAACACATCTCCCGTACCGGGCCGTTCCTCTCCTGCGGCTTTGCGGCTCAAAAAGGAAACCTCACCTTCTCCCTCTGCCATGGCATTTACCAGGTCAGGTCCCTTTCGGATCCCTGTGATCACAACAGCGGAAGGCCCCAGCTTCTGAAGACGTCTTACAAGGCCGGCCAGCGCCTCATAACTCATTTCCCCGCTCTCGTAGGGAACATCGGCGAGAATACAGGCCTCTGTAAGGTTGGGAGTCAATATGTCGGCCATGGCAGCCAGCTCCCGCATCCGGCTGCACATGGACGGCGTGTAGGTCGCATAGGCGATTCCGTGATCTCCCATAATGGGATCTACCAGAACCTTTGTCCCAGGCGTGCGAAAAGCTGCGATCATATCCTTCACAATCTCAATCTGGCGCTCCGAGCCCAGAAATCCTGTGGCAATGCCGTCAAAGGTAAGCCCCAGCTCCTTCCATTTCTCAATATAGGGCTCCATATGGTCGGTATAATCATCAAAATAATACACTGGAAAGCCTGTGTGATTGGAAAGGATCGAGGTCGGCACCGGACAGCACTGGATGCCCATGGCCGATAAAATGGGAAGAGCCACTGTAAGAGAACAGCGGCCGTACCCGGAAAGATCGTTTATCATTGCAATTTTCTTCTGATGGTAATTTGGCATAACGGATACTCCTTATTTCAGCTTGTCAACCAACCCGGATCGGATCAAAGCCCGGCGAAGGGGCATGTAGATCACAAGGGAAGCAATGGCGGAAAGAACTGCATTGATGGAGGTGGAGGCCACGTTCCATACAAGGGCGAGCTCTGCCGCCGGCTTTCCAAGGATCAGAAGCTTGTAATAATATCCAAACAGCGGATCAAAGATCATATTAAAGACAAGACCGCAGACCGCTCCTGCTGCTGCAAAGCGCAGCACATGGCCCTGGTCGCTGCTTTCATCGATATGCCCCAGCCTGTGAGCCACAAACCCGGTGATCAGACCGATACAGAGCTTCAGGATAAAGGTCTTAGGGGCATATATTACATAGACAGGATCGAAAAGATCCCCAATGGTCATGCCGATGGCTCCGCCCAGACCGCCGTAAAAGCCGCCTAGGATCAAGGCACCCAGCACACAGACCGCATTTCCCAGATGAATGGAGGTGGCATCTCCGCCGGGAAGGGTGATCTTGATCTGTAAAAAGGTAAATACTACATAGGAAAGGGCTGCAAAAAGTCCGGTCATGGCAATCTTTGATAATTTCATAATCATCCGCTCCTCACTTGCATTTTATGATGCATATGGTACCACTAAAGTGGATGGTTACAAATATCCAGTTTATCACTTTTTAACCAGTCCAGTTTCTCCGATCATCAATCATGAGATTCCACCGCCATCAGAACACCCTCTGAAAAGGTAATCCGTCCCTCTTCTTCTATGAGTTCATTACTGATGCAGAGACTGGTACCGATACAGATATCTTTATTTTCCAGCGGATATTTAAAGCCCTTTAAGGTAATTCCTGTTACCTCCTGTGTAAGAGGCAGGAAGGAAATATACGTTCCCCAGACTTCATGCCTGCGAAATACAGTTTCTCCGTCAATCAGATACAGACGGTTCTGAGGATCTATGATGCTGGCACGGATTCCCTTTTGAAGGCAGGGATATAAAAGCTGTATATTACCGATCATATGATCCAGACGTCCTCCGGTGGCTCCAAGGATAACGATTTCTCCTGCTCCCATGGCCATGGCCCGCTTTAAGGCCAGCTCTGTATCCGTATCGTCCTTTTCCGGCTGGTGGACCTCCCAGACAATATGCTCCATCTTCCGGTAAAATGCCAGAACCGCCGGATCAACGGAGTCAAAATCACCTACGATCACATCCGGCACAAGGCCCAGCTCCTTTGCACCTTTCAGTCCGCCGTCTACCGCGATCACTCTGTTAAATTCCTCTGTTTGTAAAAAGGAACCGGCGAAGGCCGGATCAAGCCGTCCGCCGGTAAGGATCAGACATCGTTTCATTTCTCGTATTCCTTAAAAATTTCGACCATCTCTCTTGTGCGGGCTGCCGGATCTGTTCCGAACACGGCGCTTCCTGCTACAAAGATATTGGCTCCTGCCTCTAAAACCTCTCTTACATTGGCTGCGCTGATGCCGCCGTCTACCTGTATGTCTGTCGTAAGGCCCCGCTCGTCACAAAGCCTTCTCACTGCTTTTACCTTTTCGATGGTATAGGGGATGAACTTCTGTCCGCCAAAGCCCGGATTAACGGTCATGATCAAAACCATGTCCACCTGATCCAGAATATGTTCCAGCACAGAAACAGGAGTCGCCGGATTTAAAGCCACTCCGGCCCGACAGCCGGCTTCCTTGATCTGGCTGATCACCCGGTCTAAATGCTTACAGGCCTCGGCATGGACGGTGATCACATCCGCTCCTGCCTTCTTTACATCCTCCACATAGCGGCCCGGCTCCTCCACCATCATATGAACGTCAAACACACGATCCGTTACCCGGCGGATGCTTTTGATCACTGGCATGCCAAAAGAAATGCTCGGCACAAAGGCGCCATCCATCACATCCAGATGGATCCACTCTGCTCCGGCCTCTGAAACAGCCCGAAGCTGACTTCCAAGCTCTGCAAAATCTGCCGCCAGAACTGACGGCGCTACCTTATAATACATGATTTAATATCTCCTTTTCTGCTTAAGTTCTTCATAGATCAGACGGTAATTCTCATAGCGGCTGAGACTGATTTTCCCCTCTTTTACCGCTTCCTTTACCCCGCAGACCCTTTCTCCTATGTGGACACAGCCCAAAAAGCGGCATTCATCCTCAAACTCTGCAAACTCCGGAAAAAACTCCTTCAGCTCAGAAGCCTCTATTTCCGGCGTATACATGGAGCTGAAGCCCGGTGTGTCCATCATATAAGTATCTTTTTCCACAAAAAACAGTTCTGAATGACGGGTGGTGTGCTTTCCGCGCTCAATCTTCCGGCTGATGCCTCCTGTTTCCATGGATGCCTTCGGCTGGATCCGGTTTGTAAGGGAGGATTTCCCTACTCCGGAAGGGCCGGCCAGCACCGTCGTACGCCCTCTTAAAAGCTCACGGACCTGATCCATCCCCAGATCAGTCCTGGCACTGATAAAGTGAACTTCATAACCAGCGCCCTCATATATCTTTTTGTACTCCTCCTCCATGGCACCATCTCCCAGATCCGCCTTATTAAAGCAGATCACTACCGGAATCTCCTCCATAGCCATCATCACCAGAAAGCGGTCCAGAAGATTTAAATTGGGGGATGGCTGAGTCAGGGCAAAGAGTACCAGCGCCTGATCCACATTGGCTGCCGCCGGGCGCACCAGGGCATTTTTTCTCGGAAGGATCTCGTCGATATTCCCCTCTCCTGCCTCTTCATCCAGGATGGAAAATTCCACATTATCTCCTACCAGGGGTTTAATTTTCCTGTTTCTGAAAATACCTTTTGCCCTGCACTGGTACACCCGGTTTTCGCCGTCATTTACATAATAAAAGCCTGCAATTCCCTTGATTATCTTTCCTGTCATATTGTTTCCTGTTCTTTTTTATCCTGCCGGGAAAAAAGATACCGGCCAGGATTGGATCACCTTATCGTCATTATCCACATCTACAACCTCCACAATCCCGCTGTCAACGCCGTATGCGCCCTTGATCCGCGAGAATACAACAGGAATATCCTGAGAGCCTACTACCAGTCTGGGACTGATCAGGTTTGTGTATACATAGGTATTGGCATCCTTGGGATCCTTTTGTTTTAAACGGATCAAAATACGCACGCTGCTTGTCTGGGAAGCAGGGCCAATATAATTGCTTAAGGAGCAGGTAGCGTCAATGGAACCAACATAATATTTCTCTTCCTCTCCTGTTTTTGCCGCAGCAGCCTCTGTGGAAGCCTGAGCACTGTCATTAACTACATAATCCACTGCAGACTGGGGCTCCAACATGGTTCCCGGAAGTTCACTCTGAGAAAGAACCTGCCCATGAGGCTTGGAAGGATCGTACTCATAGGTCACTGTACCGCTCACAAGACCGGCTGCCTTTAAAAGAGCATCTGCTGCTGCCGCATCGCCGTCCGTCAGCTTTGGCACCTGTCCCTGAACGGTTTTAGGGCCTGAGCTTACAAAAAGCTCCACCGTATCTCCCGCCTTTGCTTCTTCTGTTCCAACACGGATCACCTTTCCCTTCGGCACCGTATCATTTGCTTCTTCTTTTGCAGACGGAATCAGATCCTTATCTTTTAAAATCTCCTCTGCCTGCTTTTTATCCATACCGGATAAATTAAGCGCCTTTACGTCTACCCGTTCGCTTCCCTTGCTGATGGTAACTCCTACGGTACTCCATTTTTCTACTGCTGTCCCCTCGTCCACATCCTGGCGCATTACATAGCCCTTGGAATAGTTTTCGGAGTACTCTTCCCCTGTAACCTTCATTACAATGTCATATTCCTTAAGCTTGCTTTCCGCCATATCTCTGGGCAGATCTAAAACATTTGGCATTATAGTCTCTCCCTCATCCGGGATCACCTGGATTTCCTCCATAGATGCGGACTGGGTGACCGCCTCTGTCTGATTTTCCTGGCTGTCTTGCCCGCTTCCGGGCCAGAACAGCCCTGTAAGTCTTGAAAACACAAAAACAACCACGATCACGACCAGTATGGCAGCTATAATGCCAATCGCAGCGATCATCCGTTCAAACTGTGTGCTCACATCCTCGTCCCGCTTTCTGGAGGGAATCTTTTTATGAAATTCTCTTTTGCGGGAAGAATGATACCTGCTGCGATGATCTCCCGTGCCGTCGCCAAACTCCTCCGCATCCTCTTTAGACAGGCTGTCTGGGGATCCATTTTCTTCATCAGACGTTTCAAGACCCTCTGTCCCTTTTTCCGCCTCATCTGCACCAGTCTCCCTGCTTTTACGGCGGTGATGATCCCGGATCTGGCTTAACTCGTCTTTAGAAATAGGGCGTGTCTGATAGGGATCCCCCCCTTCCTCTATTTCCTCATTTTGGTAAATATCACATTCCGGATCCATAAGCACCCGGTGCAGATCGTGGATTACCTCCTCCATGGAGCCATAGCGCCTGTCCGGCTTCTTTTTGGTACATTTTAAAATAATATCCTCCAGCCCCGGATAGACCTGAGGATTATAATCTCCTGGCGGGACCACCGGATCCTCTAGATGGGCCAGAGCCACAGCAACCGTATTGTCCCCCTCAAAGGGAACCCGACCTGTAACCATTTCATAAAGCGTAATTCCAAAGGAATAGATATCGCTTCGCTCATCACAGTATCCGCCTCTGGCCTGTTCCGGTGAAATATAGTGCACCGAGCCCACAGCAGCCGATGAATTAACCGTCTGGCTGGAAACGGCTCTGGCAATGCCAAAGTCTGCTACCTTTACCTTGCCGTCTTTTGAAATGATCATGTTCTGAGGCTTGATATCCCGGTGGATGATATGCTGCTCATGAGCTGCAGCAATCCCCTGTGCCACCTGGATGGCAATACCGATCGCCTCTTTGCTGTCTAAAAGTTCCTTTTTTTCAATGTAGCTTTTGAGGGTAATCCCCTCAATAAGCTCCATCACGATATAATGAAGATTTTCCTCATCTACTACATCATATACATTTACAATATTGGGATGGGAAAGCCGTGCTGCTGCCTGAGCTTCCATCTTAAACTTGCTTACAAAATTCTCATCTGAGGCAAATTCTTCCTTCAGTACCTTAATCGCTACCAGACGGTTTAAGGTATGGCATTTTGCCTTATAGACAACAGACATTCCACCTGAGCCGATTTTTTCCAGAATTTCATACCGCCCCTGAAGGTAGGTTCCAGGATTTAACATAGGCCGGTTCCCCCTTCCTCGAATTTTACAAGAACAACCGCAATATTATCGATTCCTCCACTCTCATTGGCTTCCTCGATCAGACGCTCTGCCTTTTCCTTAAGAGTGCCGGGTTCGGATATAATGGCGCAGATCCGTTCATCGGCCACCATATTGGTAAGGCCGTCGGAACAGAGAAGTATATAGTCGCCCGACTCTAAATCCGCCTCAAAAAAGTCTGCCTCTACATGGGTTCCGATTCCCATTGCCCGGGTAATGATATTTTTCCTGCGGTTATAGTCCGCACTTCCCCGGACCATTTTCCCTCTGGCTACCATTTCCTCCACATAGGAATGATCCTTTGTAACCTGGCGAATCCGGCCTCCATGGATCCGGTAAAGACGGCTGTCTCCGATATTAGCCGCATAGAGGATCCCATCCTCTATCACCGCTGCTACAAGCGTGCATCCCATACCGCTCAGTTCCTCCCTCTTAAGGGATTCATCGTAAAGGCCTGCATTTACCTGGCGGATCCCCTCCTGCAGCTGAGCCACTGCCGCTCCCTTTTGGCAGCGGTTTAAGTACACCACCAGATGTTCCACTGCATACCGGGAGGCAAAATCACCGGCCTGATGACCGCCCATGCCGTCAGCTACCAGAAAAAGGTTTGGAAGGGAACCAATGGTTTCCTGAGAGGCATAAATATAATCCTGGTTCATGGAGCGGACTCTCCCTATATCTGTCAGTGCATATGCTTCCATGTCATCCCCCTCCTTCTATATAACTCTTTCTTAGCTGCCCGCAGGCTCCGCCGATATCCCGGCCCATCTCCCGGCGGACCGTGGCATTGATGCCGTGGTCTTCCAGATAGTTCCGAAACGCCTCAATGGCCCTGCGGTCGGACTGAACGTAATCCCGTTCCTTGATGGGATTAACCGGGATCAGATTTACATGGCCATGCTGGTCCTTTATCAGTTTCGTAAGGGCTGCGGCCTCCTTTAAATTATCATTTACCCCTTTTACCAGGCTGTATTCAAAGGTCAGCCGTCTGCCGGTTGCTTCAAAATATGTATGGCAGGCATCTAAAATATCTTCCAGACGGTAGCTGTTTGCCACCGGCATCAAGGTTTTTCGCACCTCGTCATTGGGGGCGTGCAGAGACAAGGCTAATGTGACCTGAAGCCCCTCTTTAGCAAATTTTAAGATTCCCGGCACAATGCCGCAGGTGGATACCGTCAGATTTCTCTGGCTGATGTTAAGCCCCTTCTCATGGGAGATCAGGCGCAGGAAACGGATCACGTTATCATAGTTGTCCATGGGTTCTCCGGAACCCATGATCACCACATTGGATACCCGCTCTCCTGTAATGGTCTGGATCCGATAAATCTGATCCAGCATTTCTGAGGCCCGCAGGTTCCGCTCCAGACCGTCCAGGGTGGAGGCGCAGAAGCGGCAGCCCATACGGCAGCCCACCTGGGAGGAAATGCATACGGAATTGCCGTGATGGTACTTCATCCACACACTCTCGATCACATTCCCATCTTCCAGTCCAAAGAGGTACTTTCTGGTACCGTCCACAGCCGAAATCCGTTCTCCTACAACCTTTAATGCCGTAACGCTGTAATGCTCTTTAAGCCTTTCCCGAAGGCTCTTTGAGAGAGTACTCATCTGATCAAAGTCTGTCACCAGCTTTACATGGAGCCAGTCGTAGAGCTGCTTTGCCCGAAAGGGCTTTTCTCCCAATGTGCCAAGCTCTGCGGTTACTTCCTCCAGGGTCATGGATTTGATATCTTTTTTACCATTGCGGTCTGTTAAATCTAACATAAAAAACTCCTGTACTTTAAAATAAACCGGTCTTTTTATCCCCGGCGCTTAAAAACGCTGATAAAAAAGCCGTCAAATTCCTTCCATGGGCCAATCCCCGGCAGGATCTGGATCTGTCCCTCCTGTAAAGAAGCAGAAGAGGCTGCTTCCCATCCCTCCGGGAGCTTTCCTCTTATATCCACAGGCTCAAAGGGAAGATTCCCGCGAATCCAGGAAGCATTTTTCTCATTTTCTCCCTTATTGATGGTGCAGGTACTGTAAATCAGTGTTCCGCCGGGCTTTACATACCGCCATACAACGGATAAGATCTGGCGCTGCAATTCTTCCAAAGCTTTCAGACTTTCTTCTGTCATGTGGTACTTGATATCCGGCTTTCTCCCAATAATTCCCATGCCGGAACAGGGAAGATCTGCGATCACGATATCTGCCTTTTCCTCACTGGACGGGTCAAACACAGTGGCGTCCCATACCTTTGTCTGAATATTTGTCAGACCGCAGCGGGCAATATTGTCCTCAATAAGGGAAACCTTCTGTTCTGTTAAATCCCTGGCTTCTACCAGGCCGGTCCGTTTTAGCTGATCTGCCAGATGAAGGCTCTTTCCTCCAGGAGCAGCGCATACATCAATGATGATATCACCCTTTTTTGGAGCAGCCAGCTGTCCTACCAGGCTGGAGCTGATATCCTGAACCTGGATCCAGCCCTCCAAGAATGCAGTCAGCCCTTCCAGATAGTCATAGCCCCACAGGGCGATCATGGAATCAAAGCCTTCCATACACTCTGCACCGGCTCCCTCTTCCTGAAGAGATTTTAATATCTGAGATACCGGTACGGTACTTTCATTGCATCGAACCCAGGTAGGACGGGGCTCTAAAAAGGATGCGGCAATGATCTCGGCCCTCTCTTCTCCCCAGTCTCTGACCCATTTATCATACATCCAGTCTGGAACACTGAAACGCATGGCTGGATTCTCAAAGGAAATGTGTTCCTTTTCTCTGGAAATGGTACGCAGCACTCCGTTTACAAAGCCCTTTAAACCCTGAAACCGATGCTTCACTGCCAGCTTTACCGCTTCATTGCACACAGCGCTGTCAGGCACCCGGTCCATATAGAGAAGCTGATAGACGCTCATTCTTAAAAGGTTCCGGATCAGTGGCTTCATCTTGTTCGTCTTTGTCTTTGAATACCGGTTGATCACCCCGTCCAGCTGAAGCATATACTCCAGTGTCCCTTCTGTGACACGGGTGATAAAGGCTCTGTCTGCCTTATCCAGATATTGATATTTATAAAGAGCCTGGTTTAAAACAAGATGGACGAAGCTGCCCTTTTCGAGCACCTCCGTCAACACCCCAAGGATTATTTCCCTGTTTTCCAGACCCCTGTCTGTCTGTTTTGCCATAAATCCCTCCTGTTAATTATCCCTGTCTCTGTTTCCGAATAAAAGAAGCAGACGAAGGAGCTGGAGGATGGAAGCTGCTGCAGCAGCTACATAGGTTAAGGCAGCTGCGCCTAATACTTTTCTTGCCTGCCCCACTTCCTGATCCCGAAGAATCCCAATGGAATCCAGAAGCTTTACTGCACGGTGGGAAGCATTATATTCTACCGGCAGGGTCACAAGCTGGAAAAGCACGGCGGCTGAAAAAAGCAGGATCCCTATATCAACCAGAAAGCCTCCGCCTATAAAGAAGCCGATGAGGATCAGGGGCCAGGAGATCTGGGCGCCGAAGTTGGCTACCGGCACCAATGCAGCTCTTAACCGCAGGGGAACGTACTCTCCTGCATCCTGCATGGCATGGCCGCACTCATGGGCCGCCACACCGATGGCTGCAATGGAGGTGGCTCCGTATACCGCATCCGACAGGTTTACTGTTTTGGTGCGGGGGTCATAGTGATCTGTAAGGTGACCGGATACACGGCGCACTGCCACATCATAGATCCCCTGGGAACGGAGCAGCCGCTCTGCCGCCTCTGCTCCCGTAAGCCCGCAGCGGCTTCCCACACGGGCATAGGTGCTGTAGGTAGCGTTCAGTTTTGCAGAAGCCATTAAAGACAGCACCATTCCGATGAGGATCAGAACGTAGGTAGGGTCAAAATAGGGCATATAAAACATATAGATTCACTCTCTTTCTAACGTAACAGCATGATTGCGGGAAACTTACTCTCCCAGTATTTCTCCCTCTTTTACGGAATAGCCTCTGAGGAAGGTTTCCACATCCATCCGCTTCTTTCCTTCCAGCTGAAGCTGGCGGATGGATAACAGCCCTTCTCCTGCAGCCACTACCAGACGGCGGGGATCACAAAGGACTACCTCTCCCGGTCTGGCATCCGTCGTTTCCTTCAAAACATCCCCATCCCAGAGCTTTAAGGTCTTTCCATGAAGGGAGGTATAGGCGCTGGGCCAGGGATTTAAACCGCGGATCAGGCGTTCAATGGCCTCTGCCTCCATAGACCAGTCAATGCGTCCCAGAGACTTTGTAAGCATCTTTGCATAGGTAGAATCCTCGTCCTTCTGAGGCGTCCTTACTGCGGTGCCCTTCTCAAGCTTATCAAGGGTGGAAAGAATCAGCTTTCCCCCTGCCTGGCTGAGTTTTTCAAACAGGCTTCCTCCGGTTTCCTTCGGATCCAGAGGGATCATCGTCTTTTCCAGCATGTCTCCCGTATCCAGTCCCACATCCATCATCATGGTGGTAACGCCGGTTTCCTTCTCTCCGTCGATCACCGCCCACTGGATGGGAGCTGCTCCCCGGTACTTTGGAAGCAGGGAGGCATGGATATTGACGCAGCCATAGGGCGGAATATCCAGAATGGCCTTTGAGAGGATCTGTCCGAAGGCGATTACTACGATCGCCTCCGGATGAAGCTCCTTTAAAATCTCCACAAAAGCCGGATCCTTTACCTTTTCCGGCTGATAGACCGGAATGCCGTACTCTAACGCCTGAAGCTTCACCGGCGTCATCTGTACATCTTTTCCTCTGCCCTTTGGACGATCCGGCTGGGTCACTACCGCAGCTACCTCGTGGCCGGCATCCACCAGGGCATTTAATGCCGGAACGGAAAAATCCGGCGTCCCCATAAATACGATACGCATCTTACATCTCCTCTTCCTCTTCTTCAGCCTCTGTATCCAGCAGCTCGCCTTCGACCAGCTCTACATAGAGCTGGCCATCCAGGTGTGCGCACTCATGACAGATGGCTCTGGCTAAAAGATCCTGTCCCTCTAACTCATACTCCTCCATGTTTTCATTCAGCGCTCTTACCTTTACATAATCCGGACGGGTTACGATGCCGGTCTTGCCGGGAACGCTTAAGCAGCCCTCGTATCCGGTCTGGGCGCCCTGCTGCTCCACAATTTCCGGGTTGATCAGCACATACTGATTGCCGTCCTCTACGTCAATTACCACGATTTTCTTTAAAACGCCCACCTGGGGAGCTGCAAGGCCTACGCCGTTTGCCTCATACATGGTCTCAAACATATCTTCGATCAGCTCTGCCGTACGAGGAGTCATCTCCTTTACCGGCTTGCATTTTTTATTTAAAACTTCATCTCCAATTACACGAATCTGACGGACTGCCATTTTATTATCTCTCCTTTTTCATATTCAAACCATAAACGGCGGATATACAAACCCCTTTTCTGCTGTTTGGCCTATAAAGCCAGATCGGACTGGAGGGAAATCCCTTCCATGCCATCCAAGCAGGCCTCCGCCATTTTTCTGATCTGTATCAGTATATCATAGTTTTCATTCTTAATATATAAAATTTTTCTGTAAATATCATTAACTTTGTACACCGGGGCATTCACAGGGCCAATGCAGGCAAGTTTTTTTCCCGGAAAATGCTCCGGAAAACGGGCTGTCATCTTCTCCAGTACCTCTGCGGCCTTTTCAAGGCGCTCCTCACAGCCGTCGGACAGAGTGAGTGTTAACAGCCCCACTGCGGGAGGATATCCCAGAAGCCGCCTGAAATTCATCTCCTGGCTGTAAAAGCTTTCATAGTCCTGGCTGGCTGCCGTCTGTATGCTGTAATGATCCGGCTGATAGGTCTGGATCACCATATTCCCCGGAATATGGCTCCTTCCGGCCCTTCCTGCTGCCTGGGTTAAAAGATCAAAGGTTTCCTCCCCGCAGCGGTAATCCGGAGCATAGAGGGAGAGATCGGCCGCCAGAGCCCCGACCAGAGTGACCTTTGCAAAATCGTGTCCCTTTACGATCATCTGGGTACCGATCAGGATATCGGCCTCTTCTCTTGCAAAGGCAGAAAGGATTTCCTGATGGCCTCCCTTTTTTGAGGTGGTATCCAGATCCATCCTGAGAATCCTTGCCTGAGGAAACATTTTTACTGCCATTTCCTCAATCTTCTGGGTTCCCGTTCCAAAGGGCGCAATATAGGCGGAACCGCAGGAGGGGCAGAGCTTTGGCTGCATCACCGTATGACCGCAGTAATGGCACATCAGACGGCCGTCTTTATGAAGCGTCAGGGTCACATCGCAGTGGGGACAGCGGATAGCCTCTCCGCAGGAACGGCAGGATACAAAATTTGCATAGCCGCGGCGGTTGATAAAAAGCATGGTCTGCTCTCCTTTTTTCAGCCTGTCCTCCATCAGTTCCTTCAGCCTGCGGCTGAAAATAGAACGGTTTCCCGCCTTTAATTCCTCTCTCAGATCTACGATCTCCGCCTGAGGCAGTGCCGCGCTGGCCTTTGCCCGTCTTGTGAGCTTAAGAAGGATATATTCTCCCAGAACCGCCTTTGTGTAGGATTCCAGAGAAGGCGTGGCAGAGCCCAGGATCAGGCTGGCCTGATTGATCCTGGCCCTCTCCTTTGCCGTCTCCCTGGCATCATAGCGGGGGGACAGCTCGCTCTGATAGGCATTTTCATGTTCCTCATCAATAATGATCAGCCCCAGCCGTTCAAAGGGGGCAAACAGGGCAGAACGGGGCCCGATCATAATATCTATATCCCCGGTTCTTGCCCGTTCATACTGGTCATAGCGCTCCCCTGGGGACATTCTGGAGTGAAGCAGGGAAACCCGGTTCCCGAAACGTTTATAAAATCGCATGACCGTCTGCCAGGTAAGGGAAATTTCCGGGATCAAAAGGATTACCTGCTTTTTTTTCTCCACCACATGGCGGATCAGCTCCATATAAACCTCTGTTTTTCCGCTGCCTGTGATCCCATGGAGCAGATATGTGGCGCGGATCCCTCTGTCATACTCCCGGCAGATGCGGTATGCGGCAGCCTGCTGTTCCTCATTTAAGACGGGAATCGGACTGCTTTCGGAAAAATCCATGGCAGAAGCCCTTCCCGTTTCCCCTGTGAGAAGCCGCTTCATCTCAAGAAGGGGATTTCTGTATTTTTCTACGATTTCTACCCGGATCAGCCCCGCTTCCTCCAAAGGCTTAAGGACCGCCGGGGTCAGGTTCAGACGGTTCATGGCCTGATCGTAGGGAACGGGATTTTTCTCTTTTAACAGGCAAAACAGGCGCAGCCTGGCCTTATAGCCTCTGCGCTCTGCCAGATCCACCGCCTCCCGGAAGGCCTCTTTTTCGCCAATGAGCCGGATCTGCCGTTTGGGAGCTTCCTTTATCTTCTGCTTCACAGGAAGGACTGTCTTTAATGCCTGGTTCATGGTAGAGCCGTAGCGCTCCTTCATCCACCAGGCCAGCCAGATCAGCTGTGACTGGGCTGTAACGCTGTGCTCTACAATCCCTTCTATTTCCTTTAATTTTGCCACATCGTATTCCGGCTCATCCGTAAGCTCCACCACATATCCCTTTCTCCTGCGGCTTCCCGCTCCAAAGGGAATGTAAACCTGCTGGCCTACCTTAAGAGTTCCTCTAAGCTTCTCAGGAACCCGGTACTGAAAGGTCTTATCCACGCTTTCATGGGAAATATCAATAATTACATTGGCATATAATCCGGTCAAATCTCATCCAACTTTCTTTTATAACAGACAAAGCCTGCCAGATCGGCTAAAAACCAGCCAACGGGCACAGCCGCCCAGATCCCGGTTACCCCAATGGACGGAACGGCGGACAGGACATAGGCTAAAATCACCCGGGTGCCCAGGGAAATCACAGTCAGGACCACGGACATTCCCGGTCTTCTCACTGCCCGGTAAAGGCCATAGAGCAAAAACAGACAGCCGATCCCACAGTAAAACGCACCCTCAATCCGAAGATAACTCATCCCCACCTTAAGGATCTCCGTTTCATGGGGTTGGACAAAAATCAGAAGGAGCGGCTTTGCAAATACGCATACCACAAAGGAGATAAACAGGCAAAACAGAACGGAAACCGTCACAGCAGAACGGATTCCTGCACGGATCCTGTCTTTTTTTCCTGCTCCGTAATTCTGAGCTATAAAGGTGGAAAATGCATTTCCAAAGTCCTGAACCGGCATATAGGCAAAGGAATCGATCTTTACCGCTGCGGCAAAGGCAGCCATCACCACCGTTCCGAAGCTGTTTACCAGTCCCTGTACCATAAGGATGCCAAAATTCATCACAGACTGCTGGATACAGGTAAGAAAGGAAAACTGGGAAATTTCTCCTAAAACCTGGCGCTCTATCTTCATATGTTCCCGCTCCACCCGGAACTCAGGCATTTTTACAAGCGTATAAATACCGATTCCAATACCGGAAACAAACTGGGAAATAACCGTGGCCTCTGCCGCTCCCGCTACGCCCCGGTGAAGCACCAGGACAAATACCAGATCCAGTATGATATTTAAAACGGCTGAAATTCCCAGAAAAATCAGCGGCACCAGAGAATTTCCCACAGCCCGCAGAAGAGAGGCATAAAAATTATACAGAAAAACTGCCAGGATACCTGAAAAGATCACTCTCAGGTATTCCCGCATCATCCCGTAAATCTCTTCCGGTACGCACAGAAGGCTCATAATGGGATCGGTAAACACCACCACCGCCAGGTTGACGGCCAGAGCCACCGCAGCAATCATTACAAAGGATACATAGATGCTTATTTTTAAACGGGCGCTGTTTTTCTCCCCAAAGCGCAGGGAAAAGACGGCCCCGCTTCCCATACACAGTCCCAAAAGAATAGAGGTAAGAAAGGTCATAAGGGTATAGGCCGAGCCTACGGCTGCCAGGGCATCCGCCCCCAGAAAGCGGCCTACGATCAGCGTATCTGCCACATTGTAGCACTGCTGTAAAAGATTTCCCAGTATCATCGGAAGGGCAAAGCGCAGCATAGTGCCTGTAATGCTTCCCTCTGTAAGGTCTTTCTGCATGGTTTCTTCTAATCTCCTCTTTCCGTTTATTAATATACCCCTATCCGGCTGACTGTCTTTGCCCGGACGCACTCCGGCCTCTGGGCTTTATGGTGCAAAGCCAGAGGCCGTGTATATCAGGGTGTTTTCCCCCTTATGATCTTATTCCTGATCCACGCGGTAGCAGCCTTTTCCCTCTGCTTTTAAACAGGTATTAAAGAACGTCTTTGCTGCCTGGATCAGATAACAGGTATCCTTTACGCCGGCTGTCTCATAAGGGGAATGCATCGCCAGCTGGGGCAGGCCGATATCCACTGTATTGAGAGCCACATGAGCATTGGAAATATTTCCCAGAGTAGAACCTCCCGCCATATCGGAACGGTTGGCAAAGGTCTGGCAGGGAACGCCGGCCTTTTTGCAGATTGCCCGGAAAATAGCTGCGGATACTGCATCTGTAGTATACTTCTGGTTGGCGTTGTACTTGATTACAATCCCCTCGTTCATGGCAGGACGGTTGGTCGGATCTGCAAATTCTCCGTAATTTGGATGAACCGCATGAGCATTGTCAGCAGATACCATAAAGCTGGAGGCCAGAGCCATCAGATATTGATCCTCGCTGCGTCCCAGACTGCGGTTGATCCGGCGCAGGGTATCCTCTAAGAAGGTGGAATCTGCACCCTGTTTAGTGCCGCTTCCCACTTCCTCATTGTCAAATACGGCTGCAACGGATACGCAGGAAGGATGTCCTCCTGCCAGCAGGCCCTTAATGGAAGAAAAAGCACACTGCAGATCATCCAGACGTCCGCAGGAAAGGTAAGCCTCATCGGCTCCCCAGATGGTTCCCTTGTCCCGGCTGTAAAGGAACAGGTCATGGCCCAGGATATCCTCTGCCTTTACGCCTGCTGCTTCTGCCATCAGGGTCATAAAGCTTCCCTTTGCTTCCAGACTTCCAAAAATAGGAAGCGTATCCTTCTGTGCATTATACTTGTAACCGTCATTGACCTGTCGGTTCATATGAATAGCCAAATTAGGGATCATCACCAGATCACGGTCTATATTCACTAACTTTGATACCAGTCTTCCATCCTCTTCTACAACCAGGCGGCCCGCAATGGATAAAGGACGGTCAAACCAGGGAGACATGATCATGCCACCGTATTTTTCTACGTTTAATTTGATAAAATGGCCCTCTGCCTCCATCTCCGGATTCTCCTTAATCTTAAAAGAAGGGGAATCGCTGTGGCTTGCCATGATCTGAAAGCCTGTAAAATCTGCTCCCGGCACCTTAAATGCAATGACAGAAGACTGATTGCGGGTCACATAGTAAGAGCCGCCCGGTAAAAGCTTCCAGTTTTCCTCCTCACGGATTTCCTCAAAGCCTGCTGCTTCCAGCATATTCGTTATATTGGCAATAGCGTGAAAGCTGCTGGGGCTTTTCTCCAGAAAGTGCAGCAGCTCCTCTGCCGTCTGACGGCAGGTTTCTTTCGTTAATTCCATGTGTTTTTTCCTCCAGATAATCATTTTAATTCGTGAGTTTTTCTCTCATAAAGCTCACGGCTTTAGAAAGCCCCATGCTGTTTGAACCCTTAAACAGCAGGCAGTCGCCTTCTCTTACTGCTTCTGCCAGCCATGTTTCAGTTTCCTCCAAAGTGGAGGTTTTTACGCATGAGATTTTTCCTCCATCCATTTTAAGACCCGTTTCAATCTCCCATGCCAGTTCTCCCATAAGCACCAGCTGGTCAATTGGCTGATGTTTTAAAAAGGCACCTACCTCCCTGTGGTACGTTATGGTATCCGGCCCAAGCTCCTTCATATCCGCCAGAACCGCAATGCGGCGCTTCACTCCTGCCATGGAGGAAAGCACCTCAATGCCTGCCTTCATGGAAACGGGGCTTGCATTGTAGCTGTCATCTATGATGGTGACGCCCTTTTCCTTAATGATCTGCTGGCGTCCCTTAAAACCATCAAACTGTTCTAAGGCAGCAGCAGCCTTCTGTAACGGTATTCCATACCGGGAAGCCACTGCCAGGGCTGCCAGGGCATTGCTTACCATGTGATTTCCCATTACCTTAAGGTGTACCTGTACCCGCTCTTCTTTGCAGACTGCGGTAAAGACAGGAAAGCCATTTTCCAGATGAAGGTTCTCTCCCCGGCAGTCGCAGCCTTCCCACAGGCCATAGAGGATCCGGCTGCGTCCCTGGTCCGGCATTACCGCTCGCAGGAGAGGATCGTCGCCATTGAGGAAAAGAACACCATCCTCTGCCATTCCATCCTGGATATGGAGCTTCTCTTTTAAAATATTTTCCTTAGAGCCAAGCTGTTCGATATGAGCCACTCCGATATTGGTCATCACTGCACAGTCCGTCTGTGCTACCTGGGCAATCTTTGTCATCTCTCCGGGTTCGCTCATGCCAAGTTCAATAACGCCGATCTGCGCTTCCTTTGGTATATTAAAAACAGTGATGGGGACACCCACCTGGCTGTTGCTGTTTCCCGGCGTCTTATAAACCCTATAACCGGCGCTCAAGGCACAGGCTACCATCTCACGGGTGGTCGTCTTTCCCACACTGCCCGTAATCCCTACCAGAGGAATCTGCGCCTGGCTGCGGCACCAGGCTCCCAGCGCCTGAAGAGCCGCTTTTGTATCCTCTACACAGATCCAGGTGCTTAAAAGAGCCTGTCCGCTCCATTCAGGATGCTCCCTGCACTGGCTTTCAATGGCCTCTCTTACCTCTTTTTCACTGTGATGACAACTGGTGAACACCGTTTCTGCCCCGGCGCTTATTGCCTGACAGATAAACCGGTGTGCGTCTACCCGTTCTCCGACGATAGGAACAAACAGATCCCTTCCCTCCATTTTTCTGGAATCCAGGCTGATGTGGCAGATCTTTTTTTCCGGATCACCGAAAATCACCCTGCCTCCGGCGGCTCTGGCTGCCTGTTTCGCTGTTATCTCTCTCATCCCTGTTCCTTCTCTCTCAGTTCCCTTACTGCTTCTTCAATCACTTCCCGATCCAGAAAATGATGGCGGACACCATTGATCTCCTGATAATCCTCATGGCCTTTTCCAATCACCGCGATCATATCTCCCGGCTCTGCATGGAAAACACTGTATCGGATGGCTTCCCTGCGGTCCGGTATCTCCATAAAGGCTCCGCCTGTTTTTTCAATACTTCCCCGGATATCCGCCAGAATATCCTCCACTTTTTCATATCTGGAATTATCCGCTGTGAGGATGCACAAATCTGCCAGCCTTCCGCCGATTTCTCCCATAGAATAACGGCGGTCCTTAGAACGGTTTCCACCGCAGCCAAATACACACACCAGACGTTTGGGGCTGTAATCCCGCAATGTCTTAAGCAGGCTTTCCATGCTCACTGCATTGTGGGCATAGTCAACCAGCACGGTACAGTGGGAGGATGTATGTACGATTTCCATGCGTCCGTTTACCCGGATATGCTCCAGTGCATGGCTGACCCTTTGAGGATCCAGCCCCAATAAGCTGCACAGGCTGACTGCAGCCATGGCATTTTCCACATTAAAAAGTCCCGGTATGCCAAGGCGGATTTCCATCTCACATCTGCCGGAAACATGAAACTGCGTTCCCACAAAGTCCGGCTCTGCCAGATACCGGATATTCTCTACCATAAAGTCATCCGGCACTTTGCTTTCCTTTCCTGCATTGTAGGTATAAAGCTTACAAGAAACTTCCTTCTTTATGGCCTCTGCATGAGGGTCTGCCCCGTTTAAAAGGCCAATGCGGCAGCTGTCAAGGAGACGTGTTTTATAATACAGATACTCCTCAAAATCCTTATGCTCATCCGGCCCGATATGGTCTGGGGAAATATTAGTAAAAATACCGTAGTCAAACAGGATACCGTCTACCCGGTGCATTTTTACCCCCTGGGAAGAAACTTCCATAACCGCATAGTCACAGCCTGCCTCTGCCATCTGAGCAAAGGCTTTGTGAAGTTCGTAAGATTCCGGGGTCGTGTTCATGGTAGGAGTCACATGCTCTCCAATGACAACACCTGTGGTACCGATCAGACCGGCCTTCTTTCCTGCCGCTTCCAGCACAGTCTTTATCATATGGGTCGTGGTAGTCTTTCCCTTGGTGCCTGTAACGCCGATCAGGGTAAGCTTCTTTGCAGGATATCCAAAACGGGCCGCAGACAGCAGGGCCAGAGCCCTGCGGGAATCCTTTACCCGCAGGATCGTAATCTTTTTCTTCTCCTCTTCATCAAGCTCACAGGCTTCAAGCTCCATATCAATGGGCCGTTCGGTCACAAGGATCCTTGTGCCTGCCTTTAACACATCAGGGATAAAGCAGTGGGCATCGATCCGGGTGCCTGTCATGGCCACAAATACAGTGCCCGGTCCCGCTTTTCTGGAGTCATAAATAACCTCTTCCACCTGAGTATCAGGATTTCCCTGAATCAGGGTATAATCCAGTTCTTTTAACCAGTCTTGCAATATCATGAAACTATATTTCCTCTCTCATACTTAAAACAGTCCCGTGATCTTTCCTTCCTCATTCACATCAATCCCCTCTGCTGCCGGCTTCTTGGGAAGTCCCGGCATGGTCATAATGGAACCTGTAAGAACAACCACAAAACCGGCTCCTGCACATACATAGGCGTCTCTTACGTTGATCTGGAAGCCTGCAGGCCGTCCCAGCTTTGTCTGATCATCCGACAGGGAGTACTGGGTTTTTGCCATGCATACGGGAAGATTTCCAAAGCCCATCTCTTCCATGCGCTTTAACGCCTTTAAAGCTGCCGGAGTGTATGTCACGCCGTCCGCTCCGTATATCTGGGAAGCAATGGTTCCGATCTTATCCTTTAAGGAAGCTTCATTCTCATAAAGCACATGGAAATCAGTGGGACGGTTTTCCAATGTGTTTAATACCTTTTCTGCCAGGGCAAGCCCACCCTCGCCGCCTTTTGCCCAGACCTCAGCCAGAGCAAATTCACAGCCTCTTTCCTCACAGAAATGCTTAATATAAGCATACTCCGCTTCTGTATCGCTTATGAAAGAATTAAGGGTAACTATAACCGGAACGCCAAACTTCTGGATGTTTTCAATATGTTTTTCCAGATTTACAATGCCCTTCTTTAAAGCTTCCAGATTTTCTACGGAAAGCTGATCCTTCGGGACACCGCCATTATACTTTAAAGCCCGGACGGTGGCTACCAAAACAACCGCATCCGGCTTTAAGCCTGCTTTGCGGCACTTGATATCCATAAACTTCTCAGCGCCCAGATCCGCGCCAAAGCCTGCTTCCGTAACAACAATATCGCAGAGCTTAAGAGCTGTCTTTGTGGCTCTTACACTGTTGCAGCCGTGTGCGATATTTGCAAAGGGGCCGCCATGAACCAACGCGCCTGTATGCTCCAAGGTCTGGATCAGGTTCGGCTTTAAAGCATCCTTTAAAAGAGCCGCCATGGCTCCGGTGGCATGAAGATCTCCCGCAGTCACCGGCTCACCTGCAAAATTATATGCAACGATAATGCGTGACAGGCGCTCCTTTAAATCCTTCATATCATCGGCCAGACAGAGGATTGCCATGATCTCGGATGCTACGGTAATGACAAAATGATCCTCTCTTACCATGCCGTCGGCCTTTGCACCCAGACCGATCACAATATTACGCAGCGCACGGTCATTCATATCTTCGCACCGCTTCCATAAAATCTGTCTTGGATCAATGCCGAGGGAATTTCCCTGCTGGATATGGTTATCAAGAAGAGCTGCCAGAAGGTTATTGGCAGAGGTAATGGCATGGAAATCACCTGTAAAATGCAGATTTAAATCCTCCATAGGCACAACCTGGGCATAGCCGCCTCCAGCAGCTCCTCCCTTGATGCCAAAGCAGGGGCCAAGGGACGGCTCTCTCAGCGCTATAATGGAATTTTTTCCCATTCTTCCAAATGCTTCTCCCAAGCCTACTGTCACAGTTGTCTTTCCCTCTCCTGCCGGTGTGGGATTGATAGCCGTCACCAGCACCAGTTTACCATCCGGACGGTCCTTGATCTGATTCCATAGCTCATCGGTCAGCTTGGCCTTATATTTTCCATACAGTTCCAGATCGTCCTCTTTGATTCCATATCTGGCGGCCACCTCTTTTACCGGTATCATTGCAGCTTCCTGTGCGATCTCAATATCTGATTTCATTTGGCTGATCCTCCTCTTTTTCGGCGTCCCGATCAGGTTATGTCTTTCTCCTGCCGGTGCCTGGTAATTTATATTTTATGCCCGGAGTCATTGGGATTCTCCTTTGGACTCCTGATGCATTTTAATACCCCTGTTCCATCATTTCCTCAAACTGTTCCGGACTCATAAGGATCTTTCTGGGTTTTGTGCCCTCCTCTTCGCCCACAACTCCTGCCTCTGCCAGCTGATCCATGATCCGGGCCGCGCGGTTAAATCCGATCTTAAAGGCCCGCTGGAGCATACCGATGGAAGCCTTGTCCTTTTCAATAATGAAGGCTCCGGCCTGTGCAAACAGTTCATCCCGGTCTGCCCCTGAGCTTCCTCCATCCATGGAAGGAGATGCAACTTTATTTACCACTTCCTGGCTGTACTCTGCCACCATACCCTGCTCGGTAAGAAATTCTACCACGCGGCTGACCTCCTCATCCGATACAAAAGCGCCCTGTACACGCTGGGGTTTTGGAAAACCTGCGGGATAAAAGAGCATATCGCCCTTTCCAAGGAGCTTTTCTGCACCGTTCATGTCGATAATCGTTCTGGAATCTACACCTGAGGACACGGAAAATGCAATTCTGGAAGGCACGTTTGCCTTGATCAGTCCGGTGATAACATTGACGGACGGTCTCTGGGTTGCAATTACCAGATGGATGCCTGCTGCACGGGCCAGCTGGGCCAGACGGCAGATGGAATCCTCCACCTCTCCCGGAGCCACCATCATAAGATCGGCCAGCTCGTCGATAATGATCACAATCTGGGGCAGCTTCTTTGGCTTTTTGTCATCATCGATATCATCTAATTTCGCAACCCGTTCATTGTAGCCCTTTAAATCCCGGACATTGCACTCGGCAAACTTCTTATACCGGTCTGTCATCTCAGCCACCGCCCAGTTTAACGCCCCGGATGCTTTCTTCGGATCGGTCACGACCGGGATCAGCAGATGGGGGATTCCGTTGTAGACGCTCAGCTCTACCACCTTGGGATCTACCATGATCAGCTTCACATCGGCCGGATCCGCCTTGTAAATAATACTCATGATCAATGTATTGATACAGACGGACTTACCGGATCCAGTAGCGCCTGCGATCAGAAGATGAGGCATCTTTGCGATATCCGTAACAACCACCTGACCGCCGATATCCTTTCCCACAGCAAAAGCCAGACGGGACTTGTGGCGGCGGAAGGCTTCGGATTCAAAGAGCTCACGCAGATAAACAATGTTATTTTCCTTATTAGGCACCTCGATCCCCACTGCGGATTTGCCGGGAATCGGAGCCTCGATCCGGATATCTGCCGCTGCAAGACTCAGCTTGATATCATCAGTCAAAGAAACGATCTTGCTGACCTTTACGCCCTGTTCCGGAAGGAGTTCATAACGGGTAACAGAAGGACCGCAGCTGATATTCGTCACAGTAACGCCTACACCGAAATTATGAAGGGTCTGCTGAAGCTTGATCGCTGTGGCCTTAAATTCATTTTCAGAAAAAGCGGCATTATGCACAGGCTTTTTCAGCAGATCCGTAGGAGGGAATACATATTCCTTTTTTTCCTCTATCTTTTTATGGATCTCCTGAGCCACCGAAACCTCTGCTGCCTGAACCTCTGCCGCCTCCCGTTTCTTTTCCAGTTTTTTCTGAAGAAGATCCGTTTCCGTTTCGATGATCTTTCCGGAGGCAGTGACAACACGTTTTGTGCCTTCCGGCTGATACAGAGTATCGGGAGCGGCCATCATAGACGGCTGTACCGCTTCGAATGGCTTTGGCGCAGAAGTGGGGCTGCTGTCTGGATCCGGATCCCAGGGAGAGGTTCCGTCACAGTCCGGCTCCTCTGAACCTTCATCCAGATGGATGGTTTCCTCTTCAGGTTCTGTATCCCAGGGAGCAATATGTACAGCCTTTTGCTCCGGCATTTCATCTCTCTCCTGCTTCTCCGGCTCCCTTGCCGGCGCGGGGGCAGATACGGGTTCCTGCCGGTAAACTGTTTCCTGTAATCCACTTATATCCTCTTCAAAGCTTACCGGTCTTGGAGCGCCTACACCCATATCCAGCTCATCCAGAGTTCTCCTGTCTCTCTGAACCCGGATCGTTTCATATATCGGCTCTTCTTCCTCTGCTCCCCCGCAGTCTCCCTGTTCTGTCCGGCTCTGAGGCGTCGGTTCATTTTTGCATTCTCTTCTGGCTTCGGATGTTTTCTCACGGTCTTCCAGCTCTCTGGCCAGACGTCCCGCTTCTCCTTCCGTCCTTTCCTGTCTAGCTCCCACAGTGCCTGCTGTGTCATAGTTTCTGGGAAGCTGGATCCTTCCGCGAAATTCATCTGCTGGAGACGCCTCATTTTCTGCAGGCTCACCCTTTCTTACAGGATCCGCTCCAAATTCCCGTTCAAATGCATCCTCTGCAAGGCCTTCTTCCTCATAAAATTCCTCTGTCCGATCCCCTCTTCCCCCCAGAGCAGTCGCCTCCAGATTCACACCGCGGACACGCTGCTCCTCCTTAAGAAGACGTCTTTCTTCTGCTCTCTGAGCATGGAGTTCTCTCCTGCGATCCATATCCTCCCTTGCATACTGATAGGCCCGGTCACTTCCCTGCTGTACAAAGGATACAAAGGATTTTCCCGTAATACATACCATACAGATGATAAGGAGCACCACCAGTACCAGATATGCTCCGGCCCGTCCCAGAAGGAAGCTCAAAAGGCCGGATAATGCTCCGCCGACCAGCCCGCCTCCTGCTCCATTCACAGAGGATACCGTATAATACTCCATCAGGGAAGCGCCCTCAGGCGCCTTTCCAAACATCAGCTGGAGCAGGCCGCAGAGCGTGAAAAACACTCCTATGACTGCAGCCAGTTTCACTGCTGCGTGGATATTCCCCTGATTGGACAGGTGAAAACAGGTTCCCACAAAAAGCATGATAGGCAGAAGATAGCCGATCATGCCAAAAAGTCCCAGCTGCACGCTGCGCAGCACATCTCCAAACACTCCGCATAAGCGGAAATTGCTTAAAAACAAAAGGATTGCCACAGCAAAAGAGCAGATGATGATCACTTCTGCTCTCATAAATCCCATATCCTCTTCTTCCTCATAAGCCGGGCGTCTTGGCCGGCTTTTATCTCTGGATGTGCTGCTCTGCCTCTTTGCAGTAGTTGTCCCCGTGTTCTTTTTTGTCGTACTTCCCTTGGGCCTCCCCGGTTTTCTGGCGCTGCCCTGCTGTTTCTTTACTGCATCAGACACAAATACAAGCCTCCCATTCCTCGTTCCTATATTAAGTCTTGACTTACATTACTTATAGTATACAAAAATTTAATGGGAATTGCAACGCAGTTTTTTACCGCATATAAGATTGGAAAAAACGGTACGCATTTTCAAAGCAGAATTTTTTCACAGCCCCTTCGGGAATCCCCCGCTCCGCAAGATATGTTCCAAAGGAAGCCGCTCCAAACGGCGAGCCAAGGGAAGGGTCGCAGGTGATCTGTCCGTCCAGATCTGTTCCCCAGGCGATACAGTCCTCTCCTCCCAGCTCCAGCATCCTGTATATATGGCGAAACAGCAGTTCGCGCTCCCCCTCTCCCTTCTGATCCGGAACAGAAAGGAAACGGGAATATAAATTGATGCCGCAGAGGCCGCCCCGGCGTACAAGCTCCACAAACTGATCCTCTCTTAAATTTCTTGGCACCTCACAGCAGGAACGCAGGTTGGAATGGGAGGCAACAAATGGCCTTTTCGTTATGTTCAAAAGATCCTCAAAGCCTGCATCGTTTAAATGGGAGCAATCCACAATGATTCCATTTTCTTCCATAAGCTTCACGGCCTCTTTTCCAAATCCCGTAAGCCCTCCGGTTCCGGCACAGCCGCTTCCCAGCTCATTTTCCCCATTCCAGGTAAGGGTCATCATCTTAATCTTCTTTTTGGCAAAATGGACAATCTTTTCCAGATCTCCTCCCAGGGCTGCTCCCCCTTCTATAGTCCGGATAAATACCCATTTTCCTTCCTCTACCCCTTTCTGCAGCTCAGAAGCGGAATATGCCAGGACTGCCCGTTCCGGGATCATTTCCACAAGCGTTTCCAGATAGGCCAGATGGCTGTCTGTAAATTCTACTGCCGCTCTTCCCCGAATGGAATCCGGTACCCAGACGGCCATACACTGGACAGCCGCCTCAAACCGTTCCTGATCCTGTATGGTAAACTGAGTGGTGCTGTTTAAAAAATTCTCCCCGCGTTTTTTCAATTCTTCAATGGTATCGCAGTGAAGGTCAAAATACTTCATGGCTGTTCCCCCTGTCTTATCTTATGTGTATATCATACGATACTTCTGCTCTTTCTTCTACTGTTTTGCGAGATTTTTTCTCTCGTCGATCATCTCATACAGTTTCGCTAATGCCTCCTTTATCCCGCCGACTGCATCGATCAGCCCCACGTCTACTGCCTCTTTTCCCACAAGAACGGTCCCTAGATCCCTGGTAAGCATCTCTGTATTGTGCATCAGGTCATGGAGCTTGTCATAGGCAATGGCGGAATGCTCCGATACAAAGGTTAAGATACGATCCTGTATCATCTGAAAATAGTCATAGGTCCGCTCAGTGCCGATCACCATGCCCGTCATGCGCACCGGATGAACCATCATGGTCCCTGAAGGTACAATGAAGGAATAGCAGGAGGATACGGCCAATGGTACGCCAATGGAATGGCTGCCTCCCAAAACCAGCGATACTACCGGAATGCTCATAGATGCGATCATCTCAGCGATGGCCAGTCCCGCATCCACGTCTCCTCCCGATGTATTTAAAAGAACCAGCATTCCGTCAATGCTGTCGTCATCTTCAATCTGGGCCAGTCTGGGAAGCACATGATCGTATCGGGTGCTTTTGGAAGAACCGGGGCTGTTTTCGTGTCCTTCCACCTCTCCTATAATAGAGAGCAGATGAATTTTTCTCTTTTTTTCATTTTCTTCCAGAGTCATCTGGCCATACTCTTTTAACCCCCTGTCCTCTTTTTCACGGATTTCCTGCTCTGTCTGCCGTTCTTCCTGTCTGTTCATATAAAAAAGACCATCCTTTCCAAATCGGGCCTTACCACAAAGGGATAGGGGATACCTTATATAAGGCACCCGGCCCATATTCTTTCAGGATAGTCTTTCCTTTTTTCTTTCTTTTAATCCAGCATGTTGCGGATTGCTACCGGAGAGCGGTAATTCCAGGTAGAAATCTTGATGCCGCTGCGCCTGCTTGCCGCATGAACCACCTGTCCGTTTCCAATATACAGAGCCACATGGTTGATACGGCCATTGCTGCCTGCATAGAATATCAGATCGCCCGGCTTCATATTTCCAGAAGTGACCTTCTTTCCCATTTTGGCCTGCGAGCCGGAATAGTGAGGAAGCGATACTCCGAATTTCTGCATTACCTTCATGGTAAAGCCGGAGCAGTCTACGCCGTTTGTCAGGCTGGTACCGCCCCAGACATAAGGATTTCCCACAAACTGAATCGCATAGTTCACTATCTGAGAGCGGCGTGAACCGGAGCCTGAGCTTCCTGAACCTCCGGAGCCGCTTTCAGCAGGTTTAAACTTAATAGCCTCATTGATCACATAACGGACTTCCACATTATTATCTCTTGTAGAAATATAGGCTCCGTCTGATACGCCCCCATCTTCTTCATCCACGGAATCAAGATCGATCTTCAGCCAGCCATCCGGCGTTTCAGGATCGTCGATCACAGGATATTTTTCATCCTTTACGATCTGGGTCCAGATCTTGGCGTCCGTACTGGGTTCTGTGCGGACGTTTAACACATCCGTACTGATCACCGCTTTCAGGGATGCGGTCTGAAGGGCAATATCCTTTGCCTCCCTGCCCGTAGCTGTGTACTGGGGATCAGAGGAAATATAACCTACGATAGGGCCGGATTTCACCTTATACCAGCCGTCCAGAGTTTCCAGGATCTCTCCTCCCGCCTTGCTGGTCATCTTTCCGATAATATTGGCATTTCCTTTATCCTCCGGTGAACTGCGCACATTCAGATAACCGTTCACCTTGGACATCACCAGATTTTCATACTGATTAATGGCCTTTGTTTTTTCATCCAGTTTGCGTCCTTCCTCCAGAGCATAGCTTACCTGGGCAAACTGATCGGAAATATATCCGTCCTTAATCTGGATCCATCCGTCCTCTTGGCTAAGCACCTCAAAACTTTCCCCGTCTGATACGGCTCCTATGACATTGTCGCTGGTGGAATCGTCCGGAGTTTCCCGCACCCGCAGTTTTTCGCCTTCTGTCTCCATAGTAATCACAGCTCTGAGCTTTACATATTTTTCCGCCAGATTTTTTGCCTCCTGGCCGGTTACAAGATACTGGCTGCTCACATAGCCCTCTAAACCTCCTGACTGTATCTTTGTCCATTCGCCCTCTGTTCCCAGAACCTCGCATCCGCCTCCGTCTGCGATAGTACCTAAAACCGTACCGTCTGTTCCCGGAGTCTCACGGATATTTACATAGCCCGACACCTGGATCAGACCCAGATTGGCAAAACGGCCCACAGCTTCCTCCACCTGCTGTTCCCACTGTGTCTCTTCATCGCTCTCTGCAGCCACAGCCGCTGCCGGGTCTGTCTGCGGCTCTCCCGTCTGGAGCTGCTCACCCACCGACCGAACCGCCATTTCCCCAGATTCCGGCTTTTTCATATATTTCACCGCAAAAATAATAGCTCCCACAGCCAGGACAGCTGCCAGGATCAGAATCCACAGCCTGGGATCCGGCTTCTGGCTGCGCTTCCTCCTAGCCTTATTCAGGCTGGATAAATAATCCTTATGCTCAAGCATATTTTAATCGTCTCCATCTCAAATTTGATTCCTGCTTTGCAGTGCAAAACAGCCTGTCCTTTTTATTATACCATAAAGGACAGGCTGGATGGGTGAATTTTTTATGAATTTTTAATTTGCCAGCATCATACGGTCATTTGCAAATTCTTTGCCGCTGGCCTCGGCAAATTTCTTTAACAGGTCATCCACCGTGAGGTTCTTTTTCTCCTCCCCCCTCACATCATAGATAATATGGCCGTCATTCATCATGATCAGGCGGTTGCCGATCTGGATGGCATCCTTCATATTATGAGTTACCATCAGGGCAGTCAGCCGCTGCTCCTCTACGATTTCACTGGTAAGCTCCAGAACCTTCTTCGCCGTCTGAGGATCCAGGGCAGCAGTGTGTTCATCCAGCAAAAGCAGCTTTGGCTTTTTTAAAGTTGCCATCAGAAGGGTTAAGGCCTGTCTCTGTCCGCCGGACAAAAGTCCCACCTTAGAGGTAAGGCGTTCCTCCAGCCCCAGTCCCAGCTTTAAGAGCAGATCCCGGTACAGCTTTCTTTCACTGCCTGTAATACCGGGCTTTAATGTGCGGCGCCCTCCTCTTCTTAAAGCCAGAGCCAGATTTTCCTCAATTCCCATAGTAGCCACGGTTCCATTCATGGGATCCTGGAATACACGGCCCAAAAAGGCGGCTCTTTTATATTCCGGAAGCTTTGTCACATCCCTTCCGTCTATCACGATCTTTCCCTCGTCCACAGGCCACACGCCTGCAATCGCATTCAGGGTCGTAGACTTTCCGGCGCCGTTTCCGCCGATGATCGTAACAAAATCTCCATCCTTTAAGGTGAGGTTCAAATCTTTCAAGGCCTGCTTTTCATTTACCGTGCCCCTGTTAAATGTTTTATTCACATGACAGATTTCCAGCATCAGCTCTTACCTCCCTTTGGCGCACTCTTAAAATATCTTCCCTTCCAGGTGGGGATCGCCAGGAAAACAGCTACCACAGCAGCGGAAAGAAGCTTCAGTAAATCCGTATCAACTCCCAGCCAGATCACAACCTGGAGCACCAGATAATATACAATAGAGCCCAAAGCCACACCCAGAAGGCGGAAGCCAAAGTTGTGGAAAACTTTTCCAAAAATCGCTTCTCCGATAATCACAGCGGCCAGTCCGATGACAATGGCTCCGCGGCCCATATTGATATCTGCAAAGCCCTGATACTGGGATAAAAGCGCGCCGGAAAGTGCGACCAGTCCATTGGAAACCATCAGCCCCAGCACACGGTTAAAATCGGTGTTGATCCCCTGTGCTCTTGCCATGCGGTCATTGCCGCCGGTGGCACGGATGGAACAGCCCAGCTCCGTGCCGAAAAACCAGTAAAGCAGACCGATCAGTACCAGGATCATCACAGACACCAGAAAAATGGTATTTTTAAACAGTGGTACATTGCGGATAAAACGCAGGGAAACCAGCAGGTCATACTTGTCTACATTGATGGCCTGGTTGGCTTTTCCCATAATTTTTAAGTTAATGGAATACAGGCCCAGCTGGGTCAGGATACCGGAAAGAATAGCCGGGATTCCCATAAAGGTATGAAGGATACCTGTGCAGAATCCTGCTGCCATCCCTGCCAGAGCGGCACATAAAAGAGCCACCCAGACATTCTGTCCGGCAAGCATCATCACGATGCAGACAGCGCCCCCCGTACAAAGGGAGCCGTCTACGGTCAGATCCGCAAAATCCAGGATGCGGAAGGTAAGGTATACGCCAATCGCCATTATGCCCCACACTAGTCCCTGGGCCACAGCGCCTGGAAGTGAATTAAATAAGCTCATAATACTCATGATCGGTTATTCCTCGATTGCTTCATAATCATCCGGCACGGCAACTCCCAGTGCATCGCAGATGTTTTTGTTGTACTTCTTTGTAAACTGAGGCGCATACTCGATGGGCATCTCAGATACATTGGCTTCGCCGGAAAGGATCTTTGCAGCCATCTTTCCGGTTGCCGTACCCAGATCATAGTAGCTGATGGATAAGGTGGCAACGCCGCAGCCCGCGCAGATGCCCTCCTCGCCAGCTACCACGGGAACGCCTGCCGGCTGGCAGATATTATTGATGATCTCTGTGTTGGAAGCAACGGTATTATCCGTAGGAACATAGATCACATCGCTTGCAGAAGCTGCATTAGTAGCAATGGTGGATAAATCATTGGAATCGGAAAATGCATAATACTCACATGTATAACCCAGCTCTTCCAGAGCCAGCTTTACCGTATCTACCTGGTACTGAGAGTTAGGCTCTGCAGAGCAGTAGAGCAGACCTACATTTTTCTTATCCGGGAACAGCTCTTTGATCATGGCCGCCTGCTCGTCCAGAGGAGCCAGATCCGATGTTCCGGAAATATTTCCTCCTACGGTTCCGTTAAAATCGGAAATTCCCAGGGCCACACCGTATTCTGTTACAGAAGTTCCCAGCACAGGAATCTCGTTGGTGCCTGCCTGAGCGGCCTGAAGAGATGCGGTTGCATTTGCCAGGATCAGATCCACACCCTCTGATACAAAGCTGTTGATGATCGTGGAACAGGTGTTGGAATCACCCTGGGCATTCTGCTCATCAAACTCCACACCGTCTTCTCCAAAGGTCTCCACCAGAGCATCCTTAAAGCCCTGAGTCGCCGCATCCAGGGCAACGTGCTGTACCAGCTGGCAGATACCTACCTGGTATACCTCCTTACCCCCCTCTGCTTCCTTTGAAGTGTCCGCAGCAGCTGCCGTTGTTTCATTTGTGCCTGATCCACATCCTGTTACAGCCGCAGCCATCGCTCCGGCCAGTACGAAGGAAAAAATTTTTGCCGTCTTTTTCATAACATCGCTCCTCGTTTTTATCCAAAATTTCGTCCGTTTCTTTCGAACTTTTTTTATCATACTACAAAAAAAAGGGCGCGTCAATTTTATTGCTTTAAATTTTTGTGTTTTTAACGCATTGGCGCTTTTATGTATCAAAGTATAGCCCAATTATTCCCATTTCAATGGAATTGTAACCGTAAATTCCGTTCCCTTTTCCAGCTGAGAAGCCACATGGATAGAACCGTGATAAAAATTTACGATATGCTTTACGATTGAAAGTCCCAGTCCCGTACCTCCCTGTTTCCGGCTGCGTCCCTTATCCACCCGGTAAAAACGTTCAAAAATACGGTCCAGGCTTTCCTCCGGTATCCCCACGCCATTATCCCGGACACGGATCACCATCTGTCCGTCCTGTTCTCTGATCGTCACCCAAACCTGTCCTCCCGGATGATTATACTTAACCGCATTTCCGACCAGATTTGTAAGAAGCTCCTTCATCTGCTGCACATTGGCCTTTATGCACAGCGGCTGGCAATCTATATGGATAAAGACCTGGCTCTGGGCGGCTGCGGGCTTTAAGCTTTCTGCGATCTCCTCCAAAAGAGGGCTGATCCGCACATCGGAAAGCACCACCTGGGCATCCTTTGCCTCCAGCCGGGAAATCATCAGAATATCCCCGATCAGCCCTGCCATATTGGAAGCCTCCTTTTTGATCCGCCGGATAAAATCCAGCTTCATGGCTTCATCCTGGATCATCCCGCTCTCCATCAGCTCTGCGTAACCCTGGATCGAGGTAATAGGAGTTTTAAGCTCATGGGAGGCATTGCTGAAAAACTCCTGACGGATCTGCTTTTCTTTCTCTATACGGTTCAAATAATCTTTTACATTATTTGACATTTCCATGGTCGTCTCTGCGATCACATTCAGCTCCTGATACGGACAGGGCGAAAAATGGAGCTCCCCGTTTCCTCCCTTCACCTTCTGAAGCTCCGAAACAATATCCTGCAAGGGTCTTGTAACGGAATCCACAAACCGCCTGGTAAATACAAATGCACAGGCTAAAGCGGCAAGAAAGCTCACAAGGGCAGCCGGCAGCAGCATGGGCAGATATTCGCTGAATCCTGAGTAGGGAACGGAAATGCGAAGGATCATATCTGATCTGTGTGACTGGAAGGCAACGTAAAGAAAATGCTTTCCCATGGTTTTAGAATACCGCTTTGCATATCCCATTCCATTCAGCAGAGCCTCTTTTACCTCTTTGCGGCTTAAATGATTATCCAGATCTTCCGTAGAAGTATCTGTGTCAGATACAACCGTGCCATCTAAATGGATCAGTGTAACCCGCGTATCATCCGCGCCTGTAAACTCCTCCATACGCTCGATCTGGACAGCCAGATACGATTCATCCTCATAATCGAGCAGACGGTCAATCATTTCTATAGTATAGGTCATATCCTCTCTGGCCATCTTTAAGATCATATGACTGCTGATAAGATAAAAGATGACGCTGTTAATACACAGCGCCGCCAGAAGTACCAGTATAAATTTTTTCAGAATAGCCCTTCTCATCGATCCTCCTCCTTTGTCTCCGAGCGCACCAGGCGGTAGCCAACGCCACGGACGGTCTTGATGCAGCTTCCGCCCTCTTCTCCCAGCTTCTGGCGCAGGGTACGGATGTGCATATCCAGTGTCCTTGTCTCTCCGTCATACTCATAGCCCCAGATCTGATTTAAAAGTTCATCCCTGGTTACTACTCTGGCCTGATTCTCCAAAAGATAACATAAAAGCTCAAACTCCTTTAAAGTAAGCTCGCAGACACGGCCGCTGCTGGAAGCCTCTCTTGTCTTTTTATTGATACTGATCCCCTGATAGGACAGTATATCCTTTTTTTCTTCCCGCCTTACCCTGCGCAGGAGACTGCGGATCCGGGCAGAAAGCTCCAGAACGCCAAAGGGCTTTACCATATAATCATCTGCTCCGCAGTCCAGCCCCACTACTTTATCCAGCTCCTTTTCCTTTGCTGTCAAAAGCATGATCGGAAGGCCGCTTATCCCCTCGGTCTGACGGATCTGCCGGATGGCCGTCACCCCGTCCATTCCCGGGAGCATCCAGTCGAAGATCGCCATGGACGGGCATTCCTGCCGGATACGCTCCAGCCCTTCTTCTGCTGTTTCAAACCCCTCTGCCTCAAAGCCAAACCCCTCCAGTGCGATCTTTAACAGATTTCTGATATTTTCGTCATCCTCTATGATGTAAATTTTTTCCATAAATGCTGATTCCTGCCCTTTCCCTGTTATTAAATTTACATATTATGCTTTTTAAAGCCTCATGTAAACAGCATACCAAACAGAAGTAAAATCCGAACCAATGAAATGTAAAATCTGCGTAAATTTTCATATATCATCCTATTCAGTTTATACTACGTCAAAAAAGATGTCAATGAAAAATCCCCATCGCACCATATACGGCAGATGGGGAATGTAAACTCCTTATTCACTTCGCAGCGCATCAATCGGATTTAAATTAGCCGCACGGCTGGCTGGCATATAACCAAAAAGCAGGCCGATCCCCACGGATACGCTAAATGAAATTACAATGGCAGAAAATGTAGGTGTAGCCGAAATGCCAATGGCTGCCCCTACTACTGCAGTAGCCCCGCAGCCAATGAGAATTCCGATCACTCCGCCCAGAGAACTGGTAACTGCCGCTTCGATCACAAACTGCTGCATAATGGTTCCCTTGTCCGCCCCAAGAGATTTTCGGATTCCAATTTCCCTTGTCCGCTCAGTCACAGACACCAGCATGATGTTCATAACGCCCACTCCGGCTACCAGAAGGGAAATCCCGGCGATTCCTCCCAGCATACCGCTCATCATGGCAATCTGTCCGTTCAGGGAATCCAGCATTTCACTCATGGCAGATACCCTATAGTAATCATCATCCTTAAAAATCTCAAAAAGGAAATTCTCAATGAGCGTCTTTGCCTCATCCGCATCATCCGTATCTGCCACTGTAAAGGTGTAGCTGTTAATATTAGCGCTTCTCGCCAGACTAATGGAAGCCGTATATGGAAGCCATACAAAATCATCCGTGCCTCCGTCGCTCATATCGTCCTCATCCTGAATTTCTGCTATGCCCACTACCTTATAGGCATAGCCCCCTACCTTCAGCGTATCCCCAAGAGCCTTTTCAGCACTGCCAAACAGCTCCTGGGCCACATACGCTCCGATCACGCAGACCTTCTGACGGGAAAGAATATCCGAATAGGTGATATTTCTTCCCTGCTGCAGCTCATAGTCCTTAATCTCCAGATACTGCTCGCTGCGTCCTGCCACACTGGTAGAAGTCATGGAATCATTTTCCTTTTTTATCGTCGTGGAAATGGTCACGTTGGGGCTTAAAGCCTCAAATACGTCTGTGTGCTCTTCAAAAAATCCATACATTTCATCTGGACTTACAGTTCGGGATGTCAGATTGGTTACGTTTACATTGATCTGGTTCACTCCCATGCTGGCAAAATTTTCTACGATCATCCCCATGTATCCATTTACCAGGCTTACGAGAATGATCACCGCAGCCACACCGATAATAATCCCCAGCATGGTAAGAAAAGAACGCATCTTATTGCCCCATATGCTTTTAAGAGCCAGTTTAAAGGATTGCAGCATAATCTTTTACATCTCCGTCAAAAATTTTATGCCCGTCTGCAATGCGGATCACCCGCTTTGCCTCCACAGCAATGGAATTGTCATGGGTAATCATAACAATGGTATTTCCCTCCTCATTGATCTGCTTTAAAAAATTAAGCACATCACGGCTGGTTTTGGAGTCCAGCGCTCCTGTGGGTTCATCAGCCAGGATCAGGGATGGATTTCCTGCCAGCGCCCTGGCAATAGATACCCTCTGCTGCTGGCCTCCTGAAAGCTGATTAGGCATATTTTTCCATTTTTCCGCAAGCCCCACCTTTTCAAGGGAAGCCATGGCCCGTTTTTTTCGTTCCTCTGCTCCTGTTCCCGCATAAAGAAGAGGAAGCTCTACGTTTTCCAGAAGATTAAGTTTGGGAAGGAGATTATACTGCTGGAAGATAAAACCGATCATACGGTTGCGGATCCTGGCCAGCTGCTTATCTCCCATTTTACTTACATCCTCACCGCCCAGATAATACTCTCCTGTGGTCGGCACGTCCAGAGCGCCGATAATATTCATCAGAGTGGATTTTCCGCTTCCTGATTTTCCTACAATAGCCACAAATTCACCCTTTTGGATAGAAATATTTACATCGTCATTCGCTCTGACTTCTTCTCCTCCCATATTGTAAATCTTTGAAATATGCTTCAACTCGATCAGTGGATGTGTTTCCTCTGACAGCCGTTCATTTACGTTCATAAGCTTTTTCACCCTTTCTGTCAGCGGCCGCCGGGACCGCCTCCCATTCCACCTCCTGGGCCGCCTCCTGGGCCGCCTCCCATTCCGCCTCCGGGCATCATCATCACAGCATCGCTGCTCTGGCTGGATTCCGCCACATAAACCGTATCTCCTTCAGAAAGCCCGCTTTTGATTTCCACATAGCTGTCGCTTATAAGGCCTGTTTCTACCTCCACGGCTTTAAAGCCTGCGGGGATCGGTCCCTGCTGCTCAGTAACTGTATCGTCCTTTATGTAGACCTGATTTCCCCTCATAAGCGCATCTACGGGAATTGAAAGCACATCCTCTGCCTGATCCAGGGTAATAATACCGTCCACATTCATACCCGGAAGAAGATCTCCTGCTTCATCCATGGTTACCGTTACCGGATAGGTGCTGACTCCGTTTGAATAGGTACTCTCCAGGCTTACGTTTGTAACCGTACCTGAAAAGGTCTGCCCCTCATAGGCATCGGCCGCCACAGCCACTTTCTGGCCCACTTCTACTTCTTTGATATCCAGTTCATCAATGGACATTTCAAAGGTAAGACTGGACAGGTCATAGATCACTGCAAGAACGGTGGTATTACTGGTGTTCTTTGTAATATTATCCCCCACCTTATAATTCTTTGTGATGACCTGGCCGGAAATGGGAGCTGTGATCGTATAATTGTCATAGCTGTCCTGAGTGCTCTCCAAATGGCTCTGGGCCGACTCCACGCTCTCCTGGGCCTTATCCAGACTGTCCTTGTAGCTCTGGATCAGCTTATCCGCCGTTTTTGCCGTCATGCGGAAAACAGGTGTTCCCTTTGTAACGTAATCGCCTTCATTTACCAGCATCGCCTCTATTTCTACGCTGGATGAAAGGTCTGCCTCCATAGAGGTATCAATGGAAGCCTCAAAAAGCCCTTCCTCACTTCCGATCCACTCGCCTACCCGGGCAGACGCTCTGGTAGAAACAGTCAACCCACCAGGATTTGCCACTGTAAAGGTCACATACTGTACCAGACGCCCTCCGGAAAGAGCTTCCTCTCGGTTGGCAACTGCCTTAACCGACGCTTCCACCTGTTCTCCTGAATCAGTCAGCGTAAGGACAGCGGAATTTCCCGGGGTAATCTGGGCTGCTTCGCCGGAAAGGAAGGGGATCCGTATCTCCATCACATCATCACTGTACAGATCCGCCAGCTTTGTATTTCCGCTTACCTTATCGCCTGCACTGATATAAAGTTCCTTGATATATCCCGATTCTGTGGCCTTATATGTATTTCCGCTGTAATCGCTTAAGGCCTGATTATAATCCTCCAGCGCATCCTCATAGGAATTCCGGGACCGGGTCAGGGTATTTTCAGCGCTGGTAAGCTCCGTTGTCATGCTGGAACTGTCGATCTCATAAAGCACCTGATCCTTTTGCACCTGATCTCCCTCTTCAAAAGCGGCGGCAACCACCTCGCCCTCAACCATGGACGTGATGCTGTATGTATCCTTTGCCGCCAGAGTACCGGAGGAGGATAGTTCAGAGGTAATGGTTCTCTTTTCCACGGCTGCCGTATTAAGGCTTTGGGCCCGGGCTGCAGCCGCAGCCTTTGTTTTTTTATTTTTCCAAATCATAAGGCCGGTAAGAAGTACTGCCGCTGCCAGAAGAGCCGCCAGCAGACGAACCCATAATTTTTTCTTTTTCATCTCGTTTCTCCCTTAATATTCAATCGCATCCACTGCCGTATAGCTGCTTCCGCTTCTGCTGCACACCAGCACCACATCGTCCCCCACTTCCAGATTTCCATAGATGGAAAACAGATACTGAAGTTCCGAAGAGTCCAGACTGATATTCAGATAGCCGTCGGAATCCACATCCTCGCTGGTATCAAAATCATCGTCTGAATTTGCCTCATCCACCTCGATGCGCACCGAGGTCGGCGTCATCACATCTGTGGACTGATAGTAGATATTTTTGATCTCTCCCTTGATGAGCACATAGGTGTTGTTGCCCGAATCGTCCTTTATATCCCAGCCGGTGGTCGTATACGCCCAGATGGTTTTTGACTTCACATTGTAATACAGTACTGCAAAACCAGACTGCTGCTGGGAAGCCTTTACCGCCGCCAGGGTGCTTTCCACGCCGTTTAAAAACACATTGGCATCCTCCGTATCAAAGGGTACAGACTGGGCCACGCTGAAATTCTTATGGACCAGGATGGGGCCTTTGCGCTCATCCTCCAGTATGGAAATGGGATTGATCTCCCCATCTGAATTCAGCTCGCAGTCCAGCACGGTTCCGTATATCTCGTTGCTGTCCTTCTTTTTTGTTTTCAGCAGATTATAAAAAATATTCATGCAGTCCGTTTCCGTAATCGCTTCATCCGCCTGACAGCTCACATCTTCATTCAGTTCCAGATGATTAAATTTCGAAATCCTGGAGCTGGCCATCTCTCCTGTAAAATCCTCATCTGTATAGCCTAACAGCGTTAAAACGGCCTTCACTGCGTCCTTATATAAAACAGGCTCCTCCGGTTTGAAATTGCCGCCCAGATATCCGCTCATCCAGCCCTGAGAAGCTACCACACGGATATAGACCGCGTTTGGATGGTCTGCCGGCACATCCGCATATACCGACACGCTGGAAGAAGGAAGATTTTCCCGGTAGCTGGACGCCTTTACCAGCATCTTCGCAAAATCTCCTCTTGTGATCTGCCCCCGGAAGCTGGAAATCTCCATGATTCCCGTAAGCTTTACTACCTGACGGCGCAGGTCAAAATTGGCGCTGGAAATATTGTCTGCAAGCACTGTAAGAGACAAAAAGGGCGAAACGGCAAACGAAACAGCCAGAGAACCACAGATAAAGCGGCCATAGGATTTGGAACCTTTCATACATAAACTCCTCTAAGTAATTATACATATCAATGATTAACTGTCACTAATGTACCATCCGTTTGTGACGATTTTGTGTTCTGGCTGTGTATTTTTTGATAAACAAAAAGCGCCTACATAAGAGGCGCGATCAGACGCAGCAGCCTTCCTGCCTTGCGGCCCAGCCAGCTGTAGCTATAACAGGTTTCAAGGGTGACCGGAATACATTTTTTTAGTGTTTCCTGATAATCCGCTTCGATTTTTTCAATAACCGGATTGCGGTATAAAAAAGTGCCGCACTCAAAATGCAGGTACAGACTGCGAAAATCCAGGTTGATGGTTCCCACCGTGGCTTTCTCATCATCACTGGCAAAAACCTTCGCGTGGACAAAGCCCGGTTCATATTCAAAAATCCGGACTCCTGCCTTTAAAAGCTCCGGATAATAGGTTCTGGCCAGCAGATAGGCATATTTCTTATCCGGAATATGAGGCATAATGATAATAACCTCCACTCCCCGTTTTGCCGCATAGCACAGGGCGTCCTTCATGCCGTCATCCAGGATCAGATACGGCGTCATAATGTGGACATATTCCTTTGCCTGGCTGAGTATGTCCAGATAGACCTGCTCGCCGATCTGTTCCTTGTCAAAGGGGCTGTCCCCATAGGGGATCACATAGCCTTTCTCCATCCGTCCGGCTGCGGCTTCTCCTGCCGGAGCAGAAAGATATTTCCTGTAATCCTCTTCCTTTTTCTCTGTCACATCCCACATCTGAAGAAACATCATGGTAAAGCTCTTTACCGCATCTCCCCTTACCATCAGAGCCGTATCCTTCCAGTGGCCAAAGCGCACTTTGCGGTTAATATATTCATCTGCCAGATTTACTCCTCCGGTAAAGGCACAGCGGCCATCAATGACTGCAATCTTTCGATGATCCCTGTAATTCTGATGGGTCGAAAGCACCGGGATAATGGGAGAAAACATTTTACAGCGGATCCCTTTCCGTTCCAGCTGCCTGGGATAGTGAAACGGAAGAAGCATCAGACAGCACATTCCGTCATACATCACCCGGACTTCTACTCCTTCATTTACCTTTTCCTCCAGAACCTTTAAGATCTCATCCCACATATATCCCCTGTCAATGATAAAAAACTCCATAAAAATGAAATGCTTTGCCGCCTTCAGCTCTTTCATCAACCGTACGAACATATCCTCTCCCAGGGGAAAATACTCGATGTCCGTATTTTTATATACCGGCGCTCCAGCCATACGTTCCAGGTAATCCGCCAGTCCGGCCGTACGGCCGTCCAGGGCCTCAAGTTCCTTCCTCACATCCTCATTCTGGTTCAGATAGGGTCTTGTTTTGGCAGTGGATGCTGCCAGACGTCTGGCCAGAGCTTTGGTCTGAAACTGCATCTGTACGAAAATGTATAAAAGTACGCCGAACACCGGTATCACGAGTACCGGTATGATCCAGGCCATCTTAAAGCTGGAATCAATAGGTTCATTTAAAATGGCGATCACTGCAAGAGCACTTAAAAGCACACAGAGAATATAAAAATAATGAAGATACCCATTCAAAAACTTAAACGCCGCTATAAATACCCAAAGCTGCAGCCCCAGCCCTGCCATTACAAAAGCAGTCCTGCCAAAGATGATCCTAAAAAGACCTCTCAGTTTTTTCTTCATATGTATGTCCCTTTCTTCTAAAACAATGGCCCCATATTCTTTCCCGAGAGAAAATACGCGGCCAGCCCCAAAGAAGCTAAACCGCGTATTATTATCTCATATATTTTCTTTTCTGGCAAGTATACGAAGCTGCCTCCATTCTGGCCGCTACTGCTGATCGATCTTTTTCACGTCCATATCTTTTGGAAGGATCAGGCTTAAAACAATAGATACTACAAACACTACCGCTACCACATTGGCAGAAAATACGGACTGGATCATCGGCGGGAAGATATCCCAGATCCCGACCTCGCTGGCTGTGGTAAAACCGATTCCGATGGATAAGGACAGCGCTGCAATGGTAATATTTCTCTGAGAGAAACCGCAGTCAGCCACCATCTGAATACCAGAGGTTAAGATAGTTCCAAACATCATGATCGTACATCCGCCTAATACTGCGTCCGGAAGGGAAGCAAAGAAATTTCCCACCGGCGGAAGAAGTCCTGCTAAAATCATGCAGGCAGCGCCCGTCATGATCGTAAAACGGTTCACTACCTTTGTCATATTGACAAGGCCTACGTTCTGTGAAAAAGAAGTTACAGGAGGACATCCAAAGAGACCGGAAATAACGGAACCATAGCCGTCACAGCCCAGAGAACCTGAGATTTCCTCTCCTGTGATCTTCCGGTTTAATCCGCCTGCTACCGGAGCAGAGGTATCGCCGATGGTCTCAGCCGCAGACACCAGGAAAATGATACATGCGGAGATAATAGCTCCCGGATAAAATTCCGGCTTAAAGGGCATCAGATGGGGCAGGGAAATGATTCCACCGGACATGATCATAGACAGATCTACCTTTCCCATGGTGATCGCCAGAATATATCCTACTACCAGGCCGGCTAAAACGGAAAGCTGCTTTAGATATCCCTTTGCAAAAATATTCCACAAAAGACAGGCAGCCAGTGTTACGGTTCCAAGGATCAGGTTCTGGGCAGAACCGAAATCATCATTATAGCCGCCGCCAAAAGATCTGGCTCCTACTGTAAAAAGTGAAAAACCGATGGCTGTTACTACAGAGGCCGCTACGATCGGAGTAATGATCTTTCTCCAGTATTTTGCCATCAGTCCTAAGGTTCCTTCAAAGAGACCTCCCACCAGAACCGCTCCTACTACAGCCGGATAGCCGTAATTGGCTGAAATGGTACTGAGCACCGTTACGAAGGTAAAACTTACACCCATAACCACAGGAAGCTTTGATCCGATCCGCCAGATGGGATAAAGCTGGATCATGGTAGCAATGCCTGCTACAAACATGGCGTTCTGCAGAAGCATACCCAGCTGGGCCGGTGTAAGCGGCGTCTTGGACGCTCCCGCAATAATGGTGATCGGCGCCAGGTTTGAAACGAACATGGCTAAAATATGCTGCAGTCCAAAGGGAATAGCCTTTCCGATGGGCACTCTTCCCTCCAGTCTGTATATGTTGTTAATACTGCAGTCTGCTGCATTTCCTGCTGTTTTTGCTGTTTTCCCCATACGATTTACCGCCTCCATTCTCATGCCGGCAGCTGTCTTTATTTATCTCCCCAGACCAGACATCTGCCGGCACACTCATTCTATGCTTCTTTATGTGTGGTCTGATATACTTCTTCCACAATCCGTTCCATAGCGTTTAAAATGTTCTCATAGCCCGTGCAGCGGCACAGATGACCGGAAATGAGCTTTTTAAGCTCTTCGCGGTTATACTTCTTTCCCGTTCCCACGATCTCAACCGCACTCATGATCAGACCCGGCGTACAGAAGCCGCACTGGACGGCCGCCTCCTCAATGAATGCCTTCTGGATCGGAGAAAGCTCGCCGTTTGGCCCCTTTAAGCCTTCTACGGTCATTACGCTCTTTCCATCTGCCCACATGGTCAGATAAATACAGCTGTCAATGGCCTCTCCGTTTACCAGTACCGTACAGGCTCCGCACTCTCCTACCTCACAGCCCTTTTTCACCGAAGTCAGCCCCAGGCGCAGACGCAGAGTATCTAAAAGGGACTCTCTCTCGTCCACTGCCAGTTCATGCTCTTTTCCGTTTACTTTCATATGTATGATCTTAAGCATTGCAATTACCTCCTGCTCTTGTGATAGATTCTGCCAGTGCACGCTTTGCTAACTCCTCAATGAGCTGTAAGCGGAATTCCTTGGATGCTCTCCAGGAAGAACGGGGATTTACTTCTGTGAGCGCTGTTTTTGCAAACTGCTCTGCCGCCTCTTTGTCATCCACTCTTGCTCCTTTTAAGCCTTCCTCTGCGTTCCGGCAGCGAAGGGGCGTAGGTCCTGCCACTCCGTAGCCCAGACGCACATCCTCAATGACCGTCTTGTCTTCTGAAAGCTTTACCCGGACTGCACAGCCTAAAGTGGCAATCTCCATGGCCTTTCTCTTTCCGTACTTTACATACTGGCCGTACCAGCCCTCATAATCCTCTTTTGCAATGAGAAAGCCCGTACATACCTCTTCTCTGGCTCTTACGGTCCGTCCGGGACCTGTATAAAACTCGCAGATGGGAACGATTCTCTCCCCTTCCGATCCCACTAGGATCACTTTGGCATTTAAGGTCCACATGGTAGAAGCTGAATCTGCAGAAGTAGCTCCATTGCAGATATTTCCGCCGATGGTTCCTGTGTTGCGGATCTGAGGTCCACCCACCATATCCACTGCCTCACCCAGCATGGGGATCAGCTTCTGGATCAGGGGATCATTTGTAATATGGGAAAATGCAGTAGCTGCTCCGATCCAGAGATCTCCGTTTTCCAGAACATTTACTCCCTTAAGCTCCGGAATATTGTGGATAGATACAAGGGCTTTTCCTGCATCCTTTCCCTCTCTTACACGGATCAGTACGTCGGTACCACCGCTGATCACCTCTGCATCCGGCTCATTTACCAGAGCCTGCACAGCATCCTGTACATCCTTTGCCTCGTAAAATGATTTTATATCAAACATGCCTTATTTCTCCTTCCTTCTTAAATAAGTCCCTTTTCTTTAAACGCTGCGATCAGACGCTGGGCTGTCATAGGCGCTGTATTCATATGTACGCCGGTTGCATGAAGGATGGCGTTCCGGATCGCCGGAGCAACCGGAATTGCCGGCGGCTCGCCCAGAGATTTGTTTCCATAAGGGCCTGTAGGATCGTCTAACTGGATAAATTCCACATGAAGCTCCGGAGCATCCATAGCGGTAGGGATCTTGTAATCCAGAAGGTTATTATTTAACGGTTTTCCAGTCTTTTCATCTACTAAAAGCTCCTCAGAAAGTCCAAAACCAAGGCTCATGCTCATACCGCCGTGTACCTGTCCGGCGGCTGTCTTCGGATTGATCAGGATACCGGAGTCATGGACATTGATCACATCCTTTACAGTCACAAGACCCAGAGGCATATCGATTTCCAGATCCACAAAGCAGCAGCCGGAAGCAAAGGTATTGTCCTTGCACTGGTTTGTAACCTCTGCTGTGATATGGATAGAGCGGTCTAAGGAATAGAACGCTGTATCAGCTACTACCGCCACATCAAAGAGTACCGGATCGCCGCCGTTTACAACCACCTGGCTGTCCGCAATGTCTAACATCTCCCAGGTAATTTCCTCCTCTGCATGAAGCCCCAGAACCTGACGTACCTTACCGGCAGCCTCCTTTACAAGATCTGCATAGACCGTCTTTGAAAGATCTGTCACATCATGGTTCAGCATATAGGCAGCATACTCTAAGACCTTCTGACGGAACTCTAAGGCACACTTTTTGCAGGCCATGCCGGATACATAGGTCTGACGGGACGCATAAGCACCTGTATCAAAGGGAGTTACATCCGTATCCTGTGTGGAATTGATATATACCCTGTCTACGCTGATTCCAGTAGTCTCTGCCGCCATCTGGGTGAATACGGTATCTGCTCCCTGTCCGATTTCCGTAGCGCCCATGGAAAGCTGGATGGAACCGTCCTGATTTAAAGTAATGCGGGCAGAAGCAGTTTCCAGAGAAATGGGATAAACGCCTGTTTTGTAAATAAACATCGCCATTCCCACACCTCTTCTCACCGGTCCGTTCTGATTCTTATAGGCCTCTCTCTTTTCGTCCCAGTGAATGTACTCCCGGCCTTTTTTAATGCACTCGGTCAGGCCATATGTATGGAATGTAATACCGTTGGCCGGATCCACAAAGCCTGCATCCAGACAGTTTTTTAAGCGGAATTCACAGGGATCTATACCGACTGCATCTGCCATATCATCTGTCAGACACTCTGCAAACCAATCTGCCTGGGGGATGCCGTATGCTCTCATGGCTCCTGCCGTAGGGGAAGAGGTATAAACGGTCCAGCAGTCTACCTCTGTACCCAGCCGGTCTTTATACAGATCCTTAAATACATTTCCGCAGTTGGCGCAGATAGCGTGACCATGGGAGGCATAGCCGCCGTTATTGGCAAAGGCCTCCAGCCGTCTTGCAAGTACGGTTCCGTCCTTTGTAACAATACCCTTGCACACGCCCTTGATCGCATGGCGGGTACGGGTTCCAGAAATGGTTTCCTCGCGGCTGATCTCCATCCGGACGGCTCTTCCGCCTACACTCATGGAAAGGAAGGCATTTAACGGCTCATAAAGTACATCCTGCTTGTTTCCAAAACCGCCTCCGATATAGGGCTTAATCACGCGAACCTTACCAACTGGGATTCCCAATGCCTGAGCCGTTACACGGCGTACAATATGGGGAAGCTGCGTGGAAGAAACAATGGTCACTTTTCCGTTTGTATCCACATAGGACCAGGAAACGGGAAGCTCAATATGGCAGTGGGAAATCCTTGGAGTATCATATGTTTCATCAATCTCCACCAGATTTTCCTCTCCGTACTCTTCAATGGCTTTCTTTCTTCCCTCTTCAAAAGTAAAATCAGAAGATCCCATGGTCATATGGGAATGAACGACTACGTTGTCCTTTCTGAGATCGGGATGAAGAGGTGTTGCCTCCGGCTTTAATGCCGCTTCTACGGTAACAATGGGTTCGTACTCCTCGTACTCAACCTTGATCAGACGAGCCGCCTGAGCCGCAGCCACTTCATTTTCAGCCACAACTGCCGCAATATCATCCCCATAAAGGCGGACTCTCTGATTTAAAAGCTTTCTGTCACAGATATCCTGATGCTTTAACTCCACGCTCCAGGGATGACCTGCGGTGGGAAACTGGATATCCGGAACATCAAAACAGGTGACGATCTTTACCACCCCCGGCACCTTTAACGCCTCGTCCAGATCAAAGCTCTTTACAAGGCCATTTGCAATGGTGGAATGGACGACTTTTCCATGAAGGATATCTCTGGGTTCCAAATCTGCGGTATACTTGGCTTCACCGGTCACTTTACCGAAAGCGTCCACGCGTGTGATTTCCTGGCCAACAACTTTCATTGTATTTCCTCCTTACTTTACTGTCTGTTTCTGCATCCCGAACGATCGTTCCGATTCTTTCATCCTCGGATAAACGGACAGCTCTCTTTTTATACCAATGCCGCAAGCATGAATTTTTCAGGTAAAAATAACTGTTAAAATCCAACAACGCCCAGCTTATAAACAGGTACAAAAAAAGAGCTGACTACATAAATGTATGTAGTCAACTCTTAAGGTAGTTGGTAGAGACTCTGGGCCAATCCCCAGGATATACATATCAGACAATTTGCTTTATTGAATTATCTATATTATATACCCTTAAAAAAATTTAGTCTATCTGCATTTTTCTCAAATATTTTCTTTATTTTTATGCATTTTTCACAAAAACAACCTAAAAATTTTTGCATTTTATCGTTATATTTTCACAAGAATAACGTCTTATTCCTCTAATGCCTGACGAATATCTTCTATGATATCCTCTGCGTCCTCAATACCGACGCTGAAGCGGATCATGGACGGATCAACGCCTGCCTCTACAAGCTGCTCATTGGTCAGCTGTCTATGCGTATGGCTTGCAGGATGAAGAACGGCTGTGCGGGAATCAGCCACATGGGTTTCAATGGAGCAGAGCTTTAACCGATCCATAAATCTGGCTGCTCCCTCTCTGCCGGATTTTAAGCCAAAGGAAATAACGCCGCAGGTACCATCCGGCATATATTTCTTTGCAAGCTCATAATATTTGTCGCCTTCCAGTCCGGGATAATTTACCCAGGCCACATCCTCTCTGGATTTCAGATAGGAAGCTACCTTATATGCATTTTCACAGTGCCGGGGCATTCTCAGATGAAGGGTCTCAAGGCCTACGTTGATCAGAAAGGCATGCTGGGGAGACTGGATCGATCCAAGGTCACGCATCAGCTGTGCAGTAGCCTTTGTAATATAGGCCATTTTCCCGAATTTTTGCGTATAGATTACACCGTGATAGGACTCATCCGGCTCTGTCAGGCACTTAAACTTATCGTGGTGAGCCTCCCAGTCAAAATTGCCGCTGTCTACGATACAGCCGCCTATGGTCATGGCGTGGCCGTCCATGTACTTGGTGGTACTGTGGGTTACAATATCTGCTCCCCACTCAAAGGGACGACAGTTGATAGGAGTTGCAAATGTATTGTCCACAATCAGGGGAACACCATGGTCATGGGCTGCTTTTGCAAATTTTTCAATATCCAGAACCGTTAATGCAGGGTTGGCAATGGTCTCTGCAAATAATGCCTTTGTATTGGGGCGGAACGCTGCTGCCAGCTCCTCTTCAGTGGCATCCGGGCTTACCAGGGTACATTCCACTCCCATTTTAGGGATCGTAACCGTAAAAAGGTTCGTTGTGCCGCCGTAAATAGCCGCAGAGCTTACCACATGGTCTCCTGCCTGACACAGATTCATCACCGCATAAAAATTAGCCGCCTGGCCTGAGGAAGTAAGCATGGCGCCCACACCGCCCTCCAGCTCGCAGATCTTGGTTGCGACCGCGTCATTGGTGGGGTTTGCCAGTCTTGTATAGAAATATCCGTTTTCTTCCAGATCAAACAGACGTCCCATCTGCTCGCTTGAGGTGTACTTAAAGGTCGTGCTCTGGTAAATAGGCAGCTGTCTTGGTTCGCCGTTTTTCGGCTCCCAGCCACCCTGAATACAGATAGTGTCTAATGAACGCTTTTTTGTCATACTTCTCTTCCTCCTGGGGTCGGTTTCCGTAAAATTTGATACTGTTTGGAACAGCTGCTTTTTATTATAACCCAGGTTGGGTGGGGATTCAACTTGAAATTGTGAGAGTTGTCGTATGGGCGTCCTGCCTCCTGTCTGTCCGGGCTCAGGTTTCCGGCCATAAGAAGATCTAAGGGGCCTGGATTTTTCTAAAAACAAGAGCCACATCAAAAACTCGCTGCGCTCAGACAGGTTTGATGTGGCTCTTAACGAAAAATCCAGCCTCCTAAGACCTTCTAATGACCTCCAAAAATCGCCCGGACAGACAGGAGGCAGGACGCCCCGGCTGGGGATATAATAGCCGATGGGACAAAAATTAATATAATCTCTGATACTGAATGTGTTTAAGCATCTACATAGAGATATACCAATCCTGATAAGATCAGGTAGAACCAGGTGGTTGGATTGGAGAACCAGGTGGTAAAGAAGGACAGGACCATGTACATGGCGATCTGGGCGTAGATGATGTGGCCTGCGGGGCAGGTGAGTTTTTTCCTGAAGCGGACCAGGCCGTAGCAGGCCGCGCCCAGAAGGGCTCCGAAAAAAATCATGCCGAAAACGCCGAAATCGTAGTAGGCGTCGTAAAATAAGGTGACCGTCGTCAGTTCCTCTTTTGTTACATATAATGGAAAGTTCACGAGAGACGGAAACAGGAATTTAAGGCCTGTCAGCGCCCATAATGGAAACAGTCCCTTGAGTCCGAAGCTGTGGCGGCCCAGCTGTTCTACCAGGCAGTTGAAGTTGTCGTAATTATTAGCAATGTAGATATAAGGCTGGGTGATGAAAATGGGCATATGGCTGTTTTTCATCTCAAAGATGCCGTTTAAATATTCTACACTGTGGCTTCTTAATACGGTGAGGATCAGGTAGGCCGGGATTAAAAGGACGATCAAAATTCCTGCGTGTATCAGACTGAAGCTTCCGGTCATAGAGATATAGGTGAATACCGCCATGCCTGCTGCAAGGATCAGCTGAAATCTGGATACACATAAAAGCGGGATAGAAAGAGCCACCACATCCAAAACCACTGCCAGCCAAAAGCCTCTGTCTCTTGTAAGTCCTCTTCCCCGTCTGGCTGTCATTACGCTGTAAACCACGGAAAGACTGGGAACCAGTACGCAGGATACGGTAAAGTAATGAACTCCGCTGATGTGGAACTCTGAATAGGCGTGAGGTACGCCGTAAGAAAACATGGGAACAAAGCCCAGTCTCCAGGCCTCAAATAAAAAGGCCAGAAGGGATACTGCAGTGATGACGCTCATGGAAATCAGGATGCGCTTTGCCTGCAGAGGCGATTCCCCGGAGGAAAAAAAGCGGTAAACTGACTGCATGTCCTTTTCCGACCAGCCGTCAAAAAGACGGGTGAGTATCTCAAAGACCGTCCAGAAAAAAACGACAGCCAGAAAAAGGCTGATCCAGGTCATAAGCGCCCAGTCGGTCTGAAGCCTGGAAAGCTTAAAGCAGGAGATTCCCTGTCCGCCCACAAAAAAGAGATAGAACAGTCCCCGAAGATGGATTAGGTTTCCTGTTCTCATATAATCCTTTATATACAGCCACAGAGCTGCTCCTAAGAGCACAAGGCCGGACAGCACATAAATGTGCTGCCAGGCCAGGATAAAACTTACAATGTAACAAATGAGGTAAACTAACATCAGTCGGTCATCTTCTCCATAAATTCTTTCATATAAGCTTCCACTTCTGCCGCTGTAGCAAAGCTCATTGCCTTCTCTGCCACTGCCTGCAGCTCCTTAATGCTGAAGCCTGTTACCAGCTTTCTGGTGCGCAGCACTGCAGAGGCGCTCATACTGAACTCATTTAAGCCAAAGGCAAGCAGCAGCGGAACCATCATGGGATCGCTGGCAGCCTCGCCGCACATTCCTACCATAATGCCTGTTTCCCGTCCGCAGGCAATAATATGGCGGATACTTCTAAGGACAGCCGGATTAAAGGTGGAGTAAAGGTAGGAAATCTTTTTATTTCCGCGGTCTACCGACATGGTATACTGGGTCAGGTCATTAGTTCCGATGCTGAAGAAGTCTGCTTCCTTTGCAAAAATATCAGCGATCAGGGATGCTGCCGCAGTCTCCACCATGATACCTACCTGAATATCCTTCTTATAGGCAATTCCCTTTTCATCCAGTTCCTTTTTAATCTCTTCGATCAGGGCCTTTGCCTCTCTGAATTCATCGATACAGGTTACAAGAGGAATCATGATGCGGATGTTTCCAAATGCACTGGCTCTTAAAAGGGCGCGCAACTGAGGCTTATAGATATCCTCCTTACGATCCAGGCATAACCGGATAGCACGGTAGCCAAGGAATGGATTTTCATCCTTTTCAAGTCCCATATAAGGAATTTCCTTATCGCCTCCGATATCCAGGGTACGGATGATCACCGGCTTTCCGTTCATAGCGGCAGCTACCTTTTTATAAGCCTCAAACTGCTCCTCCTCTGTAGGCATTGCAGTGCGGTCCATGAATAAGAACTCCGTACGGAACAGACCGATTCCCTCTGCGTCATACTGAAGCACCTTATCAATATCCTCAGGCTTTCCGATATTGGCTACGATCTCAACCTGTACACCATCTTTTGTCACAGAGGGCTTTCCGATATATTTTTCCAGCTCCTTCTTATCCTTTAAAAACTGCTCTCTCTTTGCTTCGTAAGCAGCCTTTACCTCTGCCTCCGGATTTACATAAACCTCTCCGGCGCTTCCGTCAAGGACAACCGTGTCTCCATCCTTTACCTCATCTAACAGGCCGTTTACGGCAACTACCGCAGGAATCTCCAGGGCTCTTGCAAGAATTGCACTGTGGGAGGTACGTCCGCCAAGTTCTGTTACAATACCGGTTACATTCGCCGGATTGATGCCTGCTGTCATAGACGGGGTCAGATCCTTTGCCACCAGGATCGTTCCTGCCGGAAGGGCAGATACGTCCACAGACTGAAGTCCCATCAGGGTACGCTGCATACGCACCTTAATGTCCCGCATATCGGTCGCTCTCTGCTGCATCAGCTCATCGCCCATGGACGCGAACATATCTGCATACATATTGCAGACATTTTCAATGGCAAACTCACTGTTTACCTTATCATTCTGAATAGAATTTTCAATCTCCCCTGTCAGCATCGGGTCAGATAAAAGCATCATATGGCCCTGCATGATCTCGGCTTCCTTTTCACCCACACGGGCAGCCAGATCCTCAGCCATTTTTTGGGTTTCAGCAATGGTTGTTTCCAGCGCTCCCTTAAAACGCTGCACCTCTGCCTCTGTATCGTTTACTTCTCTCCTTGTAATGATAAGCTCTGCTTCCTCCACAATCACCGCAGTACCGATGCCGATACCGTCAGAAGCATTTGTTCCCTTATACATATGTATTTCCTCCTTAATATTTTGAAATCCCGGCCCATACCGGTATTTCCTTATTTATACTCACAACCTTTGGTTGCCGTCATCATTCTCCCAGACGGTCGTCCACCAGACGGATAATGGCTTTAAGAGCCTCTTCCTCATCGGAACCATCACAGATAAATTCCACTTCCTCACCGCATTTGACACAGGCTCCAAGAACGCTTAAAACACTCTTTGCATTGGCCGTAACGTTGCGGACCCTGAAGGATATTTTTGATTTAAACTTTAACGCTTCCTTGCACAAAATTCCTGCCGGCCTTAAGTGAAGGCCGGATGGATTTTTAATTATAGTTGCCTCATTTACCATATAACTTCACTCCTGTCTTATCCATAATACACGCTGCTATGACTGCTCGGAAGCAGAGGCGCTTTCTTCCTCTGTCTCTGCCTGGCTTTCCGTTTCCATGCTCTCTTTTGATTCCTCTGTCCGGTCATGGACAATGATCTGAAGAGGATCACAGCTTACCAGCTCATAGGCGGCTCCCAGCTGGAACGTTACTTCTGCCGTATGGGTTCCGGGCTGCATATCGCTTACATCCACCTCTGCCTCCAGGCTTTCCTCGGTCAGCTGATCCAGATCCTCCGCCAGCCCCTTGATGGTAACCGTGATCTGATCCCGGTCAAACTGATAGCTATAGTGGCTGGATGCACCTACCTGGCGGACTGCATCGGCTCCCAGCACAATATCCTTTGTTTCAAGAGGCTCTACCTTGATGGTAACCGTAATCTGACTTTCCTCTCCTGCAAGAGATACTCCGTCCGGCAGATACTGTTTCAGATCAATATTGACCTTGCGGTCTGAATCAGCTCCGTCCATATTCAACTCTGTCTTCGGAATGGTAATGGAATTGATTCCCGCCAGATCGGATTTAAGTCCGACTACTTCCACCGAGTTAATGCTGGACTCAATCCCTGTATAGCGGTATCCTTCTGCCACACGGCCCTCTGTTTCAAAATTCAATCCCAGATTCTTTACCTTGAGAATAGACTGATCATAATCCGCCTCCGTCCGGCTTAAAGTAACCCGTTCATCCAGGGCAATCTCCTCGCCATTGGCATCGTAACATTTAATGGGCCTGGTACCGGTAAGATCCTCCATCGCCCCGCTTAAGTCGATTTCAATCCCCACGCTGCTGATCTGTCCTACCAGAGACTGGGGGCCGCTTACAACGATCTTAGAGGGTGACAAACTGACGCTTCCCTGGCGGTAGCCTTCCTCCGCCTTTCCTACATATTTAGGCGTAAGCTCAAAAGGCTTCTCCTGCAGATCCTCTGTCCTTACACGGATCACTCCCGGCTTGGCCTCTACCGAATCCACACGGTTATTTTTAACCTCTATCTTGACAGGAACTGCACCTGTAGGCTCATACATATCTGCCAAATCAATATAGGCTCTGAAATCTGAAGGAGAAACACCTCCTGCGTCCAGAGTCCGGACCTTGTAGGAAACAGTAACCGTACTCCTGTCGTCTAAAAGCTCATAGGTCTTTTTACTGGAGGTAAGCACAGATTCATTGATCACATCCAGAGACACGATCTGGGTTGCTGTAATATCAGGGTTTGATATATTTACCACAGCCAGCCATACAAAGAAAGCGATGAATACGGAAAGAATTTTCAGTTTTAAATTATTTATCAGCTTTTTTTCCATTGATCAGCCTTCCCTTCCATAACCTAAACCGACTGCCAGACGGTTCGGCTGTTTCCCGGATCCCGGACAGGATCGTTCTGAGGGTTTCCGCGTCAGATACCGTCTGAAGATGTCCTTCCTGAGCAACGGAAACACGTCCCGTTTCCTCTGATACAACAATCGTCAGGCTGTCTGTACTTTCACTAACGCCTACTGCCGCACGGTGGCGTGTTCCCAGAGCCTTGTTGATGGACATATTATCCGACAGAGGCAGGTAGCAGGTAGCTGCTGCTACCCGATTTCCCCGGATCACCACTGCTCCGTCATGAAGAGGGGTATTGTGCTCAAATATATTGATCAGAAGCTGGCTGCTGATCAGTCCGTTGATCTCAATTCCCGTACGCTCAATCTCCTTTAAGGAGGTGCCGCGTTCAATCACCATCAGAGCTCCCGTCTTTACCTTTGCCATTTCAAAGGTGGCGCGGACCAGCTCATTGACCGTACGCTCATTAAATCCGCTTCCTTCTTTACCGGAAGAGTCTACCGGAAGAAAATTGGTAATAATATTCTGGCTTCCCAGCTGCTCCAAAGCCTTTCTGAGTTCCGGCTGAAATACAACTAAAAGAGCCGTTACCGCAATGGCTGTAATATTTTTGATGATCCAGAGAATGGTATCGAGCTTAAACAGCACCACAACCACTGAAAAGGCAAAAATCACCAAAAGGCCTTTTAGAAGAGTCCAGGCTCTGGTGTTTTTGATCCAGACCAAAAGCTCGTAGACAAGAAAAGAAATAATAGCGATCTCCACTATATTTTTGGCTGAGATCCTGGGCAGCAGAGACAGCCAGGATGACAGCTTATCCAGCACTTCCAGAAAAATATCCATCTTCTATCGCCCTCCTCTCACAAATATCATATGTTACGGCTGCCTTGTTCCTCCCGGCTCACGCTCTCTTGCGCTCCGCCTGTGCGTATTGATCTTTTTTACCCGCACATCTGTGGTACTCATAGTCATCTTTGGAACAGCTTTTACATAGTAGTAATAGTCATCGTCCTCAAACTGCACATACTCCGTGCGGGAGTAGTCTACTGAAAAAATAAAGAAATTATACAAAGCCGCCAAAGCCGCCGACACCAGCATCCCCACAACCATTTCAAGAGGTGCTGCCGGCACGCCAAACACAAAATCACCGATAAAGATCACCACAAGCTCTGCTACAGAACCTGTCACAATGGCTGCCAGCCAGGCATAGTCAATGGAAAGGCGGCGGATCAGGTATACCACAAGAATACCTACCGCACAGGTAGCGATCATCACCGTCATGGTCTGATTTAAAAATACGGACCGCACAATCTGGCTGTAGCGCTGTACCATGTCCACGGCGGCTTCTCCTGTGAGAACGCCTGCATTCTGCTTTACATACATGATAAGGTAGTAAAAAAAGATGCCGCAGCCCACAGGGATCACGGAACTTAAGCTTCCTCCCAGTCCTACCAGAAGCGGAACCGCATAAGGGATTTTAAACAGAAATGCCAGCGGCGTAAGAACCATAAGCCAGCTGTCTCCCGGTTTAAAGCCATAATAAAGGATGCCTATTATCATCATCACAAGAACCGCGATCAGCGCCATTTCTACAGACACCGCATACAGATGAACTGCCAAAAATCCCCCTATGAGAAATACCAGCATACAGTTGGGAAGCAGCGTTCCGACCAGGCAGACCATAAAAACCACCAGTGGATTCTTAAGTTTTGCCATATATCCAACAGTAGAATTGATGCTTAAAACAGTGCACAATGTAAACAGAAAGCGGATCAGCGGATGGAGCAGCTGATTATATTTCTGATAAAATCCCTTCAGATGCTCTTTCCATAGCAGCAGTCCTGTCATATAGCTCTTCCTCCCCGTTTTTCTCTGCCTGTATCCGGCTGGTCTTTTCCATATCGTCTGATCAGATGTTTTAAGCGGGCTGTAAACATCGTCTGGCTCCGTGCGGCTATCTCATAGCGCCGGGAGCTGATCTTCCAGGTAACGGCAAGATATAAAACCAGACCTCCCACATATGCAAACGTCCCTTTTTTAATCCAGCCAAGAACCGTGTCGGGCCCGGCCCCGCCCAAGATCACATCCAATCTGTACATCGCCCAGGTGAAAACGATCAAAAGGAAGCTGAAGGTATAGCCGAAAAAGCCCCTGAACATCTGACCGCCCACATAATCGCTCCTAAAAAAACGGTTTACGGGAAAAATCTTTCTGCCTTCATTCTTTTCAAATATGGCCAGCTCTGTCATATAGCGGATCTTCTCTTCATTCAGCATAGGAACGCTCCTTATTATATGCCCGGAAATGATTTACAGGCACAGGATTCTCAAAATATGTCAATTCAGTATACCACAACTTTTTATATTTTGCGACACTTTAAATGAACTTTTATTTTTGTATGTCCGAAAAGGACAGACAGGTTTCTTTAAAGCAATCGCCCGGAAGCGGCTTATTAATATAGTAACCCTGGATCATATCGCAGCCCATTTCTTTTAAAATATCTGCCTGTTCCTTTGTCTCCACGCCCTCGGCCACCGTACGGATCTTAAGGCTTTTGCAGGCCGCAAATACGCTCTGGGCCACAATTCCCGCCTTTGGATTGTGGAACATATCTGTGACAATGCTTCGGTCTATTTTCAGGATCTTGATCGGGAGATCATAAAGCACATGGATATTGCTGTACTCCGTTCCGAAATCGTCCAGGGAAATACCATAGCCGGCCTCTGTAAATGCTGTGGTAATGGCCTTCAGGCTGATATTGTCTACTGCGCTGATAGTTTCTGTAATCTCAATGGAAATAAGCCTGTGCGGAATACGATAACGGTCTGTAATACCGCAGGTTTCTTCTAATATCCCCGGCTCTAAAATCGTAATTCTGGAATAATTAAGAGAAACAGGAAATCCTTCCCAGCCTTCATCCAGCCACTGGCGCATCAGGCGGCAGCTCTCCTCCAGCACAAAAAGGTCAATATAGCGGATCAGCCCGGCCTTTTCAATTTCCGGCAGAAATTTATCCGGCGTAATTACACCCTTTCTTTCATGTTGATAGCGCACCAGCGCCTCTGCTCCACAGATACGGCCTGTTTTTAAGTCTGCCTTGGGTTGGAAAAAAGCAGTAAACCCGCCTCTTTTTATCGCCTGTTTAAGCTCAGAAAGCATTCGGGCTGCGGCAGGCGTCCTTCCGCCATAGGCCCTGGTACTTCTCTGGTTCATGGCGATCTGCAGTTTTTCCTCCACCTGCTGCTGAAGCTTCATGGGCGCCTGAACCTGAGCTGTCCACACATATTCGCAGAGAATCTGCCCCGGACACAGCGTTTCTGCTTCCATCTGAAACCGCCTGCCTTGTTCCTCAAACCGGTCTTTTGTTACATCTGCAAAACGGATCAGAAAGCCCGCTCCACTGATGCGGTAGCAGTCCGCCCCCTTAAAAATTTCCCGTATCTTCTCTCCCAGCTGTGCTAAAAGCCGGTCGCCTCCTGCATGGCCATAGCGCTGATTATATCCCTTAAAATCCCAGATATGGATCCCTGCTACTCCCATGGATGAATAGATTTCCTGATTTTCGTGGCTCAGGCACCGGATATAGGACTGATAATTTAAAAGCCCGGATTCCCTGTCATGGGTCATAACATAGCTGTATTTTTCCTGCATCAAACGGTACTGGGCCATCTTTCCCACAAAGCCAGAAATTTCCCTCAATACTCTGGAACACTGTTCCTTATCCCATACCCCTTCTGCTACAAGCAGGCCTGTAAGGCAGTCTCCCCAGCAGCCAGTCCACAAAAGCGGGAATTGATACGATGTTTCTTCCAGCAGGCCTTCCAGCTCCCCATAGGCAGCTTCCTCCCTCTTTTCTGCTTCAAACACCTGCTCCTGTCCAGATCTTGCACCCAGACGTTCCCATAAAAGAGAAGCTTCTTCTGCTGGAATAAAAGAAAGCCTCTGCGCAGCCGCTGCTTCTCCAAAGGCCGGTGGTATAATACCGGTATCCCCAATTTTGAAGCATTCTCTTAAAAGCTCCCAGGAAAGCTCCTGCCTCTCTGCTGTCTCACTCCTCTCCCCATAGACCTTCATCTGGTTTTTGCCCTCATATTTAGCCCGTTCCAGAGCTTTTAAACTCCTGTGATACAGCTGGTCGTATGTAACGGTTTCCTCACAGCTGCAGCAAAGACCTGCCGACCAGCTCATATACAAAAGCTCGTTCCCCGCCTGATACGTCCGGCACAGCAGCCTGCGCAGTCTGCCAGCCTCCTCCCTGATCTCATCTGCTGAGGAGATATCAAAGTAAAAGATGAGAAATACATCCTGCTCCAGCCGTCCTGCCACGGAAAGGGGCGGAAGGCTGCTGCGCAGGATCGTGCTGGCCTGACGGAGAACCTCTTCCTTTTCGCCTCTGGACCAATTTTTTCCTGTTTTTGAAAAATCATCCATATCCAGGATCAGCGTAGCATGAATACCGTTTTTGCTGTTTTTATTTTCCAGTATGCTCTGGATCATAAGGCGGACGGTTGTCTGATCATAAAAACCGCTGACAATATCAGTTCCGGCTTTGTATTCCAGCGCCAGCTCTCTCTTTTTCTGCTCATCAATGTTTCTGGCATAGCCATATAAAAGAAGATCTCCGTCATTCTGCCGCACTGCATGGAAATCCATTCTGGCCCACCGGATCCTTCCTTCCCTGTCCTTTTCCCTGAATTCAAAGGACGGAACTGCCCGTTTTAAAGTGATATCCCGCAAGATCTCTTCTCTGTTATATCTGAGTCCAAACCGCTTCCTGTCATCCTCGCTGGCAATATGGCTGTTGATGTAGCCTAAAAGGAAGGAAAGGCTTCTGTCACTACTCTCTCTGTTAAGCTTCTCATCCAACCCCCAAAGCTCCTCCAGCCGTTCTCTGGTCAGATTGAAACGGAAGGAAAAAAGAAGTTCCTTCTCTCCCAGAGGCTTATCCGCACTTCCCTTCGAAGCCCGTATAATAGCCGTCGTCAAAAAGGAATCCAGCTCCTTTTGTCCCACCGTAGTTCTGGCAATTCCCGGTTTTGGAGCCATCAGGCTCTTTTCATGTTCTTTATCCAGATTGCGGATCACCCCTGCAAACAGCTCCGGGCGGCCATTTCCATCTCTGTACATCCGCCCTCTGCATAAAAGATGCTTCCATGTGCCGTCTGCTGCCTTCGCCCGGTATACAATGGCATGGCGGTCTGCCCTTCCGTCTGCAATCTCCTGATTACTGTCCAAAAACATTCTTGCGTCATCCGGATGGATCCTGCGTTTCCAAAAGGAAGCTGCATTTTTTACCACCTGCCCGGGAAGCCCAAAGTCCTCCGCCATCTGCCAGGTATAACGAAACTCTCCTGTCTTCAGATTGCCTACAAAGATATAATCGTCAATACTCTCCGACAGGGCGTCTAAAAGCTGGTCTTTATGATAGGAAAAAGCGTTTCCTCTCGTCGCCGCTTCTTTGCTGAGCCGTCTGGCTGCCTGCTTTCCGGATAATATGTGATAATCTCTCTTGCGTATATACATCTGCATATCCGCTACGGAAAGAACGTCGGAAACAGAGAGCCTGTGGCCTCCATTCACAGTCACCAGACCGTAGCTGAAGGTTACCTCATAATCGATGCCAACGGACTGTCTGCGCTCCTTTAAGCGCGCAAGGATTTCCTCAAGAATACCGGCTGCCTGATCAGAATCCTTATTCTGGAAAACCAGAATGAACTCATCTCCGCTGAGGCGGAAAGCAAAATCAGAAGCCTCCATTCCTTCCTGCATGGTACAGGCCGTAACCTTTAAAAAACGGTCGCCTTCCAGATGGCCATATGTGTCATTGACCCATTTCAATCCATTTAGATCGCAAAGAGCTACCGTACAAAGCCCGTCCTCCTTTAAGGAGGAAAGAACCTCGCTTAGATGATTTTTTCCCGCATTTCGGTTTAAGAGCCCGGTCAGTTCGTCAATAGAGGCCTCGATGGACAGCTGAAGAAAAGAAGTAATATCCACAGAGTTCTGTATGTGATACCTGCGCCCGTTCCATTCCTCCAGCCAGTCATAATTGATATAATCACGGCCTGAAGCCTCATTGTGCTCCCGCCAGACAATGGCTTCTCCCAATTCTTTGTCAGCCAGAGCCGGTATTTTGCAGAAAGGACAGGGTTCCTTCATATCCTTTTGCAGAATCTCCCAGCAATATTTCCCCTCCGGCATTTCACAGTTAAAAGCCTCCTTGATATATCCGTTGGTATAAAGAATCTCATGTGTAACAGGGTCTGTAATATAGAGGCTGGACTGCATCCGTTCTATAATCCTCTTTAAAAATTCCGCATCAAATTCATAATCCATACTCCTGCACCCCTCTGCCGTCTATTCTCTCTTTCCTGTCCGGAAAAGAAATGTATTCTGTCATTTATTATATCCGCAGTTCCATGTAATGTAAATAGTGAACCAGACAGATACGCTGTTTATCATTCATAATTGAATACTATATGAAGTAAATATTAATTTTTTATGAATTTGTTTAAAACTCTTGTATTATTTTAAAAATATGCTATTTTTTTATATTGATTCTAATACTGTGATTCTGTATCACAAACAGGATCCAAATATCATGTAAAGAGGTTAGATATGAATACACTGCGAATGCTTCATTATTTTAATTTTGTAATGGCCACTATCTTTGTTGTGTTTTATTTCTATCAGATTGGCTATCTGCTGTTAGGTCTGTGGAAACGGCACACAAAAGAGACAGATGTCTCCCATGCCCTTCACCGCTATGCAGCTGTGATTTCTGCCAGAAATGAGGCAAATGTAATCGGCGGCCTGATCGCAAGCCTGAAGGCCCAGGATTACCCTTCCGAGCTTCTTGATATCTATGTGATCGCCGATAACTGTACCGATAATACGGCTCAGGTAGCCTTAGAGGCAGGCGCCAAGGTATACCGCCGCTTTAACCGCCAGCTGATCGGAAAGGGCTACGCTTTGGATTATCTGTTTAAATGTCTGTCCGCTTCCGGAAAGGATGTTTATGACGGCTACTTTGTATTTGATGCCGATAATTATGTAGATCCCAATTTCGTACGGGAAATGAACAATACATTTGACGGCGGCCACTATGCGGCTCTGACCAGCTACCGCAATTCCAAAAACTTCGGAGCCAACTGGATCTCTGCCGGATATGGACTGTGGTTTCTGCGCGAAGCCCGCTTCCTTAACTTCCCCCGTATGCTTTTGGGAACCAACTGTGCCATTTCCGGCACCGGGTTTCTGGTATCCGGAGAAGTCATCCGTGAAAAGGGAGGCTGGCCCTTCCATCTTCTGACCGAGGATATTGAATTTTCTGTAAACTGCGCCATTGATGGAAAAGTGATCGGCTACTGTGACAAGGCCGTTATCTACGATGAACAGCCCGTAGACTTTAAACAGTCCTGGAGACAGAGACTGCGCTGGTCTAAGGGATTTTATCAGGTTGACTGGCACTACAGCCTGGATCTCATCCGCGGCTGCTTCCGTCCGGGCAGAAAGGGTTTCTCCTGCTATGACATTTTTATGACGGTAGCACCGGGAATGTTTTTTACCCTGGCAGCACTGATCATCAACGTGGTCATGCTGGGCGCCTATCTTACAGAACCCGGCTATATTGCCCGGATGATCGTGGAGGAAAATATCTTCTTTCTTGGAAGGACGCTTGGAATGTTTTATGTGAGCCTTCTGATCTACGGCGCTATCACCATGGCGGTAGAATGGAAACAGATTGCCATGTCTGCAGGCAGGAAGATCCTTTATACCTTCACCTTCCCGATTTTTATGTTTACCTATATTCCGATCTCTGCCGTTGCCCTTGTCAAAAAGGTAGAATGGAAACCCATCTGCCATGGAAATACGGCCGGAGAGCTGATTCCAAACAAGGGACAGGGGCGATAGGATTTCCCCTACAGCACATGGCGGAAAGGACTGATTACGATCCGAAGAAGCGCGTATACAGCCCTTTTTGCCATATCCTGCTCCCTCGGCTCATAATTTTGTCCGTCCTCAGTCCGGCCATCCGGGCTCATGTGGCGGCTTTTTTCTTTTAATGGCCGTGCCTGCTCACGGATAGAGGCGTTTAATTCAGGGCAGTCTACTGCCAGCATCATTTCCGTATTCAGATATACGCTGCGCATATCAAAATTGCAGGATCCTATGATGCTCAATTCCTCTCCTACTGCCAGCGATTTGGTATGCTGCGCCTGGTCTCCCAGATACTCATAAATATGGACTCCAGTCTGGCAGATCTTCTTTTTCTGATTAAGATAATCGATACATCCAAAGGGGTTGGTGCCGCTTTCTACGGCATTGATCACAATGTCCACTCTAGCGCCCTTTTCACAGACAGAGCGAAGATCCTCATACATCTTTCTGCTGCAGATCATATAGGGAGTCTGTACCAGGATATCTTCTTCCCCTTCCATGGCTGCGATCATCCTTTCCCATACAACAGGCTCCTTATTTTCCGGCTCTGTGGGATTCGTCCACAGTTCAATCCCCCTGGTTTCCATGGTAGCCTTCTCCCAGTCCTCTTTTGAATAAATCCGGTCAAAGGCTTCCGGATACCGCTCTTTCACCCGCTCACAGCACTGCTCCAGCCCGCCTATACCGCCTTTTGCATCAAACTCCTTACAGCAGGGCTGATTCCAAATCTCATGAAAATATGCTTCCAGCGCCTGAAAAGAACTACCTTGTCCCGGCTTCTCTCCATAGACCAACAGATCCCTATCCTCGTTATAGCTTTCCTTATAATATCCCAAAAACCGGTTGTCTGTATTTCTGCCTCCCACAAAGCCGCCATTATATCCTGTCCGCTTTCCTCATCTCTGAAATCAAAGGTAGTGAGAATGATCCGTTCTTTAGCAGCCCCGATCAGTCTCAGTCTCCAGATCAGAGCCTCTTTATTATCATCAATACAGAGAATCCGTTCCGGCGTACTAAAACTATCTCCTTCTGCATCCGCCCCTGGGCCATATCCTGCTTCTTTATGAAACAGCGGCGGGATCACCAGACAAAGGATCACGAATAAAAGCCACAAAAGCAATATCAGAACGGTATATCGAAGCCATTTTTTCATTTGCAGTTTCCCCTTTCATTTTCAGATGTTATAAAAAGAAGAATATCACAGATAAATAAAAATTCTTAAAAATTTTAATAAAAAAATATTACTTTCATTTGAATATTTCATAGAAATATGATATCCTAGTGAAGTTAAACATTTTAGAAAAGGAAGGTTATCAATGGAAAACACAAAGAAAATCACCTGGTACACCCTGGCATTCATGGCCTTTTCTACGGTCTGGGGCTTCGGAAATGTACTCAACGGCTTTGTATACTTTAACGGTATACAGGTTATTTTCAGCTGGATCCTGATGTTCGCACTGTATTTTGTGCCCTATGCCCTTATGGTAGGCGAGCTGGGATCTGCTTTTAAAACTTCCGGCGGCGGCGTCAGCTCCTGGATCCACGAAACGATCAGCCCGAAATTTGCCTACTACGCAGGCTGGACTTACTGGGCCTGCCACGTTACCTATATCGCCAGCAAGGGAAGCGGCGGCTTAAAGGCATTAAGCTGGATGTTCTTCCAGAACGGAACTACTTATGACCAGTTCCCAACCATCTGGATCCAGCTGGCTACACTGGCTGCGCTTTTATTCTTCTGCTGGGTAGCAAGCCGCGGCTTAAACCCATTAAAAAAGCTTGCAACCATTGCCGGAACCAGTATGTTCGTTATGTCCATCCTGTATATCCTGATGATGTTTGCAGCTCCTGCCATCAATCCAAACGGCGGCTATGTTACCATGGAATTCAGCAAGGAGACACTGATCCCTCAGTTTAACCTGGGATACTTTACCTCCTTATCCATCCTGGTATTTGCCGTAGGTGGCTGTGAGAAGATCTCCCCTTATGTAAATAAGGTAAAGGATCCTTCCCGCGGTTTCCCCAAGGGTATGATCGCTCTTGCCATTATGGTTATGGTCTGCGCAATCCTTGGAACCATCGCTATGGGTATGATGTTCGATCCTACTGTGATCAACGAAAGCTCTGAAAGCTTTAACTCCTATGTATCCAACGGCGCTTACTGGTCCTTCCAGAAACTGGGTGAATACTACCATGTAGGAAACCTGCTGTTAATTATCTATGCAGCCTGCAATGCCATCGGCCAGTTCTCTACTCTGGTTTTAAGTATCGATGCTCCGCTGCGTATGCTTCTTGACAATGAGGATGCAAGACAGTTCGTTCCTACCAAATTGTTAAAGAAGAATCAGCATGGCGCTTATATCAACGGTATCTTTATGGTAGCCGGCCTGTCCGGAAGTATTATTCTGATCCAGTCCTTCGTTCCCGGAGCCGCAGCTGTACTGACACAGTTAAACAAGTTAAACTCTGTCACCATGCCTCTGCGTTACCTGTGGGTATTCGTAGCCTACATCGCTCTGCGCAAGGCAGCAGACAAATTCCATCCGGAATACCGTTTTGTAAAAAATCAGGGCATTGCTCTGACTGCCGGCATCTGGTGCTTCGTTGTCACTGCATTCTGCTGTATCTTTGGTATGTATGTAGAAGGCGATCCGGCATCTACGGCTTTAAACGTGATCACTCCTTTTGTGCTTACTGCTCTTGGCCTGATCCTTCCGATCATCAAGAAAAACGAAAAAGCTGCCGGCTGAAAAAATACCTGAAAAAAGCCCTGTGCATCCGTTCATCCGGATCTCACAGGGCTTTTTCCTTTCAGACTTTCATATCTTCCATTTTTTCGTAATAGCTGTACCTTCTTTTTCCCTTCTTCTTGCTCTCATACAGGGCCGTATCTGCGCATTTGAGCGCTTTTTGATAATCAAAGCCTTCTCCCGATACAAAACAGATACCGGCACTGCAGAAAAGAAAGTCCCCGCAGGAATCATTCAGCCGACTAAACAGCTGATCCATTCTCCTATCCAGGATTTCCTTATTTTCAATGCCTTTTACAAATACAAGAAATTCATCTCCGCCCAGACGTCCAATCAGATCGTGGCTTCGGAAGGTATGGCGCAGCACTTCTGCCAGTGATTTCAATACCTCATCTCCCTTTAAATGGCCAAAGCGGTCATTGACCTGTTTAAAATCATCTAAATCCAGGATCAGCAGCGCTCCCCTTGCAGAATCTTCACCGGTTGTCATAAAATCAGATACCTCTTCTTCAAAGCTGCTCCGGTTGTATACCCTGGTAAGAGGATCACTTTTGGCCGCTGTCTCAGCCGCAAGCTCTCTCCTCTTTTCAGCATCAATATTTTTCAGATACACAAGAGCATACATATTTTCTGTATAATGATCATGAAATACGTGGATCACCAGCTTCATCCAGCAGAGACGCTCTTTCACATAGTGGCGGAAGCACAATTCAACCGTATTGGTTCCACTTTTATACATTTCCTTCATATAGGAAAGATCCATATACGATTCATAAAGCTCCCGATCCTCACAAAAGATCTGATCACTTCTCATCTGCTGCTGAACAATGCTTTCAAAATCCTGTTCCTGATCCTTGCTCTGGACGAATGCCCACAGCCCTGCTGCCTCCATAATATGGCCGCTTTCCACATCTATCTCTGCATGGGCCACAGTTTCCGAAAGAAGAGCCTCATAAAAATCCGTCTTTTTCATATATTCCAGCTCTATGGCACGTTCCTGATCTGCAGGATCCATGAGCACTGCAACTGTATAAACATCCTCCTTTTTATCGCTGAGGTGACGGGTCTTTACCTTAAACCACTCATAGGAACCGGATTTGGTCCGAAAAAGCATCTCGCTGCCTGCCCGATTCCACTTATCCTTAACATCCCGGAACATAGTTTGAAATTCATCTGCAAAATGAGGATGGACAATCTGTTTTCGGATCCAGCATTCCGGAAAATCCTCTTCCCGGATCTTATCTCCCGCGATCATCTGACGCTTCGTATGGAAATAAATGGTTTTCTTATGCTCGTTGTATTCAAAGATCTCGCTCTTAAGACCGCCAGGCAGAAAATCAGGCCGTTCCAGATCGCTGATGATCCGGTGATACCCCTCCAGCCAGACCGTGCTGTTCTCCCTTTTGGCCCGTATCATCATACAGCGTACCGTAACCTCACCTCTGGAAGGATGATTCCATGTATACTCGACCTGTGTAATCTTACCCGTTTCAACCGCACTCTGGATCGCAAGGTTAATATAGTTGTAATATCCGTCATTGATCCTGTTGTACCAGTGGAAATAACATTCTTTTGGCGAAAGAGCCGTTTCCACTCCCATGACCCGAAGCATCACCGGATCTGCATACAGCTCGTAGCACTCTGTTTCAAAATCTGCGCATATCCTCCACAGTCCCAGGCTGGTATGCTCCAGAATGTCTTCATACGTCTCCTCCGTACGCTCTTGTGTACCATCCAGCTTTCCGTCTCTGGCAGCCGGACACCTGAATTTTAACAGCCGCTCTCTCCGTTCCTTATAGGCCTTTGAATCCCGGTTCAGATAGGTCTGTTCAAATTCCTCTTTTCTGCAGGGTCTGGCAAAAAGATATCCCTGAAGCACATCCGGACACAGTTCCTTTAAAACAAACAGCTCTTCTTCCGTCTCAACGCCTTCACAGCAGACACGTATCCGGGCGCTGTGAGCCAGCTGTATTACATTATCCAAAAGCCTGTAGTTGTAGGCATTTTTCTGGATACGATTCACAAAACAGCGGTCAATCTTTGTTTCATCAATATCAATGCTTTTTAAATAGCTTAAGCTGGAGTATCCTGTTCCGAAATCATCAATGGCAATCTGGATTCCTTTTCGCTTCCAGTCATAAAAGATCTTATTATAATAGGTATAGTCCTGAAGCTGCATACTTTCCGTCACTTCCAGAGTGAGAGCGTCTCCCGGCAGTCCTTCTTCCCTGAGAATACCTAAAACCTCTTCCTCGATCTCCTTTTGACGAAGCTGCACATAGGATATATTTACGCTGATATGAAAGCTTGGAAGAATCCTGCGCCATAATACGCTCTGTCTGATGGCTGTCCTCAGTACCCATAATCCTACTTCACAGATCAGGCCGCTCTGCTCCAGCAGAGGAATAAACTGATCGGGCCCTACCATCCCGCGTTTTCCTGATTCATAGCGAAGCAGCGCTTCGGCTCCGTACAATCCGTAGTTTTTACTGTCAATCTGGGGCTGATAACAGAGATAAAATCCCCTGCAGCCCTGATCAACAGCTGACTTAAGCTCATCCAAAAGCTCAATCTGATCCAGTTTTTTCTGATAATCTTCGGGAGAGAAGAAAATAAGCATATTTTTTCCCTCTTTTTTTGCCCGGTCAAGAGCATTTTCCGCAAACTGGTATACGGTCCAGCCATCCATGCCCCGGTTAGGGGAATAAGCGGCAGCTCCCGCTGATAAAGTGCACTCTTTTTCCATCTCCTGCCTGACGGTATCGTAAAAGGAAAATACTTCCTTTTTCCCTTTTCCCGGAAGGGTTGCTGCAAAACAGTCTCCATTCAGCCGATACAGCGTAACCGAACAGTCTGCATTTTTTTCCAGACTTTCTGTCATCCGCTTTAAAACATCATTTCCAAAGGGTCTTCCATTTCTTACATTGATATGCTTAAAATTATCAATTCCAAAAACGATAAAATATCCCTCTTCTTTTAAAACAGCAGATTCCAGATCCTCTGTACACTTATCATAATTCCACAATCCGGTCAGACTGTCGATCCTCTGTCCCAGGACAAGCTCATCCATGCTCCCTAAAAGAACTGCCGGCTTTCCTGACTTATCCGCATGCACCGTTGCACGCCAATGAACGCCCACCCGGTTTCCTTCCCTGTCGATCATCCGGCATTCGATATCACAGCCGTTTCTTTTACCCGAACGGACCGCCTCCATATCGTCTTTTATGAGCTTTACATCCCGGTCATAAATAACAGCTTCCCATTCTTTAAACGGGATTCCCTGCTCTCCGGAAAAAGGCAGTGCAAATCTGCGGCAGATCTTATCTGTAAAATACATGCGGTCATCCTGCAGATCACAGGCATAAAGATATCCATTGACGCTTTCATCCAGAAGACGGATGATCTGCATATATATATTCAAATCTTCCCTTATATCCATATGTATCAAATCTCCTTTATTGATACTATGTATTTTATCATCTAACCGGAGATTTGTGTAAAAAATTTCATTCTTTTCAGATCTTCTTCCAGGTCCTCTTCATGGAACTGATGGCCCCCTTCATAACAGCGGTGGACCAGACATTCTGCGGCGCCGTTTAACCCATAGGCTTTTCGTACGATCTCCACCTGTTCCTCTGCATTGACAATGCCCCTTGGGCCGTTTAAGTGATCTGCCCTGCCGGACTGGATCACAAGTGGTCTGGGCGCAATGAGGGACGCAATATCTCCCATATCCAGCGCATTCCAGAGCCCCGGGACATAATTGCAGCTGCAATTTCCATTTAATTCCAGAAGAGAGTCTTTAAATCCATACAGATAACCGCTGATCACTGCATAACGTACACGCTCATCCAATGCAGCCAGATACAGCGTCTGAAGTCCTCCGCCAGAAAAGCCCACGCAGCCCAGATGCTCTATATTCCATTCTCCCCTCTCTTCCAGATAGTCGATCAGGCGCATCAGATCCCAGGTATTCATTCCTGCCACAGTCATTCCAAGGGGCTCTGCCATATGGGCCAGATAGAAACAGGTTCCGCGCATAAATGCATTTTCCTCATCCTTCTGAAAAGCCAGATCCCTCCGCTCGCCAAAGCCTCTGGCATCGGGACAGACGGCAACATATCCCAGCCGGGCCAGATAGAGGCCGTAATCGTAATGGAAACGGTCAATCGCCTCTGCCACTGCCGGAATCTCACTGCAGCCGGCCACACTGTATTTTCCCGCCCCCTGATGTCCATGGGGAGCAAGGACACAATCGGAATGACGTCCGCTGCCCGGCGGGATCAGCAGATACACCGGCATCCATATATCCGGTTCCACCTGCAAAAGAAGCTTTTCCCTCAGGATTCCTCCGTCCAGCATGACTCGTTCCGCTATTTCAGGGCAGGGGGAGCAGATTTCCATTTTGTCCATTCCCAAAAGCTCCCACAAGCGTTTCTTTTCCTTATTTTTCCATCCCGTCCATTCTTCCACGTTCGTTCCTGAAAAAGCCTCCTGCCTTGCCAGACGGTCATATTTTCGCTTCATCCCGTTTAGGCTGTCATAATAGCGGCTCACTGGCAGGATCCGTTCTCCTGTGTTACTCATCTTCGTCCTCCTTACTGCTATTTTCCCTTATCCTGTCAAAGGCTCTGCGTATATGGAAGGCATTGACCACAAAAAACAGCGGACAGCCGAAAATAAGAAAAATAATGGCCGCCTGGGGCAGAAAGGCAATACTGAATACTGCAGCGATCCCCAGTACAAGATCCTGAAGGATCATGGCAGAGGTTGCCCCCCAGTTTGATGCTGCCATCATGTATGCACTTTTTATGGTTCCCATCCATGTATTTTCAAAGGTTACAAGTACCGGCCACAGCCACAGCATAAGAATCCCGTAAAGAATGGAAAGAAACACGGTAAGAGCCAGCATAAAAAGTCCCGCCGCTCCCTTTGGCTGTACCGGGCCGGAAAGCAGGTACAGATCGGTTCCGATCACCGCACCGGCTAAAAGACTTATAACTCCCAGAGGAAGCGCCTGAAAAAAATTAATCCGGAAGGCTTTAAAAAACATGGAGCACACAGAGCCGCCTTCATCCCTGACAATCCGCAGGGCTGCATAATGGGCGGCTGCCAAAGCAGGTCCTGCCGTTATAACCGGCAGGCTGCAGAGGAGCCAGAGTACGTGAAGGATGATCATGTCTCCCAGTTTCATTAAAAATGTTATAAATGGTCCGTCATATCGCAGCATATTTTCCTACCTCACCATTCTCTGAAGCTGTTCCATCTGATAAAATTCTCCTTTTTTTGCCATCAGCTCCTGATAGCTTCCCTGTTCCCTGATCCTTCCCTGTCCGATGACAAGGATCCTGTCGGCTCCGCGCACGGTAGAAAGGCGGTGAGCCACAATAAAGGTAGTCCTTCCCTTTGTGAGGCGTTCTAAGGCCTCCTGGATCTCCGACTCAGAGATGCTGTCCAGAGCCGACGTAGCCTCATCCAGAATAATGACCTGAGGATTGCGGATCAGCGCCCTTGCAATGGAAATCCTCTGGCGCTGGCCCCCGCTTAAATTGGCTCCATGCTCTTCGATCATGGTGTCAAGCCCCTGGGGCAGCCTTTTTACCACCTCGGACAGATTGGCTGCTTCTACCGCCTGTGCGATCTGTTCCTCGCTCACATGTTCCAGACCATAGGTAATATTTTCCCGCACCGTTCCGGTAAACAGTACCGGCGTTTGGGGCACCACGGACAGAAAACGGCGGTAGGTTCTTAAATTCAGGCCTTTCATGTCTTTCCCGTCTAACATAAGCTGTCCCCCAGAAGGCAGGATAAAACCAATGAGCATATTTAAAATAGTTGTCTTTCCAGAACCCGACTCGCCTACCAAAGCAATGGTTTCACCCTGTTTTACCGTAAAATCCAATCCGTGGAGCACTTCTTTGCTGCTGCCCGGATAGGAAAAACTTACCTGTTTAAAAGCGTATTCTCCTCTTAGGGAAAGCAGCTCTTCCTTTCCTTCATTTTCCTCTATCTCATCCGAGGACAGCACCTCCCCGATGGAGGAAACGGATTCCAATCCCTTTGTAAGAATAGGAAGCAGATTGATCAGAGCAGAAAACTGATTCACTACCGTCGTAAAGCTGGACTGATAAAAGGTCACATCCCCCACCTTTATGAGACCAGACATAGCCATAAAACCAGAAACCGCCAGACATACCACCTGAAATACCTGAAATACCACCCAGCTTACGGCCCCAAAGTGGGCCTGCACCATATCCAGCCGGTAGCCCCGGTTGGCTGTTTCTTCAAGGAGGGCGCTGATCCTGGCCGCTTCCTTATCCTCCAGGGCATGAGCCCTGGCGACAGGGACCATTTCTACCATCTCCATCACCCTTGCGCTGGTTTCCTCCATTCCCTGACGGAAGGAGCGGTTTTCCCTGTGGATCTTGGCTCTGAATGCCACTACCGCTCCGGCAGCCACCGGAGCAACCAGAATAAAAAACACAAGGATGAGCCTGTTTTTTACGGCTGTGATAGACAGTGTGATAACGAGATTCATCACAATATTAAGCAGATTGACAAAAAGCTGGGATGACAGGGTTTCCACCGCCTCCACATCACGCATGATCTTTGACTGAAGGCGTCCCGACTGACTGCCCGTATGATAAGGAATGGACAGCTCCTGGAGTTTTCTTACCAGAGCCGCCCGAAGTCCGGCTTCCGTATTTCGGATCACACGGCTTTTCAGCTGATTGTGGATCCAGTTTGCAGGCAGATGGATGCTCAAAAGCCCCAGCCAGATTCCCACATTAATAAAAATTGCCCTGCTCCCGGCTTCTCCTCCCTCGATCACCCCATTGACTACATTTGCGATCAAAAGAGGGGAAAGGAGGGCCGGGGAATGTTTCAGCAGGAAAAAGAGAGTGGAGAGAAGAAATTTGTGATACTGTCCCCTGTAGAATTCCAGAAGCACCCGTACAGAGTGCTTCCCATGCTTTTGATAACAGGCTGCAAAGCGGCGCTCCATCTCCTGATACCGGTCCATTTTACTGCTCCTCCTTCTCCTCTGCCAGAAGGCTGCTGTATGGCTCTCCCAATGCCCGAAGGCCCTCTGCAAGGAATCCGGCCATCATAACGGCCCCTTCGTATTTTAAATGGGTATTGTCCTTTGGCCACACAAACAGCGGACGAGACCACAGTTCCCCCACCTGTGCCAGATACTGTTCTGTCACAGTAGTAAGATCCACAACCGGAACGCCTGCTTCCTTTGCCGCCTCTTTCATCGCCCTGGGATAGGCACCGTGGCTTCCCGGTTTAAAAGTTCCGTTTTCATCAAACAGACGTCTGGCAATGGGGGTAATAAATACGGCCTTTGCACCGCAGGCCTTTGCTGTCTCTGCGAACATCCGAAGATTTTCCTTAAAATCCGTATCCGGATCGGTGTGACGCGCTTCATCTGCTTTTGAATCATTGTGACCGAACTGGACGAACAGATAATCCCCCTTCTTAAGTTCCTTCTCAATGGCGGCAAGCCGTCCCTCTGCAATAAAGGACCTGGTGCTGCGGCCGTTTTTTGCAAAGCTTATTACCTGGATATTATCCTTCAGATACAGCGGAAGAGCCTGGCTCATACCGGTCTGGGGATATGTATTGATCTTATTAAATGCTACGGTGCTGTCTCCAGCATATAAAATTCGTTCCATTGTTATACACTCCTGTCATTGCTCCTGTAAAGCGTTTTCCTTTTTTTAATCCCTCTGAACAAAGGGATGTAACGTGATCCAAAACGCCGACAACGGTTCCATTGATATAGAAAGACCGCTTAAGCCCTTCTGTGACTATTTTAAGGTAAACATGGCTGCTTCCCGGCTCGAAATCCTGCTCCAGACAGCGGACATAGGCATTGTCCACATATTCTCTGACAAACAGGCAGCGATCCTTTATGCCAAATTTTATAAATGTGTTTTCATCATAATATAAGGTAAGTCCGGCGTCCCGGTATCCATCCTCATCCGGAGCCCACATTTCATATTCGCAGGTAAAGTTAAAATCCGGCTGGCGTTTTACCAGAAGGCTGACGCAGCTTCTGTCATTTAAGTCCTTTCCTTCTCCCCGGATACGAAGGATTCCTTCGGGAGAAACGAAGCTACGCTCTCTGTCAATGGTTCTTGGACAGAGCCAGCCGTCATAAGGAAGCTTAACCGGATCCGGTTTCTGCAATCCATTAAGAGGAAGCTTTGCCATATAAGAGGGGCCTTTTCTCTGATTTACCAGCGGCCAGCCATCGGGTGTCCAGGTAATCTCATCCAGACACGTTTCTCTTCCCAAAATTCCCCATTTTCCGTCCAGATACCGCGAACAGAGATATACCATATACCAGCGTCCGTCTGGAGTACTGACCGGTTTTCCATGGCCGCAGCACTGGATGGCTGCAGCCGGATCCTTCTGGGTCATGATCGGGTTATAGGGACAGTCCTCATAGGGGCCCATAAGCTGCCGGGAGCGGGCCACCGTAATTTTGTGTCCGATCCCGGTTCCACCCTCAGCCAGGAAACAGTAATACCAGCCGTCCTTTTTCAAAATATGAGGCCCCTCAGGACCATGCTTATCCCAGCCATACCAGATCAGCTCCGGTTCTGAAAGACATTCTTTCCCGTCCTCAGAGATCTCCATGATGCGTGCTCCGCGGTTAAGAAGCATATAGGTGCGCCTGTCCTCATCATGGAAAATGGAGGGATCGATTCCTAAAACTTTGTGGATCACCGGTTTCTCATAAGGGCCTTCCGGCTTTCTGGAACGGGCCACAAACTGGGTTTGGATACAATCCGCGTCATCATTCATCCGAAGGGTGGCACAGACGGTAAACCAGCCGTCATGATAGCTGATATCCGGCGCCCAGAAGCCTCTTCCGCCCTCTAACGGCCCCAGATACTTCCTGGCCCAGTCCGGATCCGCCGCCACATATCCAATGGTTTCCCAGTGGACCAGATCTCTGGAATGGGACACCGGAATTCCCGGAAAAAAGATAAAGCTGGAATTAACCATGTAGTAGTCTTCTCCCACACGCACAATGCTGGGATCTGGGTACATCCCCCGGACCACCGGATTGCGGTAGCAGGCTTCATGGGAAAATCCGCAGACGGAAGCAATCCAGGCTTCCATTTCCTCTGCCGCCAGATCGCCCGGATGCTCCTTGGCCTGGATATGAGCCAGATCAAAGGGCGTTACCAGATCTGCATTGGCCCAGGTCAGATCCAGCCCTCCCGCTTCTGTAAGGAAACGCACCAGCTCAAGATTTTTGCTTCTTACCGCATAATGAAGAAGGCTGTTCCCTTTCTCATCACAGGTTTCCAGATGGAAGGTATGGCCTGCCAGCTGCTTTACTTTGTCCAGATCGCCCAAAAGAGCCGCCTGAAAGGCCTCCTCAGCGATCTTTTTTGTGGCTGATGTGTATGTAATCATATTCTCCCCATCCTCCTGATGCGATATTGTTCCGATTGCAGGCCCACAGGCACAGCTTGGCCCCTGTCCAGGTTCCCTTTGCCAGATGGAAGGAAGGGCCGAAGGGGAGGAAGGTGCTGCCGTCGTCAGAAACAGAAAAGAAAAACATTTTGTCTTCCCCAAGCTCCATGCGCAGCCACAGGGCTTTATCCTGATTCCACTCCTTTGAAGCAGCCAGTCCCTCCATCGCCTGGCCTTCAAACTCTTTTCCTGTGACAAAGCCTTCGTAAAGGCGCAGCCAAAGCCTTTCGTTTTCCCGTTCCAGACCGCAGAACGCATAGTGATGGCCCGTCATGCCCAAAACGGCCATATCGCCGTCACAGCCCTCTGTCCCGTCGCCGCCAGACAGCTTAAGCTTTACTTCTGCCGTAAATGCATTGGACTGAGGGATCTGGGTCATCACGTTGGGAGCATACCATAAAAGATTCTCACGCTCTGGATTTGCCAGACAGGCCAGCTTAAGGCTTCCCTTTTTTGCTTCCTGCGCAAAAAAAGCTTCTCTGGGGTTGGACTGCCACTGCCACTGCAGGCCCGGACGTCCGGTTTCAAATTCATCTGAGTCCGCAATCCTGTAAGCAGGCTGTCCTGCTTTAGGCAGCTCCCACTCCTCTACCGGCTCTCCGATCATATCGCCGTTTGTTTCACAGCCGATAAAGGGCCAGCCATCCTGGAAGCACATAGGCTGCAGATGGACAATGCGTCCTAACTCTCCTACGTCCTGAAAATGGATAAACCAGCTGCTTCCTTCCGGCGTGTCCACCCATGCGCCCTGATGAGGCCCGTTGACAGCTGTATTTCCCTGATGCATTACAATCCTGTACTCATAAGGCCCCCAGATCTTCTTTGCCCGCAGGGCAGACTGCCAGCCGGTGGCAACACCTCCGGAAGGCATCAGCACATAATACCAGCCATCCTTTTTATACAGTTTTGGCCCTTCGCTGGTGGGCGCAAGCTGAGTACCGTCAAAAATCATCTTTGGCTCTCCCTTTAACCGGGTACATTCCTGATCCATTTCCACCAGAGCCAGACGGTGCTTGATCCCGCAGCGGCTTCTTGCATAAGCAAAGATCATATAGGCTCTTCCGTCCTCATCCCAAAACGGGCACGGATCAATCCAGCCTCTGGATTCACAGAGGCGGTTCAGTGTAAATATTCCCTTCGGGTCTTTGGAGCGCGCCACAAAAATCCCCTCATCCGGCAGTGGAATAAATACAAAAAACTCTCCCTTATGATACCGGATGGATGGCGCCCAGGTTCCCGAACCATGAGCCGGCCGGTCATATTTCTCAAAAGGCAGAGCCGGTACGCAGTAATTGATGATCTCCCAATGAACCAGATCCCTGGAATGAAGGAGAGGCACCCCCGGAAGATATGTAAACGAAGATGCCACCATGTAATAATCTTCCCCGACCCGGATTGCATCCGGATCGGAGTAGTCTGCATATAAAATTGGATTTTGATACGTTCCAGTGTTCATACATTTCTCCTCCATGCGTCTGTCACTCTTTGACAGCGCCGATATTCACGCCGGAAATAAAATACTTCTGGCAGAATGGATAGATGATCACAAAAGGAAGAATGGCTACAATAACCGCCGCATTCTTGATCGTGTTCTCCGTTGCGCTTCCCACTGCGGAGGGAAGGTCGCTTCCTAAGATCAGGGAGCGCAGCTTCATCTGGAAATTATACAGGTTTTCATTTGTAATGTAAAGTTTATAATTGGTGTAATCATTCCAGTATTGAACCGCAAACATCAGTCCGATGGCTGTTAAAGCAGCCTTGGATAAGGGAAGGACGATCTTAAAGAAAGTTCCCATAGGAGAACAGCCGTCAATCTCAGCAGACTCAAACAGGCTGGCCGGAATTCCTTCAAAGAAGTTTCTCATCAGAACCAGATTGTATACATTGATCGCAGGAAGGAGGATTACAACCCAGAGCGTATTCGTCAGGCCGAGAGCCTTCATAACCAGATAGGTAGGGATCATACCGCCGTTAAAGATCATAGTAAATAAAAGGAAATTTGCCAGCAGCTTGCGTCCCGGCATCTTCCACTGGATCAGCACATAGGCGCCCAGTGTGGAAATGGCAAGTCCTGCGAAGGTTCCCGCAATGGTAGTCACACAGGAGATCAGAAACGGCTGGAACAGAGTAGGATTGGTAAATACGGAAATATATCCGTCCAGTCCAAACTGCTGGGGCAGAAGACGCATTCCATAAGCGGTCTTTAAATCAAAAGAATCCACCAGAACCTTATAAATGGGAATCAGCATGATCAAACTGATCATTACAAACAGGATGACTGAAATTATATCAAAAACAGTCCTTCTTTTCGTTCTCATAATTTTTATTCCTCCTATACAATGCCTCTGCCGCGGACCTTATAGCTTGCCCGGTTGCACAGCAGCACCAGAATACAGCCTACAACAGACGCTGTCACGCTGACTGCCGTGGTATAACCAAAATCAGGAAGCGCTCCTGAGTTAAAGGTCTGGGTATAGATATAGGTCTGAAGTACGTCTGCCTTCTGGATCACCGCGTCATTCTGCAGTACAAATACAGACTCGAACAGATTCATAACCTTTGCAAGATTCAAGATCAAAACAGTAATAATGGTATTAGCAAGGGCGGGAAGCGTAATGTATCGGATCTGATTCCAGCGGTTTGCCCCGTCCATGGAAGCCGCCTCATAAAGCTCCGGATTGATGCCGGATAAGGTAGCCATGAAAATGATCGTTCCCCAGCCCGTATCCTTCCAGATATTGATCGCATAGAACATACTTCTCCACCACTCTTTATCTCCCAGAAAATAGATTCCCTCATCAATAATCCCCAGCTTGATCAAGATTGAATTTACCAGTCCTGCATCACCGGGAGAAAGGATCAGGGTGAATACAGAGGCAGTCACAACCCATGACATAAAATGGGGCAGATACACGATGGTCTGCGTTACCTTTTTAAACTTCATAAAGCGCAGCTCGTTAAGCAGAATAGAGATCAGCACTGCCATAAATGTATTCAGCAGAAGCTTTACCACACTTAACAGGATCGTATTTCCAAAGGCGCTCCAAAAGCCCGGCATGGAAAACATACGCTCAAAATTTGCCAGTCCGATAAATTCCGGAGCCTTAATACCCTTGTAGGAAAACAGGGAATAGCGGATTCCCAGCATTGGCAGATAATGAAATACGACTGCAAAAATAAAGACAGGGATAAACATAATATAGAAGCTTCTATAATAATAGATCTGCTGCTTCAGAGATTTTTTATGCACCGTTCCCGTTCCCGGGTTTGATGTTTCTTTTTTCATTCTATTTTCCTCCCGTTTTCTTTTGTTTACCTGGATGACTCTGTTTCAGCCAGTCTGTTAAGAGAATCCACGATCATATTAGACCACTTTACGCCGTGTTCCTTTTCAAACCGCTGGTATGCCTCCTCTACCGGCATTCCCTGGACTACTACATCTGCTACAATGGAGCGCTTTAAAGTTGTCAGATCGCCATTATAGGTAGCCATTTCCGTTGTAGAAGGAACCATAAGGGACTGTTTGCAGTGTTCTTCGAATATCTCCTGTGAATTCTTTGCCGCTGGTGCAACAAAATCAATACCGGGATCATTTTCCCACTCTACAATGGAAAGGATCGGATCCATATGTCCCTTTGTGTACTGGGTTCCCGGCTTGTCCATGCTCTCCAGACCATGGAACTGGCCTTCCTCATATGTATTTCCGCAGACAGTCTCAGCCTGAACCGACCAGTGCACGCCCTCTACTCCATAAGTCCAGAGCGTCTGCATATCCCCGCCGTCCATCATGGATTCAATAAAATATTTATACACGGCTTCCGGATATTTACAGGAATTGGTAATACACCAGACAGCCGGCGTTCTCTCTATATAATTTCCCAGCTCCTTGATCGGCGGAAGGGGAACCAGCTCGTCATCCAGTCCATTCTTTGCCAGATTGCTCCGCAGGTTTTCCGCCCAGGTTCCGGACCAGTAGGTAAATACGCCGCAGCGGTCTTCGTAAAACTTGTTGCGCACATCGCTGGTGCCGTTGGTCAGCGTTTCCTTATCAACATATCCGTTTACATAAGCATCCCTTAAACGAAGCAGAGAATCCTTGAAATCCTGCTCCATAAAGCCGTCATACCACATTCCATTCTCATCCTTTGTAAAGGAAGGATAGGAATTCTGATAAAATTCCGGCAGGTAGTTGGTATAAGGAGATTCCTCACCCATAAAGCCGGCTGCGGAAAGAGCGTATGTATCGCCGTTCACACCGTTTCCGTCCGGATCTCCCTCTGTAAATGCTTTTAACATATTCATGTATTCGTCATAGTTTGTCGGCACTTCCAGATTACAGTTGTCCAGCCACTTCTTTTTTACATAGGTAATACATCCGCCGCCGCGGTTTACAGGAAGTCCGTAAAGCCGTCCGCCGATGCGCATTCCGTCAATGACATCTTCTCCTGTCAGCCGCCCGGACTTCTTTAAATCAGAATTTTCATACGTCTCTGTCAAATCCCACAGAGCACCTTCCTCCGCATAGCCGCTGTAATAGGTAGAACTTAACAGGATCACATCCGGCCAGTTTTTAACGCCAGAAGCGAATGTCTGTCCTACTACGTCGTAATAAGCGCTGTGATCCGGCTGGATAAATTCAATATCAATCCCTGTCAGCTCTTCCCAGCGCGCCTCAAAGGCATCGCGTCCATTCCGTTTCGTAAAAACCGTACCGTCTGCCATAACCGTAATTTTTTCCGGTTTGATCAGTTCTCCGTCTGCTGTGTACTTCTCCACATTTTCAGGTGCTGTCACGCCATTCTGACCACAGCCGCCAAGCAGAGACGCTGCCATGACCGCTGCAGCGAAGGCTGCGGTACACCTAACCCTTTTGTTCATGGTTTTCCCTCCAGATCATAGATTTCGTATGCTGATTTCACCACACGTTTTTATGTGTCTACAAAATTATCACTCTTCCTGCTCCATATCAACTGTTAAAATTTCATTTCATTGTGCATTTTTCATGAAATTCTTTGTTTTTATGTCTATTTCTTTTTCTTTATAGCATTCAAAGTTTTTTCACGTTTCCATTAAGATCTGGACTGCAAAACATACATTTTTTACGGATAACATACATTTTTCTCTTTTTCAGTTGATTCTCTCCCGTTCTTATATTATAATGGCACCTATGAAAACACTAAAAAACATATCCTTTAAAAACAGGCTTGCACTGTCATACAGTTTTATTCTGGCCCTGATGCTGATCAGCGCAGCTATTTTTTATCATACATCCTACCATCATTTAAAAAAAGGGCTCCATTCCCAGACAGTCAGCGTACTCTCATCCTCTGTCCGTCAGATGGATGATCTTTTAAAACAGATCCATACTGCCAGCCTGCAGCTTTCTTCCAGTTCTTCTTTTAAAGCCCTGGCGGATTCTAAGAATATGGAAACGGAATCCTTTTCTTACTCCGCATGGAGGGTTCAAGAGCAGCTTAAACTGATTCTCCCTTCAAAGGAGCTGAATACAGGCGGACAGCTGTTTATCTATCTGAAAAACAGCGGATATATCTTATCCTCCAACTTCTTTTCCGAACTGGAGCTTGCCAGAAAGCATGATTCCCGCTACACATTTTCCGTCGACTTAATGTCCCCGTCTGCATGGAGAACATTTATTCCGGTCAATGAAGGAGATAGCTTTCTCTATATCTGCCCTGTAAGCAGCTCTCTTATTTCCATAAATGGAACGGTAAACAGCGTCCTCTGCTTTATGGTTGATCGAAACAGCATGGAACGCCTTTTTCCTGAAATCCGCCTGTCAGACGACTATCAGATCTGTGCATTGGATAAAGATGGCAGCCCTTGTTTTTCCGTCCGCGGCTCTGCCTCTCCTGAGATTGACCTGCAGCTTCTTTCCGGTCTTTCCTATTCGGATAAAACGGCTGATTTTAAAGACAAGGGGCGTTCCATAAGCGCAGTACAGACAGTATCGGACTATAACGGCTGGAACTGGTATCTCATTCAGCCCTCTTCTACCCTTTATTATTCTGCTGAAAACTACCAGCGGCTTTCGATTGTACTGATCATTCTGACCGTACTGTTAGAAAGTGGCTTTATTGTCCTTTTAACGGCTTATAACAGCAGATCCGTTGCCGATCTGAGCAGTGAACTGGAAAATCAGCATCATCTGGCTTCTGCCCTGACTACTATGGTAGAACAGGCAAAGCCTCTTGTATCGGAATCCTATATCCGTAAAGTAATGGAGGGTAATATTACAACGAATGAACAGATGGAGCGGATCACCTCTGAACTGGGCTTAAAACGGGAAGGATGCCGCTATCAGGTTCTTTATATAGGGGCAGCTCCCCGCCATGCCCATAACCTGGATGCAGAAGCCCTAAAGCTGTGTATTGAAAACCATGATATCCTGGTACAGGAAGCGCTGAAGCGCTACTTTCCCGACACCGGACATATCTATAAACCCGGCGATGCTGCCTTTGCCTGTTTAATTGCCGTTCCCTCCGCTCGTTCGGACAATGAAAATACCGAACAGAATATACAGATATTCCGTTCGGTTCATCAGGAGCTTTTAAAGCTTTATGATATTGAGATCAGGGGCGGTCTGGGAAATATCTGTGAAGTAGTTCCCTATATCTGGAAATCATACCAGGAAGCCCACAACGCATGGTCCATGACTACCGATCAGCGCTGTATCATCAGCAGCCTGCGTCTTGATTCCTCCACCGATACATACTATTTTCCTGAAAGTCTTGCCGTACAGCTAAGCGGCTTTATTTCTACCGGAAGCAGTTCTCAGACAGAAGCTCTTTTTTCCTGTTTAAAGGAAGAAAACCTGGAGAAACGCACCCTTTCCTTTACACAGCTTCGCTGGCTTGTTTCCGATATAAGAACGGTTCTTTTCAGAAAACGCCTGTCTGTTGACCCATCCTTAACAGATGCTCCGGAACGAAGGGAACTGTTGGATCTGATCGACCGTCAGTTTGAAAATGAGATCAGCCTGGATTCCCTGCAGTCCATCGCACTACAGCTGTGCAGCTTTTATGGCTCTTGCGGCGACTCCAATGAACTGATCCAGAAAATCCAGAATTATCTGAATCGTAATTATATGGACTCCTCCTTATCTCTTTCTAAAATCTCTGAGGAATTCCATATTTCGGAAAATTACTTCAGCTTTCTTTTTAAAAAAGAAGTTTCTGAAAATTTTTCCGTATATCTGGAAAAACTGCGGATGGCAAAGGCAAAGGAACTGGTACTGGAATCCTCGATTTCCATTTCTGAGCTGTACCAGTATACGGGCTATAACAATGCGGCTTCCTTCCGCCGGGCATTTAAGAAAAATTTCGGCGTATCACAAAAAGAAATGCGTGAAAAAGCAGCCTCCGGTCTATAAAGCGCCCTTTCCCAAAAACTCTGCTCTTTCTCCCAGCTCTTCTTCAATCCTTAAAAGACGGTTGTATTTTGCCACCCGTTCGCTCCGGCTGGGAGCCCCTGTTTTGATCTGTCCCGTATTCAGGGCAACTGCCAGATCGGCGATCGCCGTATCCTCCGTTTCTCCGGAGCGGTGGGAAATAACCGCCGTGTACCCGGACCGGCGGGCCAGTCGGACCGCTTCCAGCGTTTCTGAAATCGTTCCGATCTGATTGGGCTTGATCAAAATGGAATTACCGCATCCCCATCCAATACCCTTTTTCAGCCGCTTTGTATTGGTAACAAAAAGATCATCGCCTACCAGCTGGATCCTGTTTCCCAGTTCCTTTGTCATATACTTCCATCCTTCCCAGTCCTCTTCATCAAGACCATCCTCAATGGAATATATGGGATACGTTTCACACAATTTCTTCCAGTGCTCTGTCAGCTCTGAAGAGGTAAACTTTTTTCCGCACTTGGGAAGAATATATTCTCCCGTCCTTTCCCCTTTCCATTCGCTGGCTGCCGCATCCAAAGCAAGCACAAAATCCCTTCCCGGCTCGTATCCGGCCCGTTTTACCGCCTCTAAAATACAGAGGATTGCTTCCTCATCACTTTCAAGATCCGGAGCAAATCCCCCTTCGTCGCCTACAGCAGTAGCCAGCCCCTTTTCTCTTAAGAATGCGGCTAAGGCATGAAACACCTCCGCGCACCAGCGCAGTCCTTCCCTGAAGCTTTCTGCTCCTGCGGGCATGATCATAAATTCCTGTACGTCAACCGTATTTGCCGCATGGGCTCCTCCGTTTATAATATTCATCATGGGAAGCGGCATGCAGCCCGCATTGACGCCTCCCAGAAAACGGTACAGCGGAAGTCCCAGGGCATTGGCCGCTGCCGCTGCACTGGCCATAGATACCGCCAAAATGGCATTGGCTCCCAGCTTTGACCGGTCTGCTGTGCCGTCTGCCTTGATCATGGCATGATCCACCTCATAAATATTACAGGGATCCATCCCCCGCAATATTGCATGGATATCTGTACGGATATGTTCTGCTGCCTTTAAAACACCTTTTCCGCCAAATCGGTCCAGATCGTGATCCCGCAGCTCCAATGCTTCAAATTCTCCGGTGGAAGCGCCGCTGGGAGCTGTTCCCCGGCCCATAGTCCCGTCTGTCAGATGGACCTCTGCTTCTACCGTAGGATTTCCCCTGGAATCCAGAATTTCTCTTCCTGTAACAGATGCGATTTCCAAACGTTTCATATTCCTTTTCCTTTCCCACAGTCAATTTACCATTTAAAAAATTCCCATCATCCCGCCGATCCAGTACACGGCTCCTAACGCCCAGCTTGCAAGAACCCCGTAGAGGATCACCGGGCCTGCAATGGTAAAAATCTTGCATCCCACGCCAAATACTTCTCCCTCTGCGTGAAACTCAATAGCCGGGGCCGCCACAGAATTGGCAAATCCGGTGATGGGAACAAGAGCGCCGGCTCCTCCAAAGGTTACCAGTTTGGGATAAATATTAAAGCCTGTGAGGAGAACACTGAGAAGGATCAGTGTCAGAGAGGTCCAGGCTCCTGCCGCTTCCTGCTCCAATCCCCGGCTGTTCATCAGCCAGTTATTTATAAACTGGCCCAAGGTGCAGATCAGGCCACCCGTAAGAAAGGCTTTTCCAAGCGTCGGCCAGAACGCATGAACCGGGGTGATGCGCTTTACATATTCCTCATATTTCTTTTTATCAATTTCCATAATGACTTCCTCCTCAGCTAAACGGCCAGTCCCTTCCAGAAATAAATCCAGGCCCCGGCAAACTTCCCTGCAGCAATGCCCAGTATCAGATACTGCAGCCCTGCCGCCAGACCGATCCTGCGGCTCATGGCAGGAAGAGCCTTCAAAGTCTCTGCTAATGACATAGCCAGACAGCCGACAAAAACGCCGATGGAAAGGCCTGCTGCCGTTAAAAAAAGCGTTCCGGGGCCTTTGCCCAGTATCATGGGGATTTCATAAATGTCTGCTGCATTTCCCAAAATCCCTCCTGCTATAATCCATTTTTCATACAGACGCGCCTTTTTCCCGGTGTTTGTCCGCCCCATAAGACGGACAAACACACCGATCATAGCTAAAAAGGCATATACACCTGCAGCGATCACGCCTCCTGCACAGATCCCAAAAAAGATAAGGAACGCATATTTAAGAAATGTCAATCTTTTTCTCCTTCCTCTGTGCATTATCAATGAGGGTTTTACTGATGTTTTCCTCGTAAAGCCGCATTTCTACCTCCAGAGGAGTCGGATCTGTATTCACCTTGCCGGCAGAAATATGGTTAAAGAACACCATGATCCCAAGAGACAGCCCCACACAATAGCTTGCCTCCAGCACAGTAAAGCCCGCTGCCTCATACCCCATCACCAGACGATAGATCTCATGAAATACGCTGGTGACGCTCACATCATTATTAAATGTCATAATAGCAAAGGCCGCTCCAAAAAAACTGATCAGGCAGATACAGGCTGTCTTACACCACTGCCGTCCATAGGCAGGAGGAGCGGCCGGCTTGTAGGCAATGATAAAGTCTGTCTTTCCCATATGCTCCACTTCAATCCCCGGATCCAGAGCCTCCAGCTTTTTGGTCACATCCAGAGCGCTCATCACATACCGATGGGCTTCATCTGAGCGCACGGTCATGATCCTGCATACGCTGCATTTATTCTGTATATTCTGATCCCGGCAGTAGACCTGGGCAACATCCTTTAAAAGAATATCTTTGTGGGTCAGTTCCGTAATCTCATCCAGCTTTACATAAACCGTATGGGTCATATTCATACCCCCTGACATTTTTGAATATAAACCATCACTCCCTCGTTCTCGTATCCTTTGTCTCTGATCCCCCAGACTGCATACCACGCAAAAACGCCCAAAAGAATCGCTGCTGCTGCCAGAATGCCGATGATCCACTTATATTTTCCTGATTTCATGCGTCTCACATCCTTTCCGGTTTTGATGCATCATCAGCGGACAAGGATGATTTCGTCTGCCTTTATCCGCTGATGGTAGTATGGGTTTTTTTATCGTTTCTATTCAACTATTTTTCAGCTGCTTCCCTCCTCATAGCGTTTCCGCATCTCCTTTAAGATCCGTTTTTCCAGACGAGAAACCTGTACCTGAGAAATGTTAAGCGCCTTTGCTACCTGAGTCTGAGTCTGGCTGTAAAAATACCTTCTCAATATGATTTCTCTGTGCTGGTCTGTGAGTCCTTCCATCAGTTCCTTTAAAACAAGATGGTTTAACAGTTCTTCGTGGCTGTCATGCTCCTCCTCCAGCCGGTCCATCAAAAGCAGTTCCTTGTCACCGCTGTTTCCCAATGGCTTATAGAGGGATTCCACCTCTGCCGCCGCCTCCAGGGACGCTGCTATCTCCTCACGGCTGGCCCCTGTTTTCTCTGCAATCTCTTCAATGGTAGGCTCCCGTCCCAGTATTTTAGTCAGCTCTTCTGCGGCATTTCTGGCCTTAAAGCCCAGCTCCTTAACGGAACGGCTTACCTTTATCATTCCGTCATCTCTCATAAAACGCCGGATTTCTCCTGCGATCATAGGAACCGCATAGGTGGAAAATTTCACTTCATAGTTGGTATCAAACTTATCAATGGCTTTCATAAGACCAATACTTCCAATCTGAAATAAATCTTCCAGCTCGTATCCTCTACCTGCGAACCTGCGGACAATGCTCCACACCAGTCCTGTATTTTCCGTTACCAGCCGGTCTCTGGCCGCTTTATCCCCTTGGTGGGCGTTCTGGATCTGCCTGATGGTCTCTTCCATGGGCGTCACCTGCCGATATATTTTTTCATGGTGACCTTTGTTCCGCATCCGGCCTCTGATTCCACTGTGATCTCATCCATAAAGGCTTCCATAAAAGCAAAGCCCATTCCAGACCTCTCTCCTGATCGGTCTGTGGTATACATGGGTTCCATGGCCTTTTTTATATCTTCTATTCCGGTTCCCTGATCAGTCACTTCTACGGTCAGGCTCCGTTCTGTGCGGTCTGCCGTCAGCTCCATAACTACCGTTCCACACTTCTCTCTATAGCCGTGGATCACTGCATTGGTAACAGCCTCCGATACCGCTGTTTTCACATCATCCATCTCTTCCAGTGTAGGGTCTAAACGGCTCATAAACACAGCCGCCACCACTCTTGCAAACTCCTCATTGCTGGAACGGCTTTCCATTTCCAGCCTTATATGCTCTCTGTCCCCTTCCATATCCTGTACCTCCTTTTTATTTCAATGCTCCCACTGCCTGCTCCCTGCTTTCATATCCTTCCATCAGCCTGCAGATCCCGCTCAGTTCCATGAGTCTTCGCACCCGTCTGGATGCTCTGCAGTAGCATACGCTTCCCCGGCTGGCTTTCATCTCCTTATATCGGTTTAACAGCACTCCGATTCCTGAAGAATCCATAAATTCCGTTTTTTCAAAATCAAAGATAATCCTCCTGACACAGTTTTCCTCCAGCATCAGATCCGTGTCCGTTTTCAGTTTCCTGCAGTTGTGGTGATCCAGCTCCTTGGGCATATGGATGATCAGCGTATCCTCATATGCCTCATATGTAATTGTTCCTGCGTCCATCCCATTTCCTCCTTCTTCTCTTTTGGGCAGATATTTTCTATAACAAAAAAGGCAGAAGGTACGATCCTGTGATCCATTTCTTCTGCCGTAAAAAGTGTATTTTATTTAATAGCCTCTTGCATTTCTGGCCCGCTCTGCATACTCTGTATCGCCATGCTCGCCTACCACCTTGTCAAAGAGTGCGTTTGCATTTTCCGTATCTCCCGCATCCTGATAGAGACGCCCTGCATAAAACATAGCCTCAGGGTTGTCAGGCCTTATTTTTAAGCTTGCAAGGAAATACTCCTGAGCCTGGGTCTTATTTCCGCCATTCCAGAGCTGCAGTCCCTTATCAACCAGCGTCTGGTAGATGCTTCCTGTCATCTCCTGACGTATATTATCCACAATCCCCTGAATATTCGCATCCTCGATCAGATCAAAGCTGGACTCGGCAAAGGTCTTTGCCGCCGATACCATATCCCCGGTGCGGTAGGACTGGAGCACCCAGATGAGGCTCTGATACTGGGCAATAATACTGGTGTTGCCGGTTGTGAGCGTATCCAGCTGCTCCTGTACCTCTGCCATCTTGGCTTCGATATCCTCATTTTCCTGCGCCAGAATATCATTTTCCTGATTGGCGCTGTTTAATTTCTGCATATAGACCATCAGCTCATCATCACGCTGGCGGTTCAGGCGGTTTTCCACTGCCGGGAGCACCAGCACATAAAAGGCCACCAGGCCGAAGATCAGGCCCAGGATAATGTGAAACACCGTAGAAAGCCCCGTAGACTCTTTATAGGTGTTGGGGATGATCACATCATCATCCTCCATCTGTCTGTGGGAAAATGCCTTTACCATCCGGCGCTTTTCCGCCTCGGCCCGTCCCGTATTCTGCTTTACAATGGACATATAGTAAAGCGCCTTGGAATTGCTCTTATCAATCTGGAGGATCTTATACAGAGAGCGGCCGGCCTTATTATAATCCTCCCGCCTCATATATAAAAGAGCCAGAAGAAGATGGGCTTTGACAAAATGGGGCTTGGCTGATACCACTCTGGCAAGCTGCAGGGCCGCCAGATCATCGCTACCGTTCTGGGCATGCCACAAGGCCTGGTTAAAGGTCTTTACTGCCTGGCTTTCCGCTTCTAACTGTCCCGGCTTTCTCTGGATCCGTTCCAGATAATGATCTGCCAGATTATTTTCCGGCTGCAGGCTCATACTGATAACCCACTGCACCAGAGCATCCGCCACCTCGCCGTTCTCGTAGTAGATCAAACCCAGCAGATTTCTGGCGTCGATCTGGTATTTGCAGAAATGAAGGCTCTTTTTCAGGCACTGGGCCGCTCCGGAAAGATCCCGTATCCTTGCTTTCTCCAGACCCAGGTTATAATAGCTGTTGGCAATCTGTCTGTTTTTTGCCTCAATCTCCATCACCGTCTTTTCCCGTCTCTTTCCCGGATCATCTCCATCATAATATCCGTCATATCCGTAAGATCGCTTTTCACAATGGCGTCCTCTACCGCCTCTACATCCAGACTGGGTTTAAAGCGCTGGATCTCCTCTTCAAAATCGATCATGTATCTTCTCTCCTTTCCATGCCTTTAAGCTGTACCTTAAGCTCCCCGATCAAATACAGGGAGCCTGCGCAGAATAAGAGCTCATCTCCTGCCTGCTTCTTCATCTCCCGCAAAGCTTCCCCTGCGGTTTCAAAGGCTCTCACCGGCCCTTTATATGCCTGCGAAAATGCTTCTGCCAGAACCTCTGTGTCCATGCTCCGGCTGCTGTCTATATGTACCACACCGATCCCCGCCCAGGAAATCCCCTCACAGAGCAGCCGGGCCATAGCCCTGTAATCCTTGTCCGATACGGCGCCAAATAGCAGATACGCCTTTTTTTTCTGCCGGGCAGCCATAGATGCGGCTGCCTGAATAAAGGCTTTTATGCCGCCCGGATTGTGGGCTCCGTCCAGATACAGATTTTCTCCAGCCCGCTCCATACGCCCGGCCCAGCGGGCAGTCCGGATCCCCTCTGTAATCTGAGCCTCTGTCAGACGGAAACCCCTTTCTCTCTGCCCTAAAACAACCGCTGTTTTCACAGCCAGCATGGCATTTTCTGCCTGATAAGGTGCTTCAAAGGGAATTTCAAGCACCAGAGGGCCTGCCGCGGCAAACGCCTGAGCAGCTTCTCCCTCAGCTCTTATAGAAAGTCCTTGATCTTTGGTTTCCAAAATGGAAAAATCTCCCTTTCCCACCGGATATGCCTTTGACGCCATCTGTACCGCTCTCTCACGGATCACCTCAGAAGCCTCAGGCACGGTATCATCGTAGATCACAGGAACCTGCCTTTTTATGATCCCTGCCTTCTCTCCTGCAACCGCTTCTATGGTATCTCCCAGGTACATGATGTGATCCAGACTGATGGAGGTAATCACACAGGCCAGGGGATTCTCAACCACGTTGGTAGCATCCAGGCGGCCTCCCAGCCCGGTTTCCAAAATCACAAGCTCCGGCGTTTCATCTGCAAACAGCGCCATTGCCATATAAAAAAGAAACTCAAAATAGCTGGGGTGGGAATACCCCTTTTCTTTCATGATATTTACAGTCTCAAGAACCGTCTCAAAGGCAGCCTGAAGCTTCCCGGGCGAAACCATTTCATTATTTAACAAAAACCGTTCCCGGACGGTTACCAGATGAGGAGAGATAAAGGTTCCGGTGCGAAAACCGGCGTTTCTGTACAAAGAGGTAAGAAAGGCGCACACAGAGCCTTTTCCGTTAGTTCCCGCCACATGAATGATGGAAAGCTTCCTGTCCGGGTCTCCCATTTCATGTAGAAACGCTCTTATATCTGTAAGAGAATGTTTTTCCCTGGTCCACATGGGAATCTTCTCTAAGTATTCTTCTGCCTGCATCATTACTCATCCTCCTGCCTGTTCCCTCTATTTTAAATGATTTTCCCCAAAGTTTCAACATCATGTTCTCGCCCTGCTTCGCCAGGAAGCGACAGCCTTCTTTCCTAACCTGCAAAGACAGAGATCAGTACCGGAACTGCAAAAGAGCAGAGCATTCCGTTTAAAACCGACAAAACAACCGTTTCTTCATTGGTATATTTTAGCATCACAGGAAGGGTGGTATCTTCGCTGGTCGCCCCGGCAGGCGCAATACAGGTAAGGTCATTGAGCTTAAGGGCGATCAGGGGAATCAGGAAAAAAGAAAAGATTTCCCGCATGAGATTGCTCATAAAGGCAATGCTTCCCAGCTTTGCCCCTCCCAGCTCGCTGATCGCCGCCCCGGCCAGACTGTACCAGCCCATTCCGCTGGCAATGGCAGTTCCCTGTCCCACCGGAATTTTAAGAAGCAGGGAACAGATGATCCCCCCCACAATGGAACCGGCTATAATTCCTGCGGGAATGATAAATATTTTAATATGGTATTCCCTGATCTTGCTTAAAATCCCCCGGTGCATCCCAATGCTGATGCCGACAAAAAACATCAGGGCATACAAAACTCCGTCCGTGTTCTTTAAGATCAGGGAAACAGCCGGAATATGAAAGCCAAAAATCCCGTAGGCAAGTCCTCCTAAAAGGGATATGAATGTAAACAGAATAATCATTTTTCTTTTTTCCCCCTGGTTTCATACTTCTTTCTTCCCATAAAATTCCGGGTCAAAATGTATACAAAGACAATGGAAAAAAAGGTGGGAAAGGCAAAAAAGAGGAAGCTGGCGCCTCCCAGGGAAAGAAATTCCCGGACAAAATTTTCTCTCTGCCCCAGCGTTCCTCCCATTGCGAAGATCAGAACAAAGGTACAGGCAAGGGATAAAAGCTCATTTACCTTCTTTATCCTGCCGGACCGAAACAGCCGTCCCACCAGGATTCCCATACACATGACAATTAAAATATCCACCGGATGACTCCTTTCTGTTTTGCTGATATCTGCAAAAGGGGGCCGCCGCAAACTGCGCGGCAGCCCCGGTTATGACGGGATCTGTTATTTTACAAGCTGTGCCAGACGGGCCTTTACCTGCTCCATCATCTGGGTATATTTCTCCAGCTTTGCACGCTCCTCGGCAATCTTTGCCTCAGGCGCACGGCTTACGAATTTCTCATTATTCAACATGCCGTTGGAACGGGCCAGCTCGCCGTTTAAGCGCTTCTCTTCAGCCTTTAAACGCTCGATCTCCTTTTCGATGTCTACCAGTTCTGCAAACGGCATATAGATCACTGCCTTGTGGATCACTGCGGATACGGCGTCCTCGCCGATGCCTGCCTTATCCTTCTGAAGGATTACCTCTCCTGCATAGCCTAAGGTGGCAAAGAAGCTGCGGCTATGCTCAAAGATACCTAAAATATCCTCATCCTCAGATACAACATAAACGGTCGCTTTCTTGCTTGGCGGCACGTTCATGGAAGTGCGCACATTTCGGATGGCTCTTACGGCAGCCTTGATGGTCTCTACGGCCTGCTCCTCAGAGGCGAAGTTCCATTTTTCCTCATACAGCGGCCAGGAAGACAGCATAATGGTCTCCTCTTCCTCCTGCAGGTTGCAGAAGATCTCCTCTGTGATGAAGGGCATAAATGGATGAAGAAGCTTTAATGCCTGGATCAAAACGTGCTTCAAGGTCCAGAGAGCGGCAGCCTTTGTATCGTCTGCTTCATTGTACAGTCTTGGCTTTACCATCTCAATGTACCAGTCGCAGAACTCTTCCCAGATAAAGTCATATACCTTCTGGAGAGCAATTCCCAGCTCATACTTGTCCAGATTTTCCGTTACATCCTTTGATAAGGTATTTACCTTTGAAAGGATCCACTTATCTGCCAGCGTAAGCTGATCCTCTGTAACGCCGGACAGGTCGGAAGCTTTTTCAATGTTCATCATGATAAAGCGGGAAGCATTCCAGACCTTATTTGCAAAGTTTCGGCTGTTCTCCACACGCTCCCAGTAGAAACGCATATCGTTTCCGGGTGCATTTCCCGTAATCAATGTCATACGCAGGGCGTCTGCGCCGTATTTGTCAATTACCTCCAGAGGATCAATGCCGTTTCCAAGGGACTTGCTCATCTTGCGGCCCTGGGAGTCTCTTACCAGTCCATGGATCAAAACAGTGTGGAAGGGCTCTTTTCCGGTCTGCTCAAGGCCTGAGAATACCATACGGATGACCCAGAAGAAGATAATATCATAGCCCGTTACCAGCACATCTGTGGGATAGAAGTAATCCAGATCTTCTGAGTTCTTTGGCCATCCAAGAGTGGAGAAGGGCCATAAAGCAGAAGAAAACCAGGTATCCAGCGTATCCTCATCCTGTTTAAAATGGCTGCCGCCGCACTTGGGGCAGGTATGGGGCGCTTCCTTTGCTACAACCGTTTCTCCGCAGTCCTGGCAGTAATAGGCCGGAATCCGGTGCCCCCACCAGAGCTGTCTGGAAATACACCAGTCACGGATATTTTCAAGCCAGTGAAGATAGGTCTTTCCAAAGCTTTCCGGCACGAACTTTAACCGTCCGGATTTTAAAGCTTCAATGGCCGGCTTTGCCATCTCATCCATGCGCACAAACCACTGCTGTTTTACCATAGGCTCTACGGTAGTCTTGCAGCGGTCGTGGGTACCTACATTGTGGGAATGGGGAACCACCTTTACCAGAAGTCCCTGATTCTTTAAGTCCTCTACCATGGCTTTTCTGGCCTCGTAGCGGTCCATGCCAAAGTATGGGCCCGGTACATTTACTGTGGCATCGTCATTTAAAATAACGATTTCCTCTAAACCATGGCGCTTTCCTACCTCGAAGTCATTGGGGTCATGGGCCGGAGTAATCTTTACGCAGCCGGTTCCAAACTCCTTATCTACGTATTCATCTGCAATAACAGGAATTTCACGGTCGGTTAAAGGCAGCTTTAACATCTTGCCTACAATATCCTTATACCGCTCGTCCTCCGGATTGACAGCCACAGCCGTATCGCCAAGGAGCGTCTCCGGACGGGTGGTTGCAATCTCAACAAAGCGGCCCGGCTCTCCCACTACGGGGTAGTTGATGTGCCAGAAGAAGCCGTCCTGTTCTACGTGCTCTACCTCCGCGTCGGAGATAGAGGTCTGGCATACAGGACACCAGTTGATGATGCGGGAACCCTTGTAGATGTATCCTTTCTCGTAGAGTTTTACAAATACTTCCAAAACTGCGTCGGAGCAGCCTTCGTCCATGGTAAAGCGCTCTCTGTCCCAGTCGGCAGAAGAACCCAGCTTGTGAAGCTGCTTTACGATCCGGGTGCCGTACTCCTCTCTCCACTTCCAGCACTCCTTTAAGAAGCCGTCTCTTCCCAGGTCTTCCTTGGAAACGCCTTCTTTTTTCAGCTTGTCAATGACCTTTACCTCGGTAGCAATGGCTGCATGGTCTGTTCCCGGCTGCCATAAAGCCTCATAGCCCTGCATTCTCTTATAGCGGATTAAAATATCCTGCATGGTATTGTCCAGAGCATGGCCCATGTGAAGCTGTCCTGTGATATTTGGCGGCGGCATCACAATGGTAAAGGGCTTTTTGCTGCGGTTTACCTCTGCATGGAAATATTTTCCATTCAGCCATTTTTCATAAAGACGGTCCTCAATGGCCGCCGGATCATATGTCTTTTCCAGTTCCTTCATATATATCCTCCTTTTTTCCTATGAAATAAAAAACGCCCTCTGCCTCTTCCTCTAAGGAAAAGCAAAGGGCGATCATCTCGCGGTACCACCTTTGATTCTGCCATATGGGCAGTAAGCCTGCCCGGCAATCTCTGTCCCCTTAACGCGGGAAATACGGGAAAAACTACTAAAGGGAAGCTGATTCCCCCGTTGGCCCTTCCGGCTCAAAAGCTACCTTCCGCACCTTCCTCCGGGGCCGCCTTTCAGCCTTCGGACTGCCCTCTCTGCCGGTTCCCTGTACGTACTCCTCTTTTTCACAGCCATTTTCTTTTCATCTGTTGTCTGCATTTAAGCATAAATAGATTTCACTGTTTTGTCAAGCAGATTTTCACACCATCTTGCGGTACTCGCTCTTCCACCGCCCAACGATCCGGGCCGCGCCCTCCATCCGGTAAGGCATATCCCGCTTCATCAGAGTCCGCAACCCGCGCACCTCCTCCGCCTGTTCCCCATCGGTTCTGGCCTGGCGCAGTTCTTCCTCCCAGGCGCCTTTAAATTCCGGCTTAAAAAGCGGCCCATAGGTATCTGCCGCCTCCAGCTCCGGAGCCAGAACGCTCAGAAAATAAATGCGTTTTAACACCTCTCTGTCATGATCCAGACCGTAGGCCTTATCGTATGCCCGATATGCCCGGTGGAACTGGAACATCTGGGCATAAGCTGCCCCAAGGCTCTGATAAAGGGCTCCCATAAAGGCCGGATCCTCCTTTTTTTCCTCTGTTTCCGCTAAAAGTTTCTCATAGCGGACAGAAGCACGGCCATACTGTTTTTTCCCAAACAGATAATCGGCCACTGCCTTTTCATACCGTGGGGCCGGGAGACTGCGGTAAGCTGCCGCTGTCTGCCGAAACCTCTGGCTCTCTTTTTCCGTACAGTAATCGCATTCTGTCAAAAACAGGTACAGCGCCTCTTCCGGGCGGCTTCCGGTTTCCGAAAGCTTTTCCATCCTGCCTGCCACAAAGCCCATGCCAAGCTCATTTTTTACAAAGCTGTAAAGAGCTTTTCCCACAAAGCCGTCCATTACAAGCAGAGGATGGTTGCAGATCACATAGCACAGCTCCTGAGAAGAGTAGATATGGATCCCCAGTACCTCAATATAAAGCGGATGCTTTACCGGCTCCCTTCTGCACAACAAAAGACTCATAAGCTTACCTCTTGCCTTACCACAGCCCCGGAAGCAGGAAACAGATCCCCAAAGCCTCTGTCCTTGATCACCGTGACCATGGTATTTTCATCTTTAAAACCAATATTCATCTCAATCCGGGTCGTTTTTGGAGGACGGTCCGGAAAACCGGAAAGAGGCACCTTTACAACCTTTTTCTTTCTGGAATCCAGATGGGAAATGATAAATTCAATCTCCTTTTCATCCTCCAGGATCAGCTCCAGAGAACTCTTTGACTCATACCAGTTATCTCCATAAGAGGCCACAGCCAGGAGGATCTCCTTCCCTTTCTGCATAACCTTTAAATCAACCTCTGCTTTTAAACGTCCCTCGCAGACAAAAATATAGGGGTATTCGGTAGCGGAATTAAGATAATCCTGTCCCTTAAACGCCGCTCCCCTGGAAAAAAGCTCCTTTTCCACAAAGCATCTTCTCCTGCTGCATACCAGCTTCATAAACCCGCCGGCCCAGTCCTGGCGCTCGAACCCTTTTCCTGTGAGAAATACGGTGGAGAAGAGTTTTTTGCTCAAAAGTTTTTCCCCGCAGGAAGTAAGGATCTGATCTGCAAGCTTCTGTCCGGAAGGCGTACCCAGGATATCCAGATCAAAGGCTTCCTCCTGGTTCTGAGCTTCTGCCTGAACCATGTTTCGGCGCATTCCTCTCTGAACCTTCATTTCATAATAGCACAGACGGTCTGCTGCCAGCTCAAACAGCCCTACCTGATTGGACCAGAGCTCCCGTTTCTGGCTCAGCACATAATATACAAAGCTTTCTGTGTGACTGATCACATGGACCCTGTCTCTGGAAATGCCCATGGCATCCGCGCAGTACATCAGTGTGTCCGTAAGCCTTGCATCCATCTCCTGCATGGTCACTACCAGCTGGGAAACGGTCTTTTTCCCCTCTTCCTTTAAGGGATATTCTAAAACCTGCTGCAGAAAAATACGCAGCAGAAGGGCGCCTGTATAGCACACCCCTCCAATGGTAGAGGTGCCTTCTTTTTGCACCATCTTTAAAAGCTTATCTACGATCACCCCTTCGCCCAGAAGCGTGGCCGCATAGGCCTCCTCCCCTGTAAGCCAGATTTCCTCCTCTTTTTTCCTGCAGATCACCGTGGGGATCGTCCAGGATATTTCTTTTCCATAGCAGCTGATCTGAGTATACTCATCATTCAGATCCAGACCGATCACTAGGCCGTCCATCCGCTGTCTCCTCCATCTATTCTTTCACCGGAAACAGGCTTCCCAGCACGGCGGACCGTTTCAGATAGTCCTCCATGGCACCAGCAAGCTTTTCCTCATTTTTCTCTTTTAATGCTGCTCCCATGCGGTTTAAGCAGGCAAAACGGCTGTTTTCCCTCCCATCCAGCTTATGGTCGCAGGTAAGCCTTCCCTCGGCTGTCAGAACCCTTCCCCGGCTCCCTCTTTCATAAATCTGGTACTCTAACGTCTCTCCCTCGAAAAGCACCATTTCCTTTACATAAATCCCCTGGTAAACCCTCCGCATTTCCTCCCGGTGAAAAGAGGTTTCTTCCGGCAGCAGACGGACTTCCATCCAGGGCGCCCGATCCCTGTCACCATGGTACTCCACCATGGTCTTATCCAGGATATCCTCCGGAACAGGAATATGGCGGGACAGGTCTCTGGTATACGGAAATATGAGTCTCTGCTCCAAAAGGAGACGTGTCATAAATAAAAGCAGCTCTTTATCTTCCGGACTGATTTCAGGGATCCCTGCAAAATATTTGGTCAGGGAAAGCAGATACAGCGTAGGAAGCTTTTCTCTGTTAAGGCTCATCCTGGCGGCTTTTTTCAGGTAGTCAAATACCTTGGGATCCATTTCCTTTCCTTCCAGAAAATACTGGGCGCATTTTTCTGTAAAATAAGCCTTCACAATACTTTCTCTGGTCTTTTTGCGGCTCATATACAGATCAAATACAGAATCTATGCGGTCGCAGCAGCCGGTAAACAACATCTGAGCCAGCAGCCGTTCCTCCAGATCATAGGTTTCGATATGCTCCTGCACGCCCCGGATCAGTATCCCGTACATCTGAGACACCGTTCCGTTAAAATGCTCGCAAAGGTAATCCAAAACCACACTATCTGCCTTTCCTGCTTCAAATACACGATAGGAAAAAGATAAAAGCCAGTCGTCCTGATCAAAAAGCTGCTGTAAGATCATCCGGCTGCACAGTCTGGAAAGAAGCTGTACATCGATATCTGTGATCTTAAACCTGCAGATCATATCATAAGCTTCCCTGAGAAAATCCTGTCCGATCAGGGTCTCACAGATCCGCTTTCTTGCCTTTTCGCTTAAATCCTCCTTATCCATCTGAACCAGACAGGCACAGTTTGCACTGTTTTTGTCCTCCCTGTCATCCTCTTCCATACGGCAGTAAAATTCCACTACCTGTTCCCTCAGTCCGGTCTCAAACACAGGATTTAACCGGAGAAGATGCGCTGCCTCATCTAACATATGAGCTTCCTGAAGAGTATGGATCCCTTCTCCCATCACCTGACAGCAGGCCCTTAAAAGCAGCATGGGATGATCCGGAGCCAGTTTAGCGCACCGGTCCAGCAGTTCCTTTTTATCCATTACAGGATATTTTCTGTGCTTCACATCCAGATACCGGTTTCCATAGGCATCCTGGAACATTAAGATCATATGGCCGGAACGGGCCGGAACGTATGCCTCTCCCTTTTCCAGAGCATATGTTTCCTCATCCTGCAGCTCTTCACAGCGGACGACCACATACTTCATTCCGGGCTCCTCACAAATAATGCGCCGGGAGCAAAGGATGGCAGGCAGGACCTTTGCCGCCCGCTCATCAATCATATCCTGGTAGATCATATGCTCATAGATCACCGCCAGCCGGCTGTCAATCCGCAGGGCAAAGAGCTGCTCCATGGCAAACTGCTCCATTTCCCTAATGTATGACTGATAAAGCTCAGACGAGGGATTCATGTACAGCAGGATATTCCTGTAAAGAATGCACCGATGCTCCCGGTCCAGAGTCTTATCATAGGAGAAATATAAAAGCACCTCTTTCGGCAGCAGACGGTTATAGTCGTCTGGCAGGGAATAAAGGAAATACTCATACAGCCTTGTAATGTTGATATGAGCCTCCTGGGCCTTTTCATACCATAAAAACGCCTCTCCGGTCTTTTGTTCCCCACGGATCAGCAAACCGCAGACCGCCTCTAAAAGTTTCCGCTCCGGATATGCCTTATAGAGCTGTTTTGCCAGTCTCCACACGGGCTTTCTGTAATATTTCTGTGCGGAAATAAAATCTGCTGCCTTTAAAACTGTCTCCCTGTCTAAAAGCCCTTCCCGGATCCCAAGCTGAAGCACCTGAAGTTCAAATGCACCCAGCTTTAAAAACAGTACCGGATGTTCTGTAAGCAGACGGCAGGCTCTTCCGTAAAGGAACGGGCTTCTGCACCCGTTGGCAAAGAGCATTTCCATAGAACGGTACAGATCCAGAGGATTCTGAAGACAGGTCTCATCGGTACGGATCAAAAGGAGCAGCAGCCATGGGGATGGACTGCCCTTTTCCCAGAGATGCTTCCTTATATAACGTATCAGTTCTTCCTTTCTGCTTTCTGAGGGATTTAATAAAAGACACAAATATTCATAATAGCAGTACAGCCACGGCATCTTTTCCTGTTCCTTCAGGACTTCCTCCCGCACCTCTTCAAGAGCCGCCTGCGCTGTATCCTTGCGTCCGGAAAGCATCAGATGCTCTGCCCTGAGAAGACGCACCCTGCCATCCTTTGGATAAAGAATGCGAAGCTTTTCTGTTTCCTGGAGCAGCTCCTCCTCCCATTCTCTGTCCGTAGAAGCAGCAAGTTCATAGAGGAGCCGCTTCTGTATATATTCCAGAAATCCTTTTTTATCCTCTGCCGTTTCCCTGTATGGATCCCGGCGTTTCCTTCTCTCGGCCTCAATAGGGATCACAAACTCCCGGCGCGGGGTACGGATCACGATCCGCCCCATGTTCTTTCCTCCGTGAAGAGCATCTGGTAAAATTCGATAAGGGATCTGGCAGCGGTTTTCCGTAAAATCCCGGTCTGTCACAGAAGACGTTTCCAGAGAAATAAACGCTCCCTCTGCCTGAAGCACGGCCTCTTTATATCCCCATCCGCTGAGCGCCAGCTCAATAAAGTCTTCCTTCTCCTCTTCCAAATCCCTATAGCATCTGGGCGATGTATCTGTGCTGATCCTCACCGGCTCCTTTACATGAAGAGCCACCAGAAATTCTTCCAGCAGATTTTTCCTTCCGTTTCTTCCCCGCAGGCCTTCGTAAATGCTTCTGGCTTCCGGTTCCTGCATAAAGGGCGCCTGTATAAAATCCTGATACTCAAACAGACGCAAAGCCAGCTCTATATTTTTCCGCGCAAGGTTTGCAAAGTCTCTGGCCGTCTTTAAAGATGCCAGTTCCTCCCCTCCGGTTCCCGTCTGAATGCGCAAAGAATAAGGAATCTCCCTCTCACCTCCATTGGTGACCAGGTAAAAAGATCCCTTGATTTCGTCTCCATCTTCCATACAGCGGGTGTCGACCTCATATATAATATGGCTGCGAAGGCCTCCAAAAGCCTCATTTACAGCCCGTACTCTCTCATTGCTGGAATAGACCAGTCCCTTTATGTACAGATCATTCGTACTCTGCACAAGAAATTCGCCCTTTACCGTCTGGCCTGCCCCAAAGGAGCCTTCCAGACGCTCAGGCTTTATCATCAGCCCCGGAACACCGCCGTCAACGATGCCTCTGGCCAAACGGTTGATCCGTTCTCTCATACACCTACCACCTGTGTCTTCCTCTTATGCTTTTTGCTTACGTTTCATGATAACACATTTTCATATAATTTAAAAGAGAAATCTGCACTACAGCTTGATTTACCCCCTTAAACTTGGTATGATAGACGGTAAGAATTGCAACAATTTTATTCAATGGAGTGCGCGATATGCTGACTGAGCCTATGACCCTATATAAACTGATGAATCTGTATATGTTAAAGCAGGTGAACTTCCCCTTAAGCAACGCCCAGCTGACCAGCTTTTTTACGGAGCACGAATATACTACCTATTTTACCCTTCAGCAGGCCCTAAATGAACTGGAGGAAGCAGGACTGATCCATAAGGAAGCCAGCCACAGCAGCACACGCTATGAGATTACAAAGGAGGGGGAAGAAACCTTAAACTTTTTCGGCAAAAATATATCCCCAGCCATTGTGGAGGACATGGATCAGTATTTAAAGGAAAATAAATTCCGACTCCGTGAAGAGGTAGGAACCACGGCTGATTTCTATAAAGGCACCAATCAGGACTATATCGTTCACTGCGAGGTACGGGAAAACAAATCCGTCCTGATCCGTCTGGATCTGTCCGTTCCGGACAAGGATCAAGCCGAGGATATGTGCAGCGCCTGGCGCTCTAAAAGCCAGGAAATCTATTTCCATATTATGCATACGCTGCTGTCGTAACATAAACGGAAATTTCGTTTTCAGAAAGAAACCATTTTATGCCTTTGTTAAAACCCAGACTTTATACATCGGATGATTACTGGAATCTGCCAGAAAATACCCGGGCAGAGTTAATTGACGGACAGCTCTATAACATGACTCCTTCCAGCCGAATCCATCAGAGAATATCCGGACAGCTGTATATCACCATTGGAACATACATTGAGGAACATCGGGGAAACTGCCAGATCTATGCCGCCCCCTTTGCTGTCAATCTGGACTGTGAGGACAAAAACTGGGTAGAGCCGGATCTTTCTGTCATCTGCGATCCTGACAAGCTGACAGACCGTGGATGCTCCGGTGCTCCGGATCTTATCATCGAGATTGTATCCCCCAGCAGCCGGAGGATGGATTATGTTCAAAAACCCGTCCTGTACTTAAATTCCGGCGTCCGTGAATATTGGATCGTTGACCCGGTCAAAAAATGTACAACTGTTCATCTCTACGATCAGGATCCCGCCGAATTTGCCCCTGTTATCTTTCCCTTTGAGAGTGATATCAGGGTGGGGATTTATTCGGATCTTTGTATTAATATCAGTAAGCTGTTGTAAAAAGGGCTCCCCGGCTGAATGGATATAGCCGGGGAGTCCCTTTTTCTTTATTCTTCTGTTCCCAACGCCACACTCTCAATCAATTCCCATATCTCCTCTCTCCCCTGCTTTGTCTCAGCAGAAAAAGGAATCAGGATATCTTCTTTCTCCATTCCCAGCCCTGTGCGGATGGTCTTTACGGCCTTTGGCACCTGGCTGCGTTTGAGCTTGTCCAGCTTGGTGGCGATGATCACCGGATGGTAGCCATTGCTCACCACCCAGTCGTACATCATTTTGTCATTGGCAGAGGGCTCGTGGCGGATATCCACCAGCAGAAACACCAGCTTAAGCATGGGGGATTTCTGCAGATACCGCTCGATCATCTTTCCCCACTTGGCCTTGGCCTCCAGAGAAACCTTTGCGTAGCCGTATCCAGGCAGATCTACATAGTACAGCGCCTGATTGATGTTGTAAAAATTGATGGTCTGCGTCTTTCCCGGCTGGGACGAGGTTCTGGCATAGGACTTGCGGTTCATCAGGGCATTGATCAGGGAAGATTTGCCCACATTGGATTTGCCTGCAAAGGCAAATTCCGGCAGCGTATTTTCCGGCAGACGGCTGGTGACGCCGCATACGGTTTCCAGATCTACGGATTTAATAATCATGCAAATGCCTCCTTTACCACTGATTCCATGTTTTTAACAAATACGATTTCCAGTCCTTTTGTGATCTCCTTAGAAAGCTCTCCGATATCCGGCCTGTTTTTCTCCGGCACAAGAACCTTCTTAATATGGGCCATCTTGGCTGCCAGGATCTTTTCTTTTAAGCCTCCGATAGGCAGTACCCGGCCTCTTAAGGTAATCTCACCGGTCATGGCTACCTTTGCAAGAACTTTCTTTCCTGTCACAGCAGACAGCATGGCTGTCGCCATGGTAATGCCTGCTGATGGGCCGTCCTTTGGCACAGCGCCCTCCGGGATATGGATATGCAGGTCATGTTTTTCAAAATAATCGTCTGCCAGCCCGTATTCCGGGCAGATAGAACGCACATAGGTAAGAGCCGTCTGAGCGGATTCTTTCATTACATCTCCCAGCTGTCCGGTCATTAAAAGATTTCCCTTTCCAGGCATCACATTGACTTCGATCTGAAGAGTATCGCCTCCGGCGCTGGTCCAGGCCAGTCCCCGTACGATTCCCACCTCGTCCTCCTCATTTGCATCCTCAAAGGTAATCTTTTCCTTTCCCAGATATTTTTCCAGATTGCTTTCCGTGATGCGGATACGGCTGTGCTTCTTATCCTCCAGGTACCCTCTGGCGGCCTTGCGGCACACGTCTCCGATCCGGCGCTCTAAGTTTCTCACTCCGGCCTCTCTGGTATAATTGTGGATAATCTTTTCCAGGCTCTTATCGGAAAATACGATCTGCTCCTCTGTCAGTCCGCTTCTCTCTCTCTGCTTTCCTACCAGATAATCCTTTGCAATGTGGAACTTCTCATTTTCCGTATAGCTGTTTACCTCAATGACCTCCATACGGTCCAGAAGAGGCCCTGGAATGGTCTGGGTTGTGTTGGCCGTGGCAATGAAGAGAACCTGGGATAAATCAATGGGCACCTCTATGTAGTGGTCCCTGAACCGCACATTCTGTTCGCCGTCTAAGACCTCTAAAAGAGCCGATGAGGTATCGCCCTTATAATCGCTGCTTACCTTGTCAATCTCATCAAGAAGCATCAGCGGATTGCTCACTCCCGCCTGACGCAGTCCCTCTGCCAGACGGCCGGGCATAGCGCCAACATATGTTTTCCGATGGCCCCGGATCTCAGCCTCATCCCGGACGCCACCCAGACTGATGCGCACATACTTTTTATTCAGCGCTCTGGCTACGGATCTGGCAATAGATGTTTTTCCCGTTCCCGGCGGGCCTACCAGACAGATAATGGGACTGGTGCCCTTCTTTGTAAGGCTGCGCACAGCCAGATACTCCAGAATACGCTCCTTTACCTTTTCCAGGCCGTAATGGTCTTCATTAAGCACTTCCTGGGCATGAAGGATATCATCATTATCTTTTGACATTTTTTTCCAAGGAAGCTCTAAAAGGGTTTCAATATAGGTCCGCAGCACATTTGCCTCCTGGCTTCCCGTGGGCATGGTGCGGAAGCGTCCGATTTCCTTTAAAAGCTTTTCCTTTACTTCCTTTTCTGCCTCTAACTTCTCTGCCTTTTCCTGATAATCATCTGCATCTGACAGGGAAGTATCCTCTCCCAGCTCCTGACGGATGATCTTCATCTGCTCTCTGAGGATGTATTCCTTCTGATTCTTATCGATATCTGCCTTTACCTTTTCCTGAAAATCTTTTTTGATCCGGTAAACCTCCATCTCGGTAAGCAGCGTCTGAAGTACGGTCTCATAGCGGGCGGAAAGCAGGGTGCACTCAAGCACATTCTGGCGCACCGTATAATCCCAGGGAAGCTGGATCGCAATCTGATCCAACAGCTCAGACAGGTCGTTGATCAGAAGAAGGGACGGCAGGTTTTCCTTGGCTGCCCTTAAGTTTACGGTTCCATACTCCTCCAGTTTTTCCCGGATGATCCGCACCATGGCTTCCTTTGCCAAGTCATCTGCATCCTCCTGCTCCGGCTCCATGGAACTGATCTCTCCGATCAGACAGGGCTCCTGCGAATCAAAATCAAGAAGCTCCGCACGCTCAAGCCCTTCTACCAGCACCCGCACTGTCTTTCCCGGCAGCTTCACCAGCTGCTTTACGACTCCAATGGTACCTACCTGGTATAAATCCTTAAGCTCAGGATCCGGAATTTCCGGATGCCTCTGGCTGACTAAAAACAGCTTCTGATCTCCGATCATGGCCTTTTCCACCGCCGCTACGGACCTGGGCCTGTTTACATCAAAATGCTGTACCATTCCCGGAAGAATGGTAAGTCCTCTTAAGGCCACTACCGGCATGGTTATCACTCGTTCTTCCATCTGTTTGTCACCTCGTATCTTTAAAAAGGCCGCTGCAAATGCAGGAATCTGGTTTGCAGCGGTCTGAAATGTTCTTGCTAATTTTCATCGATCAACGGTACGCCTTAAGCGATCTCCCCGTTTCTTCCTCCTCTGATCCGTTCGGATAAAGGCTTTCTGGCTGCCGGCTGCATATCTCTGTATACAAACTCCGGCTCCCCTGTTTTATCGATCACAGCCTTTGTAATGGTGCAGATACCAATGGAATCATCGGAAGGAATCTCATACATCAGATCCATGATTGCGCTTTCCAAAATGGAACGCAGTCCTCTGGCTCCTATCTTGCGCTCTACCGCCAGTCTGGCAATCTCCTCCAATGCTTCTTTGGTAAACTCAAGCTTTACATTGTCAAGTTCGAACAGCTTCTGGTACTGCTTTGTCAGAGCATTCTTCGGCTCAGACAGGATGCGCACCATAGCTTCCTTTGTCAGCTGCTCTAAAGATACCTCTACCGGCACACGGCCGATAAACTCAGGGATCAGGCCGAATTTTGTCAGATCCTGAGGCTCTACCTTGCGCAGAAGCTCATCAATATCCATCTCATTGCGGTTTACCACCTCAGCATTAAAGCCGATAGAGCCAGCGCTGATGCGCTGTTCCACGATCTTTTCCAGACCGTCAAAGGCGCCGCCGCAGATAAAGAGGATATTGGTGGTGTCGATCTGGATCAGCTCCTGATGAGGATGCTTTCTGCCTCCCTGAGGCGGAACGCTGGCAACGGTTCCCTCCAAGATTTTAAGAAGCGCCTGCTGTACGCCTTCGCCGGACACGTCGCGGGTAATGGAAACATTTTCTGCCTTTTTGGTGATCTTGTCGATCTCATCAATGTAAATAATGCCGTACTCCGCACGGTTTACATCGTAATCAGCCGCCTGGATCAGCTTTAAGAGAATATTTTCCACGTCCTCGCCTACATATCCTGCCTCTGTGAGGGCCGTAGCATCTGCAATGGCAAAGGGGACATTCAAAATCTTCGCAAGGGTCTGTGCAAGATAGGTTTTACCGGAGCCCGTGGGGCCGATCATCAGGATATTGCTCTTCTGCACATCCACATCCATATGCCTGCAGGAGGTGACGCGCTTGTAGTGATTGTACACGGCAACGGAAAGAACCTTCTTTGCCGCCTCCTGTCCGATCACATACTCATCCAGAAATGCCTTGATCTCCTTTGGCTTTAACAGATGGATATCATTTAAGACAGAAGCCTCCTCTGCATCTCCCTCTAACTCCTCCTCCAGAATCTCAGAGCACAGTTCAATACACTCGTCACAAATATATACATTACTGTCGCCCGTTCCGGCAATCATCTTGCGTACCTGATCCTGCGTCCTTCCGCAGAAGGAACAGCGGATCGTGTCATCTGGTCTAACTGGCATACTATACCTACCCTTTCCTATCTCCTAACTCTTCTCAATGATGTGTGAGGATCTCATCGATCAGGCCGTATGCCTTTGCTTCCTCAGCAGACATATAGTTGTCGCGCTCCGTATCCCGCTCGATCTCCTCAATGGATCTGCCTGTATTGGCTGCCAGGATCTCATTTAACTTTTTCTTGGTCTTTAAAATGTTTTCAGCTACAATCTTGATCTCTGTCGCCTGGCCTCTGGCTCCGCCGGAGGGCTGATGGATCATGATCTCGGAATTGGGAAGAGCAAAGCGCTTGCCCTTTGTTCCTCCTGCAAGAAGGAATGCACCCATGCTGGCTGCCATGCCGATGCAGATCGTAGACACATCGCATTTGATGTATTTCATGGTGTCATAAATAGCAAAGCCTGCGGATACGGAACCGCCGGGGCTGTTGATATAAAGGTGGATATCCTTGGAAGGATCCTCCGCCTCCAGAAACAGAAGCTGAGCCACAATAATGCTTGCGGAAGTATCATTTACCTCTTCGCCCAGGAATATGATACGCTCCTTTAACAGCCTGGAGTAGATATCGTAGGAACGCTCTCCCCTGCTGGTCTGTTCAATGACATAGGGTACTAAACTCATGTAACCATCCTCCTGTAATTCTGTATAATAAAACACTTATTTTCAAAATGAAACCAGGGAGATCCTCCCTTTCCTGCGCCTTTCAGACACACGAAAGAAGGGATCCCCCTGCCATCCTGTGTGGATTAAACCAGCTTAGCCTCGGATACTAACAGATCAACTGCTGCCTGAACTGCAAGGTCCTGCTTCATCTGGTCCTTATCGCTGTCCGTCATGTAGCTCTTAAGTTTGTCAGCCTCCATCTTGTAGGCCTCAGCCATCTTTGCGATCTCCTCATCTAACTTCTCCTCAGAAGTCTCGATGTTCTCAGCCTTTACAACTGCCTCAAGAACCAGTCTGGTCTGGATGCGCTTTACAGCCTCAGGACGCATCTGATCCTTCATCTGATCTGCAGTCATGCCTGTGTACTTCATGTACAGATCCATGGCCAGACCCTGGCTCTGCATACGCTGTGCAGTTTCCCGAAGCATGTTGTCAACCTGAGCGTCGATCATCTTCTCCGGAATCTCCATGGAGGCATTCTCAACTACCTTTGCAACTACGCGGTCTTCATTCTGGGAAGCGGCTGCCTTCTCTTTTCTCTCCTGGAGCTTCTTCTCGATATCCTGCTTGTACTCATCCAGAGTATCAAACTCGGAAACCTCAGATGCGAACTCATCATCCAGGGCAGGAAGCTCTTTTACCTTGATCTCCTTTACAGTTACCTTGAACATAGCAGGCTTTCCTGCCAGCTCTGCTGCATGGTACTCAGTTGGGAAAGTAACGTTTACTTCGCACTCCTCACCGATGTTCTTGCCGATAAGCTGCTCCTCAAAGGTATCGATGAAGGAATGAGAACCAATGGTTAAAGGATAATCCTCAGCCTTTCCGCCCTCAAAGCCCTTGCCGTCTACAAAGCCCTCAAAGTCGATGACAGTCTGGTCACCGTCAGCTACCGGACGATCCTCAACAGTCAGCAGTCTTGCATTCTGCTCCTGTACTCTCTTAAGCTCTGCCTCAACATCCTCAGCAGTTACAGCAGCGTCTGCCTTCTCAACCTCAACGCCCTTGTACTCGCCTAAGGTAACTTCCGGCTTAACAGCAACTAATGCGCTGTAGATGAATGCCTGATCCTTACCAATCTGCTCTACTGTGATCTCCGGTCTGGAAACGATATCCAGTCCGCTCTCCTTCATAGCCTCAGCATAGGTAGAGTTGATCGCTTCGTCAGCAGCATCCTCATAGAATACAGCCTCACCGTACATCTTCTCGATCACAGCCTGAGAAGCCTTGCCCTTACGGAAGCCGGGGATTGCAAAACGGTTCTTTGTCTTGTTGTAAGCCTTCTTGATCGCAGCCTTAAAATCTTCTGCGCTGACTTCAACGGTCAGCTTAGCCATATTTTTCTCTAACTTTTCTACCTGTACACTCATTATTACGGGTTCCTCCTTAAAATATATGTGATTCGCCCATAACCATGAGGGCGCTACACTTCAATGTAGCATTATATCATGGAGACGGGAAAAAGGCTAGTATTTTTTGAAAAAGTTAAGCAGATCCGTCTATTTTGCCTGATTGTACTGGATCGCAGCCCTAAGGCCGGCAGCATGCTGGGATCCTAAAAGAAGGCGTACCAGTTCCAGGCCCAGATCCAGCGCATAGCCAAGTCCTCTGGCTGTAGTGATATTTCCGTCTGTCACTACGCCCTGCAGCGTATGGGAAGCCCCGTGAAGCATGTCTTCAAAGCCGGGATAACAGGTGGCAGTCCGTCCTTTTAACAGATCCATCTCTCCCAGGATACTGGGAGCCGCGCAGATGGCCGCCAGCCTCCTGCCCTGCTTATTAGCACGGCAGATGGCTTCAGACAACCCCTCATGTGCTTTTAAGTTGCTGGTTCCGGGCATCCCTCCCGGAAGAAACAGTACGTCCGCCTCATCCGTATTTACCTCTTCAAAAAGAACGTCTGCCTGAAAGTGGATTCCGTGAGCGCCGGTAATGTCTTTCCGGCCCATCACCGATACCAGTTCTGTATCCACGCCGGAACGCCTCAAAACATCCACCACTGCAAGACACTCTACTTCTTCCAGTCCGTCTGCCACAAATGCAAAAACCTTTGACATAATATATTCTCCCTTTATCTTATATTGACATTATTTTATCATTTCTCCCTTTCCCTGAAAAGAGATAAATGATATGATAGTCTCTGCGAAAAGGGATAAAATATAGATAAATCTCACAAAGGAGTGTTTTAAATGGAAATCGAACGTAAATACAAGATCGAATGTCTGAATGATCTGCCGGAAAATTACCGGGCCTTTCCCTGCCATGCCATTGAGCAGGCCTATCTGTGCACTGATCCCGTGGTGCGTGTGCGCCGGGAGGACGATTCCTATTATCTCACCTACAAAGGAAAAGGACTCCTTGCAAGGGAAGAATATAATCTTCCTCTCACAAAGGAGTCCTATGAACATCTTTTAAAAAAAGCCGACGGCCTGGTTCTCACAAAAGTGCGCTGGCTCCTTCCCCTGGAAGGAAGGACCGATCTGACCATTGAACTGGACATCTTTTCCGGCTGCTACAAGGGACTGATCTTAGCGGAGGTGGAATTTCCTACCATAGAGGATGCAGATTCTTTTACGCCGCCGGACTGGTTTGGGGAGGATGTTACCTTTTCGGGACTGTATCAGAACAGCCGCCTTTCTAATCCTCATAAACAGCCGTAAGGACATGTTCGCCTGTCATGGCTACTCTTGTGTCAGCTTCGATCATCTGACCGCTGTAAATCCATCCCTTAAAGGATACGCCCGTTTTTTCAGGTTCCGGAAGTGCTCCGTACACTTCCCCATAGGTCACAAAAACCGGTTCTGCCTCTGTCTTTCCATCTACCGTTCCCCCATCCAGATCAAACTTAACCAGAACAGAGGCAGGCTTCCACTGGGCAGTCAGCGTCATATCTCCTTTTACCTGATCGTGCTCAAACGACCACTCCCCTTCTGCCTCTTTCCTCTTCCAGCACACAAATTCATATCCTGGCTTCTGAGGTTCCTCAGGCTCTTCCACTAATTTTCCATAGCGCAGCTTCTGATAGGGGATTTCTCCGCCGCCCCGGGTGTCAAAAGTCACACGGTATCCTCCGTTGATACTGAAAATAACGGTCAGCACAACTGCTAAAAGGATCATTCCCACGATCAGGCCATCCAGGATCCGTATGGGCACATCCTTGCTTCCATAAATCCCTCTGCCAAAAAGCTTTTTCTTCTCTTCTTCCATGCGGAAACCTCCTTGTGTCACATTCATACGATAATCGTTCAGACAAAAATTGCTGCGGATGCGTACAATCCGCTTCCGCAGCAATAAAAATTCAGCTTATTATTTTCTTACCAGATACTTTCTCATATCGATGGAGCATGCCACCAGAATGATAAGTCCCTTGATAATGTACTGCAGGTTCTGGTTAATGGACAGGAAGTTCAACGCTACGAAAATGATCCGCAGAAGGAACACGCCCAGTACCACGCCGCTGATCTTACCAGTACCGCCTACAAAGGATACACCGCCGATTACACAGGCTGCAATCGCATCACACTCATAGTTCAGACCTGTATTGGCAGTATTGGAACCGATACGTGCAGACTCGATAAAACCGGTCAGACCATACATCATACCTGCCAGAGTATGTACCATAATGATCGTCTTGTTTACATTAACACCGGATACATTGGCCGCTTCCGGATTGGAACCTACGGCAAACATATTTTTGCCAAACGCAGTTTTGTTCCAGATAAACCACATTACGACTACGATAACAATTGCATACCATACATAGTTTGGAATCGGAATGCCGCCCAGAGACAGCTTGCTGCCTGTTACAAAGCTCTTAAAGGAATCATCCAGGCCGGAAAGAGGCTGGCCGTTGTTTCCATTGATCATAACATACATCAGCAGAGCGCCGTATACGATCAGCTGGGTAGCCAAAGTAACGATAAAGGGATGAAGCTTAAACTTAGCTACGAAAAAACCGTTGACCCATCCTACAATACCTCCCACAACCATAACCAGAGGAATTACAACCCAGATAGGCATAACCGGAAGGTCAGGGAACATTCTTGTTGCATAACTTAAGGACTGCAGCAGGGATGCGGAAATACAGGCAGTCAAACCTACAACGCGTCCTGCAGAAAGGTCTGTACCGGTCAGTACAATACATCCTGCAATACCACAGGCAATGGGGATGTTTGCTGCTGAAAGGCTGACAATGTTTACAATGGAGTTTCCTGAAAGGAACTTGTGGTTCTGAGAATAGGTGTAAATAATAGCAATGATCAGCAGGATGTAAAGCGCATTGTTGATCAGGGTTTCCTTCCAGTAGGTGGTTTTATCTTTTGCATCCAGACTTTTGTAGTAATCTATTTTCCCCTGGATAGCTGCGAAAATATTCAGTCGACTCATTTGTCCATATCCCCCTTTTATACATATTTAGCTGCAAGTGTCATAATTTCTTCCTGAGTGGTATTTCTGGCGTCAACTTCCCCTGCCAGCCGTCCTCCTGACATCACCAGAATACGGTCGCATACTCCTAAAAGCTCCGGCATTTCTGAGGATACCATGATGACTACCTTGCCTTCATTTGCCAGGTCAATGATCAGCTGATAAATCTCATATTTCGCACCTACGTCGATTCCTCGTGTAGGCTCGTCCAGAAGCAGCACCTCTGGCTTTGTAAGAAGCCATCTTCCCAGAATAACCTTCTGCTGGTTTCCTCCGGAAAGACTGCGTATTTTTGTTTCCTGGGTAGGCGTCTTTGTATGCATGGCATCAATGGACCACTGGGTATCCTGTCTCATCTTTTTGTCGTCCAGCATCAAAGGAAATGCCTTGCTCCGATAATTTTTAAGATTGGAAATAACCGTATTTTCACGAATATCCAGAATACCAAAAATACCGGTTGCGCGGCGCTCCTCGGTCAGAAGGGCAAAGCCGTTTTTAATCGACTCTCTTGCATTGCGGTTTAAGACCTGCTTTCCGTCCAGGCGGATCATTCCCGACTTTCTGGTGGCAATACCAAACAGATTTTCAAGAACCTCTGTCCGTCCGCTTCCATCCAGGCCTGCCAGTCCAATGATCTCACCCTTTCTTACATTAAAGGAAACATCATTTAAAAGAGAATACTGGCCGCTTAAATGCTCTACCTCAAGGGCCACCTCTCCTGCCTTGTTTGTCTTTGGCGGGAACTGATTGTTCAGTTCACGACCTACCATCAGTTTGATGATTTTTTCTGTGGTCAGCTCCTTTGCCGGCTCCGTGGCTACCCAGGTACCGTCGCGCATAACTGTTACTTCATCAGAAATACGCAGGATTTCTGCCATCTTATGGGAAATGTAAATAATGCCGCAGCCCTTGTCACGAAGCATATTGATGATATCAAAGAGGTGCTCTACCTCCTGCTCCGTAAGGGATGAGGTGGGTTCGTCAAATACGATCACCTTTGCGTCATAGGATACCGCCTTTGCGATCTCCAGCATCTGACGCTGGGATACAGGCATGGTGCTCATAATCCGTCTGGGATCTACATCGATTCCCAGATCGTTAAACAGCTTTTTTGTATCCTCATACATTTTGTGTTCGTCAATCATAACTCCCTTGTGGGGATATCGTCCCAGCCACAGGTTATCCATTACACTGCGCTTTAACGCCTGATTCAGCTCCTGATGCACCATGGCTACACCATGTTCCAGAGCCTCTTTTGAATTTTTAAAGTTAATTTCATTTCCTTCCAGATAAATATGTCCGCTGTCCTTATTATAGATGCCGAACAGGCACTTCATCAACGTAGATTTACCAGCGCCGTTTTCACCCATAAGAGCATGGACAGTCCCTCTTTTTACTGTCAGAGAAACGCCGTCCAGAGCCTTTACACCCGGAAACTCCTTACAGATATCTGTCATTTGCAGCAGCACTTCTTTATCCATACAGCTTCCCTCCCCGCTTTCCTTTTACTGCGTGTATTCCTTTTAAAAAGCGGCCCTGCCGCTTGGGGCAGAGGCCGCTTTCAAAATCAGACTTTCATCATTCGCCTGTATAAGCAGCGTATGGGATATAGATCTTGTTGCTTACATTCTCAGAAATGTTATAGCTGTCTGTTCCATCCATAACAGCCTTGCCTTCTGCCACGTTCTGTGTCAGGAATGCAATTGCCTCTGCCATACCTTCAGCATCCTGCTTGATGGTACCTGTCATCTTGCCGTCTGCGATCAGCTGCTTTGCAGCATCTGTAGCATCTACGCCGAATACAGGAATTGTGGTGCTGGTTCCATCGCCAAGGTTGTAACCCTTATCATTTAATGCGGAGATAGCGCCCTCTGCCATACCATCGTTATTGCAGATGATCAGCTCGATCATGTTGTTGTTCTCTTTATTATACTGGGACAGGTTGGTGTTCATATAGTTGTTTGCTGCAGTTGCGCTCCAGTTGCCGTCCTGGTCAACCTGATAGCAGTCCTTGTTGGAGGAATCAAAGTACTGAAGCTCAGCTTTTCCAGCTTCTGTCAGAACCTTGTTTGCATCCTCTACAGCATACTGTGTACGGTAAATTGCCTCTACGTTTCCTAACTGGCCCATGAACATTGCATAGCTGATGCTTCCGTCACCATTTAAATCTACGGCATCAAAGTTCTCTACCAGATACTTACCGATCATATCGCCCTGCATATGGCCTGCCTCGGGAGCATCGGTTCCTACAAATGCGCACTTGTCATAGCTTCCAAGTACTTTGCCCTCTTCCTCATCAGACTCAACGGCACGGTTAAAGAAGATAACAGGAATGCCTGCCGCCTGTGCCTTGTCTACAATAGCCTGAGAAGCGTCAACAGAACCGGAGGTAACGATATTTACGATCAGAAGATTGGCACCGGTGCTGATCGCAGTATCGATCTGCTCATTCTGTGTAGTCTGATTGCTGTTTGCATCATAATCCTGGAAATCAATCCCAGCTGCCTTTAAGGACTCGTCCAGGGCGGTACGGACGCTTGAAATATATGTGTCGCTGTATGTATAATAGAATACACCAACGGTCATATCCTCAATCTTCTTGCCCTCTTCCTTTGCGGCCTCTGTAACTGCCTCGCTTACCTTCTCAGCTTCAGATCCTGCTGCGGTTGTGTCAGCTGCTGCAGCCGCGGTTGTTTCCTTTGCTCCGCCTCCGCATCCTGTTACGGAAAACGCCATCATGGCTGCCAGAGCAACAGCTGCTGTTTTTCTGAATTTTCTCATCGTTGTAACTCCTCCCATTTGTTTGTTTTTATTGGACACCATGTCCGTTTGACAAGATATATTTTAGAATGTTTTTATGCATTTTTCAATACATTTTTATTTTCCACATTATCGAATTTATTTGATTTCTTCTTTTTTCGATATTTTTCTTCATTTTTTTGTGATTTTATTCTATTTTTCCTGTCTCCGGCGCTTCATCTTTCCTCTTTCGTATCTCAGGATAGGAAGGACACCTGAAATATGCTCCTCTTTCCAGGCTGATGTCCTCCGGCGTCCTGCCTGTCTCTGCCAGAGACAACGCCATGCGCATCATGGTTTTTCCATAAGTTTCTCTGTCGATCACCACTGTTCCAAGCATAAAACCAGACTCCACTGCATCCAGTCCAGCCGGAGTGCCGTCAATCCCTGCCACACACACCGGCCGGATAATGCCCAGGCGGCGCAGCGTATCAATAGCCCCCAAAGCCATATCGTCATTGTTGCTGAGCACCAGCTCAATCTGCTCCGGAAATTTCTCCAGCCACTGCCCCATAAGGGCATCTGCCTGGCTTCTTTGCCAGTTGGCGATCCCCCCGGTGAGTTTTTCCAGATCCACCCCGCGGTTCTTTAATGTCTGCACAGCCCATTCTGTCCTCATAAGAGAATCCTGATGTCCTCTCTCTCCTTCCAAAATCACATAGCTTACCTTTCCATCCCCGTTCAGATCCAGAATTTCAGGACAGGCGTCATAGGCGTCGGCAATCATATTCCCCTGGCAGACCCCCTCTTCCTTCGGATTGGCCCCAACATAAAAAAGTTTTTCCCAGCGGTTTAAATCCTCACTCACAGGTTCCCGGTTAAAAAAAATCACCGGGACCTCCCGGTCCATAGCCTTATCAATGATCACAGAAGCAGCAGATCGGTCTACCATATTGACACAGATCACATCACAGCCCAAAGCCAGGAACCGGTCCACCTGGCTATTCTGGGTATTCTGATCCTCCTTGGCATCCATCACATCCAGGATCATCCGTATCCCTTCCGTTTTCTCATACTTTTTTGCTTCTGTTTCCAGAATACGGCAGATTGAATTGATAAACGTATCGTCGTCTCTGTAAAGAGTAATGCCGATGCGCACCGATTCCGGTTCTTTGTGATCCGGGCGCCGTTCTGCAAAACAGCGGTATAACGCAAAAGCCCCAAGAATCACCGTTAAAAAAAACAGTCCATATCTGTATCGTTTCATTTTCCCCCTCCTTGCGGCTAATCCATGGGATAAAGCATTTTTTCAAATTTACGGCTGCGGATGTCCGAACGTTCTATATAGTAGGAATCAAGACAGATACGTTCCTGTTTCATGCCCTTTTTTATCCCCTCAGCCGCTTTCTGAATGGACAGATATCCCTCATTATAACTGTTATGAACTACCAACCCCCGAATCAGTCCCTTATCCATCTGATTCAGCAGATACGTGGTGCTTCCCACCCCGAAAACACCTGCCAGACGACCCGTATACCGGTCGTCACTATTTAATATCTGTGCTGCCTCTGTCATGCTTTCTGCATCCAGGGCCGCTATCGTTGCTTTCGGAGCTTCCGGATAAAGGATGGTTTCAAAAACCGTTTTAAAATCAGAGCCGCTTTCCCTGCTACAAAGCACGGCTTCAAAGCCTTCTGTTTTCAGCATTTTTACAAAAGCCTCGTAAATAGGACGATTATTTCCAGCGGACTTTTCTTTCGCAAATACATAAACCGGCGATACGCTGTCAATCTGTTCCGCTACCGCACGTCCCAGAAGTTCCCCCTCCTTTTCATAATCTCTGATCACAGAGGTAACAGGAAGCTCTTTTGAAGGATGATTCCCCAAAAGAATGATAGGGCAGCTATATGCCAGTGATTCCAGACGTTCCGGATCATTTAGCTCTCTTACAGGAGCTACGATCACCGCCTGCGCTCCTCCTTTGATCTCCCGTTCAATAAGCTCCTCCTGCTGCAGGGCATCCCCCTCCTGATAAAGCGTTACAAAATGCACATCGGCGTTATAGTCTCTGGCTGCCTGCTCTACCCCCTTTTTGAAATTGGCATAGCACTCATCTGTGGTAGAATCCAGAACAACCGATATAGGATAAATCTCCGCCTTTTTTTCCTTTATGATCAGATCTGTGAAGGAAAGAAGGAATAAAACTCCCAAAATAGCACCGAAGATACACCATATCAGTTTTTCACGTTTTGTCATGCTCCTCCTTTTGACGGATCTCGCTGTATGCCACTGCCGGAAGATGGATCGTTACCACAGTTCCCTCATCCGGTTCTGATTCAATGGAAAGTCCATATTCACTGCCAAAATACAGCCGGATCCGCTCATTTACATTTTTCACTCCAATCCCGGAGCCTCTGGACGAGCCGGTATGGGGCGTATCAGAAAAGAGCCGGGCCACCTGTTCCTCTGTCATGCCCAGGCCATTATCAGACACCTTCAGGTACAGATCCTCTCCCTCTTTCCAGGCGCTTATAAAGATTTCCCCGTCGCCATCCATAAACTCCATGCCATGGTAGATGGCATTTTCCACCAACGGCTGAAGCATCAGTTTCAGACTGGCAAGTTCCAGTACCTCATCCTCCGCCTCTATGGTATAACTGAACCGGTTTTTAAACCGCATATGCTGGATCATAAGATAGTTTCTCACATGTTCCAGTTCATCTTTCACTGTAATAATGCTCTTTCCGCGGCTTAAGCTGATCCGAAAAAAACGCGCCAGAGCAGTGACCGCTTTCACTGCCTGATCTGGTTTTTCATTTTCGATCATCCACACAATAATATCGAGGGTATTATAGAGGAAATGGGGATTGATCTGAGACTGCAGCGTATCAAATTCCTGCTTTCGTTTCTTTTCATGCTCCGATACTATATCTGCCATCAGCACCTGGATCTGCTTTGCCATATTCTGAACTGACTGGCCCAGATGCCGGATCTCATAAGATCCTTCCGCATCCACCTTTGCATTCAAATTGCCTTTTTCAATTTCATTGACAGAAAGCTCCAGCTTTCGTATGGGTGTAGTGATTCTGGATGAAATATAGGAATTAACAAGAGACATAAGAAAGAGGATAAAGGCAGCCACAAAAACCACCAGAAGCTGGGTCTTAAGGCTGTTGAGGGAAACGGTCTGCCTGGGGGCTACGCCGATCAGCTTCCAGCCTGTGTAGCCGACTGATTTTACGGTAATTACCCTTTCTTCTCCATGAAAGGTTTCCTGATAGATCCCATCCCTGTATTCCGATACAGCCCGATTATTTTCATGTTCAAGTCCCGAATCGATCAGCTGGGCTCTTGGATGATAAATGATCTCTCCGTTTCCGTCTATGAGATAAATATACCCTTCATTTCCCAGAGTAACGCCGTCCAAAAGCAGCTTAAGTCCTGTATAATTCAGATGGATCAGCAAAATCCCCTGAACCGTATCCGTACCCTTCGTAATCTCCACCACCCGCGTCATGGGGATCACCCAGCGATACTGATCACTGCTGCTCTCAAAAATCTGCTGAACCTGCGGAAGAAAAAAATGCTGATTCTCCGTCCGATCCAGCGTATAGGAAAACCATGCCTCCCTTGTTACATCCAGATTGTTTCGCACACGAAGAGCCGGTACCGATTCCAGCAGTTCCCCATCAGCCGAAAAAAGAGCGATACTATCTGTCTGATCCATATTATTTTCATAAAGCAGGTTAAACCGTTCACCGACGGACGGGTCTGACAGGTCTGCATTTTTAATAATACTGTAATACAGGGAATCAGACAGCTTCATAACCGTTTTCAGATAATTTGCCACAGAACGGTTTACCTGATCGATCAGGATCTGATTTTCCTCCATTACTGTTTCAGAAACCTGCCCAGACATTCTCGTATACAGAGAGAGGCCAATAAAAATACTGGCAGCTGCTGCTGTAATTGTAAAATACAGGAAAATAATAGAACGTATACCGCCATTCCCAAAGGGCAGCTGCCGCTGTCTGAATGTTTTCATTTACTTTGCTCCCCTGAATTTCGTGGGAGATACCCCGAAACGTTTTTTAAACACATAGCTGAAATAGTTCTGTTCCTGGTATCCTACCTTTGCCGCGATCACATAGGTCTTGTCATCAGTCTTATTTAAAAGTTCCACCGCCTTGTCAAGACGCACCTCTGTCAGGTAGGCAACATATGTTTTTCCCGTTTCCTTCCGGAACATAGTGGAAAAATATGCCGGGCTCATATGCAGATGACGGCAGATCTGTTCCACGGACAGCTCCGGCTCCTGATAGTGCTCCAGAATATACTGTCTCGCTTCCCGGATCACCTGCTTCATGGTATTGTCTCTTTCCCGGTTCATGGCCTGGTGGATATAGAGCGCTGTATTTAAAAGCCAGATGGAAAAATCCTCCTTTTTCTGCAGGCCAGGGAGCATCTCAAGGCTTCCGTTTTCCTTTAACTCTCCGTTAAACACAGCCTCCATATCCAAATCATACAGCTGCAGCAGCTGGATCATAGAATTTGCCACCGACAGCATATACGCCTGCTGCTGGCGGAAATGAACCTTTGCATCATTCAACCGTTCCATGATCTGCGCCACCGACACCTCAATCCTCTCTTTAGTGCCAAATTTGATCGCAACGCCAAGTTCTGCCTCTGTCTTGCCGTCAAACTCCAGCTTACCTCTGCTCACCGGCTCCATATCGTTGATATAGATGGTGCTCCCGCTCCCCACAATGGCCTTGTAGCCCAGAGAATTAACCGCCTCCTTATAGGAATCGCTGACCCTGCAAAGCTGGGCGGAATTATTTCCAATGCCGATGGTAACAGGCACGGCCAGGATCTTTCTGGTTTCCTTACAGATATCTCCCAGTACATCAATAAGGCCTGTCTGGCTGTTTTCCCCGTCAATGGCGGCAATGACCGACAGACCGGATTCCTGAACACCGGCTGCGTTAAAAAGAGCAAAACGGCAGTAAGCACCCAGCTTTTCCTCCAAAATCTGCATCACGGAAATGGGGATCAGATCCTTTTCCTGATGAATGGCCAGCTGGCCCATGCGCTCCTTTTCCGGCTCCTCGATGTCAATCGCAGCAGCGATCCACTTCTTGGCTCCCAGAAGATCCAGATCGTATTCCCGCATCCGGCTTTCCACGATTGCCGGATCCATGGAATGGCTTACAAGTTCATTTAAAAAGTTTTCCCTTAAAATAGGAAGGCTTCTGATATAGTTCTCTCTCAAAAGGTTTACATTCCGCTTCTGCTCGATTTCCTGATCCAGATTCACCTTGATCCGTTTTAAGATTGCTGTCAGTTCCTCCACATTCACAGGCTTTAAAATGTACTCTGTCACGTTGAGCTTAATGGCCTGCTTGGCGTACTCGAAATCATCAAACCCCGAAAAAATAACGATTTTCATGGAGGGGGATTTCTGCCGGATCCGCTCTGCAAGGGTAAGGCCGTCCATATAGGGCATACGGATATCGGTCAGCACTACATCCGGCTCCAATGCCTCGATCTTTTCCAGCGCATCCTCTCCGTTTTCCGCATCTCCTGCCACAAAAAAACCGGCCTCTTCCCAGTCAATCTTTCGGATAATGCTCTTTCTTACTTCTTCTTCATCATCCACCAGGATGATACGGTATAATTCCATATGCAGTTCCCCTCTCCCAGTCTGTCTTACCGCCCGCTCATCCAGCCGTCATTTCCTCCAAGGACACGCTCCCGGCTGTAAGGTTCCAGCTCATCTTCAGAAAGAATCCTTACCCATTCCGGACGCTCCTCAGGCACAGCTCCAGGGCCCGTGCTTCCTGCCTCGGCGAAATACAGGGTGTCATGCGCCTCCCGTTTGCCCCAGTCATGCCATCCTTCTCTGCGGATATGCTCCTCCATGCGGCAGTGCAGCAGCACGGTTTTTGCAAAATTTCTCCATGGACGGCCCAGATAAACGCTCCTTGGAGGACAGTTGCCTGTAAAATGGCAGCCCTCAAATACATAGCCATATTCCTGTCCCTCAGGAGTAGATGCCGCGGTCACATATCCGTTGATCTCCCGGCCGATATCCTGGGAATACAGCTCACAGTTTTCAAAATATGCCGTGGCGCTTCCAAAAATAAAATCAATATCTCCCCTGATAAAGCAGTCCTTGTAATAATGACGGCCATTGATCCTGGGGGCATACTGCTTGGGGCCGATAAAACCGTTTGGTTCGATTTCCTTTGGCGGAAGGGGACCTGTAAAAATGGTGTCCTGGCTGGCCAGCATCCGGCAGCGGTCAAACAGGATCCTGTCTCCATCCACATAAAGGGCCAGAGCCTGTCCCACTAATGCCCCCAGTCCGGCGCTGTTTTCAAAGGTCAGATTTCTGGCCGTAAAATCATGCGTGTCAATTAAGACAGAATAGCTGCGGAAGGTACCTCTGCGGCTTCCATCTTCCATCTCCATCTTGGCTCCCAGATTATAGGTGATCACTGTTTCATTCATATCCTCGCCCTCAAACGTTACAAAGGGCCGGCGGATAGTCAGGCGTTCCTTATATACACCTTTTTTTATGTAGATAAGCGCCGGCTCCCCTTCTTCTCCCAGAGCTGCCAATGCCTCTGTAACAGTGGAATAATCTCCGGTTCCGTCTTTGGCTACCACAAGGGTAAAGGGCTTTTTTTCTGTCATATCTTCTCTCTCCTGTCTGATAAAATTGTCCTATTTTTATCCTTTGTATTTGGAATTATTATACAATGAATTGTCATTTTTTGCAATTCCGGCCGTTTTTGATTTTCCCTTCCCCTGTTTCTTTTTCCCTTTCTTATATGTTTGATAAGTATAAATAATAAATATACCCTATTGTTATTTTATTTTAATATATGTTATGATATCAGAGTCAAACAAGAACACATCATGTTATGATACATACATGGATTCTTTACAGAAAGGAAGTAATCTCTATGGGCGGTTTTTTTGGAGTTGTTTCAAAACAGAGCTGTACGCTGGATCTGTTTTTTGGCGTAGATTATCATTCACATCTTGGAACCAGACGAGGGGGCATGGCTGTATATGAAAAAGGAAGGGGCTTTGCCAGATCCATTCACAATATTGAAAATTCCCCCTTCCGCACAAAGTTCGACAGCGATCTGGATGAGCTTACAGGCACGATGGGGATCGGATGTATCTCTGACAGCGATCCCCAGCCCCTGTTGATCCAGTCCCATCTGGGCAGTTATGCCATTACCACAGTAGGAAAGATCAACAATGAAGAGGAACTGATCCGATCCGCTTATGAAAACGGTCACATCCATTTTATGGAAATGAGCGGCGGGCGCATCAATGCTACGGAGCTGGTGGCTGCTTTGATCAATCAGAGACCTACCATCACAGAGGGGCTTCTCTATGCTCAGGAGCAGATCAAGGGCTCCATGAGTATTCTCCTTCTTACAGAAGACGGCCTTTACGCATCCAGAGACCGCCTTGGACGTACCCCCATTGTGATCGGTCGAAAAGAAGGCGCCTTCTGTGCATCCTTTGAAAGCTTTGCCTACATCAACTTAGGCTATACTGATTACCGGGAGCTGGGTCCGGGAGAGATCGTAAAAATCCATGCAGACGGTGTAGAAACCTTAAGCGCTCCTAGAGAAGAAATGAAGATCTGCTCCTTCCTCTGGGTTTACTACGGTTATCCCACCTCTACCTATGAAGGTGTGAATGTAGAAAAAATGCGCTATGAATGCGGAAAACGTTTAGCCCGCCGGGATGAAGCCCAGCCGGACATTGTGGCAGGTGTGCCTGATTCCGGTATCGCTCACGCCATTGGCTATGCCAATGAATCCGGCGTTCCCTTTGCCCGTCCCTTTATCAAATATACACCTACCTGGCCCAGATCCTTTATGCCTCAGAATCAGAGCCAGCGAAACCTGATTGCCAGAATGAAGCTGATCCCCGTAGATGCTCTGATCCGAGGAAACAAGCTTCTGCTGATTGACGATTCCATTGTCCGGGGTACACAATTAGGAGAAACCACAGAATTTCTCTACCAGAGCGGAGCAAAAGAGGTACATATCCGTCCTGCCTGCCCGCCGCTGCTCTTTGGCTGCCCGTATTTGAACTTTTCCCGTTCTACCTCTGAACTGGATCTGATCACCCGACGGATCATCCGCGACCGCGAGGGAGACAATGTATCTCAGGAGATCCTTGACAGCTATGCAGACCCTGACAGCCAAAATTATGCGGAAATGATCGAAGAAATCCGCAAACGGCTGAATTTTACCACACTCCGCTACCACCGTCTGGATGATCTGGTGGAATCTGTGGGAATCTCTCCCTGTAAGCTCTGTACCTATTGCTGGAACGGGAAGCATTGATTTTACCGCCGTATCGCAATATGATTTAAAATGATTTAAAACGCTCCCGTACACAGATCATGATATACGGGAGCGCTTTTATTTTTATATCTGTATGGATTTTGCTTTAAAACTGTGATAAAATCGGCCTGAATATACCAAATTCACAGAGCACAGCAGGAGGAAAGAGAATGGATCTTAAAAAACGGGCAGAGAAATTAAAAACAGATATTCCTGCTATATTTTTGGCGCTGAAAGACAAAGATACGCCGCTTCCCGCAAAGGTATTTGCCGGCCTTACCATAGCCTATGCTCTTTCCCCTGTGGATTTTCATACCTGATTTTATCCCGGTTCTGGGATATCTGGACGATGTGATACTGTTTCCTGCACTGGTATCATTGACGGTCAAATTCATTCCTGAGGATGTTCTGAAAAAAAATAGGAGAAATGCTGAGGGAATCTGGAGCGGCTGGAACGCCTGGAAATGGTATTATATGATTCCAGTTGTGGCAGTGTGGGGGATTATAATTGGGGTATTGGTGTTGTAAAATGAAGTGTAGCGATACTCCTTTTTCTCTTTTAGGATTATTGATTGGTTGCGTAGGATTTTTCTTTGTTTTTAGAAGTGCAAAGGAAAAATAGGACAATTAGAATTTGAGGTGGAAATATGGCATCAAGCAAGGAATACTTAGAGTTTATTTTAGGGCAGCTATCTGAGTTAGAAGAAATTACTTATCGAGCTATGATGGGAGAATTTATTATTTATTATCGTGGCAAGATTGTAGGCGGTATCTATGATGATAGATTACTTGTTAAACCAGTAAAATCAGCAATTAGTTATATGCCGACAGCTCCGTATGAATTACCCTATGAGGGAGCAAAAGAGATGTTGTTGGTAGATGAAGTTGATAATAAGGAATTTTTGACAGGCTTGTTTCATGCAATGTATGATGAACTGCCAGCCCCAAAACCGAAAAAGAAGAAATAAACAACTTCCAGTTTATCAGTGAATTAAGCGAAACAGTAACCTGCACCGATTACAAAGACAAGATTTGAAAATTGATATGTCATATGCAGAAAAGCACTGAAAAAAGATCCCACATGGCTGCATTCCGGATTCGGACCGGACCCTTCCGGGCTACGAACCCGGCGTCCCCAGGACCCTTGTCCATGTGGCGATCTGTTTCTATCTTAACATAATCGATACCTATTTACAATCGCTTCTCTCAGACCATTTTTTTCATATCTGCCACCAGGGCAAACTGTGTTCTGCAGCGATCCAGATTGTGATTTTCACGGTGAATCTTCCTGCTCCTCCCAATCTCTTTCCGGATCCAATTTCCGTTTTTTATCCCCTCCTCACACCTGATACAGCAGCGCATTGCACAGCGCAGCCGCCACGTTGCTCCCGCCTTTTCTTCCCCTGGCTACAATATAAGGCGTATGGGGAAGCGTCAAAATCAGTTCCTTTGAGGGAACCACATTTACAAATCCCACCGGAGCGCCGATGATAAGGGCGGGAGAAATCCTCCCCTCCTGCACCAGCTCATAGAGACGCACCAGGGCCGTAGGGGCATTTCCAATGGCGAAGATACAGGGACGGGAAGCATTTCCATAAAGCTCTGCCGCCTTTTCCATGCTGGCAACAGCCCTGGTGGAACCGGATGCGGCTGCCCGGGCTGCTACGGACTCATCTGCCATAAAGCACACTGCTTCTCCTCCAAGGTTTGCCAGCTTTTTCTTATTGATTCCCGACCAGGCCATATTTGTGTCCGTAATGATCACAGCCCCCTCCCGCAGTGCGTTCAGCCCTGCTTCCACGGCTCCTTCGGAAAATACCAGATTGTCCGCATAGTCAAAATCTGCCGTAGTATGGATCGCCCTGCGGATCAAAAGATCCTGCACCGGATCCAGAACCTTTCCCATGGCAGCCAGCTCATCCTGAATGATCTCAAAGCTTCTGTTCTCAATCTCAGCCGGAAGTACCTGCTCCAGCTGGATATGTCCTGTATGCATCTGATATTCTGTATTTCTTTTATCTTCCAAAAACCTCACTCCTTCCGGCCCTCAAGTCCTAAAACCTTATAAATCAATTCCATATTTAAAGCCTTTCTCAGTTCCCCGGCCAGCTTGTCATACTGGCGGTTTCGGTAGGCGTCATACTCTTCTTTCAGATTTGTTTCCAGCTTAATGCCCTTTTTCTCAGCCAGAGCATTTACCAGCGTATCCGCCACACCCGGAGCATCAAATATGCCATGGACATAAGCTCCGTAACAGTTTCCTCTATTCCAGCCATCCGGCTGCACCTGCTTTGTATCCCCTTTAAAAAGATAGCACATGGGACGGCAGATTTCCGGCTCTTTCCTGTCCGGAACCAGCCTTGCGGTTCCGGCAGGCCCCTCCGGACATGCAATTTCCGTCCGCCCCATATGAATCTCATAACCAAATATGCATTTGCCGGACAAGGGCGCAAACACACCGTCCAGCTCTGCCAGCGAGCCCTCTGAGCGGGTACGGATTTTTTCTTTTTCAAAAACCGTCCGCAGAGGAAGAAGGCCCATAGTTTCAATCCGGCGGCATTCCCCGGATTCGGCTCCTTCCTCATCGATCACCTCTTCCCCCATCATCTGGTATCCTCCGCAGATTCCCCATACAGGCACATCCCGTCCGGCCAGTTTAAGAATGGCTCCTTCCAGACCATTCTGGCGCATCCACAAAAGATCGCTTATGGTATTTTTCGTTCCGGGAAGGATCACCAGATCCGGTGTGCCAAGCTCGGACACCTTCGTCACATACCGCACCGTCACGCCGGGAATCCTCACAAATACATCCAGATCTGTAAAATTGGAAATTTTAGGGAATCGGATGACCGCCAGATCCACCAGTCCCTTTTCCCTTTGACCAAGCTTTTCGCTCAGGCTGTCCTCATCCTCAATATCTACATCCATATAGGGAACTACTCCCACTACCGGGATACCGCAAAGCTCCTCCAACTGCCGAATCCCCGGCTCTAAAATAGAGGAGTCTCCCCTGAATTTATTCACGATCAGGCCGCAGATCCGTTTTCTTTCACTTTCTTCCAAAAGAGCCACGGTTCCGTAAAGCTGCGCAAATACGCCGCCCCGGTCAATATCTCCTGCCAAAAGCACCGGAGCATCCACCATGGCAGCCAGACCCATATTTACAATATCATCCTTTTTTAAATTGATCTCTGCCGGACTTCCTGCTCCCTCTATGACAATGATATCATAATCCCCGCACAGACGGTTATAAGCCGCCAAAATCTCCGGAATCAGCTCTTTTTTATAGGCAAAGTAATCCTTCGCCCGCATATTCCCTCTGGAAATACCGTTTACGATCACCTGAGAGCCTATGTCTGTGGTGGGTTTTAAAAGGATGGGGTTCATATCTGCCCGCGGCTCTGTCCCAGCCGCCTCTGCCTGAACCGCCTGAGCCCGCCCCATTTCCAGACCGTCTGCGGTGATATAGGAGTTAAGAGCCATATTTTGGGATTTAAAGGGAGCGACCCGGTAGCCGTCCTGGGCAAAAATCCGGCAGAGGCCGGCAGCCAAAAGGCTTTTTCCCGCATTGGACATGGTTCCCTGTATCATGATGCATTTTGCCATTATTCTTCTCCTTATAGCGTTTTGAGGGAAATCATCTTCCCACAGCCTCTGTAAGATATCGGAGGAAACAGTCATTTTCTTCCGCTGTCTTTACGCAGATCCGGTAATAAGAGCCGTCTAATCCGGGATAATTGCCGCAGTTTCTGATCAGCACGCCCTGGCGCAGCAGTCTGTCATAAAGGGAATCCCCTTCCTTCCAGACAGGATCTCTGAAAAAAATATAATTGGCCTGGGAGGGATAAACCTGAAAGCCAAGCTCTACAAGCTTCCCCTTCATCCGTTCCCGCTCCGGCCCAATGAGCCTTTTTGTAGCTTCCAGATAATCCCTTTCTTTAAGTGCTGCAATACCGGCCCTCTGAGCCGGTCCGGAAACAGACCAGGGCTGACGGACTGTTTCCAGGCGGATGTTTAATTCCTGATCTGCACAGAGGCTGTAGCCCAGCCGCAGCCCGGCCATGGCATAAATTTTGGTAAATGCCTTTAAGACAATCACATGATCCAGATCCTTTAATTTAGGGATTACTGAATATGCCTCAGGCTCATCCAGAAAATCACAGAAGCATTCATCCACAGCCAGCCAGGTTCCTGTCTCTTTGCACACCACTCCGATTTCTTCCACTATTTCTTTTTTTACAGGAAGCCCCGTAGGGTTATTGGGATTGCATAAAAACAGGATATCGTATGGCTGTTTCTCTGCCCTGGCGCGAAACAGCGCTTCCTTCAACCTGAATGGGTCCAGCGAAAAGTCCTCATCTTCCCTCAGCATAAATGAGTCTGTTTCACACCCCCACAGATGAAGGGCCTGGCTGTATTCCAGAAAAGAGGGCGCTAAAAGCAGCGCGTGCCTGGGCCTTAAGGCTGCCACCAGTGCAAAAATCAGATCGGCCGCCCCGTTTCCGCAGCTAATCCACTCCTTTGGAACATGATGTATTTCTGATAAAGCCATTTTTAAGCTTCGGCAGGCGCTGTCCGGATAAATGCAGCATACATTTTCCTCCACGCAGCAAAGCAGCTCTCTCTTTACCCCTTCCGGAAGACCCAGAGGGTTAATGTTTGCAGAATAATCCATTTTTATGGGGCGGCTGTAGATATCGCCCCCATGAGTATAAGGAATTTCCATAAGCTCTCCTAGAGTAACAAAAGTAATATCACAAGGCCTGCCATCAAAAGTCCCTGAGCTCCAAACATAAGGCTGCAGACTCCTTTGATGTCGTCTGGACGGATAGGCCGGTCATCATCGCCGATATAAGGCTTTTTATAAAGAGTTCCAAAGTACCAGGCGTCCCCGGCCAGACGCAGATGAAGAGCTCCGGCACAGGCCGCCTCTCCCTGGGCGGAATTGGGGCTGGCATGGTTAAAACGGTCCCGTTTAAAGATTCTCCAGGCATTTTTCCCATCCATTCCCGGAAGAAGCCAGGCGGCGGCGGTAAGGAGCATCCCGGAAAGGCGGGCTGGAAGCCAGTTTACAGCGTCATCCATCTTTGCCGCCGCCCTTCCGAACAAAAGGTACGTTTCATTTTTATATCCCACCATGGAATCCATGGTATTGACTGCTTTATAGAAAAATCCTCCTGCCGGGCCAAATACCGCCATAAAGAAAAAAGGCGCAATCACTCCGTCCGAAGTATTTTCTGCCACCGTCTCCACCGCCGCTCTGGCGATTCCGTCCCGGTCAAGAACCGCTGTATCCCTTCCTACGATCATGGATACGGCTTTTCTGGCTTTTTCTATATCCCCTTCTTTCAGAGCCGAACAGACCTTCATGCTCTCAGTCTGTAAGCTTCGGGCCGCCAGAAGCTGTCCGCAAAAAAAGCTTTCCAGAACAAACAGGCAGATATAGATCCAGTGTCTCTGAATGCCAAAGGACAGAAGACCTCTGTATATCCCCAAAAAGCCCAGTACAGGAATCAGAGTCCAGAACAGGCACATGAAGCCAGCAAGCACCCCTCCTGCAAGCAAAAGATGCTCAGGAAACAAGCGCCGAAGCCTCGCTTCAAGCGCGCTTATCATATTTCCCATAAACCGGACCGGGTGAAACAGCCAGTAGGGATCTCCCATCAGCCAGTCTAAAATACAGCCTGCAATGAGAGCCATGCTGTGAAATTTCCATAGGTGGAACAAACTCATTTCTTAACATTCCTCTTTCTGTTCATCGTTATTTCAGCCTCTGTCCCAGGCCGCAGGCCACGCGCCATACCTGCTCAGACCGGGCAGCCAAAAGACAGCAGATCCGCCCGGTTTCCTCCCTGTATTCCCTTTCAAAGGGATCTAAGGGTACAATGCCAAGGCCGATCTCATCTGTTACCAGAACACGGCCGGGACAGGCTTTAAAAAGACGTTCCGTCAACGCCTCCCGATCCGGCAGCCGGCAGCCGTTTCGTTTTTCCATAGTGCCGTACACCCAGTCGGGTGCATTTAAAGAAGGCTCTCCCAACAGCAGCCTGCGGATAAAAAGATGGAATTCGCAGACATAGGGGCTGTCCAAACACTCATCAAAACTGGTCTGCCCCCCTCGGATCCAGAGTCCTGAGATTTCTGATGGTTCTCCTTCCCCAGAAGCTATGTTTTTCTCCCAAAAGGCCCGTTTTCCCTGAGCCCGTCCTCCTGTAATCAGGATCATTTTCTCATCCTCCCACATTATTTGAAACCCAGCCGGCGAGAACCAGTGCTGCGATCAGACAGACCAGCTCTCCTGCCTGAAGGTAAAACCCGGCCAGATCTCCCGTAATCCCTCCAAACTGCTTTTTGCTCCACCGGTAAAACCAGACAAACAGGATCAAAAGCAGTACAAAAAATACGGCTGCTGCCAAAAGCCAGCTTAAACCTCCCAAAAGCCAGGACACTGCACCTGTGGCTAACGGCCACAGCATCATTCCCATACGGTCTGTTTTCTTCTCTGCAGCCTGTGCAAAAGAGGCTGCCAGGCCGTCTTTTTTGGCAGAAGGAAAGGAAAGCACCGACAGGCCGCTGAGGGCCCGCTCCATGGTCATAAAAAGCACAGGGAGCAGCCGTGCGCTTCCCTCTGCCCTTGCTGCAAATTCACAGGAGGCTCCGGCATAAAGGAGCATATATGCAAACGTATAGATAACCGCAAAAGCCCCCAGATGGGGGTCCTTTAAAATTTCCAGCTTTTTTTCCCGATCCCCATAGGAGCACACTCCGTCCATGGTATCCAGAAAGCCGTCCATATGAATCCCTCCCGTGATAAGCACAGGAAGAGCCGCCGCCCACAGGCCGGTCATAGCAGGAGACAAACGAAAGACCTCCTCTGCCAGCCACAGCCACAGCGCCAGAAACAGGCCCTGGATCAGACCCACCAGAGGAAAAAAGCATAATGCATGCTTCATCCGCTCCTTCGTCCATTGGATCTGGGGCATAGGAATCCTGGAATACATGGAAATTGCTATGATACAGGAATACAGAAGCTTCATTTTCCCTTCTCTCCTTTCAGGACAACCGGAATCCCATAAACCACCTCAACTACTTCACTGGCCCTTTCAGCCAGCAGGCAGTTAAGCCGCCCCATAAGGCGGATATACTCCATGGTTTCCGGCGTATAGTCCTCCCCATCTGCTCCCACCTCATTTGTGATAACCGCCAGAAAATCAGCCTGGGAATCCAGATAAAGAATATCGTCAAAGAGCCCTTCTGCCAGTTCCTCTGTATCCGGCTGTATGCCCTCCTTTTCAAACATGGCGTTGGCAGCCAGATTGGACACGCACTCTAAAATGACAGCCTTTTTTCCTTCTCCTTTTAAGCTTAGTCCGGACAGGCCTCTGGGCCTTTCAAGGGTCACAAAGCCTTTTCCGGCTCTGAGAGCCCTGTGGCGTTCTACCTTCCTGCGCCCCTCTTCCCCGTAAACCTCCATGCAGGCCACATAGAAGCGAAGGGGCATCTGCTCCTCCATCACCCTATATTCCCCATATTCGGATTTTCCGCTGCCGCTGCCCCCTGTGATCAGGATCATTCTTCCTCTTCCTTTCCGAAACGGCGGTACTGCTCCACATGGATTTCCTCAAATGACTCCATCTGTCCGTACACAGCCGCAGCCATGTCAAGAAGGGGAAACAGCGCCGCGGCTCCCGTTCCCTCTCCCAGACACATTTCTCCGTGGATCGCAGCCTTTAAGCCCAGCGCCTCTAAGGCCATAGCTCCCGCAGGCTCTGCGGATACGTGAGAAGCCAGCAGATAATCCCTTACCGTCGGAGAAAGCTTCACAGCCGCCAGAGCAGCCGCAGCCGTAATCAATCCGTCCAGCACCACCGGGATCCGATAACAGGCACAGCCGATATAAAAACCGGCCAGAGCAGCCAGATCAAGGCCGCCAACCTTGGAAAGCACGTCGATAGCGTCCTCCGGATCCGGATGGCAAAGCATGATTCCCTCACGAATGACACGGATTTTCCGGTTCAGCGCCTCATCCGAAAGTCCTGCCCCCCGGCCAGTCACCTCTTCCGGCTCCTTTCCCAAAAGGACAGAAAGGACAGCGCTGGACGTAGTTGTATTTCCAATTCCCATTTCACCGCAGCCTGCCAGCCGGCAGCCCTTTTCTTTTAGAATCCCTGCCGCTTCCATCCCTGTTTCCATGGCTTTTACCGTTTCCTCCCGCGTCATGGCAGGCTCTTTCAGGAAATTCCGGGTTCCATAGCGTATTTTCCGGTTTAAAATCCCCGTCCCTTCCATATCTGAGGCAATTCCCACATCCACAGGAAGTACCTTTGCCCCTGCTTTCGCAGCCATCAAACAGACGCAGGAGGCCCCTCTTGCCATATTTGCCGCTACTACGGCTGTTACCTCCTGTCCGGTCTGGGTAACGCCTTCCTCCACAATGCCGTTGTCTGCGCACATGACGGCAATCCACTTCTGATCCAGACAGACCGCCTCGCTGTTCTGAGCCCCGGCAATGCGTACCAGATCCTCTTCCAGGATCCCCAAGCTGTTTAAGGGCTTTGCCACCTGGTCCCAGCGAAGCCGGGCCGCCTTCTTTGTCTCACTGCTTACCGGACGTATCTGCTGCAGCGCTTTTTTTAGCGTCATTTTTCCTTCTGTATTTTGTATCATTCTTCTGCCTCATCTCTTTTCCGTTTGTATCTTACACAGGCTTTGGCAAAACGGACGGCAAAAGCCGGGCAGGAGGGGTAAAATAAATGAGGAAAACCGGCCATCACCTGATTCTTTATGCGTATACAGGGCCAGCTTCTGTTTCCTACCGGCTTTTTTGCTCTCATTACCCATTCTTCTTCCAAAACCTCGCAATCCCAGTAATGAAATTCATGACCCCTGATCTGTTCTCCCGGCTTTAAATACAGGCTGTCTTTTTCCGCTTCCACTCCAATGTAGCCAAAACGGCTATTTTTCCCCTTTTTATATCCTTTTCCCTTCAAAACGCCTGTCATGGGCCAGATCCGTCCATCTTCCGCCTCCAGCTCCTCCAAAAGATAGAGATATCCTCCGCACTCTCCCAGAACAGGAAGGCCCCCTTCTGCCGCCTTTTTCACAGATTCCCGCATGGATTCATTCAGCGAAAGCGCCTCGCAGTAAAGCTCCGGATACCCGCCTCCTAAGATCAGGCCGTCCAGCTGTTCGGGAAGGCTCCTGTCATGAATGGGGCTAAAGTATACCAGTTCTCCTCCCAGACGCTCTAAAAGCCGCAGATTATCCTGATAATAAAAGCAGAATGCCTCGTCCATGGCAATTCCCAGACGGAAGCTGAAAGCCGCTGTACAGGAAGCTTCTGTGTTTTCTTCCTCTAAAGCATCCCTTTCTTCTTTTTCTGCTCCCAGTTCTGCCAGAAATTCCCAGTCTATCGTTTCCTCCAGACATTTTCCAAGGCGGTTCATCTGCTCTCTTAATCCGGCAATTTCCTCTGGCAGCACCAGTCCCAGATGACGGCTTCCCACCTTGAGAAAATCCAGCTCCGGCACAAAACCGGCTGCCCGGATGCCGGTTTCCCGTTCCACCAACTCCCGGATCCTTGGATAGAGCATAGGGGACATTCTGTTAAAGATCACAGCCTTTATCTGGCTTCCCATGGATCGTTCAAACTCCAGAAAGCCCTTTATAAGTGCAGCCAGCGATACGCTGGCTCCTCTGGCATCAACCACCAGCACTGCCGGAAGATCCAGTATGTGAGCCACCTCCCAGGAGCTGGCTCTTGTGGTGCTTCCTCCAAGGCCGTCAAAATATCCCATGACCCCTTCCACCACCGGCAGATGGCCTTTAGACAGACGGCTGTATTTATCCCGAAGTTCCTCCGGAGCCTCAAAATAGCTGTCCAGGTTCATTCCTTCCAGCTCCAGCACCTGTTTGTGAAACAGTCCGTCAATATAATCCGGTCCGCATTTGCAGGCCAGGGGATTTAAGCCCTTTCTTTTAAAAAGCTCCAAAATCCCGCAGGTAATCATGGTTTTCCCGCTGCCGCTGGAGGCTGCTGTTATCATAAATCCTGCCACTGAAGCTCCTCCCCATCCTCTGCCGGATGCTGCATCACCGCAATATACACAGGATTCTGAGCCTTTGGCATATGGTAGCTTCCCACCTGCTCCACTGCAGATGCCTGAATCTGAAGAATCTCTCCTTCTTTAAAGCCATACTTTTTCATACATTCCAAAATTTCCGTCACCGTTTCCAGAGAAATTGCGTTTGCCACGATCCGCACCTTTGGATTCATCTGCAAAAGCACCTCTATCATCTCCTTCATGCGTCCCCCGCTCCCGCCGATAAACGCATGGGTAGGCGTCTCCAATCCCCGAAGGGCCTCAGGAGCTTCCCCGGCTACGATATGAAACCCGGACCAGTCACCGTGAAATTTTCTCCTGTTAGCGTCAATCAGCTCCAGTGCACCCGGCTCCCGCTCAATGGCATATACCCGGCCTTCTCCGCACCGCCTCCGGATGGCCAGTCCCATTTCTACAGAAACAGAACCCGTTCCAGCACCGATATCAAAACAGACCGCATCTGCGCCAATACGGAGCGTTTCTAATGACAGACGCCGTACGCTTTCCTTTGTCATGGGCGTCTTGCCCCGGATAAAATCAGAATCCCTGGGATGAAGTTCAGGATAGATCCGTGCTTCCACTGCATGAGGATTTTCCACGATCGCACAGGCCAGGCTGCCAAAGGGATGTACTTCTTCCTCCATGAGGATTTCTGCCGGTTTCCGTTTCCAGAGGATCCGTTCCTCTCTATATGAGAGTTTTTCTCCTGCCCACAGATCCACATGACCCAGACCGCTGCTCACAAGGCTGCGGCAAAGCTCTGAAAGCCCCCCTTCTCCTCCCAGGAGGACAAAGCAGGTTTTATGGGTTCTCACCCAGGCCGGAATATCGCACTCCCGTCCATGGCTGCTTACCGGATATACATCCTGCCAGCTTCGGCCGATTCTGGCGCAGAAATAGGAAAGACTGGAAATTCCCGGAATATATTCCACATCCCAGCCTTCCCGTATAAAGGCCTTGGAAGCAGCCTCTGCCCCGCTGTAAAAGCCCGTGTCGCCGGAAAGCACCAGAGCGGCCTCCGTCCATGAAAAGGAACCAAGCCACTGAACCATCTCGCTGGGCTTATAGGCTGTAAGCACCGGCTTCCCCTGTATATACGGCTCTACGGAACCTAACATCCTGCCTGCTCCCATGACAGCCTCTGCTCCCTCCAGGCGGTCAATGGCCTGCCCGGTAAGCTGATCCTCACCGCCCATTCCAATGCCGATCAGATAGACCACAGGACGTTCCTGTCTGTATGTTTCATCCTCTCTCATGAGTTTTTCCACTCCTTTACTTCTCTTATAACCGCTTCCAGGCTTATCCCCTGATCGAAAGGGCGCCGGATCACCAAAACCTCTGCTCCCGCTTCCTGGGCGCCTTTTAATTTTTCTTCAAAGCCGCCCGTCTTTCCTCCATCCTTTGTAACCAGAAAACGGCAGTTATATTCTCTCAGATGGGCCCGGTTCATTTCCGCAGAAAACGGACCCTGCATGGCGATAATATGGCGGCCCTCATACCCCTGCATCCTGCAACAGCGGATGGAATCCTCCAAAGGCAGGACGCGGACATAGACCCTTTTCCTGAAATCCGAGATCTGCGAAAAAGCCTCCAGATCCTTGCTTCCTGTGGTAAGAAGAATATTTCCCTCCTGCCCGGACAGCCAGGAGACTGTCTCTTTAACCGAAGCCATCTCACGAACAGGGGCGGCAGCTTCCGATTCCCCTTCTTCTCTGAGACACCGGAGAAGCTTCACATTCGGAACATGACTGCAGGCTTTGCGGATATTCGCTGTGGCCTGATCTGCATACGGATGAGTGGCATCAATGACAAGGGAAGCATTCTCTCTCCTGATCAGCGCTTCCATTTCTTCCTCATCCAGCCGGCCGGCCCTGATTTTCAGGCTGTCTTTTACCCCTGTTCCATCCCTGTTCCTTAATGAACACACCCGTTCCATTTCTTCCTTAAGAAGCTCTTTTCCATATTCCGTCGCAGCGCACACGACTCCCGAAATTCCTTCTTCTGCCAGTTTTCCTGCCAGAATCCTTCCCTCAGTAGTTCCTGCAAAGAGGATCAGTTTCCTGTTTTTACCCATCTCCTCATGCGTCCTTTCCAGAGAAATATTTTCGTTCATAGCCTCTGGGCGTTACCATGTGTCCGCCGATCTGTTTTGTGGAAGAATTGCCGATATAAACGGTGGTAAACATATCCGCCTCTGCCTCCATAAGCTCTTTTAAGGTCAGGATCTCCGTTTCTTCTCCTTCCCGTCCGATGCGCTTTGCCAGGCCGCAGATCGTCTGAGGAGAACGGTATTTTAAAATCCGCTCACAGGCCTGGCGCAGATAATCCGGCCGCCCCTTGCTGCGGGGATTATAAAGGCAGATCACAAAATCTGCGGCGGCTGCCTTCTCAACCCGCTCCCAGATGGTTTCAATAGGGGTCAGCCGGTCGCTTAAGCTGATGACGGCAAAGTCATGCATCAGAGGCGCTCCCAGGGCAGCTGCACCGGAGCAGGCAGCCGTCACTCCCGGCACTACACAGATTTCCACCTGAGGCGTTTCCTCTGCCAGCTCAAGCAAAAGACCTGCCATGCCGTATACACCGCCGTCTCCGCTGCAGATCATCGCTGTATCCTTTCCCTCAAGGCAGCAGGCGATTGCCATGCGGCAGCGCTCCTCTTCTCTTGTCATGGGAGTGGTCAGATACTCCTTTTGGGGAAATTCATCCCGCACCAGGTCTGCATATACAGTATATCCGGCAATCACCTGGCATCGCTCCAGAACCTGCCTGGCCTCTCCTGTCATCCCTTTTGCAGAGCCGGGGCCGATCCCCACCACATATAAGCGGCCTGTTCTGCCTTCCTTTTGCCTTAAATCCCCTGTTTTTTCATCTTCCGCCTTCCCGCAGGCCTCTCCCATCTCCGGGTTCTGCGCCTTCCGGTACTCTGTTTCAAAGCACGGATCATACAGCTTAGACCGCTCATAGTCCTTCTGTCCGACTGCCTCTCCTACGATGATCAGCGCTGTCTTTGTAATACCTTCAGCTTCTGCCGCCTCTGCCAGATTCTTCACCTCACAGCGCACGATCTTTTCCTCCGGCCAGGTAGCCTTATACACAATGGCAGCAGGCGTATCTGCCGGATATCCTCCCTTTATCAGCTCTGCAGACAGTTCCCTTAGCATCCCTGCGCTTAAAAACAGAACCATAGATGTCTGGTGGGCCGCAAAGGAAGCAATGCTTTCCCGATCCGGCACCGGCGTTCTTCCCGCCATCCGGGTGATGATCACGCTCTGGGAAATCCCCGGAAGCGTATATTCCATCCCCAAAGAGGATGCTGCTCCGCAGAAGGAACTAACGCCGGGGCAGATTTCATAGGGGATTTTCTCCTTATCCATGGCGTCCATCTGCTCTCTGATCGCCCCATAGATGCAGGGATCCCCTGTATGAAGGCGCAGGATCTCCTTTTTTTCCTTCCAGGCCCTTTTTATCACCGCCATCACCTCTTCTAAGGTCATGCGGGCGCTGTCGTAAACTTCAGCTCCTTCTTTTGCCAGCTCCAGCAGTTCCTTATTTACAAGGGAACCTGCATAAATGATCACATCCGCTTCCTTTAAAAGTCTGGCTCCTCTCACGGTGATCAGGTCTGTGGCCCCTGGGCCTGCTCCAACAATATGTACCATACTGCATCCTTTCATTCAAATATTATTCTGTCTCAAATTCCTTTAAAAGCGCCTCTGCCCCCGATGTCATTCCCAGTATTCCCCGTTCGTTGGTAAATATGATGCACTCTGCCTGAAGGCGTTCTCCGGCTCTCTTTTTCAGATGAAATTCCACTCGTTCCATCACCCTGGACATCACCGCTTCCAAAAGTCCCGGCGTTTCGTCCAAAACAAAAAGGGCCTGTTCCACCGTCACTGCCTCCAGGATCCGGCAGATCCGCTCGGAAGACGCGCCTAATGCTCCCCCCCAGGCTCCAAGCACTTCCATACGTCCGTCTGCCGCGGAGGAATGGGTATTCATCACCCCGGCTGCAAGCTTAATGAGTTTTCCTCCATGTCCCACCAAAAGAACCTGGCGCAGCTTTTCCTGAACCGCCAGATCCAGGGTATCTCCGATAAAATTGCTGCACTTGACCGCCTGATCCAGCTCAATCCCCAGGTGATCTCTTAAAAATGCAGTCCCGTAATTGCCCGGCGTAAGAATCAGGCGTTCACAGCCTGCCAGCCGTTTCTGCCGCAGCTCCAGCCCTATGGTTTCAAGGAGGGCCCTCTCACTCATGGGTTCTACCATCCCGCTGGTGCCCAAAATGGAAATACCTCCCAAAATCCCCAGTCTGGGATTAAAGGTTTTCTCTGCCTGCTCTTTTCCGCCTGGAACCGAGACAGAAAGCTTAATACACCCCTGAAAACCGGATTCCCGGCAGGCTCTTTCTGCCTGATGAAAAATCATGGATCTGGGAACCGGATTGATGGCAGGCTTTCCCACCGGACAGTTAAGTCCCGGCTTTGTAACAACGCCTACGCCTTCTCCTGCCATAAGCTCAATCCGAACGCCTTCCCGCTCAAACACATATCCATTCTCCGGCTCTCCCTCTGCGCTTCCTGTTCCATATTCTGCACGGGAGTACACAAGCATTCCGTTCGTCACATCCGGATCATCCCCTCCATCCTTGCGCACCGCACAGGAAACCCAGTTTTCCCCCATCTGAATATCCTCAATCTCCAGCTCCAGACGGACCCCTTTTGGCGTTGTAAGGCTTACCAGTTCCGTTTCCTTCCTCCCGAGCAGCATGAGAACAGCGGCTAGAGAAGCCGCCGCCGCACAGGTCCCTGTGGTATAGCCCCACCTTAATTTTTTCTGGTTTCTGTATGTAAAAATCTGTTCCATCGTTCACCCGTTTTTTTCATTCTGCCAAAAAGTATACCATATGGCATTTCATTGCACAACGAAAAAATACGGCCTAGCACTACCGTTCTCCAAATCCCTTTTCACACAAAATCACATCTAAAGCCTTACACGCGGCTGCCACGGCCGTTCCCTCTCCCGTCCTTTTTTTCAAAATCAGCCTTCCGCCACCAGCGCAGGCCGCCCGTTCGCATACATTTCCGATCCCTACCGTCTCTCTCACAAATTCTGATTCTTTAAAATCTCCCTGCACCAGAGCCAGTTCCTCTGCGGTATAAAAGCAAAGCTCCAGTCCCCGCTCCTTTGCCAGCTGTAAAATCGCCAGCTCCTCCTTTTTCCGGTCAACGGAAGCCAGCCTCTTTACCGCCTCAGGTGCAATTTTCGCCTCCTTCAGGCATGCATCTACCCGTTCTTTCAGAACCGGAAAAGGAATCCCCTTTCGGCAGCCAACGCCTAACGTCACTGCCCGCGGTACCAGACGCAGCACCTTGATCCCCTGAGGCATTTCCTTTGGCAGCCGGTCTTTTATGGTAATCCAGATGGTATACTCCTGCCAGTAAGGCGCACAGCCCTCCGGTACTCCATCTGTAGGGAAATCGCTTATAAACCCAACGGTTTTCCCCTCCAGGATCCGGGCAGAAATTTCTCTTGCCATCTTCCGGTCCGTCAAAACCAGCCCGTTTCCTGCCGCAAAGAGATCCACTGCAAAGAGTCCGTTTCGGTCCGTAGCCGTAGTGATCACCGGCACTGCGCCAAGAAATGCTGCCAGCTCACAGGCCAGCTCATTGGCTCCTCCCACATGACCGGATAACAGAGGGATCACAAATCGGGCCGTTTCATCGATCACAATTACCGGAGGATCCGCAAACTTGTCCCGGATCCACGGAGCCGCCGCCCGTACGGCAATCCCCGCAGCGCCTATAAAGATCATAGCATTTTTCTCCGAAAACTGCCGGCCGCTCCACTGGGTCAGGTTTTCCTTTCCCCGGCTCTTCATCCCATCTGCCTTCCAGTCCTGCTCTAAAAACCGCTCCGGCACACAGGCCTCACAGTTCACTCCCTGTGCTTTAAAATATGTATACAGGCGCCTACCGATCAAAGCGCCCTTCTTTGTAAAACAGATAACTGCAAGCTTCATCCTCTATCTCCTGTCCTTTCTCCGGCCGCCGCCTTCGCCTAGATCTCATCCTAAGTATAGCGGATGAAGCCCCTTCTTTCAACTATCCTTTTCCTTGCCTGCAGCTTCCTTCATCTGGCGTCTGCGCTTTGTCATCATTCCTCCGATGCGTCCGCTTTCCTTGGATGTCAGGCTCCGCCAGCCTTGTTCCAACACCTTCGCATCCAGTCCCAGCTCCTGTGCAATTTCAAATTTCAGCTGCTCCTGCGGGCTCATATGCTCCGGGTCAAAGTTTTTTTTATGCGTGTTTTTCTCCATGCTGCCAAACTCCTTTCCTTCCCTTTATCTATAGACAAAAGGGATTCATTAAGGAAAAGTCTATCCATATTTTTACAATATATTCCGATTTTTCTTGCTTTTTGAACTTTTGTATATTATACTGAAAGTGAAGAAAATATATCGTTTCATAATGAAAAGCGAAAATTTTTTTCACCGCAATTCAGAAAGCGGCCGGCCATAGCAGCCGGAAGAAGGGGTTACTTTGAATATTGCAATCGTTGATGACTGCGCTCAGGACAGCTGTCATTTATCGCAGCTCCTTGGCGCTTACTGCTCTGCCTGTTCTCTGGCCTTACAGGTATCGACTTTCACTCGTGCGGCGGATTTTCTCAGATCATGGAAATCCGGCGTTTTTGATTTAATCTTCATTGATATCTTTCTGGACAAAGATTCCGACACAGCATCCGGCATCCGTCTGGCAGAACACATCCGCCGTGAAGATACCGGTTGTACCATTATCTTTACCACAGTAAGCCCGGACTTTGCATTAAAAAGCTATTCTTTAAAGGCACTGGACTATCTGGTAAAGCCCATTTCCACAGCGGATTTTTCTCAGACCATGGATTATTACCTTTCCATGAAGGCGAAGCGCTCTTCCCATTATATTGAGGTAAAGGAAAGCCGGGTCATGGTAAAAATTCCCATTGATACAATTTTATACACCGATTACTTTAATCACTACATACAGATCCATCTGGCTGACCGGATCGTAAAGACCTATATGCGGTTTGAGGACTTTTCGAAACTTTTGCTGTGTTACCCACAGTTTATCAGCTGCTATCGCAACTGTATCATTAACCTGGACAAGGTGGTTCGTCTGGAAAAAACCTCTTTTGTCCTTACGTCCGGTGAACATCTGCCTATTACCAGAAGCCTCAGGCTCCAGATTCATCAGCAATATGCGGATTATCAATTCCGGAAGATAAATGGAGGTATTGAATGAACCTTTTAAATCTTCAGCTTTCCGCACTGCTGGTGTTGGATCCTCTCTCAGTGATCCTTCCATTTTTATGGATCTTTCGTTTAGAATGGCGTTATGATGCCCACAGAATCGCAGGTATCCTTTTCGGATATCTGTTTATCATCTGTGGGCTGTTTCTTTTTTTCCTGCGCCTGCTTCCCGGCTTTTCCAGACACGGCCTGATCTGGTCTCTGCTTCTTATGGCATTTTCACTGTCTTTATGCCTCCTTCTTACAAAGGTAAAAATACAGGCAGCTGCCTATACGCTCTTCCTCTTTAAAAATGTTTCCGACTCCGCTTCCCTGCTGTCCCGCTTTCTCACCGTTTTAATCACCTCTCACAATCCCTCTATCCCGCATACCGCCTGTGTCCGTTCTCTGGAACTGCTTCTGATTCCCGCCGCAGTCCTCATCATCACAGCCGTCATTGGAACACGGCTGAGACAGGCTGTTTATTATACCCGTTTTCTTCCGGTATGGAGAAGAATGCTTTTGATCCCCGCCTTTTTCTTTCTCATGTACTATATGGATATGGGGCTTATCTATATGCCGGAGCTTCGCCCTGATGATTATAACTACAATGTTCTCCTCATTACCCTTTTCTGGCTGATCTGTGTATATACCGTGCACATCACTACCCTGCAGATCCTCTTTCTCATCACTCAGAGCTTTGCTCTGAAGGAGGAATACCGAACCATGAAGGTAATGTCCGATGCTCTGACCTCCCAAACAGCCAATCTTCAGATCAACTTAGAGCAGCTGTTAAAGGCACGGCATGATTTCCGCCACCATCTGGCGATCCTAAAAGGGCTGCTGGGACAGAAGGAGTACACGGCTGCATCCGATTATCTGGAAAGCTACCTGGGCAGCCAGGAAAGCTGCGATACATATACCTACTGCTCCAACGCTCCGGTCAATGCACTGTTAAATTATTATCTCCAGACAGCCAGAGAACACTCGGTCAATGTAACTGCCAATGTGTGCCTTCCTGCTGCTCTCCCTATGCCGGACATGGACTTTTGCACCATCTTGGGAAACCTGCTCTCCAATGCCCTGGAGGCCTGTCTGAGACAGGAGGGAGGAATACCAGCTATCTCAGTCACTATAAACTCTGTCGGCCAGTCCATGATCACCCTGTCCATCCGCAACTCCTATTCCCATGAAATAAAAGAACAGGACGGCCAGTTTATCTCCTCCAAGCGGGACGGGATCGGCATTGGCACCTCTTCGGTGCGCTACCTCACAGAGCGGTATCACGGCTTTCTCAATTTCAGCCATGGAAACGGCATTTTTGAGGCTTCTGTTTTTTTAAATCCATCCATGGACCGCGCAGCACCTTAAAATACATCGAAAATTTTCTGCTGTGCATACGCCGCTAGGCGCACCATACTACAACAAGGCCCCGCGGAAAATCCGCAGGGCCTTATTATTTCATGCCTTATTGGCTGTTAGTTGGAATAGGAATCGATGTCTACATCAGCAACATCCTCATTCTGAGGAGCTGCAAGGAGAGCCTTTACGCTTAAGCTGATCTTGTGATCGTCCTCGTTGAAATCAACGACCTTAGCCTCAATCTCCTGTCCGATCTTTAATACATCAGATGGCTTCTCGATATGCTCTCTGGAAATCTGGGAAACATGAAGCAGCGCGTCTACGCCTGGCTCTAACTCAACGAATGCGCCAAAATCAGTCATACGTGCTACGCGGCCTGTTACCACATTGCCTGCTGCATACTTCTCAGCAGCCTGTGCCCATGGATTTGCCTCCGGGAACTTTAAGCTTAATGCGATCTTCTCGCCCTGGATATCCTTGATCAGAACAGTTACCCGATCACCGGACTTGAATACCTTCTTAGGATTCTCTACACGGCCCCAGCTCATCTCAGAGATGTGAAGCAGGCCGTCAGCGCCGCCCAGATCGATAAATGCACCAAAGTCTGTTACGTTCTTTACAGTACCCTCAACCTTATCACCTGGCTGGATACGTGCAAATAACTCTTCCTTCAGCTTTGCCTTCTCAGCAACTAAAAGCTGCTTTCTGTCGCCGATGATACGTCTTCTCTTTGGATTAAACTCTGTGATCACGAACTGGATGTCCTGATCTGCGTACTTGGACAGATCCTTCTCATAAGTATCAGATACAAGGCTGGCTGGAATAAATACTCTTGCGCCCTCAACCTCAACGCTTAATCCGCCGTCTAATACCTGAGTAACCTTGGAAGTTAAAACCTCCTGATTTTCAAATGCCTCCTCCAGACGCTTGTTGCCTCTGTCGGCTGCCATACGCTTGAAAGATAAGGAAACCATGCCTACGCCGTCATTTAACTTGATAACCTTAGCTTCCATCTCTTCACCAATCTGTACTTTTGTAGTCAGATCCACACTGTTATCGTTGCTGTACTCGTCGCGGGTGATAACGCCCTCGGACTTGTTGCCCGCGATGCTCAGAATAATCTCATCTTTGCTCACTTCGATGACCTGACCGGTGACTATCTCTCCTGTACGTATTGGTTTGGTTGATTCTTCCTCTTCCTTTAATAACTCTGCAAAACTCTGCTCTGCCATTCTGGTATGAACCTCCTCAATAATCTTTTTTGGGGTGGATGCCCCAGCTGTAATACCTACGCTGCGCACAGAAGATACACTGTCAGGATCTAAATCGCCGAGTGTCTGAATGTAAAATGTATTTTTACATTCCTTGAGACAAATCTCGTAAAGCTTCTGGGTGTTGGAAGAATGTCTGCCACCAATGACGATCATAGCCTCCACCGAAGATGCTATCCGGGCTGCCTCCACTTGTCTTTCCTGTGTTGCATTGCAAATCGTATTTAAAACACTACTATCATAACCCTTTTTTAAAATTTTTTCAACTAAATCTTGAAATTTGTTGTAATTAAATGTCGTCTGAGACACTACGCACAGCTTTTTCCCCTCCGGAACCACATAATTTTGCGCTTCCGCCTCATTCTCAATCACTGTGGTGTATGTATTGCCCCAGCCTCTTATACCCTCCACCTCCGGATGAAAAGGACTTCCTATGATAACAACCGCATCCCCAGCCGCCGCATGCTCATCTACAATGCGGTGGATCTTCTTTACAAAGGGACAGGTGGCGTCTGCGATCCGGATCCCGCGCTCTTTTAAAATATCATAGATATGGCGGCTGACGCCGTGGGAACGGATAATAACTGTCCCCTTTCCCTCAGGAAGAGCTTTTAAATCCTCCTCTGTGTCCAGAACGGTTACGCCCTTTTCCTCTAAGTCCCGTACCACTTCTTCATTGTGGATAATGGGACCGTAGGTATAAATGGGGCCTTCTGCCTTTCCCTCTTTCACTGCCTTAATCTGTTCATATACCTGATTTACCGCCCGCTCTACACCAAAGCAAAACCCGGCCGTCTTTGCCACGGTGACCGTACGGCCCTCCGGAATTTCAAAAGAAGCAGCCCCTTTTACCTGCGCATTCATCTGTCCTCCCCCTTATTTCCAAGAGCACTGACAGCTGCGCTGCAGCCCTTCTCTGCCGCAATAACAAAGATAGCCCGTACCACCTCATCCAGAGTCATATCTGAGCTGTCAAGCAAAACCGCATCCTCTGCCTGCATAAGCGGAGAATGCTCTCTGTGCATATCCTGATAATCCCGGCTTTCGATATCCCGCTCAATCTCCCTTAAATCAGCGTCAATGCCCTTCTCTGTCAGCTCCTTATAACGTCTCTCGGCCCGTACCTTTACAGATGCAGTCAGATAAATCTTAGCCGGAGCATCGGGAAGCACACAGGTTCCGATATCCCTTCCGTCCATAACAACATTTTCCCGCTTTGCAAGCTCCTTTTGAAGCTCCACCAGCTTTTCTCTCACAGGAAGATAGCCAGAGGTGGCGGAAGCCGTCTTTCCCACCTCCTCGGCGCGGATCAGGCCGGAAACATTTTCCCCATTTAAAAGAACCTGCTGGACGCCGTCTTTATAGGCGATCGTTACATTTACATTTCTGCAGGCTGCGCTGACTGCCGCCTCATCCTGAGGATCGATGCCTTCTCTTAAAATATGCAGCGCTATGGTGCGGTACATGGCCCCGGTGTCAACGTATACAAAACCCAGGCGTTTTGCAGCCAGCTTTGCGATGGTACTTTTTCCTGCTCCCGCAGGTCCGTCAATTGCAATATTAAAGTGTTCCATTGTTTCCTCCTGTTATTATAGGGTTGTGTCCTTAGCCGCAGCCTTTCCCGCCTGCCAGCCCGTAGACCAGGCAATCTGCAGATTAAAACCTCCGGTTACTGCGTCAAGATCCAGAAGCTCTCCTGCAAAATACAGACCCTTTACCCGTTTTGACTCCATGGTGGAAGGATCCGTCTCCTTCACGCTGATGCCTCCCTGGGTAATAATAGCCTCCTTAAACGGACGAAGACCGGTGAGCGTAAAGGTAAGTCCCTTTGTAGCTTCCACCAGCCTGCGCCGTTCCTGTCTGGTGATCTCATTGACCTGCTTATCCGGGTCAATACCGCTGCGGCGGATGATCTCCGGAATCAGCTTTGCAGGATAAAGATGACTTAAGCTGTTTTTAAACTGCCTGTTTTTCGCTTCTGCAAAATCCCTCAGGATACGCTCATCCAGCTGTTCTCCTGAAAGAGCCGGTTTTAAATCGATAACCAGCTTTAAGGCCCCCTTTGACACCGCCTTTGCACAGAAGGAGCTGGCGCTTAAGATCACGGGGCCGCTGACTCCGAAATGCGTAAACAGCATCTCGCCAAATTCCCGGTAAAGCTCCTTTTTCCCGTTATAGACAGCAATTTCAATATTTTTAAGAGAAAGCCCCTGAAGAGCCTTTACCTCCTCTTTCTCCGCCGCTTCAAAGGGAACCAGGGCCGGAAGAAGATCCGTCACTTTATGGCCCAGCATTTTAGCCCATGCATGTCCGTCCCCTGTGGATCCGGTAGACGGGTAGGAAACACCTCCCGTAGCCAGGATCACACGATCCGCCGGCACCTCTTTTTCCTTTCCGTCCGGCCCTTCCAGACAGATCCCGCAACAGACCTGCCGGACCGCTCCGGTATCCGTATCCTCTTCGCTTCGCACTGCCAGCCCCTTAATCTCCTGCCTTAAGTATACCTTTACACCTGCCTGGCGCATCATCCGCTCCAGAGCGGCAATCACATCGGAAGAATGATCGGAGCAGGGGAACACACGGTTTCCGCGCTCGATTTTAAGAGGCAGCCCCGCCTCCTCAAACAGCTCCATCACGTCCTCATTGGTAAAGCCGTAAAAGCTGCTGAACAAAAACTTGCGGTTTGTCACAACGGCTCCAAAAAGTTCTTCCATATCACAGGCATTTGTCACATTGCAACGTCCCTTTCCTGTAATAAACAGCTTCTTTCCCAGCTTTTCATTTTTTTCATACAGGCTGACTTTACAGCCCTCTCTTGCAGCGGCTAATGCGGCAATCATTCCTGCCGCACCTCCGCCTGCGATGATAATATGCTTTTCTTTATTCATGAATCCTCTCTTGTTCTCTGCCGCGGCATATATTCTGTGTTGAACGTAAGTATACCACATTTTTCCATCAAATAAAACGGCCCAGGCCAAAAAATCCCGCCCGGGCTGTTTTCACTGTATAACTCCCGGCCGATCCCTACAGATCTGCCAGTACAAAAATATCATAGATGGCCCGAATTGCTTTCTCAAAGTCATCATTCTTAACGCCGATGATAATGTTCCACTCGCTGGAACCCTGATCGATCATCTTTACATTCACTCTTGCATGAGCCAGAGCGGAGAACACACGGCCTGCTGTCCCGCGATTAGAGCGCATGCCTCTTCCAACCACAGCGATCAGAGCCAGATCGGATTCCAGCTCCACCACATCCGGCTCAACAGCCCGGTGGATTCCTGCGATCACAGACTGCTCATGATCCTCAAACTCAGACTGATGAACAAAAATTGTCATCGTATCGATACCGGAAGGCATATGCTCAAAAGAAATACCTGACTTTTCAAACACGCTTAAGACCTTTCTCCCAAAGCCCACCTCTGTATTCATCATGGCCTTTTCAATGTTGATGGCGCAGAAGCCCTTCTTTCCCGCTACGCCTGTGATCGTGTGGCGCGGCTTGCGGCAGGTCGTTTCTACGATCAGCGTTCCCTTATCCTCCGGACGGTTGGTATTGCGGATATTAATGGGGATCCCCTCTTTTCTTACAGGGAAGATCGCATCCTCATGAAGAACGCTTGCTCCCATATAGGAAAGCTCCCGGAGTTCTCTGTATGTAATGGTCTCGATTACCTCCGGATCCTCTACAATCCTTGGGTCTGCCACCAGAAAGCCGGATACATCCGTCCAGTTCTCATACAGATCTGCATGAACCGCTTTTGCCACAATGGAGCCCGTCACATCGGAACCGCCTCTGGAAAAGGTCTTTATGCTCCCATCCGGACGGGAACCGTAAAAGCCCGGAACCACAGCCCGTTCCACATGGGACAGACGCTCAGAAAGCTCTTTATCGGTCAGATCTGCCTCAAAGTTTCCCTGCTCATCAAAGAAAATCACCTCTGCAGCGTCAATAAATTCATATCCCAGATAATTTGCTATCACAATACCGTTTAAATACTCTCCTCTGGAAGCAGCATAATCCCTGCCTGCCCCGGCAAGAAAATTCTCCTCCAGTTTTGCAAACTCATGATCCAGATTCAGGTTTAAATCCAGGCCCTCGATAATCTCCTCATACCGGCCTCGGATTTTCTCCAGGATCTTTTTATAGGAACGCCCCTCAGATGCTGCATCATAGCATGCATAGAGCATATCCGTTACCTTTTCGTCCTTGTCATTGCGTTTTCCCGGTGCGGAGGGAACCACATACCTCCTTGACTTATCTGCCCGGATGATATCTCCCACCTTTTTAAACTGCTTTGCACTGGCCAGTGAACTGCCGCCGAATTTAGACACTTTCTTCATAATCGTAGATCTCCTCTTGCCACATTTTCGAAGGTAATGCTTTCTGGAAATGATATCCCACTTCTATAAAAAAGTCAATAGTTTTTACTCAGAAACTTTGTGTACTGAGCACATTTGTCCGCGTGATAAAGACTTTTTATTCGCAGTACAAGTGGATCCCCTGTGACTCAATAAGGCTTCTCCACTCATCAGAAAGCTCGTCATCTGTAATGATACTGTCAAAATCCTTCAGATGAGAAAAGGCTGTTGGAAAAATCCTTCCAAACTTGGAAGAATCCGCCAGAAGTATTTTTGTCTGTCCGCTTTCCATCAGGGCTCTCTTTAAATCCATCTCATGGGGGGCAATGCAGGTAACATTCATCTTTTCACTGATGCCGGCTGCCGTAATGAAGGTCTTATTGATGCATGTTCGGTTTATCATGGAAATTCCCTCCGGACAGTAAAAGGTCTTTGTATTGGAATAAAGATAACCGCCGGAACAGATGATATCGCAGTTGTAATGGTCATTTAAGTCCAGAAGAACATTAAAACTGGAAGCCAGGACCGTCATATGGATATCATAGGGCAGAGCCCTGGCAAGATAGGCGGCCGTAGATCCGCTGTCAATGGCAACTACGTCATTTGCTTCAATAAGAGAAGCCGCCCGTCTTCCAATCCTCTCCTTTTTCTGTGGAAATACCAGGCACTCATCATTTAAATTGTACTCCGGGTACAGAGCCGTTTTTTCTGCCGCATGATATATGGCGACTCCGTTTACCAGCCGCAGGCAGCCCTGTTTTTCCAGGAGCTTTAAATCCCTTCGGACGGTAATCTCCGACACATCCAGCTTCCCTGCAAACTCCCTGATAGTAATCCCGTTTTCCGTCATCAGCATTTTTCTCATCCGGTCCAACCGGTCTGTTTTCCTGCCGCTCATCCTGTTTTCCTCCTTTTTCTAATCTGTATTTTTTTGTATTATACTGAAAAATTTTTATGCTGCTGATATAAAATGATCAAAACATTTAATTCCCTCTGCTATAATGATTCAATCCATCATAAATATAACATTTTTTCATATTTTTTGATAGCATTTTATCATTTTATCAATTTTATTTTGCAATATTGACAATGAGTATGATAAGAATTACAATATTTTTATACAACATTTTACCATTTTTCAAACAGAGAGGAGTACAAAATGGAACTGCGACTTGTAGACCTGGTCAAGGATTTCTCCGGGACAAAGGCCGTTGACACCGGCAGCTTTTCAATCTCAGACGGAAAACTCACCGGACTTTTAGGCCCCAGCGGCTGCGGCAAATCTACCCTTCTTTACCTCATCTCCGGTTTATTAAAACCCACCTCCGGAAGGATCTTTTTCGGAGACCGGGATGTGACAGAGCTTCCTCCGGAAAAAAGAGGAATCGGCCTTGTTTTTCAGAATTATGCCCTTTATCCCCACATGACAGTTGCGCAGAATATCGCCTTTCCTCTGGTAAACCGCAAGGAAAACAGAGAGCTCATCCAGCAAAAAACGCAGCAGATGGCAAAGCTAGTGCAGGTAGAGGAGCTTTTGTCCAGAAAGCCGGGACAGCTCTCAGGAGGCCAGCAGCAGAGGGTTGCCATCGCACGGGCTTTAATTAAAGAACCGGACATCCTTCTTTTAGATGAGCCTCTCTCCAATCTGGACGCGCGCCTCAGACTGGAAATGCGGGAGGAAATCCGCCGCATCCAGCTGGAAACGGGAGTTACCACTATTTTCGTTACCCATGACCAGGAGGAAGCCATGAGCATCACCGACGAGATCGTACTGATGAAAAAGGGCATCATCCAGCAGCAGTGTGCTCCCATTGATATGTACTTACAGCCTGTAAACCGTTTCGTGGCATCCTTTATGGGAAATCCTCCCATTGACTTTTTCCATTTTCCCATAAAAGACGGACGCCTGATCCTCTCAGAAAGCTATGCACTTCCCATCCGCACAACCGCCAGCGGAACCGTACTTACAGGAATCCGTCCGGAAGCCTGGGAGCCTGGACCGGGAATACGGGTAACAATTGAAACCTTGGAACAGAGAGGCCGTGATGTACTGGCCGGTTTTACCCTGGCAGGCGCAAAAGGCAAGGCGCTCTTAAGCATTACAGACCGGGTCCGCACCGGCGATACGGTCGAACTCTCTTTAAAGCGCAAGGATCTTTTGTACCTGTTTAATGAAGCAAACGAAACTCGGATCGATGCAGAGGTGGCCTATGAAAGTTAAAGGTTTTTGCAGAAAGCCCCGTCCTGAAAATCCGCTGGGAAATACAGAATACAGCCTGAAGGCTTACTTTTATCTGCTTCCTGCAGCTCTTATTTTAGCTGTATTTGTATTTTTCCCTATTATAATGACCCTGCGGATGGGCTTTTATGAAAGCTATGTCTATCTGACCGATGTAGGAAAAGGCTTTGGTCTTGCTTCTTTTCGCTATGTGTTAAAGGATCCAGCCTTTCGGTCTGCGGTACGCAACACACTGATCATCACCTTTATCGGCGTTCCTATTACGATTATCCTGTCGCTGGGAAGCGCCCTGTTTATCAACTCTCTGGGCAAAGGAAAGGGACTGTTTCAGACGATCTACTTCCTTCCCTATGTAACCTCCACCATTGCCATCGGACTGGTGTTCCGGTGGCTGTTCCACTCAGACTATGGCTACATCAACCATGTTTTAAGCTTTTTTGGCCTCCCGCCTCAGAAATGGCTTACAGATCCCAATCTGACTACCATTTCCGTCACGATCTTTACGATCTGGAACGGAATGGCCTTTAAGATCGTTCTGTTTCTGGCAGGACTTCAAAAGATCGATCCTCAGTATTATCAGGCGGCACGCATGGACGAAACTCCGCCTTCCCGTGTGTTTTTCCGAATTACCATGCCTCTTTTATCCTCTACCTTCTGGATGGTAACCATTGTATCGGTCATTCACGCCTTTAAGACCTACAATGAAGTTTACTCCATGTTCGGAGGAAACGGGGCCGACCCCGGAAACAGCGCCATTACCATTGTTTACTATATCTACGATATGTTTTTCAACCGTTCTCAGGTGCACTACGCATCAGCCGCCGCTATTATCTTTTTCATCATTATACTGGCGCTGACTGCCCTGCAGAAATGGGTATCGAAAAAATTCGTTCACTATGTATAAGAAAGGAGACGCCTCATGACAGAAAAACTGAAAAAAGCAGCCGTCTGGATCCTTTTAACAGCCGGAGCACTGGTTATGATGTTTCCTTTTATCTGGATGTTAGCCACCTCCTTAAAGACGCTTCCGGAAGCCACTGCCATTCCGCCTACGCTCTTTCCTGCAAAGGCTGTCTTTGCAAATTATGCGGAAGCTTTCACCATGGCGCCTTTTGGACGGTACCTTTTTAACTCCATCCTGGTATCCGGGCTGGGAACCATTCTCACCCTGGTCATCACCGTATTAGCCGCTTATGCCTTTACGGTCTTTGAGTTTCCCGGAAAATCCGGCCTCTTCTTCTGCTGTCTTGCCACCATGATGATACCGGCAGAGCTTTTGATCATCCAGAATTTTATCACCGTTTCCAAGCTCCACTGGGTCAATACCTTCCAGGGTATCATCATACCGACCATTGCCAGCGGATTCTATATCTACATGATGCGGGAATACTTTCTTCAAACCCCTTCTGTGCTTTATAAGGCCGCCAAAATCGACGGCTGTACGGACTGGCGCTATCTGTGGCGCATCATGATGCCTATTAACAAAAATGCCATTGCCACCATCGGCATCCTGACCTTTATCAGCCAGTGGAATTCCTTTATCTGGCCTCTGATGGTATCCAAAGATGACGCCCACCGCGTAATGGCAATCGGTCTTTTACATTTTAAAGATGCCGTCAGCTCCCAGATCAACCTGCAGATGGCCGGTTCCACCATTGTCCTTTTGCCTATGCTGATTTTTTATCTGATCTTCCGCAAACAGATCATTGAGGGAGTATCCCGCGGAGGAATCAAAGGATAATATTTATTTCAAGTCAACCAACCAAGGAGGAAAACAAATGAAAAACATGACCTGTCTTCTTTTAGCAGGAACCGCTGCACTGTCTCTTGCTGCCTGCGGCTCTGAGTCCGCGCCTTCCCAGACATCTGATGGGATTGTCACAAAAATCACCAAGCCTGTAGAGCTTCAGTTCTGGCATTCTATTTCCAATCCTGTCCATGCAGAGGTTTTAGATAAGCTGATCGCCCAGTTTAATGATACCGTCGGAAAGGAAAAGCAGATCACTGTAACCGCTACCTTTAACGGAAGCAGCTCCGACTTATATTCCAATGTAATCGCTGCCATTAAGGCAGAAACTGCCCCGGATGTAACTCTGGCTCTGCGCCCCTATGTGGCCGATTATCTTCAGACCGACCTAGTCGTAGATCTTACCCCCTACATCCAGGATGAAACTGTGGGAATGCCTGACTACGAAGATATATTTGAAGGTTTGAGAAACGGCGGAACCACCTATGCCAAGGAAGGAACGTATTCTCTTCCCACCCACTCCTACTCAGAAGTGCTTTATTACAACACCGCCTTTTTTGAGGAAAACGGCTTAACGGTTCCCGCCACCTGGGACGAACTGATCGAAACCAGCAAAAAAATCCATGAGATCACCGGTGCTCCCGCCTTTGGCTGGGACAATCTGGCCGGAAGCTTTATGACCCTTGTAAAGCAGTACGGCGGACGGTATACAGATCCGGAAGGAAATATTTACTTTGCAGAAGAGGATTCTGAAACGGCTTTAAAGGTATTAAACCTCTGGAAGGAAAATGTAGGATCCGGTATCTGGAGGACTGCAGGTGAGGATATGTTTTTCTCCGGGCCCTTTGCAAACGAACAGATCCCCATGTATGTAGGAGACAGCGTAGAAGCCAGCTATATTCCTGCCAAAAATCCGGAACTTAAGTGGTCAACCGCTCCCATCCCACAGGTAAGCGATGATACGGCAGCCAATTTAAGCGCCGGTCATGTCATCACGGCCTTAAACCAGTCCGGAAATCCCGAAAAAGCCTATGCTTCCTATGAGCTGATCAAGTTTTTAACCTCCAAAGAAGCCAATCTGGCTGTGGTAACCGCAGGCACCGGCTATCTTCCCATCCGCCAGTCTGTGGCTGACAGCGAAGAATATAAAGCTTACGTTGCCGATGGACATGATTTTCTTACCGCCGCAGTAGAGCAGAATGACCGCTATTTCTACGAGCCGGCCTTTACCAACGATACCACTACCTCCAGTGCCGTTACCAGCGCCGTGCGTACTATGATGCAGGAGGTTGCAGAAAACGGTACAGACCCGCAGACTGCTCTGGACAATTTAAAACAGACCGTAGGACTGAATTGATTTTCCGTCCTTCTGTCAGAAAGACGAGGAACAAATTTATGGAGATTCTCTATCATCATATTCTTACTCCCTGCGGAGAACCGGCAGATATTATCATCTCAGCTCTGCAGAAATTCATCCGCAGGGGAAAAACGGAGGAAGCGGCCCGTGCTGCCTATGAGCTCTATCTGTCCGGCGAGGAGCTTCGCGACTATCTGTGGCAGAGGCTTTTAGTCATCAGCGCAGAGGACGTGGGGCTTGGACAGCCGGCTGCACCGTCGGTTGTGCTTTCTCTGTACCACGCCAGCCAAAAGCTTGGAGCAGACAGCATGGATTACCCTCTGTTTTTTGTCCATGCAGTCCGCTATCTGTGCAGCTGTCCCAAGGAACGGGGTTCCAGCACTCTGGCCAGTCTGACCAAGCGGCGGATCCGCGACCGCGTCCCCTTCCCCCTTCCGGACTATGTATTTGACATGCATACCATCGAAGGACAGAATCGTGGCCGCTCCTATGAACATTTTATCTCTCAGGCGGCTGTCGTTTTCCCGGAAGCCGTTTTAAATGACAGTACAGCTGGTCAGAATGACCGCTGGGAAGCAGAACTTACAGAAAGACGGAAAGGAGAGGAAGACATATGAACCGGACACTTGTCATTTCCATCGATGCATTGATCAGCGCTGATATCGAACGTTTAAAAAAACTTCCCAATCTGGGGCGTATCATGAAGCAGGCCTCCTGGGCAGAGGATATCCTGTGCTGCTACCCCACTCTTACCTATCCCTGCCATGTAACCATTTCCACCGGCTGCTGGCCGGATCGCCACGGTATCTGCAACAATGAAAAGTTCCAACCCCTGTCAAAAGACCGGCCGGAATGGTACTGGTTCAGAAAGGATATCAAAACGCCTACTCTCATTGACTATGCAAAAGCAGCCGGGCTGACCACTGCAGCCATTACCTGGCCTGTAATGGGTGATTGCGGGGCAGACTACAACATTGCGGAAATCTGGGCTCCCCATGAAGAGGATGACCCCACTCCTTACTTTGACTTAGCAGACAGCCCAAAGGCCAAAGAGATTTTTGAGCGCAACAAGCATATGCTCCGCTGGATGAAAACGCCCCAGATGGACGAATTTGCCGCCCAGTGTGCCGTAGATATTATAAAAGAATACCGGCCTGACCTTATGTTCCTGCATTTATCCTATGTGGATCATCAGCGTCACAAACTGGGGGTACGAAGCGAACAGCTGGATCATGCCTTTGCTTTTGTAGATGAACAGCTTGGCAGGGTATTTGACGCCCTGGATGAAACAGGAGGCCTTGAGAATACCAATATCGCCGTCCTTGGGGATCACGGCCAGCTCTACTGCGACCAGATGTTCCACTTAAATACCGTGCTGCGCGATATGGGCTTTCTGACAGAGGAAAACGGAACCGTGACCTCCTGGAAGATATATGCCGCCCAGTGCGCCTTCAGCGCACAGATCTACCGCCAGCCGGATGTAGACCCTAAACTGGTCTATGAAACCCTTTGTAAAATCCGCGACCAGTATCCCGGAAGTATTTCCCAGATTTTTACAAAAGAACAGGCGGCAGACCTGCATCTGACCGGAGAATTTGACTTTGTAGTAGAAGCCGGGGATCGGACAGCCTTTGATAAGACAGCCAATGCCACTGAGTACTTTACTTCTGTGGATGAAATCCGCGAATACAAGCTTTCTGTTTCTACCCACGGCCATCTGCCGGAAAAAGGGGACAAACCGCCCTTTATCTTAAGCGGCCCGGATGTAATCCCCGGAAAGGTGCAAAAGGGCGGATACCTGGTGGATGAAGCACCTACGCTCCTGCGTCTTTTAGGTATTACAGAAAACCATATGGACGGAACCCCGTTTACCTGGATGACAAGGCTGTAACAAGAAGGAGGGCCCTATGACACCACGCTTCATCTGTTTTGACCTTGACGGAACCCTTTATCTGGATTCCTGCGTATACCTGCGGATGATTGATCATTTTTTTCATGACACGCCTTACAGAGACTGGATTTTTCCGGTTCAGGAGCAGATGAAACAGGTACTCTCCGGCCAGAATTCCTTACGATGCGGGCAGTTTGTTCCCAAGCAGAAGGCAGAACATCCAAAAACTCCTGAAGATCTTTTTGATGTACCGGGCACGGCAGCCCTTCTTCTGCCTGATCCCTCCCCCTGGCTGGATCGAACGCTTTATTCCTATATTTCCGACGGCTGGACCCTGGGTATGTATCTGGCCCGCAGAATCGGCTGGGAAGGAGAAGACTTCTGGAAGCGGTTCCGGCTGGTGCGGAACGATCTGATCGATCCATCCTGGGGGCCTGTACCGAATCCGGCTCTTCCTGTCCTTCTTAAGGAATTAAAAAAGCAGGGAATCCATGTGGTTCTCTGCTCCAACGCCCAGGAGGCGAACTGTATTGAGCTTTTAAATTACCTTGGCTTTGATGACTCCTGTTTTGAAGAGCTGTGCTTTGACGCAGACAAACCCCATACCTTTCCCCAGAGAATTGCACAGTGGGGCAGACAGTTTAATCTCTCTCCAAAGGAAATGCTTTTTATCGGTGACCAGGGCTATTTTGACCTGTATGCCGGCAAAACATGCGGCGCTTCAACCCTCCTTGTTTCTCCATGGAATGCAGCGGATGCAGAATTGTGGGATCACAGGGTACAGACGCCAAAGGAAATGGAGGCATATTTACGGGAGCTTTGTCTGAAATAGGGGACTGTTTTTAAATCTGGTCCGTATTTCTTTTTCTGTACGGCAGATTTTACGGTATTCCTCTGCTCCAAGCCCCAGATCATGAACCGTTTCCTTCAGCTCCCCTTCATTGAGCCGAAGCCATGAGCCGTTTTTTGTACGCACGGCCTCCAAAAATAATTTTTCAAAAGACAGCGTGAACCCATCCGCTGTCTTTTCTGCTTTCAGCCCACGGATCACCATAAAATGCTCCCGGACAACCAGCCCCTCCGATCCCATGACCTGAAACACGCACCAGTTTTCTCCCTTGGGAAAAAGCATTCGGCCACCCGGCTGATCCAGTTTCCAGAAAATCTGCGGAGCATTTTGTTCAAAACAGTCGTTTTCCTCTTTCATACACATTAAAGGAAATGACAGATGCTCCCTTTCCCTTTTAATATCTGCCCCGTACCCCCAAAAACGGTCTGAATCCGTTCCATCTGTATCCCATAACTCATTTTTCCAGATTTCATATCCATGATACACGGTTCCTGTAGGAAATCCCTGTTCAGGATATACAAAGCGGCAGCTTCCTCTGCTTCCTCTCTTATCCGTATCCTCCTGAACCCGTCTGCGCTTTGTCAGTTCCCAGCGCCTTCCAAGGACACCATCCAGTTTCTCAAAAAGCCGCTCAGACCTGGCATCCCCCTGATCCAGCCTTATAAGTCCGCCAAACATAGCCAGCTCCACTGCATTCCCCTGATAATGCACTTTTTCCCCATTTCTTCGGAATACCCGCTCTGCCTGATCCAAAACCGTCTCATACGCCTCTGATGATGCCAGAAGCACAAACTTATCGCCTGCAATACGGAACAAATGATCTCCCTCTCTCATTTCTCCTTCTATTCTCTGCAGGCAATCCAGCACAAAACGCTCCCCTCCTTCTCCGCCAAATACGGTTTTCAGATAGCGGATTCCCGGCGCCTCCATATCAAAGCACACAATCCAGGTGTGCTCCCTGTGTTCCAGCATCTTTCTCATATCCTCCAGACAGAATCTCCGTCTGAATACGCCGCAGTCATCACAGAAAAAATCCTGTCTGGGAAAAAGCTGCCAAAACCGGCGTCTTTTTCTGAATCTGGCCGGTGTTTCCTGCCACATTTTCTTAAATGCTCTTGTAAATACCTCCTGGGATGCAAAGCCATATTCCAGGGCAATCTCGCAGACGCTTTGTGAGGTGGATAAGAGTTCCCCTGCTGCCTGAGTCAGCTTCCGTCTGGCTGCATACTCCATCATCCCATACTGGAATACTTTCTTAAAAAGAGCTTTTGTGTTGGATCTGGAATAATAGCAGGCTGACGCGATCTCCTCTGCCGAAAGAGATTCTCTTATATGCGCTTCTATATAATCAATTACATTTTTTAATCCCTGTTCTTCATTCATGGCTGCCCTCCGGGCTTTCATACAGGCTCCGCACCATCTCATCCAGCCCTGCTTTTTCCTTTCTGCAGACCTGTCGTCCAATCTGGTAAAAGTCTTCCAGCGGTTCATCCAGCATCTTCTTTCCGTGATCGATCAGAATCACCCGGCTGCAGATTTCATCTATATCCATCATATCATGGCTGGTCAAGAGAATAGTTGTCTGCTTCTCCCGGTTCAGCTCCTTTAAAAATTTCCGGATCCTGTCCTTCGCCACCACATCCAGTCCTACTGTGGGTTCATCTAAAAACAGCACTTCCGGATCATGGAGCAGAGACGCCGCCAGCTCTGCCCGCATCTTCTGCCCCAGGCTCAGGCTTCGCACCGGTTTTCTTAAGAATTCCTCCATTCCCAGCAGCTCTGTAAAGCATTCTACATTACGTTTATAGATTGACTCCGGGATTCGGTACATCTTTCGGTACAATTCAAAGGTATCCTCCATGGGAAGCTCCCAGTTTAACTGAGATCTCTGGCCGAAAACCACCCCCATGTGAAGGGCATTTTCCTTTCTCTCCTTCCAGGGAACACGGTCGCCGCACAGAACGCTTCCTCCATCAGGAACCAAAATCCCTCCAAGCATTTTAATCGTAGTGGATTTCCCTGCCCCGTTTGGCCCGATATATCCCACCATTTCCCCTTTTTGGATGGAAAATGAAATTCCATCCACTGCCCGTTTCTCTGTATAGGTTCTGTGGATCAGCGACCGAAGGGCTGCCCCTGCGCCTTTTGGACGCTCATACACCTTAAATGTTTTCTGCAGATTTTCAGCCTCAATATATGCCATTCTATTTTCCCCTCTTTCTGTTTTAATTATGAGCCTGCCCCGCTGTAGGCCCGCAGACCCAGCCGCCAGAACAGCCTGGAAAGCAAAAACACACCGCAGCCTACAAGGGGTGTCAGATACCGCAGAATTCCCGGACAGATCCCCTCCTGGCGGTCAATGAAATACTGTACGGGATAGTAATTGATAAATGCATATGGGAGCACAAAGGTCAGCAGCTCCCGGATCCCCCGGTGATAAACAGACAACGGATACTGGATAAATTCCGTCAGATTTTTATAGAGAAGGCGATACAAGCCCTCGCTCTCCCCAATCCAGAAGGCAGGAACCGCTGTAAATACAAAGCCCGCCGCCTGTATCAAAGATGCTCCCAAAAGATCCGCTGCCAGCCAGAACAGATGAACGGGCGTCAGGGCAATATCCAGCCGGATCAGGCAGATCACAAGCACAGCTCCGCCCATAAGATAATTGCTTGTATAGCCGGCGCTTACATGGGAAGCTGCCAGATATATCATCGGGTCAGCCGGCTTTGTCAGCACAAGATCCAGTTCTCCCTGGCGGATCAGCCGGTGCAGTTTTCCAAATGATCCCATAAAAAAGGTCGCTGCAACCGAGTAGGACAAAATATCAAAGGCATAAAGAAGAAGGATTTCTTCCCGGTTCCAGCCCCCGATCTGTCCGAACCGTTCCAAAAGGATCAGCACCATAATCATTCCCGTAGACCAGCCCATAATCTTTGCAAGCATCCGCATGGCATATTGTCCCCTGTGGGCCATCTGTGTCAGAAAACCATTTTTAAGAAACGCTCCGTATACTCCCATTTTCTCATCCTCCCTCTATCTCAAGCACCGTTCCGATCCGGTTCCAAAGCCATTTTTCAAGCACCGTTACCGCCAAAATCCAGATAAGCTCCAAAATGAGCAGCCTGATGCATTCTGCATGGGTATACCGGCCAAGCCAGATACAGACAGGTTCATAAACGGTCAGGCGAAAGGGAAGATAACCACAGAACTTCTCCAGCCACTGAGGATAAAACCACAAAGGAATGGACAGGCCGGAAAACAGCGTAAACAGGCTGTCTGTAATCATCCGGGTATAGGTTCCGTCCTTCATCCAGAACACCAGAAGTCCGGTGGTATACTGGATGCTGTAGCATAAAATCACGGCGAAAACCACAGCCAGACTACCAAAGCACATGGAAGAAACCGAAGGCAGAGGCAGATTCCAAAGACAGAAAGCAAAGGGAATCAGCACTAACCCTTCTGCCAGAAAGCGCAGTACATTCTCCCCTAGCTGATCAAAGAAAAAATACCATTTTAAGGAAATAGGGCGGATCAGATCTACTGCGATCATTCCGCTTTTTACCCGGTCTGCCAGCTCTCCGCTGATCCTGGTATCCGTGAGGATCAGAATCAGAAGGCTGATCAGAGTATAAGCTGCTGTCTCCGAAAAACCGTCTTTCAGGAGCGCCAGCCAGATACAGCCTTTGATATAGAGCCTCAGCATATCTCCCACCAGCCTGAGAGCCATCCCGGCCCGGTACTGGATCTGCCGTCTCCAGCCGAATTTTAAAAGAATACCGTACATATTGCCACCGCCTTCTGTTGATTGTGTGCAGAACCACATAAATGCGGAGTTTAGTATACTACGGGACAGGGATGGATTTCTTGATGTTTTGGACAAAAATCCCGGTCTAAAAAAATAAAAAGAGACGCCTGGGCTTCCCGGCATCTCCAAACGGTCAGATTACTTTATTTTCCAGATAACATTCCAACAGATACGAGGGATTTTCATAATACATACTGCTGTTGTAAGCATCAATTTTACTGCTGATAAATGAATTATAGACCTTTATCAGGGCGTCAGTCACTTCTATCTTCTCGCACTCTGCCACAGACTTTATCAGTCTTTTATAAACCTTTCCAATATCCCAATGGGACGGAATGGCATATCCACAAGCTGCTACATTGTCAAAATTTCCCATTTTGATTCCTGCTTCTCTGATAAAATCATCACTCACACGCTCTATATTGTCACAGTGATAGACATCCGCCAGATCATAGATTTTCGCAAGGTTCTTTTTCCCTAATGCATTTACGGTATCTGCTCTTGTATTTTTCGTTTTTCTTGCAATATAATCAATCAGGCTGCATGTAAAAAACAGATCGTTATCCTTTGCCGACTCTCTGCCTGGATTTTCCATCATAAAACCTCCTCAAAACCTCTGTATTCGAGACATTTCAGCGCTTCTTTTGTGCAGAAGTTAATCTGATGCGTTGGGTACTTAAATTTTGCCAATATCCAAAACTGTTCTCTTGTAATACTCCCATCCAGATAATCAGATATATAATTATAAATCTGATCATCTGCCATTGCCCCAATTACAATATCATATGCATGTTTCTTTCCGTTCCTGCAGTCAATAATAAAATCCACTTCCAAAATCCTTTGTGTTTTTTCCAATACGGATCTCCGGGATTTCAATCGGTGTGTAACCACCGTGATAAACTGTCATTTTTGCCATTTGATATCTGCCTCTCTATCTAAAGCTTCTCCGCTAACCTGTCTTAAGCTACAATATTAACTGCATTTTCTTTAATTTCAATAATTTTTTTCATCAGCGCGGTTCTTGTTTTGGCATCAAACAGCTTAACAAAGCTGATCGGCTTATCAAAAGGCGGCTTCATAAGCTCCTTAATGTCTTCCATATAACCGCTCTGCTCCATGTGATTTATAATCTTACGTACAAATGCAATCTGTTTCTGATTCAGTGATGCATCATCGATAAACGCGGAGAATGCCTCCATTGCCGCATCGTGATCAAGCTTTGCAATTTTTCTGATAAGAAGCCCAAAGGGTGTATCTCCATATTCCCGCTTATAATCCTCTTTACTTCCAAGCTCTTCTGTGAGCACACGCTCCAACGCCTCATAATCCCCTGCGGTCAGCGGGATATTATGTGTAAGCTTATGAATCACAATGGAATTGCCATGTTCATTTACATAGCGGTTTACCTTCTTTTTGTAATCCTCAAAATCATATGCAGGATCCAGCTGTTTCCCTTCTGTCGTATCAATCACAGGATCTGTGAGATTTGTAATAATCCGTTTTTTCGGTTCTGCATCATCAACGAGGAATTTCATTAAATCACGAAGTTCTCTCCTTGTTTTCTCAAAAACCAAAATATCATTCGCTTCCCAATAGGAGTCTGTATTAACTTCCCTGATAATTGAAAGTTTGGCTTTAATTTGAGGAATGGTTATCTTTTTTTCAAATGATGCTGCAATCTCACATAGCTGTTTTCTGGCATATTTGAAAGACGGCATCGCTTCCAAACATGCAATCATCATTCCATATATAAAATTATCAAAACGCTTTGCATATTCATCCGGGTCATTCATATACACCAATGGTGCAATATGGTCAATCAACTCTCCCTTTGCCCCTTCACTTATATAGGTAAAGCTTCCCAGCTTACGATATTTCTCTACATATTCACGCCTGAGCCGCACAGATACAAGCTCTGTGTTAAGGGCCAGAACCTGGGCATTGCATTCTGTTACCAGCTCCTTTCTCCACTCCTGGTAACACTCCTCTGCAAATGTGCTTTCCTGCATGGCAGCAGCCAGCCGCACTTTTTTTCCAAATATATTTTCTGAAAGCGATTTTGTATCATTTCCTTCCATTCCATTCGGCTTCTGTCTGAAATATTCAAAATTTCCGCAATAATCAAAAATTATGAAATATTTCTTTCCGGTATATTCACCGTTTATACCATCGACACAATTTAAGTAAGGCGCTAATCGGGTGCCGCGGCCAATCATCTGCCAGAACTTTGTTTTTGAGCGGATCTTCTTAAAAAATACAAGATTTACACACTCCGGAACATCAATACCCGTATCCATCATATCAACCGACACGGCAATTCTCGGCTCCTTATCCGGCTGTTTAAAATCATCTATGATGGTTTGCGCATAGGCATCATCACAGATAACCCGCTGTGCAAATGTTCCTTTATGCTGAGGATATAATTGATTAAACCGTTCCAAGATAAATTCTGCATGTTTTTTATTTTGAGCAAAAATAATCGTTTTTCCAATGAGATCTCCGCCCTGAACCTTAATGCCCCGCTCCATTAAATCCTGCAGTACCATATCTACCGTATTTTCATTAAAGACAAACTGATTCAGTTCGGCAGAAGGAATAAAGTCCGGAATATATCCGTCCTCAGCAAAGTCGTCCTCATATCTTTCCTTATCCTCTTTTGATAAATCATCATACGTAATTCCCTCTTCCAGAAATTTTGTTTTGACCTCATAGTTATAATACGGAACAAGCACATGATCCTCATTTACAGCCGTTTCATAATCGTATGCATACGTGGGGACGCCATCCTCCATTTCAAAAAAGTCATATGTATTCCTGTCTACATCTGTCCTTGGAGTCGCCGTAAGCCCTACTAAATATGCGTCAAAATATTCAAAAATAGCCCTGTATTTCTTAAAAATCGACCTGTGACTTTCATCAACAATAATCAGATCAAAATGCGTGGGCGTAAATAGCGGAAGCCCATCCTTTGTCTTACATTCATCAATGGCATTCAGCATGGTCGGATAAGTAGAAAATACAATCCTGGCTGTTTTATCATCCTTACTTGAACACAGATTACAAAGAGACATATCGGGAAGATAGTTTTTAAAATCATCCTTTGCCTGTTTCACCAAAGCAGTTCTGTCTGCCAGAAATAAAACATTTGTCACATATCCGCCCCGGCTTAATACATCCGTCAGACTGGAGGCGGTTCTTGTTTTTCCGGTGCCAGTTGCCATGACAAGGAGATTTTTCCGGAATCCCTGCTCAATATGACCGCATACTGCCCGGATTGCTTCTTTTTGATAATATCTGTCTGTAATTTTATCATTAATCGGAATCTCGTTTAATGGCTTTCTTTCCGTTCTGCGGTTCATAAGGCGCTGAAGATCCTCTTTTCCAAACACCTCACTCACCCGTCTCTGCGGACTCGTCTGATCATCCCAAAAATAGGTCTCAAATCCATTTGTGGTAAACATCATGGGTCTCCGGCCAAATTTTCTCTGTAAGCAATCCGCATACAACATCGCCTGTTTTCGTCCAATATTCGGGTCTTTGCTGGTCCGTTTTGCTTCAATCACAGCCAATGGCAAACCGTCTTTTCCAAACAGCACATAATCAACGTATCCCTTTTGCCCAAGGACTCCTGCCATACCATCCACTTCATACTCTTCCCATACATCGGCATCACTTCCATCAAATTTCCATCCTAACTGTTTCAAATCAACATCTATGAATCTCTTTCTGGTTAAAAATTCGGAAATATCCTCCGGTTCAAAGCTTCGGCTCTGCTGATTCTGTTCCTTGGAAGCAGTGAACTGTTCTGACATAGATGCAATTTTCTTGCGAAGCTTCTCTATTTCTGCATCTTTTTCCCCAAGAAGACTCTCCTGCTCTTTTATCTTCCTGGCATCAACAATCACCCTTTCTCTTGGAATCTCTTCCTCTCTGAAATACCGTTCTTCATAGTTAAGCCCATAGCAGTAATCCACCCATTCAATAAACTCAAATAAGCTACGCAGCGACATAAGGGCATCACCGGCACTGACACTGCGTTCTGTATGTACTGCAAGATTACCTAATTTTACAATAAATGGAAGCTTACCCCAGGTATGATAATCGACCGAAAACCGAAAGCTGGGCTCATGGATCAGTGACTGCAGATTATCCTTATACGGCATCTGCATAGAATCGTCCGCAGAATACACCCATTTCACAGCTAATTCCAACGCTTTTCTGCTCCCAACAGCTGACATGGCCGGAGAAGTCGCATAAACCTTTTCTGCTTCTATCGCAGCGTTTGCAAATAATATATATTCTTTTTGGTTCTTTAAAAATTCAAAATTTGCCATTTTTTATGTTCCTCCTTGTAATTTCTGTCTATTTTGTTGAGATTGCTTCTCAAAAAAGCATTGTTTGAGCAATATATGGGTTGTTTTTAGGAATTGGATTTCCTTAAATTTTGATTTGTTGGTCTGGGTGACAAAGGCGGCGAACCGCTCCTGAATCTCCATAGGTGGAACTGGCACAACCAAATTAAGAATATCTTTATTTGAAATATTAGCCTGTCGAACACCTCTACTAATACCTGTGAGTCTTTTCTTAATTTGCGTAAACTTAAGTAATTGCGACAAATAATATTTATCTATTCCTTCCATTATTTCGAGTTTTGCATTCCGTTGATTAAGATAATACTTTCCATAATCATTGCCTAAGATGCATATGTTACCATAATCATCTTTTCCAACAGTGCCTGTTAAAGACATAACCAGCTCCCCTGGATATACAATGTATCTTTCGAGGCTTTCATCTTCGTGCCAATAAACTAGATTAACAGGTCTAAAAAATCCCGCATTTATATTTCCAATTCTAAGAACAGGAATACCTCTTTCCTCATCAAATTGATCGCTCTTAAAAGCATATCCTCCAACCACATTTACTTTTTCAGATAAAGCACACTCTTTCCAGCCTTTCGAGTTCACATCAGGATCCCCAAACAATTCGATAAATCGGGATTCGATAAGATTCTCTAAATACTGTAACTCTTTTTCCCGCCAATCAATTACTCTCTCCAATTTAGAAAGTATCTTTGCGATTCTGTTTTGTTCTTCTATAGTTGGAAGATTCAACTCCAGTTTATTAAGTTCCTTTGCTGAAAGATGCTTTACAGTAACAAAGGCGGTTTTTCTTTCAATGTCCTTTAATGACTTTGTCATTGCAAAGCGAAGGTATTCTTCATTATGATGGTGTATAAATAAAGTTGACACCCTATTCTCAAGGATTTTGATATATAATC